>Ga0306926_10003726_pt1 | contig 15839 bp, 15 predicted proteins | sample flu12Cox44000178_FD_203759 | JGI IMG/M metagenome (GOLD analysis project Ga0306926, IMG submission 203759) | Lab enrichment of tropical soil microbial communities from Luquillo Experimental Forest, Puerto Rico - flux8day.12C.oxic.44.000.178 (v2)... | ecosystem: Environmental > Terrestrial >...
TGTTGATCACCACCGATGGAAACGCCAGCGCCATGCGCCTCCAATCAACCGAGATTCACCATGAGCGAAAGGATAAATCCGATTGTTCGCCGGTGGCGCAGCGACTAGGTGCGCGAACGCGCGCCTTCAGCTGAAAGCGTCGGCTATCGCTGCGAATTAGTTACGCAGAGAAGTAAAATGCGCACTCGTACAGACCAGAGTTGCGACTCACTTCACGGCGGACACGTGTCCCTAACACGGCTTCGAACATGTCCTGCTCGAACCGGCCGACGATCGGGTAATGCTCCAGCACGTTGAGAAGAGGGGAATGACACTCAAGAATTTGGGGGGCTCCGTCTTTCCCATTGTTGAGGAACTCAGCCATATAGCCTTCGCCGTCGCGGGCATGCGCAAGCCATTTCGCGCGTTCCACCACGGTTTCTCCCTTGGCCTTGGCTTTGAGCGCGGTGGTCTTCTTTTTAAAAATGCTGTAAAGCAACTTCTCCGGCGCGTTCGATCCGTAGATGTCCTCGGCTGCTTTCAATAAGTCCAGCGTCAGCTGGTGGCTGTCAGCATGAAAAAGATCATGCGTGCGGCGAGTAAGACGATAGACCATTTCCGGTCTGCCCATTTTTTGCGGTCGCCGCCACGTATCCAGATACCCATCGCGATGCAGCGTAATGCAATGCTGTTTGATCCCCATGTAGCTCATGCCCATTTTTTCCACGAGCTCGTTGACAGACATGCCCTTGGTGCGCTTGAGGGAGTTGATAATGTCGAGGCGTTGCGTGCGGCCAATTTCCGAAATTAAGCGTTGGTTCATACGGCTGAAATGGTTGGAGTGGAACGAAAGTGCGGGACTTTACACGCCACGATCTTTAATACGCAAGCCTAAAATTTACACAAGAGTGGTGCCCAAACGAAATTACAAACGAGGCATTGATTCGCTCACGTCCCCGGTCGCTCAGCTTTTGAGCCTTGCCGTCTATGTCGCGGCTTCCCAGGCCACTCCATTCTCGATGTGCGCTCGGGAATGGTACGACCTACGAGTAAAGGTACTCGTCGTGGTACTCGCGCTGCGGCGCGAATTGCAGGTTCTCGTTCCCGGTCTCGGGATACTCGAAGATTTCCCCTTCGTAATTCCGGATTACTATTTTTTCGTTGTCATGATAAAGAATGTAACCGGGATTGATCGGCACTTTGCCGCCCCCACCGGGAGCGTCGATGACGAATTGAGGCACCGCATAGCCTGTGGTGTGGCCGCGCAGCCCCTCGATGATCTCAATGCCTTTGGCCACTGACGTGCGCAGGTGTGATGAGCCGTTGATCAGGTCGCACTGGTAAATGTAATAGGGGCGGACCCGGCACATCAGCAGCTTGTGCACGAGAGTCTTCATTATCTCAACGTCATCATTGACGCCCGCGAGTAACACACTCTGGTTGCCCAGTGGAATACCGGCGTTCGCGAGACGCTCCAAGGCGTGTTTTACCTCGATGGTGAGCTCGCGCGGATGATTCACGTGCACGCTCATCCAGAGCGGATGATATTTCGCCAGCATTGCACACAACTCAGGGGTGATTCGTTGCGGAAGGAAAATCGGCAGGCGCGTGCCGATGCGCAAAAATTCGATGTGCTTGATACTCCGCAACCGCGACAACAGCTTCTCGAGCCTGTCATCGCTGAAAATCAGAGCATCGCCACCACTCAAAAGCACGTCGCGCACTTCAGTGTGTGCTTCGAGATAATGGAACGCCTCGTCGAAATTGGTGTGCAATTCCTGTTCGCCAACCCCGCTAACCACTCGACTCCGAGTGCAATAACGACAATAACTCGCACAACGATCCGTCACCAGGAATAGGACACGATCCGGATATCGATGCACTAGACCCGGCACCGGCATGTGCGAATCTTCGCCGCAGGGATCAGCCATGTCGTAAGGCGACGCCCACGTTTCCTCAATTCGCGGAATGACCTGACGCCTGATCGCGTCATCCGGATTGTTCGCAGGCAGCAGGTTAAAAAAGTGTGGAGTAACGGCCAGCGCGAGTTTGTTGCCGGACAACAAAACGCCGCTGCGTTCCTCCGCGCTCAGTTCCAGATGTTTCTCGAGTTGGGCAAGGGTGGTAACCCTGTTTTTGAGCTGCCATTTCCAGTTGTTCCAGAGTTCCGGGGCGGTGTCTGACCAATACCCCGGCGCGTGCGAAACGAAGTCTTTTCCGTCCCCATTCTCAGAGGCAAAAGTGTTCATTTTTGTAGTGGACGAAAAAATTAAGACCCTTAAATATTGTGTCAATGCAGGCACCTGGCCGTGCGCTACGCACGTGAATGAACGGTTCGGGAAGAGCGATATGACACGCCGTCTACAAGTCGTTCAGCGCTGACTTGTTTTTCGATCAACGTTCTTCGCCACTTCCAACAAGAGTGAATCCTTTCCATGCCCCGCGAGTAACGACAACCCCACTGGTACGCCGCCGGCGTCGGCGATCGGAAGCGACATTTGCGGCAGGCGGCCCATGCCTGCAACGCTCGTCAGCGATAGTGTGCGAGGATAATAGCCGCTTCCACTCGAACTACGTCTGGGTGGATCGCCCTTGCGAGGGGCGAGCGCCGGTGTTGTTGGGATGCACAGCAGATCGTCCGGTTCGAGAAACTCGATCAAACTTCGAAAGTATTGTTCGCGTCGTTGCACCGCCTCCGCGATGCGTCGGCGATCGAGTTGGTTTATCAGTTGAAAACTCGCAGTTATTTCGGGGCCAAACTTCGGCCTGGTGTTAGCGATCCACGCGCCCAGGCAACTCTCGATCTCCGCCCATTGGATCACGCAAAAGGTCTCGGCCCATGTCGCGAAGTCATGTCCAGCGTTATCATCAACGACATCTTGCAGCGATGACTCCCGCACGGCACCGCCGGTTATTTCACGTAGCCGCCGCAGCGGCTCCGATAAGGCTTCCTGAACGTTGGCGTCGGCAAGTGCGAAAGCCTCTCGAATCAAATGAATTGTCGTGGATTTATTTGGAGACCCAGGCGTGCCGGCTAACAAAATGAGTCCCACCTTTGCCAGTACACCAGCGCTCTGCGCGAGGACGCCAACGGTGTCGAACGATGGCGCTAGCGGATTCACACCAGCAACCGATATGAAGTCATGCGACGGTCGGAAGCCCCAGATTCCGCAATTGCTCGCGGGAACCCGAGTAGAGCCGGCCGTATCCGTACCCAAGGCAAAATCCACTAACCCGCACGCAACGGCGGAAGCCGATCCGCTCGACGATCCACCAGGCACACGCTTCGGTGCGTGCTCATTAATAGGCGTGCCGTAAAAGTCATTCTCACCCAGCAGGCTGAAAGCCAACTCGTCGCAAATAGTTTTGCCAACGCAGCGGGCACTTGCGCGCAAAAGTTGCTCCACACACACAGCATGAACTACTGCCGCGGGATGGGAGTCACGCCACGTCGGATTACCACAACCGGTTTTGAAACCCGCCACATCGATGGTGTCTTTAACAGCAAAGCGCAGTCCATCTAGTGGGCCGCTACCGGTCGGTGACAGATCAAAAGTTGTTACAAAGGCGTTGCTCTGTGCAACGGTGACCGTGGAGCTGTTCATTCGCTGACCTTGACGGATCGTGAAGCAATCCGCGATCATGCTTCAAGCAATGACGGCTTACAAGCCGTCGAAAAAAGAAGACAACGGCCGGGAAGCCGTCACTCACTTATTTTCCGCTAAGTACGCTTAGCTCCCAGCGATAACCATCTGGGTCATGGAACCATAGGCCCATGTTTTTCGAGCCCGGCGCTTCCGGACCGATTTCGTGGCCCGGATCTTCAATATCGACACCGATCTTCTTCAAATGTGCGAACGCTTTTCGCAGCGTCGCCATGTCCGGTAGGTGAAACGACATGTGATCAATCGTTGCCGGTGACGGCTCTCCTTTAAACAACGCGATCGTGACGTAGTCGTTTCCAACCGCCACGCCGCCGTCGAATTCGAATTCTTGTCGCAAACCCAACACCTGCTCGAACCATTTCGCGCTCTTCTTCGGATCGCGCACAGCCAGGCCAAAGTGGCCGACTTCTCCAAGTGTGAATGGAACCTTCATCTGAATCGCCAGCTTCGCAGGCTACTCCCGGTCGGAACCGTTTCGAGAAATAAGCGGTTCCATGAAGTGGCGGTTAAAATCCTCAAGTGCGTCACAGGGAGTCGCTCCAAGACCGCTCGAGCCGGGCCGGGGGTTCCGTCCAATAAACGCCAGCCACATGTCGCCAACCATTCCCATTCTGGGGCGCAGCCGTGCGGCTGGACTGCGCGGATGGTCCTCGAGGACGTCCTCTACATCCGCCCTTATGACACCGGGAAGCTCTTCGATCGCAAGTGAGGTCACATTTAGGAAACGTGCGTGGACTTTACTTTGGACCTGAGGACTCTGAAAAGAGTCCATCAATACAACGAAAGCGACGCGACAACGCATCGCACTCCAGAGCGCTTAGTACGAAATTCAGTTTCGGATCAATCGCGGCCCCAAACCATGGCGACAGAAGTCGTTAGGCTGCCACCCATGTTGAACGTCAGAAACCGTTTCGCGTTTTCGATCTGGCGCGCGCCGGCTTGTTCGGTGAGCTGCTGATAAGCTTCGAACACTTGGCGAACGCCCGTCGCGCCGACAGGATGACCGTCACCGATGAGACCGCCACCGGCGTTCACCGGAATTTGGAACGGCGCTTTGGATTTTTCGGGACGCACCGCCGGCAGCGTCGTCGCCCCGCTTTTCACAAGGTCGACGCCCTTGCCCGGCTCGGCGAGTCCGAGAATTTCGTAGGCGACAATTTCTGTGATCGAAAAACAATCATGAACGTCGGCGCCCTGCAGATCGCGCGGCGTCAGGTTCGCCATTCGGAAAGCTTTCTCCGCAGCTTTGCGCGCCGTCGAAAATGTTGGCGCATCCTTTTTGTCGAGCGGCAGATAATCAGTTGTGTGACCATAGCCAAACAGCCGGACAGTTTTGTTTTTGTCACGGCCGATTTTGTCCAGATATCGCCCGGAAACGAGGACAAGCGATGCCGCGCCGTCGGTGATCTGCGAGCAATCGGAGACTTTGAGCGGCTGCGCCACGTGTGGGTTCTTATCCGAAACCTGCGACGCGGAATCGAGAGTGAGATCAGCATCGCGCATTTGCGCCAGCGGATTCAGTTTGGCGTGCGCATAATTTTTCCACGCCACGAGTGCCAGGTCCGCTTCGGTCGCGCCGTATTTCTCGATGTAAATCTGCGCGATGCGTCCGAACAACTTCGGAAACATAAAATCGCCGTACTCAGGCTTCTCATTGTGATAGTCGGCAGCCGCGCCAAGCACATCAGAACCATCGAGCGCTGACATTGTTTTCTGCTGTTCGACGCCGACGACGAGCACAACGTCATAAAATCCGCCGATAATCCATTCCGCGCCTAACAACACCGACAGCGCGCCCGACGCGCAGGCCGCTTCGGTATGCATCGTGGGAATGCCGCGCAATTTTGGATCGATCTCCGGAATAAACGCGCCAAGTTGCAGCTGTTTCGTGAACTGGCCCGCGTTGAAATTGCCAACCGCTCCCGCCTGAATTTCACCGGGATCGATCTTCGCATCATCGATCGCTTTTTTACCGGCCTCGATAATGATGTGCCGGATCGTTTTACCTTCCTTCTTCAGGTTGCGCTTAAAGTCCGTGCGACCACCCCCGAGAATGTAAACTGACTCGCTCATTCTTTAGCTTAACCAATTTCCAAGCCACGTCATCCTGAGCAGAAATCGAAGGATCCCGCAGAATCAACTTTCGCACGGAATGGCTGTTATCACTTTAGCCGCCAAAAGCATTCAAGCCTGTTATATCGCGCCCGATGATCAAGGTGTGAATATCGTGTGTGCCTTCGTACGTAAAGACGCTCTCTAGATTCATAACGTGCCGAATGACGGAATATTGGTCGGTGATCCCTGCGGCGCCAAGAATGTCCCGCGCCTTGCGCGCACATTGCAGCGCCATCGAGACATTGTTGCGTTTGGCCATCGAGATTTGTGCGGAACGCGACGAGCCTGCCTCCATCAGGCGAGTAAGACGAAGCGCCAATAATTGCGCCTTGGTGATTTCCTGCGCCATCCAGACAAGTTTTTGTTGCACAAGTTGGAAGCCTGCAATTGGCCGGCCAAATTGTTCGCGAGTCTTAGCGTAAGCCAGCGCTGTTTCGTAGCAATCGATCGCCGCGCCAATGACCCCCCACGCAATTCCGACACGCGCATAGGAAAGGCAGGACAACGGAGCGCGAAGCCCGGATGCGTTCGCCAGGCGGTTCTCGGCAGGTATCCGGCAATTCTCGAACCAGCACTCTGACGTGCGTGACATGCGCAGACTGAACTTCCCCTCGATGTCGCGCGCGCGAAATCCAGGCGCGTCTTTCTCTACTACGAATCCGCCGACATGGCCGTGGTCATCCTTCGCCCAAACAACTTTAACATCCGCGATCGAAGCGTTGCCGATCCAGCATTTACTGCCGTTCAAAATGTAATGATCGCCGTCGCGTCTGGCTCGAGTCTCCATCCCGCCCGGGTCTGAGCCGTGTCCATGTTCCGTTAGGGCGAAGCAACCCACGCGCTCGCCTGACACCAACCCGGGCAACCACCGCGCGTGTTGCTCCGGCGAGCCGAAGGAATGGATCGCCTGAATTGCAAGCGCGCCCTGCACTGACGCCAGGGAGCGAACGCCGGAGTCGGCGCGTTCCAATTCCTGCATGATCAGGCCATACCCTGTGTAGCTTACGCCTGCACAGCCGTGCTCCTTAAGATACGGAGCGTAAAAACGCAGCGCGCCCATTCGTGGAATCAAATGGTCGGGAAATTTGGCGGCGCGAAAACACGAAACTACCTCGGATAAGACTTCCTTCTGCACAAACTGCGCCACTCGGTCGCGGATGGAGCGCTCCTCATCCGTCAGAAGTTCTTCGATTTTATAGTAATCAAGCGAAGTCATATCGTGCGACTTGGCTAATGCGCGGCAGTTTAGCGGCTGCGGTACGCGAATACAACGGCCCCGCGATCCGCTGAAAAATCCTTCTACCTTTACGAAGCCAAACGGTAGCGTCATTGTGGCTGCTGTGGCCGTCACGTTTCATTCTTCACGTTTGAAGAAGCTTGTCTGCGCTTTACTGGCAGCTCCGCTGATGAGCATCGCGGCTGAAGACGCTGCCCATCAGAAAATTGCCGAGGCGAATCCTTCCGCCGGAGGTTTTGATGCTTCCACTGCCGAACGCTTCGCAAAGCTGGCGCTGGCGTGTGTCCATAAGGAATACCCGAACAAGATCAGTCACGTTCTGAACAGCGACGCCGACGTCGCGTCCCCATGCAAACTGACGCCTGCGTTTTGCGGATGTTACGACTGGCACTCGTCGGTGCACGGACATTGGTTGCTCGTGCGGTTATTGCGCACGTTTCCAGACGCGTCGTTCGCGAAAGCCGCACGCGACGCTTTGAAGGAAAGTCTCACCGCGGAAAATCTGAAAAAGGAAGCTGCATATCTGCGCGGAGAAGGCCGAGCGAGCTTCGAGCGGCCTTACGGATTAGCATGGTTGTTACAACTCTGCGCGGAGTTGCGCGAATGGGAGGATCCGCAGGCACGGGAAATGTTGGCAAATCTGAAGCCGCTCGAAGACGCCGCCGTCGAGCGATTGAGAACGTGGCTGCCAAAACTTTCCCATCCAGTGCGGATCGGCGAGCACGATCAAACCGCGTTCGCGCTTGGACTGATCATCGATTATGCGCGCGGTAAAAATGATGAAGGACTCGCTAAACTCGCCACCGATTCGGCGCGGAAGTTTTTTCTGGCGGACAAGAATTGTCCGCTCGCATACGAGCCGTCGGGCGAAGATTTTCTTTCGCCATGCCTCGGCGAAGCGGACGTGATGCGTCGCGTCTTGACACAAGCTGACTTCGCGAAATGGCTCGCGCAGTTTCTGCCTCAAATTCCCAGAACGCCTACTGCGGATTGGTTGCCGGTCGCAATTTCACCTGATCCGAGCGATCCAAAGCTGGCGCATCTCGATGGATTAAATTTGAGTCGAGCTTGGATGCTGGAAGGCATCCTCTCTTCTCTTCCCGCCGATGATCCACGTCGTCCCACGCTCGCGAGCGCCGCAGAAGCGCATCGGCGCGCCGGGTTAGCATCAGTGACCGGCGAACATTACGAAGGCGGCCATTGGCTCGGCAGCTTCGCCGTATATCTCACGACGCAGCGCGGCATTAATAAATAACGAGCGGCGGTTTCCCGCGACGAGCAGGCGTTTATTACAGCTCGGCGGTCACCGTTCGTCCTGATTCCCGGCGAGGCGCTCCTCCAGACGGGTTCCAAGCACGCCGTTGCCAGAATTCTTCCAAGTCGCTTCGGCTGCCTCGAAAAATATTGAGCTCTGCCTTTCTAATATTGGCAATGCTTATAGGGTAAGCGGATCGCGGAAGACGACACTTACCATCGCCGCAGTACTGCCAAAGAGCCCAGTAACTCCATGGCGCCGTCGCACGAGGCTCCTTAGAATAGTTTGCAACCCAGAGCCAGCAATTGGTAAGTGTTTGTCTCTGTGCAGGAGTGACTCGCCCGCTATTCAAAACCTGCGCGAGACGGTATTCGCCCGAATAAATGCCGGGATATACACCAGTGCGTTGGCGAATGCGTTCGACAAACGCGACGGCTTGGTCGGCGCGCATCGTTCCCCCGGGATAATGACCATTCTTTTCGAAATCGAGTACCAGTAGGACACCTGCGCTCGGTCGCACTGCGGGATTGGCTTGTGCCCAGGAATTGGAGACAACACCTAGGAAATGATCAGCCTGCCGAATTGGATCACTTCCGTTGGCGTAGTGATATGCTCCCCAGAGCAGTCCCGCTTGCAGCGCGCCCATTTGCCGGTCCAAATACTTTGTGTCGCGAACAAAGGGCGGATAGGTCGCTTCATGGATGACGCCGACAATTCCCTGACGTTTCATCGCCGAAAAATCCGGCCGCATCATGTCGTAGTGAGAAAGATTCACCACGTTCGTAGCTGAGAAGGCGCAGGCTGGAAGCGAAACAAAGAGCAACGCACTACGCAAGATCGACAATTTCATTCTCACCGAAAATCGCACGGGACATATCGAGTAGTCGTCGCGAATTTGCAAGCGCAACAATTTGTTTGCTGCAATTTTGCGTGTCGCCTTCTCTGCAAAGCTCAACGTGGCTTTAGATCGGAAAGCTCGTTTATATTTTGAAAGAACTTTTCCTCCTTCTGCGCAACGGGTATGGCCCGAAGTTTTCCGAGCGCGGCCAAATCACAAGTCACAGATTGCAGTGAGAAATCCGTGCCTGCCAGCGCCTTGCCAAATTCGATCGCAGCCTCTCGCGGATAAATTGCTGCCAGTGGTTCGGCGCGATCACCGATCTTCGGCAGCACACCACAACCGGGCTCGGCCTGAGCGCAAAGAAACTCAAGGTAATTGTTGCTCATCAACGGCAGATCGATCGCGAGCGCCAGTAGATGACTCGTGCTCATTCGGTTCATGGATGCGCAGAGACCGCTGAGCGGCCCGCGTGATGGTGGAACATCCCGGACAAACACGACATCCTCGGGCCGCCACGGCGGATCGATGCGGGCTGAAACAAAGATTTGTTTGGGTTTCAGTGTCTGCAGTGTTTCGAGTTGAACTTGCCAGAGCGGTTTTCCCTGAAAAAGAAATGTCGCCTTATCCGTGCCCATGCGGCGCGATTCGCCGCCCGCAAGCAACACCGCACTAAGGTCATCCCGAACGGAGCGAAGCGCAGTTGAGGCTACACCGGAACCAACGGAGTTGGCAAGGCCAGGCTTTCCATCCTGCAGCATCACGTCAAAATAATTTTACGGCCCGTCGACTTCGCCCGGGAGGACAATTTCGTTGAACACAATTTCCCACTTGTCAGAATCTTTGCGCGAAGACCACCGCGACCTTTCAGAAATTCCTGGGCACCCGGTGCAAATGCGCCGTCCATCCAGTAGCATGGCCGGCATTCCTCCATTCCGAGAAAACGAATGCCTTGGACCTCGAACTCCTGGCCAATCAAATCGTTCAGATCAAGCCCGCGTGTGATCACGTTTCGTCGTGCCAGAGCAGGCGACCAGGCCTGAATTTCCATCGCGCTGCAAAGTTCATTGAAAACTTCCAGCGAAAAGAAAGTGATCTGACCTTTGTAATCGTCCTTGAAATCGAAGTATCTATCACCGCGGATGCCGCGCCCCGCCACGCATTCTATCTCGAACCTTTCAATCATCGGATGCGTATCGGGTTCACGGCCGTGATGGCCAACAAAATTGTGTCCTGTGGAAATGAACAGATGACAAATTTCCATCGTAGCCATGCTACCATTGAGGCGGCTCGATTCACATGAAAGAAAGCGGCATCGGATCACAGAAGATCATCCGGCGAAAACGAGACGGTGAGCTCGAGTACTTGCCTGACGAACTGACGATTGAAGAGCCGCTGGAAATCTGCGTCGGAGGCAAGCCCATCGCCACTACGATGCGCACACCTGGTCACGATGAAGAACTCGCAACCGGGTTCTTACTTTCGGAGGGAATCGTGCGCGATCGGGATCAGATCGCGAGCATTTCAATAAGCGACGAAAACAGAGTCAATGTGGAACTTAGAGGCCGGCTAAAGTTAAAACTGAATTCGACAAAACGTTTCGGAACGATCTCCAGTAGTTGTGGTCTGTGCGGCAAAACAAGCATTGACGCGATCCGGCAAAATTTTCATCCTGTAAAATCGACTGATATCCGGATTCATATTGAAACGCTGCTGTCGCTGCCGGAGTCATTGTGCAACGCGCAAAGCGATTTCGCGCGCACCGGAGGCATTCATGCCGCCGGAATTTTCGACCTGGATGGTAAGTTAAAAATCGCGCGCGAGGATATCGGGCGGCACAACGCAGTGGATAAAGCAGTCGGGCGCGCTTTTCTCGACGAGCTGCTACCATTGAACGGGCACCTTCTTCTCGTCAGCGGCCGCGCATCGTTTGAGATCATACAAAAGGCGCTCGCCCCCGGAATTCCGATCGTGGCCGCTGTATCAGCACCTTCAAGTCTCGCTGTCGGGCTCGCGCGCGACAGCAACCAGACGCTCATAGGTTTTTTGCGCCCGCCCACGTTCAACGTTTATACGCACATCGAGCGTGTAATCCTCGATTAGGCATCACGAAGTATACCGCCGTGATCAGCGTCCGCGGCTACAACATCACCGCTGCGAAGCGAAAACTGATTCTGGGTCCCGCCCGGAAATTTTTCCCACCGCAATCCAACCGAAACGGCTAACGAGGGCACCTAGCAAAAATGAAATCGCCGCCAATGGGATGACACCAAAAAGTCGGAGCACAAGCGGGCCCGGGCCCGTTAATACTTCGCCAATCCGAATGAGCCAACCGGAACGGTGTTGGTGGATCGCGCGATCAGCTGCTCCATGCCTATCAAGTGATAGCCAAATTAGAAGAATCGTTTCGACCGCAGCCGCAAATAAGCCGATCGCGTTGAGCGGCGCAATTCGATGACCCAGCAATTCCAGCAGCGCAGCAGCGGATCCCAATCCCGCTGTCCCGAAGTGAATCGGCAAAAGCCGATGATGCAAAAACCAGGCCGGTATCGCCGTCGCGCCGATCAACACACCTGTATATGTCGCTAACAACATTCCAAAAATCGCCGATCCAAACATCAATATTCCCGCAGCGACGCCAAGAATTTGATCAACTGCGCCAGCGAACACGTAGAAGGTGTGAAACTCCAGCGCGATCAAACCTGGAACAACACACATTCCGAAAGCCGCTAGGATCCAGGCACCCATCGACATGGCTGATTGCGGTTTGAATACGCGCAGCATGTTAAGGAAAAGACGAGGCCGGCCCAGATCCAAAATGAGCAGAACCGGCGAGATCACCGATGCAATCGCGGCGACCCACATTGCGGTCCGCACAACATCGAAGTGGTGAAACAGCAGCGCGCCAAACGCGATTACCCCTGACATTCCACCGAGGCCACCCACAAACAAGTAGACTGGAATTTCCCACGTCCACACTGGCGGCCTAACAACTGGCTGACCATAGTAACCCGACCTCCGCGGGATCGGGCTGCTGGCCACATCTGTCCCGCGGCCGGTCACTACACCCTTTGTCCAGGCGTCTTCACGTAATTGGTCAATTCGCGATTCGTTAGGCATGTGGTTGGGCGGGCGCATGCGTCATACAAAAGCAAATGCGCAGAGAGTGGCGACGATTGCACCGATGGCGGTGGCAAATGCGGCTATCCACGCGGCCTTCAGATGAACTGTCGGAATCTGCGGTTTTGGTGGAAGACCGTATGCTTCAGGCTCTCCGAGGATCAGGAAAAATGCGTGAGTGCCGCGTACAGACGTTTCGGTAGGATCGTAAAGTTGCGCGTCGGCGTAACCGTGTCCTCGCAGTTGGTGCACACGTTGCGTTGCACGGGCGCGCAAGTCGTCAAGACGCCCGAAAACAATTGATTCAGTCGGACAAACTTTCGCACACGCGGGGGGAAGGCCGCTTTTTTGCCGATCGTAACAGAAGGTGCATTTGAATGCGCCGCCGGCGTCAGGCAAAGGTTGCGGGCGCCGGTCAATCACGCCAAATGGACACGAGACGACGCAATACCCGCAGCCGTTGCAAACGTCGTTCTGCACAAGCACCGAGCCAACTTCAGTGCGAACAATCGCTCCCGTGGGACAGGCTTCAAGACAACCCGCTTCCTCGCAATGCTTACAAACATCGGAGAGAAAGATCCAGCGGAACGGATCTTCTCCGTTCATATTACCTAACGAATGGGAACCGACAATCTGGCCGCCTTTTTGTCGATCTTGCTCGACAAACATCACATGACGCCATGTTGATGCGCCGAGGTGGCCGGTGTTGTCGTAGGAATTTCCCGACCAAACAAACCCGTCATCAGGCACGTGGTTCCATTCTTTGCACGCGACTTCGCAAGCTTTGCAACCGATGCACACAGTCGGATCGGTAAAGAAACCAACCTCAACGTTGTCGCGCACGTACGTGTTCCGGCGTTGGTTTGTGCTATGTGTGCCTTCGCCGATCATGGCAGTCGGTAGTGAGGCATCGCCGAGCCGTCCGTAACCCGTTGCTCAGAATTCCGACGCGTCCGGCCGTCGCGCCCCACCATTGCTTGCATTCTCATTCTTTTCCTTCGATCGCGTGGCCCCCGCCACTTTGTCCTTTTCGGAAAGACCGCTCTTCTGGATGCAAGATCGTTGGCCCAGTTTGCGGTGCATACTTGTGAAGAAATTCAGCGAACGCTGGTCCACGTGGCAGACGTCCAGGTACGATGTTGCAGGTAAGCGCCTTGGCTTCCATGATTGTGACGTTCGGTTCACCAGAAATCGAAAGAAGATCGTTCGCGGCACCGCCATGGACCAAGCCGGCTGTCCCGAAGTGATACGGCACCGCGACTTGGTGCAGCCTTTTCCCGTTTAGCTGCAACGGCCGGATCCGGCGACTAACAAGTGCGCGTGCTTCGATGGCCGCGCGCAATGTAACGATGCAAATGTAATCGCCGTTCTCGATCTTGAGCTGCGTCGCTAGTTCCGGCGAAATCTCAGCGAACATCTCCGGCTGCAATTCCGCGAGATGACTCAGAAAACGCGACATGCCGCCGGCTGTGTGGTGTTCCGTCAAACGGTAGGTCGTTAGAACGTAAGGAAATCGTGGGTCACCCGGGGGAGCGAAGCGATTCTCCTGGCGCGCAAACCATTGCTCAGCGGGATTGGTATCGTGAGAATAAAGCTCATTCGAGACTGGCGACTCGAGCGGCTCGTAATGCGTTGGAAAAGGTCCATCTTTCAAACCTCTCGGCACGTAAATCCATCCCAGCCCGTCCTCGTGGAGCACGAACGGCGCATCGCCGGGAATCGCGTCGAGGCCCTCGGCGCCAACCTCAGGTTCATAGTCGGGAGGTTTGCCTTGAACAAATCCCGCCACGTCGATGCCGGTCCATTTATCCGAGTCCCAGTCCCACCACACCAGCTTTTTCCGTTCGCTCCATGGTGCGCCGTCGGGCCGTGCACTGGCACGGTTGTAAATGATCCGTCGATCGCTTGGCCATGCGAAACCCCAGCCATGACCGAGGTAATCCCTGGAATTGCGCGAGTTGGCCCTGTTCACACCATTGCGACCAAACACACCAGAGTAAATCCAGGCGCCGCACGCAGTGGATCCGTCGGCTTTCAGTTCCGCAAAACCATTCACCTGCGGCCCATGATGCCGTTTGCCATCGCGATCCCGACCGAAGACTATGTCCTCAGCGCTTCCAGGGTCTTCAGTTGGACGTTGAGCTGCCTGCTCGCGAAAGCTTTCGGAGTTGAACGTTGGGCATTGGGCGTTTTCTTTACCTTCCAGGGTGTACCAGCCGTTGATCTCAGCGAGCACAGCTTCCATTTGCGGATCGCCGAGTTGATCCTCCGGATACCACCAATCGAGCGCGCGCAGCGGTTTGTCGAGGGGATCGTTTGATGCGTTCGCTTTTGCAATTAGACGCAAAGCCAGTTGATGCATGAACCACGCATCCGAGCGGGCGTCATCTGGCGGGTCCACAGCTTTCTCGCGCCATTGCAAAAGTCGCTGCGTATTTGTGAACGCGCCCGCTTTTTCCGCGTGCCCGGCAGCTGGGAAAAAGAAAACTTCCGTTTCGATGTCCTCGGGCTTGAGCTCGCCCCGCTCAATCTCAGGTGATTCGCGCCAGAAGTTCGCGGATTCAATTTCGACCAGCTCACGGACAACCAGCCATTTCAGTTTCGAAAGCGCTTTTCGTTGCAGCCTGGAATTAGGCGCGCCGACGGCTGGGTTTTGGCCCATCAAAAACATGCCTTCCATTTTTTCGTCGAGCATGTCGTAGAGGTACTCAAAGAAGGAATGATTGCCGGTGAGTTTGGGAATGAAACCGTAGCCGAAATCATTTTCAGCCGTTGCGTGTTTCCCGTAGTAGGCCTTCAGCGTGCTCACAAGGTACTTTGGGTAATTCGACCAGAGGCCGGTCTTTTTCGTGTAGTGATCGAGATACTGCTGAAGAGTCTCGTCGCCCTTATGCGGCATGGTCAGATACCCGGGAAGGATGTCGTAGAGCGTCGGAATGTCAGTGGAGCCCTGGATCGAAGCGTGACCGCGCAACGCCAGAATCCCGCCGCCCGGCCTGCCAATGTTTCCAAGCAACAATTGCAAAATCGCGGCGGTGCGAATGATCTGCACGCCCTTGGAATGCTGCGTCCAGCCAACTGCATAGCAAACCGCGGCGGTCCGCTCGGGCCCGGACGCGGCCGCGAGCGCGTGCGCGACTTTGTGAAAAAGATCTGGTGGAATCCCGCAGATTTTCTCCACCATCTCAGGCGTGTAGCGAGAAAAGTGCCGTTTCAATTTCTGAAAAACGCATTGCGGGTCTTGCAAGGTGAGATCGCGCTCCGGGCGACTCAGATCGCCGCCTTTGTAGAGCCAACTGCCGCCTTGGTAAGCGCGCTTTTCTTCATTCCAGCCTGAGAAATAGCCGTCTCCATTGTCCTCAGGGTCGCGATATTCATCGGACAGGATGCAGGAGGCGTTCGTGTAATGAACGACATACTCCCGGAAGTACAGCTCATACTCGATCAAGTGATTGATGAGCCCGCCTAGAAAAACGATGTCCGTACCGGCGCGGATCGGCACCCAGATATCGGCCAGCGCGCTGGTGCGCGAGAAGCGCGGATCGACATGGATGATCGTGGCCCCCTGCTCCTTCGCTTTCATGACCCAGCGAAAGCCGACCGGGTGTGCTTCGGCCATGGAGGAACCTT
>Ga0306926_10003727_pt1 | contig 15838 bp, 21 predicted proteins | sample flu12Cox44000178_FD_203759 | JGI IMG/M metagenome (GOLD analysis project Ga0306926, IMG submission 203759) | Lab enrichment of tropical soil microbial communities from Luquillo Experimental Forest, Puerto Rico - flux8day.12C.oxic.44.000.178 (v2)... | ecosystem: Environmental > Terrestrial >...
CCAATGTCCTTTGCACCGGTGCAAGCACCAATCCTTGCACCCGTGCGGACATCAGGCCTCAACCGGCCATGCGGCGCCAGGCGGCCTTCCCCGGAGGCTTACGGTTCGCCTCTCTCTGATCTCCGTCCAGGGTTGAGATGCCGCACCAGTAGCCCTTGGCGTGGACCGGGGAGGGTTCAGGAAATGGCTCTGACGCGGCCACGTATGAATAGCCTGATGAGAGACGGCATCGCGGCAAACAGCAGGAACATGATCAGTGAAATGACGCCGGGAGCGGTCACGAAGCTGGCAAGATATTCGTCGAGGGATAGGCCCCGGACCCACAGGGCACCCGCGATCTCGGCAGGCAGCAATATCCCGAGCGCCACCAGACCCATTGCGATTGTCGAGCCGAGGGTCTGGTGGACCTCGAAGCGTCGCATCACCCACCGTGATGAGACCATCATCGCTATCAGCATAATGATGGCTTCGATGAGCAGGGCCGCTACGCGACCGAACCTCGGCACCGCCCAGAGTTCGCGGGTCGGCCCCAAGACCCATCCAAGCGCGAAGACGAGCAGGAAATAAGTCAGCCCGGCCTTCAGCGCGCGCATTTTCGAACCCTGGAGCGCTCCGCCGGAAGAGCCGGATGAGGCTAACCCTCATCGACACGAGGGTATCGTGCAAGCCGAGCGCAATGGGACAAATGCCTCCCGCCGTCGCTACTGCTGATGGCAGACCTCGTTCGCGGCGATGCAGGTGTTCCCGCAGGGCTTGCCCGTGGTGCACTTCGGTGTCTTGGTCTGGGCAGAGCCGCCGCTGAGACATGTGCTCATAAACTGCTTGCGGGCGTCGCCCTTCATGCCGCTAGCTTGGCTGTTGCAATCCTTCATTCGCTGCTGCTGAACAGTCAGTGCGTTTGCGGGTGCCGCGATCGCGAACGACAGAATAACGGCGAGGACAAGCTTTTTCATCGGCATCCCCCAGGAAGCGAAAGACGACCGGAGAGGCCGGTGCGTCAATACAAACAGGGTATCCTCGATTTCTAACAGAAACTCAAGCGCATCGTAGCCGGGGTTTCAAAGTGTAGCCGGGGTTTCAAAGTAACGACGAATGCTTCGAGCCAATCACCAACCGCACGGCACAGGCTCAAACACCGCGTCGTTCCCCCTCTGCGGAGTCGTAGGATCGTGACCAATACAAGACAGCAAAACTATACGGTCTCCGACTTCGGCAATATCCACATTTCCTCTCGATTTGAGAATCCTCCAGTCGGACGGACCCCCATCGATCTTTCCCATAATCTGAATTGATGCTGAGTCCTCAATATCTAACCTAGACATTACGTTATCGACTTTTCCTTGAATGATCACGGGTCCACTAGTATTTATCGTAACATTCGTGTTTGGTCCATCAATCATGCCTGCGATTAACACTCCCTGATCACCCGCATGTATCGAGACGCGGCTTCCACCGTTGATGTCTCCCAAGATTTTTACACCAATTGTAGAACAGAGATTCACTACTGAGTTACGACCATCAATAGCCTCCATTACGTTAACCCGTTCGCTGACGCAGGGTTGAGTTATTTTTATATTTTCTCCTCCATGATAGTTGACTTCAGCACACGCTGGTAAAACACAAAATAACAAGGGAAACGCAACCAAAAACATTCTCATCGGTCAACCTCCCTCTACGCCTTGGTAGCGAGCCCAATCTTTAGGGTGAGCGTTCAACCTAAACCCATCTCATAGGGTGCGCGAGTCCGGGGGTCCGGGGGAGGCGGGAAATCAAAGCTCGGCACGTCGGACTTTTTGGCGAGATGATCCTGGAGCGGCCCTCGTGGCTCCCGACCGGACAGGGCCAGTGTGGGGAGTGCCGGACTCATGATCGCGCGGATAGGGCCTTTCCCACGCGTCTGCCATTTAGCTTCAGCGTCCTGAACGTCATCTCCTCGCTGCCGTCGCCCGTGGCGGCGCATATTTTAGCGGCGGCAACGGGTCACAAACTGGCTCCCGTCTCAGTTAGGCCCGGATCGCCTTCAGGGTCTGGGTGCGAGGCGATAGGAAATAGCGGACGCCGTCGATGAAGTCGGTAGACGTCGGCGAAAAGATTGCCTGGGGTGATCTCTCTCTCCGCTGCTCCCCACAACGCCAACGATCCGTTCGAGTTTAGCGAATGAATCCATCAATCGGAGATGTGAATAAAGGATCTAGGCGGGTCAACGCCTCCTTGACTTGCGCGTCTGGCGAACCAAAAACAATTGCTTGTCGTGGTCTTTCGAACTTGCGCTAATTCATTCAGAAACCCGCCGCTCATATATTTGATGTGTGCCGCTAGCGCATCTGAGTTCTGATATACTTCCATAACATTATACGTCTTCTGATCTGGTTGGAAGCTCCACTCATAGGCAAGCGTCCCCGGCTCTTCAGCCACCGCTGCCACCAGCCTTGTCACGAGTGTCGAAAATTGTCCATCTGTCCAGGGAGAACCTCGCCGGTAACCACGAGGGCAATTGACCCCATCTTGAGTCCGTGCTGTGGAGCAGGAGCGGCTGTTTGCGCGTGAACCGGGAACGCCACGAGGACCAGAACGCTCAGTGACAAAATCAATTTCCGCATCATTCCACCGCCTCCACAAGGTGAAGCCGCCTTCAACAAGGGTGTGTTAAAGAGGCTAGCCGCCGCGAGCGCGGAAAGCAAACCGCGCGGCGCGAAATTGAGCAGGGGTGCTACGAGCGGGTACCTTGCGAGATCGCAGAAGGAGCGATCAGACGCGGTTAGCGATGCGGCAGCGGCATTGGTCAACCTGATGAAGCTCGACCATGTTCCCGCTGGGGTCGTTGATAAAGATCTGTTCGGCAGTGGGTCCATTGATCCCGGTCATCGACCAGTACGGCACTTTCAGCCGATCAAGCTCGGCCTTGGTCTCCTGGATGTCAGCAACCGCGAGCGCGACGTGCGGGATCGTGGGATCTTGTCCCGGTCCCTTGGCAAGTGGCGATGGCTGCTTACCGCCGATCAGATGAATTTGCCCACCCTCTCCGACATTGATCCAGAAACCGGGCACACCTGGGATCGTAGGGCGACCCGGATCGGCTTCGAGCCCGAGCACATCTTTGTAGAATTTCTGCACACCTTCGAGCTTCGGCGGTTCCGAATCGATTCGGACAGCATGGTGGTGGATTTCGAGAACGCGGATGCCCATAGGAGATCTCCGACCCGCTGAAACGGCTTGATCATGTCAGCCGTTTTCAGGGCTGTCCAGGCATCGGCTTGACCATCCAGGTTGGGTCGAGTAGGCGATAACTCTCCCCGTGCGACTGCATATGGCATTGCGTCGCCTCCCCTTACAACAGTTGTGCCCGACGCATCATAGCGTTAGGCGATGCCGGTATGGTTGCCGATATTCTCAGGGTAACGGGTTTCGCCCGTTGCTCATCGCGGGGGCCACTCTCTCGAAGCCAATCCTGAGCCGCTCAGGAGTCCCCAGACGAGCATCTCGGTTCTCCTTCCCCGATCTCCATCCGAAGCCGAGATGCTGCACTAGCGGCCTTGGGCGTGGACCAGTGAGGCTCAGGAGGTCGCTCAGCCTTGGCCGCGTGTTAATAGCGTGAGGAGAAACGGCATTGCGGCAAACAGCAGGAACATGATCGCCGAAATGACGCCGGGAGCCATCACGAAGCTCGCAAGATATTCCTGTAGGGATAAACCTCGCACCCACAGGACACCTGCCGATCTCGGCGGGTACCAATATTGCAAGCGCGACCAGACACATTGGAATCGTCGAGCCGAGAGTTTGGGGCACGTCGAAGCGTCGCATCACCCACCGTGATGAGACGATCATCGTAAGCATGATAATGGCTTCGATGAGCAGGGCCGTTATGCGACCGAACCGCGGCAGCACCCAGTTCTCGGATCGGCCCCACGAAAAAAATCAAAATGACCCGTCCTTGAGCACTCGCATTCACAATGCCCAAGACGGACTGGCGAACGATCGACTACGCCTCCACGATTTCCGATTCCAAGCTGGTGGTAAAGGCGACGACTTCACTGCGCTCCGGCTCAGGCACAGCGAACGTGTCGAGCGTGACCGATAGGCAACGCATGAAAGCGGCGTAGTCGGCCTTTGTGATGCCCATCCCCTTGTGTGACGTCTTCATGTCCCTGCCCAGATAAAAAGTCGGTCCTCCTGCGGCTGCCGCGATGAAATCAACAGCTAGTTGGCGCTCACGGTGATGGGTATCGAGGCTGCGGGGGCTAGTCCAAAACCGGCTGACCAGTGTGTCCGAACGCAGCCTCGGTAATAGGTCGTCAACAACCGCAGCGATTGCGTCATATCCCCCCAAACGTGTGTACAGAGAAGCTGGCCTGTTTGACATCGGGAGTTCTCCCTATCTGGCAATTACACATCCTATTTTTGGCTGTCCGATTTCCGGTTCAGAAGCCTGATCGCGTCTCTCGCTGGGGCCGAAATTCACGCCGCTCGGGACGCTGCCGAAGCAGCCTACCGCGATCTGAAAGCCGCTCAAGGCTTGGGACCGAAGCCCCGCGCCTTCGCCATGCTGGAGCGCTGTTCCGAGTAAGCTGCAGCCGTCAGAAGATGACCGCTCCGTAGCCCCCACCGCTGCCGGTATTCATCCCCGCTCAAGCCGTGCCGCACGGCTATATGCCGAGTTAGTGTCTTTCCCCGGTATCCGCATTCGAGACAAATCACAAAATCCCGGCGCACGGATCGCTGTATCGAGACAGCGGGAATGAGAACTTCATCTGGTTGGGGCCGTCGTCCAAGTTGACCCATTGCCCGATGTATTGAGGTGATAAGGTCTGGCAGTTGATCCGGCCCCAACCTATGGTGCGCGACATAGCTCGCAACGATTTTCGCCGTTAGATGTGGATTGACCTCTTCGGTATTCACGGAACTACCTCTCTCCTTTTCCTTCAACTGTCATATACAAAAATTAAGGGCGGTTTAAAGATGAGCCCGCAACAGTTTGGGTTATTTTTGGAATAGAGATCATCGGCGGGTAATCGGGTCAAATTGCCTGGATCTCGATAGTATAGGTCGAAGGATAACCGTAACGGTGGCTCGCGCTTAACCAATTGTTGATTATTGCCAGATAAAGCCGCCCTGCCGGACTTTAATGGGGAAAATCAAATGAGCAACGAGAGTTCTGACGCTTTTAAAGATTCGTCGTGCGCAGGGGTTTGGCACGCTCAATACCGGCGACCCGCTGGTGACGCCAAAGCTCAACGGCCTCCATCCGCAGGCCTACCGAACGTATTCCTTGGTTAGGTCAATCCCCGTCACTCGGCACCCCGACGTTTGGTTCCCGGTCTGACGGCAGCGACGATCTTGTCGGTATCGGCGTCACACGAAGGGCTTGGGGATGTCGTTGGTCTGTGCGACAAAGCGCTGATCGCCGCCCGGAGATCGAAGAACAAGCGGAACAGGTGGTTTGCAACGAATATTGGAGGAGGACAGGATGCACATCCGATCTTTGTCTGTCCTTGGCGGCGCTCTGCTGCTAATCGCCGCTAACGCTGTTGCCGGACCGAAAGAGGATGTCGCCGCTGCAACAGCGAAATGGGGCGAAACGCTGGGGCAGGACGACCCTGATAAGGTGCTCGCCCTTTATGCCACTGACGCGGTTCTCTGGGGAACACTATCGCCAACCGTACGATCAGATCGAGCGGCGCTTCGTGACTATTTCGTCAGCGCGTTCAAGGTATTGCCCGGTCTTAAGGTGTCGTTCGGCGAGCAATTAATCCGTGTCTATGGAAACACGGCTATCAATACGGGTTATTATACCTTCGCTTATACGAAAGATGGGGAACCCAAGACCCTTCCGGCTCGATACAGTATTGTGTTCGTCAAGGATGGGCAGAACTGGATGATTGTAGATCATCATTCCTCAGCAATGCCCACCCCTCCTCGTTAATGGCGAATGCTGAAGTGGCGGAAGGCGGCGGTCGCCCTCCCTTCGTGGAGATATCAAATGTCAGGTTCGCACCACTAGCTCGCGGAGGTGGGCCCGGACGCGTTCGTATGTCCCCTCCCCGTCCGCTCCCATTAGCCGGGAATAGCCGACGACATCGGTGGCTAGGATCACGGCGAGACGGCGGGGCCGTCGGAAGGGTTCTCGGCGGTGCCTCAGCAGCCCTGCTGTTTGCTGTCGCCATTACTCAGCCAGAGGTGGCCAATGCCGATGATGGCGGCGGGTCCCACCATGGCTTTGGGCATTTCCGCGCCGTGTTCGGGTTCGGAGGCGTCTTCCCATCGTTTTTTTGGTGGGGTTATGGCTATCCCTTCTTTCCCTTCTACGACAACGGGTATCCCGACCATCGGAATTACAACTACGACCCCGGCTCCACCTATTACGGCAACTATCCCGGCTCTGGCTACGGCTCGCAGCCCAACGCCAACGCCAGGCAGACCTGGTACTATTGCTCCGACCCCGCTGGCTATTATCCATCTGTGACACACTGCAACACCGTGTGGCAGTACGGTCCGGGCTCTGCAAATGCCGCTCCGCCGCATGGATCACACGTCGGCAAGTAATCCACTCATCACTCGATTTGTCGGATCACAGCCCGAAGCGCCGCGCCAGCGCCTGCCGCCGCCGCCATCCGCTGCTGGGTGGGCAACGGTTGTGAGGCCTTCGCGTGTCTAAGATCAGTCCTCCGGCCCGCTCGCGACGACGGTCAAATTGGGACGAGCGTCGGCGCGCTGGCGCTCTGCGCGACGTTGAATGCCGCAACCGGCCTCCTAAAACCCTTTAGCTCCAGGTTGCCGAGGTCTTCGAGCCTCGCGACCGTTTCGACCGCGCCAGCGATGCGGCTGCTGACCAGGATCTGCCCGTCCTTGGCCTCAGCACAAAGCCGCGCGGCGAGGTTGCACACCGTACCGATGGCGGTGTAGCCGGAGCGCTCAGAAAAACCGATCTGGCCCAGGGTCGCGAAACCCTGCGCGATGCCAGCGCCAAAACCAAGTTCGTAGCTGTGACGACGCCAGTCAGCAATCAGCCTGCCAGCCGCCTCGCGCATCGCCATCGCCATCTTGACCGCCCGCTCCGCCGGGTCGGCACAAGGCACCGGATCGTTGAAGAAGACCATGATCCCGTCGCCGGAGAACTGGGCGAGCGTGCCTTCGAACTGGCTGACAAGCGGCCCCAAAGCGCCATGATATTCACGTAGAAATTCGAGAACCTCTTCGGGCTCAGCGGTCTCAGTAAAGGCGGTATAGCCACGCAGATCGCAGAACACGACGACGATCTCGCGGCGATGGCTTTCGAGGATTTTCTCGTCGCCCTGCGAGACGATCAACTCAGCAAGCTGAGGTGCCAGAAACCGCTTCAGCCGCCCGACCCGCCCTAACTCGTCGACCTGTTCCGCAACTCGTGCCTCAAGCCCGCGGTTCAACTCCGCCACCTCGTCGGTGCGCTGGTGCAATTCACCCAATAGCCGCGCATTCTCCATCGCGATGACCGCTTGCTGGGCGAAGCTTTCGAGCAGCGCGATCTGTTTGTCGGTGAAGGGGCGCACTTCGCGCCGGTAGATGATGAACGCCCCGCGCAACTCCTGTTCTTTGCGCAACGCCACCCAGAGCGCAGTGCGAGCGCCAGTGTTTTGAACTAAAGCGATGCGCGAAGGGAGCCCCGAACGATAGCCATCCGTGTCGATAACGTCCGGGATGTGAACCACATTCTCGCCGCGCAACAGGCGCCCCAACGCGCTGTCCGGCTCCGGCTTAATTGCACCGTGCGTGGCTAACCCGTGTACAGCCAATACCGGAAAGGCATCGCCGTCAAAGCCGCGCAATGCCCCGAAATCCGCACCGCAAAGTCGCAATGCCTTATCGAGCATCGCGTCGAACACCGGCGCGAGATCTCCAGGAGAGGAATTGATGACCCCCAACACCTCTGCGGTCGCGGTCTGCTGCTCCAGGGCTTCGCGCGTCTCATTGATGAGCCGCACGTTCTCCATTGCGATGACCGCCTGCGCCGCGAAATTCTGTAATAGCGCTAACTCTTTCTCTGCGAACGGACGCACCTCCTGGCGGTAGGCTGTCAGCGTGCCGAGCAATCGGCCGTCTTTGCGCAGCGCGAGCCAGACTACCGTTCGAGCGCCGCCGAGTTCCGCCAGTCCCTGCCATGCCTGAGACTCGCCCGCTGAAACGTCCGCTATATGGATCAGCGATTCTCCGCGCACGAGCCTCTGATGAACCGGTCTCTTGTCATCTGCTCGCCTGGGTTCGCCCAGCTCATCCGCAAGACGCGCCGGTACACCACGAAGTGCGGCGATGTGAAACATCTCCCCGTCGAATGTATTCATCATGGCGAACGCCGCATCGCATAGCCGCATCGCGCGCTCAACGATCGCGTCGAACACCGGCGCTAAGTCGCCGAGCGAGCTATTGATGACCTGCAAGACCTCGGCGGTCGCGGTTTGCTGCTCCAAGGCTTCGCGCGTCTCCGTCAAGAGCCGCGCGTTTTCCATCGCGATGACCGCCTGGGCTGCGAAGTTTTCGAGCAGCGCGATTTGCTTGTCCGAGAACGGACGCACCTCCTGGCGATAAACCACGAACGCACCGAGGAACTCGTCCTCCTTGCGCAGCGGGACAGCAAGCAAACTTCGTGCACCGCCAAGCTCGACCACCATGCGCCGAGCATCAGGGCCGGTTGCGTAGGCATCCTCCACCGACACGTCGGCAAAATGCGCGGAGCCTTCACCGTGCAACAGCCGATCGAGCGCCCCGCCCGCCGAGGGATGTACCGGTTTGGCTAGAATAGCTGCGAAAGCAGCGGGGACGTCATGCAGCGCAACCGCCAGAAAGCTGTCGCCGCCATAGGTGAAGAGAGTCCCGAACGCGGCATCGCACAGGCGGACGGCTTTCTCCAGCATCGCGTCGAACACCGGCGCGAGATCGCCCGGCGAGCCATTGATGACCTGCAACACCTCCGCGGTGGCGGTCTGCTGCTCAAGAGCCTCGCGGGTCTCGGTCAGGAGGCGTGCGTTCTCGATCGCGATCACCGCCTGCGCCGCGAAATTCTGCAGCAGCGCGACCTGCTTGTCAGTGAACGGGCGGACTTCGCGGGTAGTCACGAAAATCCCACCAAGGAGGACGTTGTCCTTGCGTAGCGCGACGCCGAGTGTCGTGCGTACGCCGCTTCGGTCGATCAATTCCCGGATTGTGGGATTGGTTCGGTATAGGTCTGTATCGGTCGAGTCGGGAATGTGAACGGTGGACTCTCCCTGCCGCATGCGGTCCGCTATACTGCTCGGCTCAAGCGGGTGGATGCGGCGCTGCCGCACCCATTCGACAAAGCCGGGATCGCCTTGCACCGCAACCGGCTTCACCATCTCGCCGTCAAAAATGACAACGTGCCCGGTGGCCGCTCCACACAGTCGCGTCGCTTTTTGGAGTATCGCGTCGAACACCGGCGCGAGGTCACCCGGCGAGGATTTGATAACTTGCAGCACTTCGGCGGTTGCAGCCTCGCGGGCGAGTGCCTCGTCAAGCCGCCGCTGCAACTCCGCGTTGGCACGCCGAAGTTCGGCTACCTCATCGTTGAGCGTCGCAGTCATGTGTTTACTCTGTCGCTCCCTGTTTCGGACGGGATGATACTCTAATCGGCACTCCCCTCCGACAAAGAAGGAGACGCGGGGTTCGTTCGCTCTCTCGTCGAGAGCGTTAAAGTCCGCTGAGCGCGAGAGTTCTTTGGAACCCGCCGCGGTGGGGCCAAAAGCTTTGAGGCACTTTCCATTGCCGCTGAGCGGTCAGCGAGATGGGGTCGCCGCTTTCAGCCGCGGGCGGAACTTTCTAGACGCGCGACTGGTCGCCCATCCTCGAACTCTACCCTCACAGCGAAATAGTACCGATCGATGTCGAGGGCGATGTCCAGGCCCTCGGGGTGCCGATTTGGGCGCCGGATCGTCAAAGCGCTGCACTTCACCGCCTGCCGGGATCAGCCAACGAATGCCGTCTGGACCACTTGGCCTGCCTTCAAGCCGATCTGAGCCGAGACAACATGCTGGCGGGAACCGCGCCCTGTATTCCCATGCGACACAATCGACTACGGTTGTCGATTGGAGGCTTGAACCACGGCCCCGTGGCGCATCTCATCCTCGCGCGCGTGGGACTCAGCATGTCGGCTTTCGTTTTAGGCCTCTTAGGCACCCCGAAAGCTAGCCCTTCCATTTCAGCTTGCCGATGGCTGCAAAGATCGCCGCTCTTTTCTCGAAAATCGTTTCAACCCATCGAATTTCCTACTGATGACATTGTCACACTAAAAGCAGAATTGCCGCCCACCCGCAGGGGAGGCGCTGCTGCTCCGCCGTGAGGAACATCAAATCGATACTGGCTGCGGCTGGCTTGTCGCTCGCAGTCGCACGTGATTAAATGACCACCGGACGGGCAGCGCCGCGCACCCGCCCGAGGGAGGTCATCGATGCCGAAGACGATCGCGCATGTGCATTGGCCCGACGCGCCAGATCTCTGGATGCCTTACGCGCCGGCGATCAAGGTCACGGGCGGGACCACGGTCTATCTCGCCGGCGTCACGGCGGCGCCGGTCTATCACCACCATCCGCACCGGCCCGAAGAGTTCGATCGCATGCCCGCCGACATGGCAGGCCAGGCGCGCGCGGCGCTTGAAAATTTGAAACGCGGCCTCGACGCCGTCGGCGCCAGCTTCGCCGATGTGGTGACGGCCAACCGCTTCGTCACCGATTTGAGCGATCAGGATGCGCTCAACCGCGTCTGGGCGGAATACTTCCGCGACGCCAAGCCCGCGACCACGACCGTGCAAGTGGTGCGGCTCGCGACCGACCCGCGCTGCCTCATCGAGATCAACGCAATCGCGGTGATCGATTGAGCGGAAGTCGGCGCGGCGGCTCAGTCCGCGCCGAGGCATTCCGCGACGGTCTCAATGAGATCGATATGAGGTTCTTCGACAGGTCGGGGGAATACCTCGTGGAGCAGGCAACGGCGCCCGATCGGGCCGAACCGGAGCGGCCACAGTTGCACCTTTGGCTGTGGGGCAGTCATCCGAGCCATTACGCCAATTCCTCTGGATGCGCCAGTAATAACGGCAACTTTCTGCTCGCTACCCATAGGAACCTCCTTCTTGATACTGAGGGTTTGGTGGATAGAGGCGCCGAAAAGGCCGCCCAGCATCGATTTAAACCGACTAACTGCGGCGAGATCGTTCGCACGAAATAGGTGCACCCCCCCGACGCCCGCCAGCGAGCAGCCTCCCCACAAGACCTCCAGATAGGTCTCGCCCGCCCGCTGCGCAGTGTCTACAGCAGCATGGTCGTCGGCCAGTCCTTCCGAAATTTGGAGGCATTTCACTGACGACCTGGTTGCAGGCTATCCTTGCCTTGCAGCAGCCGCTCGATGCTTCCACGCACCAAGCACCGCCGGTGATTTCGGTAGCATATGACCAAGCCGATTTGGCGGCGACCAACGCCGCGCTGTCACGGTTGATGGCAGACTTTGTTCTTAGCGATGCAAGTGTTGCCGCACGGCTTACCGTTCACACACTGTGGCTTCTTAGTCTCGGCGGAGGCACCGCCCAGACAGGAACTCATAAATTGCTTGCGGGCATTGCCGGTCATGCCGCTAGCCTGCGAATTGCAGTCCTTCATGCGCTGCTGTTGCGGGGTGAGTTGCGCGCTGGTGGGCGCCGAAAGGGCGATTAGCATCGTAACGGTGATGAAAAATCTTTTCATCGGCTGGTCTCCCCTAAGAACCGAAAGGCAAATTCCGTCCGGTCGATGGCCCACGATATCGCCGATTTTTCGCCAGGAACTCCAGAGCATCGCGTTCCCTGCCAAAATAGACCGGAGCGCCGGATCGGTGCGACGGAGTTAGTCAGGTGGGTAACTTCGTGTCGTACGCCCCCGCTGGCCGACAGCGAAATCCGTGACGATGGGAAGCAATAGCGGCTTGCCGCGATGGCGCGGCCGGTTCAGCGACGTCCGTCATTCGTCTTTTACTCTCGACGACGAACTTGAATGGAGCGACGGTGCGAGGCGATCTGGCAGTGACCGCAGCGACGGCCCTACGCGAACACATCGAGGCTGAGCGGAACGGTGGCGGGCGCGGGTTCACATGAGCACAAATTCGCTCTGCCGCTCGACCTCGGGCGCCAGAGGAGCGCGATCCGGGCCGGCACGAACGGGCTTGTCAGACCTGCAACCGTCGATGAGCTTCAGCCGATGCGCTCCAGCGGGCTCATGACATCGCTGCGGATTCTCACGTGGTGCTGCATCATTCTTCTCGCGGCGCTGTCGTTGCTGCCGGCGCGGGCATTTGCCGCTCTCTCGTTGTTGCCGACGATAAAGATGGTGCGCGGCATCGTCCCAGCGCCCCTTGGGCATTTCGTCGCCTACACCGTGGCAGGAGCGCTCTCGATGGCGGTCTACGGTCGAAGGCGTGGAGGCGTGTTGATCATCGGCGGTTTCTGGGTGTACGCCGCCGTCCTGGAGTATCTCCAGCATTTCTCGCCAGGTCGGTATCCGTCGATCATGTCGTTTGTTGGCTCGGCCCTTGGAGCACTATTCGGCGGACTGGTCATTGCTCTCCTGTGGCACCACCGCTCCAGCCGATGCGGTAATGAACGACGCCCCCGATCACCCCGCGGTAACGGACGACAGCACCAATCGAGATCGTCGGGCAAGCGCCAGAAGAGTCCGTGACGCATCGCTACTCTGGCAATTGCTCGCGCCGGTTGCCCTGATGTGCGAGGCACCTGACAGTCAAAGGTGGCCCGCTGTACCGTCGCGGGCCGCGCGGGGCCGTCGGTCGCGGGAGCATCAAGACGAGCGAGCGCTATACCTTCGTTACATCGCTGACTGTGCGATCCTCTGGCGCATTCACGTAGACGACCAAAAAAAGGATCGCCGACAGGAAGTCGCTGAGCAATTGCTGGAGGGCCTGTTTCACCGCTGTCTCCCGTCCATTGGCCTGCAAAGCGGCAGAAAAATTTTGAGGCACGCTGTGGGCTTCTACGCAGCGGTCAGGTCCGATTGCTCCGCCCGCCACATACCTCCAGTGCCGCCTCCCCCACCACCATCACCACCCATATCGCGCGGATATTCCCCGTTGTTGTCCGGCCAATAGGGACTATGGCGGCTGCCCCTGCCCGGTTGCCTACTGCGCACACCCGACGAGCGCCAATAGGACGAAGAGCACGGCAGGTTGCCTCAGCTTGATCTCGCTGACATCGGAGGAGAGACGCACCCTGCCACACATGGGACGAACGTAATAGGGCCGGGGCGCTGGCGCCAAACGATCCACACCGCTCTCGCCGGACTCTCGCCGTGGTCCCGCTCGCGATAAAATCAGACTTCCGGCGGGCCGCGTCTGTTGACAACTGACAATTGTCACGATATAGGTCCTCCGATGATCCGCCGTTTTCAACATCGCGGTCTGAAAATCCTCTACGAGAAAGACGACCGCCGTGGTGTGAGCGCGGAGCTTGTCGAGAAGACGGCCCGAGTGTTGGCCCGGCTCGACGTTGTGATGCTGCCGGAACAGCTTGGGCTGCCAGGCTTTGGGCTCCACCGGCTCGAAGGCGACCTAGCGGGATACTGGAGCATCGCCATTCGAGAGGACTGGAGAATTATCTTCCGGTTTGACCAAGGGAACACCACCGACGTTGATCTAGTCGAGTATCACTAAAGCGGGGAGCCAAACCATGACGATGAAAAACCCGCCCCATCCAGGGCTTTCCGTCCGGCATGACTGCATCGAACCCTTCGATTTGACGATCACGGAGGCTGCGGACATTCTGGGCGTGACGAGGCAGACCCTCAACAATCTCGTGAACGGTAAGAGCGGTATTTCGCCGGAGATGGCGATCCGTCTTGACAAGGCGTTCAGTGGCGGCGCGGAAACGTGGCTGCGGCTGCAAATGGCCTACGACCTCGCGCAGGCCCGCCAGCACGAAAGCGAAATTAAGGTCAAACGGGTTGTGCGGCGGAGGTTGGAAGAGCCGCGCCTGTGAAGCAAAGCGCGAGCGCGTTGCGACCTCGGATGCCCGATGGTGGGAGGTCATTTATGCAAGCAGAGAACGCTCTAGTTCAGGCTTCCCGAGGGGGAGACCTCAAGGGAGTACAGGCGGCGGAACGGCACTGGTTTCAGCTTCGTGGAACGGCTATCTGGATATCGTGCGGGCGCTGCTTTCCAAAGGAGCCACTGTTAATCTCAAGAGTATCGACGCCGGTCTCGCGGGCGGACGCACCCCGTTGATTGCAGCTTCGCGACAGGGCCACATCGAGGTGGTTGAGGTGTTGCTCGCGGCGGGGGCCGATGTCCATGCGAAAGATGGCGAGGGCAAAGACGCCCTGATGTGGGCCTCAGCGGGCGACTATCGCCGCATCGTCAAAACGTTGCTCGCCAACGGAGCCTCTCCCAAGGCCACCGACCGTCTCGGCAATACAGCGCTTATTTTGGCTAGAAGTGTCGATGTTGCTCGCTTGTTGCTCGAAGCCGGGGCCGGGGTCAACGCTCGGTGTCACGCCGGCAAGACCGCGTTGATGTATGCGTCATACGGTGAAATTGATCTGGTGGGCGCGCTGCTTGCCGCAGGTGCTGATCCCGATATCAAGAATAATGATGGTGAGACCGCTCTAAACATGGCGGTGAACGAGGAAATAAGAAGCCTGCTCCAACAGGGACCTGGGGAGCGGGGCATATGGCGTTTCTTTCGACGTTAATCTCCATTGCTGGACGGCACGTGCAGCCTGCCCACAGAATTCTATAGGTCAAGGGTTGCACAAATCTGATAGAAATATCCGAGACGGGGGGAACCGGGGAACCCGCTAGCGATTGGGTAACAGGAAACGGCCGGAATCGGCGCGTCTCGCCCATTGCCCCGCGTCCCCGCGAAGGTCCCTTGGCTGAACCGACAGCGGACGCTCAGCCTTGGCGGCGGGAATGCGTCCTCATGCCCCACACCTGCCGTTCGCGATACCCGCCGGGATCGTGTCAATTGGGTGGAAAGCGGGCATTCGCGGCGCGGCATTCCGGTCGGTTCCCTTGGTAAACCCAACTGGAAGAATTTCACGCTTGGCCCGATATATTTATGCTAGACAAATCATGAACGCGGATCGGGAGCTGCGCCTGTGATCTGGAAGTCTTTAGTTAAGCACCAGCCCGTGCCAGTCCGGTCCTTCGTCCTCTCGGTAATGCTTCTGATATCCGCAACAGCGCTCGGCTGGGCAGCAGAGCCTGCCGGAGCGACTATCGTGCTCCAGTTGCAGTTGCCGCCGTCAACATCGCCCGAGGCGGTCAAGGGGCTGATCGCCGACCTGGCCGCCAAGGGTGCCCTTCCGGTGACGCAACCGGCCGAGCCCGCCGGGACGGCCACCCAGCCTAAGATCAGTGCTGCGAGCCTTGCCGCACAAGTCTGGGACGGAAGCAAGCAAGCGGTTCAGGCACTTCCGGCTCTTCGGCGGGCGCCACAGATCTGGATCGAGAAGGTCGTGGCGGGCGGAGGCCGACCAGGGGTGGCGTTCGGGTTTTGGATGGTGGCGCTTGCGGGTCTCATGGCCGCCGCGCCGATCGGAACGGCCTTCCGCGCGCTGGCCGATCGACTGACACGCGTCGCCGGACGAGAGCCGCCGGTCCGCTGGCGGATCGCCATCATTTGGTTCCTCGCTGCGATAGCCTCTCTGGCCGTTTTTGGTCTCCTCTTCTCAGGCGTGCTGCTCTGGGTTTCGGGGGGTGTGCCAATTCTCAAGGAGAGCGCAGACCAGCTGGTCTGGTCCGCGCTAAAATGGCGACTCCTGATCACCGTCTTGCTGATCGTCTTGTCGCCGAGACGGGCTGATCTCCGTCTTCTCCCGAT
>Ga0306926_10003729_pt1 | contig 15838 bp, 11 predicted proteins | sample flu12Cox44000178_FD_203759 | JGI IMG/M metagenome (GOLD analysis project Ga0306926, IMG submission 203759) | Lab enrichment of tropical soil microbial communities from Luquillo Experimental Forest, Puerto Rico - flux8day.12C.oxic.44.000.178 (v2)... | ecosystem: Environmental > Terrestrial >...
CTACGAGGTGGGCCTCGGCTGGCTGATCGACGAGGACAAGAAGGCCAATTACATTGGCAAGGAGGCGTTGGCCAAGATCAAGAAGGACGGCGTCAAGCAGAAGCTGGTCGGCGTCGAGATCGCCGGGGCGCCGATCGACTTCAACTTCACCAAGTGGCCCGTGAACAAGGATGGGCAAGCGATCGGCCGGATCACGTCCGCGATTCACTCGCCGCGGCTGAAGAAGAACATCGGCTACGCGATGGTGCCGACGGCGCACTCGGCGCTGGGAACGAAGCTCCAGGTCGACGTCGTCAGCGCCGGCACCCGCGAGGCGACGGTGGTCGCCAAGCCGTTCGTCGATCCGAAGAAGGACATTCCGAAGTCGTGAGCCTTCTGTGTTCCTCGTTCAGCGCTCGCTCGCGCCTGCGAGCGCTAAACGAAGAACATACACGCTACAATGAAGAGAAAGGAGTCTCTGGCCGTGTCGTCCCTGCAAGATCGTCTTCGTGCCTTCGATCCGACTCTGCCCCTCTCCCGTGCCCACACCATTCCCAGCGCGTGGTACTTCGATCCGGAGATCTATGCCCTGGAGTGTCGCAACGTTTTCGGCGGCTCGTGGGTGATGGCGGCGCGCGTGGACCAGTTGCGCGAGCCTGGCGCGTTCGTGACCATCGAGATCGCAGGCGAGCCGATCGTCGTGCTGCGCGATCAGGACGGCGTGCTACGGGCAATGCACAACGTCTGCCGGCATCGAGCAGCCCAGGTGATCAACGAGCCGTGCGGCACGACGACCAAGCTGCGTTGCCGGTATCATGGCTGGACGTACGACCTGGCAGGCCGGCTGCGCGGAACGCCCGAATTCGCCGAAGTCGAGCATTTCGACAAGGAAGAACAGGGCCTGCCGGCACTCGCGGTGGACACTTGGGGGCCGCTCGTCTTCGTCCACGAGAGAACGCCGTTTGTTCCCCTTGCCGAGTATCTGGCGCCGTTGCCGGAGCGTGCCAAAGAGTTGGGCGTCGAAGCGCTGAAGTTCCACGCCCGCCGCGAATACGAGCTCGACTGCAACTGGAAGGTGTACGTCGACAACTTCAAGGATGGCGGTTATCACGTCAACACGGTCCATCCCGCGCTGGCCGGCGCGCTCGACTACTCCCAGTACCGCACCGAGAACCACGCTCATGGCAGCGTGCAGATCAGCCCGCTCAAGCAATCGAAGGACCCGACTGTCGGCAAGGTCCGCACCGGACAGAATGCCTATTACTGGTGGATCTTTCCGAACCTGATGATCAACCAGTACCAAGGCGTGATGGACACGAACCTGGTGCTGCCGCTCGGGCCTGATCGTTGCCGGGTCATATTCGACTTCTACTTCGCGCACACCGAAGGGCCCGAGGCGGAAAAGTTCATCGCCGACAGCATGGCGGTCGCGCACCAGGTGCAGCTCGAGGACATGGGTGTGTGCCAGGAGGTGCAGCGTGGGCTGAAGAGCCGGACATACAGCACGGGCCGATTCAGTGTCCGCCGCGAATCGGGCGGATATCACTTTCATCAGTTATTGGCTCGAAAGCTTATCGTGTAGCGGTGTGCGGGGGCGATCCCATGGTCATCTGGACGCTCGCCCGAAAGGACCTGCGCCTCCTTGTCCGCGATGCGCGAGCGATGATCATCCTGCTCGCGATGCCGCTCATCTTCATCCTTGTGCTGGGCGTCTCGCTCGGCGAAGGCTTTGGCAAGAAGGCGGAAGACACGCTGCGGGTGTCGGTTCTCGATCTCGACCAGGGTACTGAGCGCGAATCCGCGAGCGTTGTGCGGGAAGCTGTCTCTCATCTCGCGATCAGTACGGGGATTCATCAAGGGCTCAGCGGCACCAGCCTCGTTCAGGCGAATCAGCCGAAGTGGTCGTTTCCCTATGGGCCCTGGAAGGATCTGGTTCTGAAAGATCTGCGGCAGACGGCGAACATCCGCGTCGAGCTGATTGAAAGCCGCGCACAGGCCGACGAGTTGATTCGCACGCATCGCCGGGCCGCCGTGCTGGTGCTGGGACCGGATTTCAGCCGCAATGCGCAGCGTTGCTCATTTCTCGCTGATGGCATCAACCCGTTTTACCGCGACGGCGTCAACCTCAAGGCGCTTGACGTCGAGGTGCTGCGCGACCCGACCCAGGCCACAGCGTCGGCGATCATCGATCAGGTTGTGCAGGGGAGCATGCTGCGCGTCATCATGCCGTGGATGATCGGCCGGGCGTTCGAGCGGATCGGCGAGCCCGCCTTTCTCGACCTGCTCGCCAAGCAGCCGCTGCCTGGAATTGTCAAGACCGGGCTGGGCATCATGGGGCCGGCGCAGAAGCAGCAATTCAGCGCTGCGCTACAGGTGTCGTTGCAGAACCTCTTTCCGAAATACAGCCTCACTGCGAAGACGTGGGCTGCCCTCACCAAGGACATAGAGCATAGCGGAAGCGGAGCGGAGATGGCGGGCTTCACAGAGGACGGCACGGGAATCCTCAAACGCGGCGCGATGCGCTACAAACTTCTCGTGCCGTCGTACCTGGTCATGTTCGCGTTCTTTCTGGTGCTGACCGTGGGCTGGCTGTTCGTGGCCGAGCGACGCCAGGGGACGATGCAGCGCCTCGCGGCCGCTCCACTCGCCCGCTGGCAGCTCCTGGTCGGCAAATTGCTGCCATGCCTCGCCCTTTCGCTCTTTCAAGGCTTCTTCATCCTGGCTGCGGGCTGGCTGATCTTCGACATGAGCTGGGGCCGCGATCCGCTCTGGCTGCTCCCGGTGGTTGCGGCAACATCGCTGGCGGCGATGGGCCTGGCGATGTTCGTCGCCGCAATCGCCAGGACCGAGACGCAGGTCGCGATCTACGGCACGTTGCTGGTCCTTGTGCTCGCCGGCCTCTCGGGCAGCCTGATGGGCGACCGCTCGCTGATGCCGGAACAGATGCAGGAGTTGAGCCGGATCACGCCGCACGCGTGGGCTCTGGAGGCGTATCGCGAGTTGTTGACGTCGGACCGGCCGGATGCGGGAATTGTCCTCCAGGCGTGCGGCGTGCTCGCGGGCTTCGGCGTCGGATTCCTCGCTGTCGCGTGGGCGTTTCTGCGGCTTGAGCGTTAACGTTAGCCCGACGCGCAAGCGAGGGAGGGCTTGACGCATCGATCCTCGCTTGCGCGTCGGGCTAACGTTGGGCACGCCGGCTATTTGCTCGGCTCGGTCATTGCCCGCGGGTCGAGTGCCGCACTCAATTCCGCCTCGCTGACAACTTGAGCGGAATCCTTCTTCTTGAGCGTGCCCGAACGCATCTTATCCAGGCACAGCTCGCGCACCGTCTTGCCGGCCTTGAACGCTTCCTTGGCGATAGCCGCTGCCGCGTCGTAGCCGATGAGCGGATTAAGGCTCGTCACCATTGCCATGGACCATTCGACCTGCTTCTCGCACGCTGCTCGGTTCGCTTCCATCTCCAGGGCGCAGAACTCGACGAAGGCGTTGGTGCAACTTGCCAGGAGCTCGACGCTCTCGATTGCGGCGAGGCCCATCACCGGCATCATGATGTTCAGCTCGAACTGGCCGCCGGTGGCGCCGGAGAACGCGACCGTCTGGTCGTTGCCGATGACGCGGGCGCAGACTTGCATCATCGATTCGCACATGACCGGGTTGACCTTGCCCGGCATGATCGACGAGCCGGGCTGGCGGTCGGGGAGCATGATCTCGTAGAAGCCACAGCGCGGGCCGGAGCCGAGCCAGCGAATGTTGTTGGCGAGCGAAAACAGGCTGACTGCGATTGACCGGAGCATGCCGCTGCACTCGACCAGGCCGTCGCGGTTGGCGTTCGCCTCGAAGTGGTTCTGGGCCTCGACGAAAGCGACACCGGTTTCCTTCGCGAGCACCTCGGCGACCTTGGAGCCGAACTTGTTGTGCGTGTTGATGCCGGTGCCGACCGCGGTGCCGCCCGCCGGCAGCTCCATGATCGCGTATTGGCCTTGCTGCGCCTGGTGCAGACAACGTTCGAGCTGCCGGGCGTAGCCGCTGAACTCCTGGCCCAAACGAATCGGCGTCGCGTCGGCCAGGTGCGTTCGGCCGATCTTGATGATGCTGTCCCATTCCTTCGCCTTGTCGGCGATGACCTGGTGTAAGCGCTTCAGGGCCGGCGTCAATTGTTTGGCGATGCCGACCGCCACGGCGACGTGAATCGCCGTTGGGAACATGTCATTCGTTGACTGCCCCATGTTGACGTGATCGTTGGGATGGATCGGCTTCTTGGCGGCGAATCGATCGCCGCCGGTCATCTCGATGGCGCGATTGCTGATCACCTCATTGGCGTTCATGTTCGACGACGTGCCCGAGCCGGTCTGGTAGATATCGACCGGGAACTCCGCGTCGAGCTTGCCGTCAGCGACCTCGCGGGCGGCACGGATAATCGAGTCGGCGATCTCCGGCTTGAGCTTGCCGAGATCGCGGTTGGCCGTCGCCGCCGCGACCTTGACCAGGCCGAGCGCCCGAATGAGCGCCTTGGGCAACGGCAGTCCGGAGATCGGGAAGTTCTCCACCGCTCGCTGCGTTTGCGAAGCATAATAAGCGCGGGCGGGCACCTTCACCTCGCCCATGGAGTCCTTTTCGATCCGATATTCGCTCATGGTCGTGTTCCGTGGTTGATGGGCGCCGCTGAATAGGAGTAGCGATTTCGCCGCATCAGGCGACCCATCGCTTGTGGTTTCGCGTGCGTGCTCAACGAGCCTTTGATAGTCGTCCGGCGTGTCGAGATCTTGCAGCACATCGGGGCTCGGCCACTCCAGCTCCATCGTATCCCGCTGCAACCGAATGAAGGCGTTCAGCCCGCGCCCCTCCGGCATGGCGCGAATGCCTTCGACGTGCGACCAGCGCAACCATACGGGGTGCCCGCGCTTGCCTTCGTGAACCGGCACGATGATGGAGCGACCCAAATCCTCTTCCGCCGCGCTTAGCAGCGCTCGCACGACGGTTGGCTCAATAGTCGGATGGTCGGCGGGCGACAACAGCCAGCCGTCACTCGGCGATGGTTGGAACTCCGATTGCAGCCACGCGAGCCCTGCCTGGCACGTCGCACGCATGTCGGCTGTCTCGTGTGACAGCCGAAGTACATGGGCTCCGGCGCGCTGAGCGATTTCATGCAGTGGGTGATTTTCCGGACCGACAACCACGAGCACCTCGTGTACGCCGCCGGCGCGGACGGCATCCACCACACACTCCAGCACGGTGCGCCCGGCGAGCGGCAACAGCAGCTTCGCCCGGCCCATCCGCAGGCTTTTGCCCGCCGCGGGGATCAATCCGAAGGTGCGCATTGGCTCCTCACGCCGCGGGGTGAGTCTGCGAACCCCGCGCGTAGTATCATACACGGAAGCCATGCGCGAACTGCTTTCGAGCCTGACCGAAGCGATTGACGCCGGCCGCGGCTGCGTCTACTGCTCCGTGGTCGAGACGCGCGGATCGACACCGCAGAAGGCCGGCGCCGCCATGGTCGTCTTCGCCGACGGCAGCCAGGCCGGCACTCTCGGCGGCGGTTGCGTCGAGGCGGAAGTCAAACGCCAGGCCCTGCGCGCCCTCAGCGACGACTCGGCGGCATCGCAACTCTTTACTTTCAACCTCGACGACAACTACGGCTGGGACGATGGCCTAATCTGCGGCGGCCGCATGACCATCGTTGCAACCCCAGTAAACGGGCGAGCCAAGTCCCGCTCGGGGCGAGGTTACTTCGCTCGTTTCCGCGACCTGGCAGCAAGCGGCGCAGGATGCACCGAAGCCGTTGTCGTGAAGGCGGAGCACGCCGGCGCGCTGGTCGGCAGCCGGTATCTGTTCGACGCCGCGGGCAGCCTTGCCGACGGCCTTGGCCCTGATCCCGCCGAAAGCGTGCGCGGCGGTCTCATCCCCCTCACGCAACGGCCGCGGGCCTGGCATGCCCACGGCGTCGCGTACCTGCCGGTGCTGCCACGGATCACGCTGTTCATCGTCGGCGGAGGGCACGTCGGCCAGGCGGTCGCGAAGTTGGCGGCCGACGTCGATTTCGACATCTGGGTTCTCGACGATCGGGCCACCTTTGCCAGCGCGGAGCGATTTCCAACCGCCCAGCGTCGCCTTGTCGGCGATATCGGCGCGGAACTCATCACACTCCGCACCGGACTGGGATCGTCACACTACGTCCTCATCGTCACCCGCGGCCATGCTCACGACGAGGAAGCGCTGTTTCATCTCGCGACCACTTCGGCGGGCTATGTCGGCATGATCGGCAGCAAGCGGAAGATCCGGATGATCTTTGAGGACCTGCTGGCCCGCGGCATCCCGAAGGAAGCGCTCGACCGCGTGCATGCCCCGCTCGGCCTTCCGATCGGCTCGCAGACGGTGCCGGAGATCGCCGTCAGCATTGTGGCAGAGCTGATTGCGTGCCGGAACGCCGGGGCGCGCGGCGCGGGCTGCTGTACGTCGAATGGCTGATCCGTGGCTTCGAGGTCACTAGGTCGGATGGATGGCATTGCGCCGGTCGGCGTTGGCAGGCTCACCTATCCACGAAACAAGATGGCCAACAACTCGTCACGGCACCGATAGTCGCCGATGATCAGGTCGGCGCCGGCGCGGGCGAGGCGGTCGCGCTTCCAGGCGTGGATGCCGCGGCGGTTGACCTCGTCGCTCGCCACGGCCACGGCAACGCCGCCGACGCGCTTGACCTCCTCGATCTCGACGAAGCCGTCGCCGAAGCCGATCAACTCTTCGCCGCGCAAGTCGTTGTCGCGAAGGATGCGTTCGATGACCATCTGCTTGGAGAAGTTCTTGTAGTCGTCGAGCGCCCCGTAGATGTGGTTGCCGAAATAGGGGGCGACGCCGAGCAGCTCGGCTTCTCGACGGACAAAGGCCAGGTCCGTGCCGCTCGCAAGGTAAAGGGTGATGCCGCGCTCGCGGAGCATCGCGAGCATCTCGTGGCTGCTGGGGACGGTCCAGTCCGCCGGAGCCGCAGCGCCCGATGCCAGCGCGTCAAGTCGGCCACGGATGCGTTGCATGAGCAGGTCGTGGTAGCGGTGCTTGTAGGCGAGTGGTTCCAGCGGAGTGCCGCCGCGTTTGCGGACCTCGTCGGCGAGCTGGATCATCTGGTAGATCGTCTGCCGGCCGTTGAGCCGCATGACGAACTCTTCAACGGCGCCCGCCAATTCGGCGTCCGGCTCGGCCGCGCCGGCCTCGCGGAGCACATCGACCATCATCGGGATCATGACTTGCGGCCAACCTTCGCGGATCAGCGACAGGGTGCCGTCAAAGTCGAAGAGGGCCGAGCGGAATCTGCCGCGCGGGAAACCGGGGCGAAGGATCTCGATGTCGGTCATACAGTCGTCATTGTCCGCACGCTCGGAACGGAGGCAAGCGGAAAGCCTGGCAAGCGGGGCAAGCTAGTGATGAAATGCGGGCGCGACCTAGGTTATAGTGCGGATGGCGTCGCCCCCCCCGTCGCCGATGGTTGTCGCCAGCCGAGGATGCCATGCGTGTGCCCCAGTTCCTGACCGACCACTGCGTGCCGTTCGAGACGGTTGTGCATCCGCCGTCGTTCACGGCTCAGAAGCTGGCCCGGCGCCTGCACATCTCCGGCCGGCATGTCGCCAAGAGCGTTCTGGTGGCCAGCGAGAGGGCGTATTACCTCGCCGTGCTGCCGGCGGCCTTGCGTGTCGACCTGGCCGCGCTCGGCGAGCAGCTGGGCATGCCGGTGCGCCTGGCCGGCGAACACGAGGTCGTGCGCCTGTTCAGCGACTGCGAATGGGGAGCCGTCACGCCGTTTGGCCATCTATACGGTCTGACGACATTGCTGGAAGCGTCGGTAGCGGCGGACAGTGAAATGATCTTCGAGGCGGGCCGGCACGTCGAATCGATCCGCATGACCTGTCGTGATTACGAGCGGCTGGAAAGACCCCGCCGCATCCCGTTTGCGCGTTCGGCCCAGAAGCGCATGATCTGAATCAATCGAACAGCTCCGCCAGCCGCTGCGCCCGATATCCGAACAGCTTCTCCAGGTCTTTGTGGATCACCTCGACCGTTACGAGCAGGCCGAGCATGCCGCCCGGCGGCTCGTAGATTACTTCGCTCGTCAGGTTGCTGCCGGACGCGGTCGCCTCGAAGCGGTGCGTCACGATCCACCGCGCGAACGGCCCGGTGCGCTGCTCTTCGCCGATCCGCGCGCCTTCCTCGAAGACCGTGATTTCGTTGACCATCGACTGGCTGACGCCCATCCGCCGGGCTCGCCAGTGGAGCATCGCGCCGAGCTTGAGCCGGTCCGGCCCGTCGACGAGCTGAAGGTGCAACTCTGGCGGGGTCAACACGCCGAGATTGGCCGGCCGCGCCAGGTAATCGAATAGCTCCAGGGCGGGCCGCCTGAGCTCGACCGTGGCAAAGAAGGAAGGCATCCCGCCATTAAATGCAGAAGGCGCGGGTACAATCAAGGGGTGTATCGCCGAAATAACAAGGATTTCATGCTGCCGCCGCCTTTTGAGAACGCCCTGGTCCTAACCGGGCCGACCGGCTCGGGGAAAACGCAACTCGGCATCGAACTGGCCGAGCGCCTGGGCGCCGAGATCGTGTCGATGGATTCCATGGCGCTCTACCGCGGCATGGACATCGGCACCGCCAAGCCGACCTCCGAGCAGCAAGCACGAGTTCGGCATCATCTGTTGGATGTGCTCGATCCGTGGGAATCGGCGAACGTTGCGTGGTGGCTACAGCGGGCCGCCGATTGCTGCCGGGACATCGCATCGCGCGGGCGGCGACCCTTGTTCGTCGGCGGAACGCCGCTCTATCTGAAGGCGCTGCTGTGCGGGCTATTTGACGGTCCGCCTGGCGATGACGGGTTGCGGCAGCGTCTGACCGATGAAGCCGCGTCCATCGGCACAGCGGCGCTGCATGCCCGGCTAGCAGCTCTGGACCCGGCAAGTGCCGCACGAATCCATCCGAACGACCTGCGACGGATAATTCGGGCCCTGGAAGTGTGCGAGCTGACCGGACGACCGATGAGTTCGTGGCAGACGCAATGGACGGCGGTGACCCTTGAGCCCGAAGCGCAAGTGAGGGCGAAGGCGGCCCTCGCTTGCGCTTCGGGCACAGATGGAGCGCCGGCCGTCCTGTGGCTTGAACTGCCGCGCGCCGATTTGTCGCAGCGTATCGATCGCCGTGTGGAGGAGATGTTTGCCGCCGGTTTCGTCGAAGAGGTGCGGCGGCTACGATCGCTCGATCGTCCCTGGAGCCGACAAGCTGCACAAGCCCTCGGCTACCGGGAAGTGGGCGATCAGCTGGACGGCAAATTCGACATCGCAAAAACCATCCGACAGGTGCAAACACGGACTCGGCAATTCGTAAAACGGCAGCTTACCTGGTTCCGCCATCTGCCCGGCTGCCGGCCAGCCACGATAGAATTGACTTGGGCACTCTGGTGTCCCACAATGAGGGAGTAAACCGCCAGCAGCGCGGCTGCTCAGAAGCAGCCGGGCTGCTTCCGGTCGAACGGGAACGGACATGTCTGAGCCCAAGCTGAGCCGCCCCGGTACGGTAACCTTCCAATGCCTGGAAGGGATCGACAAGGGGCGGGTCTTCCGCGATCTGCCGACGCCGGTGACTCTCGGTCGCGAGGAGGGGAACGTCCTCCGCCTCAACGACGAGCGCGTCAGCCGCTTCCACGCCAAGGTGCAGCTCGACGACGAAGACTACATTCTGACCGACTGCGAGAGCACCAACGGCACGCGTGTCAACGGCACCGTTGTGCAGATCCGCCGGCTTCGCTTCGGCGATCGCGTCGGCATCGGCCGCTCGGTGCTCCTTTTCGGCTCGAACGAACAGATCGCCGCCCGCATGGCGTCGCTGGCGGCATCGACGACCGGCCAAGAGGATCCGATCACGGGATTGTCCGCGAGCAGCAATCCGGGCAGCCCAAGGCCGCCGCAGGCGCCGACGCTTGCCGGGGAGGCCGACCCGAATGTCGAGTTCGACCTGAACCTGACGGCTCCGTCGCAGCTCACCCGCGACGCCTTCTTCATCGGTAACAAGCCGCTGCCGCCGTTGCCGCAAAAGCTCGCCCCTTCGCAGGCAGCACGCATCGCCGAGATCTTCGACTATCTGCACCAGGTCTTGACGCAAGGGACCGAGAACATCCAGGCCCGCGACGACGGTAGCCAGGTAACCCTCGGTTACCCCGATTGGCAGCGCGTCCTCGCCGTGCAGATGCTCCTCGCCCGCTATCTGCGGATGATCTCCGAGCCGCCAGAGATACCGGAGTGAAGTCAGCGGGCGAGCCGAGCGGCGTAAGCCGCCATCAACCGGCGGCTTACGCCGCTCGGCTCGCCTGATTCCTACAATTCTCATCAGTCCACAACCACCCAAGGACGGACATCCATGTCTGACCGCTCTTTCGTTCATCTCCATTGCCACACGCACTACAGCCTGCTCGACGGCGCCAACCGCATTCCGGAGCTGGTGAAGCACGTCAAAGAGCAAGGCATGAACGCGGTCGCGATCACCGACCACGGCAACCTGTTCGGGGCGATCGAGTTCTATCTCGAATGCACCAAGGCCGGCATCAACCCCATCATCGGCTATGAAGCGTATGTCGCCCCGGGTCGCCGGACCGATCGCGAGGCCAAGCGGCGCGGCGATGCGGGCTTCCACCTGACGCTGCTCGCCAAGAACCTGCGCGGCTTCAAGAACCTCGTAAAAATGGCATCGGTCGCCTACACCGAGGGCTTCTACTACGTCCCACGCATCGACAAGGAGCTGCTCGAAGCGCATCACGACGGCCTGATCTGCCTGTCCGGCTGCGCGTCGAGCGAGTTCAGCGAGGCGATCCTGAGCGACAACCTCGAGCAGGCCAAGTATCTCGCCCACTGGTTCCACAAGCTCTTCGGCGACGACTTCTATGTCGAGGTGCAGAACAACGGCCTGAAAGTCCAGCAGCTCTGCGGGGAAGGCGCGACGGATGTCGCCAACCAGCTCGGCCTGCCGCTCGTGGCGACCAGCGATGCCCACTATCTGCGGCAGGAAGACGCCCCTGCGCATGACGTGCTGCTCTGCATCAACACCCGCAAGCTGCTCGAAGACCCCAATCGCATGCGCTACGGCGACGGCGACGGGAAGATGATCGACCAGTTCTACGTCTGCGGCCCCGAAGAGATGTACCAGCGGTTCGCGGGACGCGAGGAGGCCGTCAAGCGGAGCCAGGAAATTGCCGACAAGTGCGAGCTGAAGCTGGACCTGAAGCTGCGGCACTTCCCGGTGTTCACTCCGCCCAAGAAGAAATCGGCCGAGGAATACCTGCGCGAGCTGTGCGAAGCCGGTCTCGAAGAGCGCTACGGCAAGGCGGCTCCCGACCTCCGCAAGCAAGCGAAACAGCGGCTCGAACACGAGCTGGGCATCATCTGCCGGATGGGATTCGCGAGCTATTTCCTCGTCGTCTGGGACTTCGTGCGCTTTGCACTGAGCAAGGATATCCCCGCCGGGGCGCGCGGCTCGGCGTGCGGTGCCATCGTCAGCTACGTGCTCAAGCTCAGCAACATCTGCCCGCTGGAATACGACCTGCTATTCGAGCGGTTCCTCGACCCGAAACGCTCGGAAGCGCCCGATATCGACATCGACTTCTGCCAGGACCGCCGCGAGGAGGTCATTGCCTACGTCCGCGAAAAATACGGCGAGAACTCGGTCGCGCAGATCGCGACGTTCGGTACCCTGGCGGCCAAGGCGGCGATCAAGGATGTTGGCCGGGTGCTCAATGTGCCGCTTGATCGCGTTAACCGGTTAACGGCGATGGTGCCCAAGGTGCTCAATATCTCGCTCGACGACTCGCTGGCTCAAAGCCCGGAGCTGCGCCGTGAGTACGAGATCGATCCGGAGGTCCGCCGGCTGATCGACATCGCTCGCAAGCTGGAAGGCACCAACCGCAACGTCGGCACCCACGCCGCGGGCGTCGTCATCGCCAAGGGCGACATCACCGACTATGTGCCGGTGCAGCGCATCCAGCGCCGCGATGGGGAAGGCGATGCGACCATTACCACGCAGTGGGTGATGGGCGATATCGAGAAGATCGGGCTTCTGAAGATGGACTTCCTCGGCCTGCGCACGCTGACGGTGCTCGACAATGCGATCCGCCTCATCGAAAAAACCCGCGGCATCAAGGTCGATCTCGAAGCCCTGCCGCTCGACGATCCGGCGACCTACAAGCTGCTCCAGCGCGGCGAGGCTCGTGGCGTCTTCCAGCTTGAATCGGACGGCATCCGCGAATTGCTCAAGCGGATGCGGCCCGACAACATCCGCGACCTCATCGCCGTCAACGCGCTCTATCGCCCCGGCCCGCTCGGCGGCGGCATGGTCGACGCCTACGTCAACCGCAAGCATGGCCGGGAGAAGCCGGCCTACGTCCATCCCGTGATGGAGGAAATCCTCAAGGAGACCTTCGGCGTCCTGGTCTACCAGGAACAGTGCATGCAGATCCTCAACCGCCTGGGCGGCATCGAGCTGGCCAGCGCCTACGCATGCATCAAAGCGATCAGCAAGAAGAACAAAGACGTCATCGACCGCCGCCGCATCGACTTTTTGAAGGGCGCCCAGGAACGTGGCGTTCCCGAGGTCACCGCCCGCGAGATCTTCGACCTCATCTGCTTCTTCGGCGGCTACGGCTTCAACAAGTCGCACAGCGCCGCCTACGCCAAGCTCGGCTTCCAGACTGCGTACCTCAAGACCCACTATACGCCGGAGTTCATGGCCGCTCTGCTCACCAGCGAGATCGAGGACAGCAACAAGCGCGACATCATGGTCGAGCACATCGAGGATGCCCGCCGGCTCGGCGTTGAAGTGCTGCCGCCCAACATCCAAGAAGGCGAGGCGGCATTCACCGTCAAGGACGGCAAGGTTGTCTTCGGCCTGCTCGCGGTGAAGGGCGTGGGCCGCGGCGCTGTCGATGCCGCGGTGCGGGCCCGCAAGGAAGGCGGCCGATTCCGCGATTTCTACGATTTCTGCGAGCGCGTCGATACCAAGGCGATGCCCAAGGCGGCGCTGGAAAAGCTCATCAAGGTCGGCGCTTTCGACTGCATGGGCGGCCGCCGCCGGCAGCTCATGGAAGCGATGCCGCGGGCCATTGCCGCCGTCGAGGAGGCGCAGCGCGATCGGCGACAAGGGCAAATGAGCCTGTTCGCGTCGGATGCCGAGAATGCCAGCGCGGAGTCGGCGGCCGAGAACTTGCCCGACGTGCCGGAGTGGCCGGCGCTCGAAAAGCTGAAGTATGAGAAGGAAGCGCTCGACTTTTACATCACCAGCCACCCGCTCACGCAGTTCCGCGATGTGCTGGAGCGATTCGCCCCGCACCGGATCGAGGCGCTGCCGAGCTTCAATCAGGGCCAGGAGGTTTTTCTCGGCGGCATCCTCAGCCAGGTCCGCTTCCAGAACACGAAGAACGCCCGTAACGGCAACAGCCGATTCGCCCGCTGCAAGCTCGAAGACCTGACCGGCGCCGTCGAGTGCCTGATCTGGCCGGACGACCTCGTCAAGTACCAGCAACTGGTGCAGGACGATCGCGTCTGCTTCGTGAGCGGCATCGTCGACCGCAGCCGGGAGCAGCTTGTGGTGCAGATGAACCGCGTGCTGACGGTGGAGCAGGGACAGATCGAGCGGACGACCGGGTTGATCGTGAAGCTGGACCTGACCGCAGACGCCGAGGGTGATTCGCGGCGGATCGATTCGCTGGCGGCGGCGCTGCGCCGCTGCCCGCGCGGCAGTTGCCCCGTCTTCCTGTACGTCCGCGACGGTGCCGGTCACTGGCTGAAGCTAAAGGCGGGCGAAGGCTTCCGGGTCAACCCCGCGACGCTGGTGAAGGCGGACCTGGAGGCGATCGCGGGGGCCGGCCACGTCGAGTTCGGCGGGAAGTGAAGCCTCGGCCCGGAAGTGCTGTTGGGCCATTTGATGATGACCGGCATGGTTCAGTCTCGGTGCGTTTCCGGGAACGGAGTCAAAAGCCACGCGAGTCAAACGCCAAGGGGCTTGGCTTTTGACTTTTTCGACGTAACATCTGGATGCCTAAGCCATTGGTACTCGACGGCGAGTCAAAAGTCACGCGAATGTGTCACGGGAAACGCCAGACCTCCTAGGCGGCGACCGGGATTGCGAGCGCGTTTCATACCGTCTGCCGCTGCCACGGTCCGCGGACAAATCGGACGAAAAAGAACGCCCCGCGAACGCCCAGGTCGGCAAGCATCGCCCACCAGGCGCCCATCAAGCCCAGACCGAGCCCCGGCACGTGCACGGAACCGAGCGAAATCCCGTCTCCCGTCAACACGTATGCCAGCGGCAGCCGGACCACAAAGAAACCGACCCAGGTGAACAGCACCGGCACGCGCGTGTCGCCGGCGCCGCGCAGGGCGAAGGTGAAGACGATGGTCGACGCGAGCGGCGGCATCCCGAAGGCGACCAGACGTAGCGCCGGGATGCCAAGCTCGATTATCGGTGCCTGTTCCGGCTTGGGGCAGAAAAGCTGGAACATCTGCGGAGCGAGGATGAGGAAGATGGCGCCCATCGCGGACATGACGCCGAGGCCGAGCCCGAATGCGAGCCAGCCGGCCTTGGCGGCCTGGTCGAAGCGGCGCGCACCGAGGTTTTGGCCGACCAGCGTCATCGCCGCAGTGCCGAACGCCGCGCCCGACAGATAGCCGAGCGCTTCCCAGCGCAGCGCGATGCCGTGGGCGGCGGTCGCTTCGGTGCCCAGGGTGTTGACGATGCTCAGAAACCAGAGCTGGCCGACGACGACCAGCATGCCGTCGAACCCGGCCGGCACGCTGACGCGCAATAGCCTGTAGATCAGGTCAAATCGCGGCCAGAATAACGTGGCATGCAGCTTCAATCCCGATCGGCCGCGGGCCAGCACGGTCAGCACCGTGATTGCCCCGAGCGTGTGGCTGAGCGCCGTGCCGACGGCAATGCCGGCAAACCCGAGCGCCGGGAGCGGTCCGAGGCCGAAGCCGAAGCCCCAGGCGAGCGGCACGTTGACGACCGCGACGCCGGCCATCACCCACATGCCGGTCCGCGTGTCGCCGGCGCCGACCAGGCACGCGATGCCGGCTGATTCGAGCATCTGGAACACGAGCAGCGCGAACAGCGGATTGAGAAACTCCATCGCGAGCTCGGCTGCCTCGCCGCGCATCTGCATTGCCCCGAGCAGCCAGTGGAGGCCGCCGCCCAGCCCCACGGCAGTGGCGAGCCCGCCGAGCGCTACGGCGACCAGGAGCGACTGGTGGGTGACGGCGACGGCCAGCTTATGATCCTGCGCGCCGACGAAGCGGGAGACCAGGGCCGTGCTGCCGACGGTCACGAACAGGCTGTAGCAGGTGATCGCCCAGGCGAGATAGTGCGCGTTGGCCTGGGCCGCTTGTGCTGCGCCTGGCGCCGTTTCCGCGATGCGTCCGGCGAGATAGCCGTCGGAGATTATGACGGCGAAGTTGAGGCCTTGCTGAGCGAGCACCGGCATGGCAAGGGCGAGCACAACCCGCCAGCTCGGCAGCGGCAGCGGCCGCGCCTCGGGCTCTGCGGCCGCGATCGCCGGATCGGGCAAGGCCGCTTCACAAACCGCTTCCTTGTCATTCATTCGATGCGTGGTATTCTTGACGAGCCCCTGGCGCGAGCCAAGGGCGAGCTCTCCCTTGGCGCGCGCCGCGGGCTCGGCCATTCACTCTCGTTGGATCAACCATTCATTCCCCGCGCCGTCATCGATCCGATCGCCGGCGTGCAGCTTGTGGCCGGGCCGGCTTTCGACGCCGCCGTTGACGCGGACCTTGCCGGCGCGGACCAGGTGCTTGGCCTGTCCGCCGGTCTCGGCCAGGCCCGCGACCTT
>Ga0306926_10003730_pt1 | contig 15837 bp, 25 predicted proteins | sample flu12Cox44000178_FD_203759 | JGI IMG/M metagenome (GOLD analysis project Ga0306926, IMG submission 203759) | Lab enrichment of tropical soil microbial communities from Luquillo Experimental Forest, Puerto Rico - flux8day.12C.oxic.44.000.178 (v2)... | ecosystem: Environmental > Terrestrial >...
CGAGGCTGTTTCGGGCCTGTTTTCGGAAGATGGCGCGACAAACCACAGATCGGAACATGCGCGGTGCTTGGCGGGTGGCCCATCGGAACATGCACGCGACATTGCCGCATCAGAACATGCGGCACGCGCACAAACACCGGAACATGCACGCGCTCATGCCGGCGTCGGAACATGCCCGCCGGCACGCCGGCCATCAGAAGATCGCGCAACGCGCGATGCTCGCTCAGCCTCAGCCGCGGCTGCGCTCGCCGCCGCACCGGGCGCTGTTCGAACGAATGTTCGAACGGTTGGGCTTAGGGTTGCCTTACCTATTTCTCGGCGCGAAACTCTTAGGAGATTCTTAGGGGAAAAGCTCGACTTTCCCGCGAACCGAGACTAGGGTAGATCGTAGATCGAATTTCTCGCGAAGCTCCGAAGGTCGGAGCCGGTTTCGATCCGAAGGTTCCTAGGAGGAATCGTGGCAGGTTACGAAATTACCGAGGTTATCGCGAAGGCTCTCGCGAAAGCGATCGCCGCCGTTAAAACCCCGAGCTCGAAGGTTTCGAGCGAGGTCGCTTTTTTCGCCGCCGTCCTCGCGACGGTCGGGATCGACTTCGAGTCGCTCTCCCCGATCGAGGCGATCGCGTGCCAGGACGCTCTTTTCTCGGTCTGGCAGGGTAGCGCGGAGCGTCGCTCCGAGCTCGAAGCGGAGGCCCTCGTTCGCGAGGAGGCTAACGCGAAAGCTCGCTTCGAGGCCCTCGAAAAGAGCGCTACGCGGGTCGAGGAGCGTCGCGCCCGTCGGGCGGCGGCGGAGCGTCGCGACGCGGAAAAGGCCGCGGAGCTAGAAGCGCTTCGCGCGAAGTTCGCCGCGAGCTAGCGGCGAGGGGACCGGGCGAGCTAAAGCGAGCCGGAATCGCGCGAACCGCGCGTATCCCTCGCCCGGTCCCCCCTCGAACAGGCGTTCGAACAACCCCCGGTGTCCGAGAGATGCCGGGGGGCCTGTCGTTGCGCGGTGTCCTCCCCGCTTAGCGCACACAATTTTCCAGATGTTTGTTAGTACATCTAACATTAGCCTAAACGTAAAACTTGGCGTATACTAAGCGTATGTCGCGCAACCCTTTCCAACCGTGCGAAGGCTTCACGGAGTTCTCTTGGGGCGCAGGTCGCTACCCAGCCCCATATATCAATTTCTCAAGCGGCAGCCAGAGCCTCAACGATCCGCTCGCGTCCAATAACGGTTCTGGCTTTCAAATCGCAGACCCAGACTCCCGACAACAGATGCTTGACCTGGCGGCTGGCAAGCGCAGCGACTTGGGTAACCCGCGCGAGGCGCGAACGCCTGCATTCCAAGGTGGTTACGGCGAGCACCCAATGTACTACGCAGAAGGAAACACTGATCGCTACGGGGCGGGACCACCACTTATCACAGAGCGCCGTTACCCACGGCAAAAGCGCTGGGTGTATGCATGGCCTTCCTGGATGCAGCGACAGCGATGATAGCCGCAGGAGGCATCCTCATCGCAATCGGCCTAGCGCTGGTGGTACAGTAATGCCAGGCAAGCAGGTCAAGAACTGGGACATGTACCACAAGCTCAGAGCAAAGGGTCACACGAAAGAAAGCGCAGCCAAAATTACCAATGCGGCTCATAGCAAAAGGCGCAGACTCAAGCGAAAGGTCACACGCTAATGGTACCAGGCAGAGCAACCAAGGAGCACGACAAGACCAGCAAGCAGCCTACAGGCGCAACCACTGTTGGCGGGGCGCCTCAGCCAGAACCGCAAGCTGTAGCCACAGTTAATGAGGTCCAGAGCATACAAATTAATGGCGCAGTCTCGGGCAACTTTGCGGTAGCATTCATAGGTGCGCCATCTGGGAACATACCAGCTAGCCCTTCGGCTGCCCAAGTCCTGGCTGCGCTAAACCAGTGCTCTACAATTGTGGCCGGCGACATAGCCGTGGCGGGAACAAACCCATTTAGTGTTACGTTCCAGAATGGCCTAGGCGGCCAAGATGTACCGCAATTAACGCTGTACTCTGAGAACCTCAACCCGCCGAGCGCGACCGTTGTGATACAAACCACGACGCAAGGCAGCGACGGCACTACAGGTAACCCAACGCAAGACGCGATAAACGCTGCATATCAAGTACTTGCCGTTATCCACAGACATGGGCCGACCAACTGGCCTGACTGGGAGAACAAGGTGGTGTACGCACTTAACCTGCTTGCCCCTTTACAGACTACGGTGGGCGGGATATACTAGCATGCCGTACAGAGGGCCGCCGCAAGCGTCGAAGCATCCCAATACTGCGCGTGTAAGCGCGCAGAGCCTTAGCGCCATGGCCCGTAGACTAGGCAGATGCGGCGATATCAACCCGCTAACCGGGCACGTTTGCGTTACGCAGCAACACGAGACAACAGGCCCAGACGCGCAGAAGCACCAGGCTGTGCAGATTGGCGGGCCAAATGACGGATACATTTATTGCGAGTGGCCCTGATGACTACACCGCCACCTATAAGTAACATTTGGGATACAAACGTAGCTGCCCAATACGAGAGCGAGGGCACGTTTAGTGCTTTGGTGCAGCCAGTATGGCCAAGCGCACGCCAGTACATTACGGATGTAGTGCTTAAGCACCAATCTGTACACCAGTGCTATTTACCGCTTGAATTGGGCACCGCGCCTCCGCAGGGCAGGGACGCAAACGCCCCACAGACGCAAAGTGGCTTGCCTTGGCTAGGTGGAACGTGGTTTGGTTGGCCTATGCACCAGCCTACAATCATGCAGAACCGCGATACAGGAAGCATACTGAACTTTATACGAAGCCGGTTTCCGAGCAACCCAATTAGCCTGTATACCATATTACAGTACATTATCGACTTCTTTCCGCCTGAAACTGGCCCGTACACTGATGAAGAGATTGCAGAGCTTAACCGGCAGAGCGACGAAGCTATAGCGATTAGAGAAGCGAAGGCAAAAATACCGCCGCCAGAAAAACCAAAAGTATGGACTACGGTTTACAATCCGCAATTAGCAGGAGTGGGGTATTGATATGGCGCAACTACGGGCCGCAGGCCTTGGCGGAGGGACAGCTGCACGAGGCGCACGCGGCTTTGGGACAAAGATTGAACGCGGCATAGCGCATAAGCTAACGGCGGCGCGCATAGCCGAACTACACCGCTGGCAAATGCTGGGTGCAGGAGCAAGACGTGGAGTGCGTAAAGCACGGACGGAAATTCACCACGCCAGGGCGTCAGCATACCATGGGCACCATACGATTGCTAGCATAGCGCACGCGGCAGTTTGGGGCGTGACCAAGACGATAGCGCCACAGAGCTTGGTAACGCCGGTAGTGCCCGGTTATCAGCCAGGTGATAGGCTGCATATGCCGCTTGCTGGAAGGCCACGACACTAATGGCAGAACCCAACGAACCCATTAAAACTGAGCGCCAGGTACTAAGGCCATTCGGCGGGATGGCTGGGCAGGCACGACTTGAGGACGTTAAGCGCAAGGCTTTACTTACGCTACCAAGACAGGAATGCTTTGAGCGTGGCTTTATAACGGTTAAGGATCTGGACGATGAGGAACTGGTAGCCGGCAGATGCCGGGATAACCAGGGCCGCATACCGAAAACAAAGGGCAAGACTGAGTATATACCGCGCCATCTGTACGATGAGATGGTACAGGAGCACGAGATACGCTACAAGCAGAAGCTACGCGAGAACCTTGATACTATGCTCGGCGTGATGGTGGGGATAGCTAATGACGATACAGTGGAACCGCGTGACCGGTTTGAGGCGGCTAAGTATATTTTTGAGCGCACGGCTGGTAAGACGCCCGAAACTGTTACGGTCAATGTTAAGCACGCGCCTTGGGAGGAACTGCTTGCACAGGTTAGTGGTATTGCACCAATGACCCGTGAAGAGCACCGCCAACTACAAGTTGGGATTGTAGACGCGGAACTAGTTGAGATTGAAGAGGATGAGGTGGAAGACGACGAGTATATGGGTTATGGGGATATACCTATGCGTGGCGACAAGCAGACGGATGTGACTGATTCCCAATCGGAAGAGCCATACCAGGAAGAACCAGAACGCAACTATGGCCGGCGGGCAGACGAGAAGCGCAGCTACAAAGAGCAAGTACATGACGCGCAGGATTTACAGAAGCGCCGCAAAGAGGCTAGGGCAAGGATACAGAACGCGAAGAAGCAGCGAAAGATAGATAGAGCTTTGGGCGCTGACGCCATAAAGAGTGAAATAACCGGCATTACGATGGACGAAGACGGCAAGGTTAAGTTTGTCGAGGGGTAAAGATTGCTAGTAGCGCAGGCGCGAAACGCGAGGTATAATCAGTTTGTGTACGATGACGGGTCTTTCCTCGCGCCTGACGCCTTGTGCACACGTAGTGGTGGCTGGGCCCAGTACCTTGGGTTCCTCTCAGCCTGCGATAACTGGGCCCAGTTACCCGCTCAATGAGAGAAAGTAGGACCAAATGTCAGCTGCTTGGCAAGTGCCATACAACAGGATGGCGCTACACCCTATACCTCGTGTGATCGACAACAGCGATGAGCTTGCGGTCCTGACTTACGGGATTAGGTACCAACACAAGCCAATTCGTTACCGTGACATGCCGGCTGGGCCTGGTACGTTTGCTCCCTATGGTAACACGAACTTTACCATGCCGGGTACACCCGCGCCTATTAGTTAGGGTAAACTGTGGCGATTAAGCAACCTAAGAAAGCCATACCTAGTTACCCATTGGGGATACCAGGTACGCCAGGCAAGCGATATGCCAAGTCGAGTACCAGAGTGCCAATACCTACTGGTATGGACCCAGCTAACCCGAGTTATGGTACGATGAATAGTGGCGGCCAAAAGGACCCAATTGGCAGATCGCGTGATATCTTCCACTGGGCAGGATCAGCCGACCTACCATCAGGACAGGGGAACCTTGAAGGCAAAGCGCCACGCAGTTTCGGACAGTCCGGTGGAAGCCGTGGCTGGCAACAGAAAGATGAGCAAGTCTAATGGCAACCAAGGGCAGGCCGGATATCAGTATAGCCAGCGCGGGGCCGATGGTCGGTTATCCAGCAGGAGCGGGTGGAGGGGACGCAAACCTGAGCCGATCTGGTGGAATAAACAGCACATTTGGTACACTTGGAGGCGGCGTCCCACTTACCAAAGGGACAACTAACCAGGATGCCATCGGAAGTGGTGTGAATGGTATAGGCGCAACCTATAGCATTCGCGGTGGGCAAGGCGACAATACTCGTAGGCCAGGTAAAGGAGGACCGGAGCCGGGTGCTACGCCACCGCAGTACACCGGTGGGCTGCAGAAGCCAATCCAGAGTCTGCGTACGCAGCGTCGGGCTGTGTACGGCGGTAGCCAAGACATGCCGCGCAATGCGCCCGGTGGACCAGGAGGCTAGTTAAATGGCTGTAACACCGTATCAACCTGGTTATCCAGTCGGTGGTGTAGGGTATATACCATATGGTGCTACGCCACCGGGGCCGCGTACAGGTACGCCAAACACAAAGGGTACTGGCGCTAGTCTACAGAGGTTCTCAAAGACGCTGAACCCGTGGGGTTTCAACGTTCCGAAGGGCAAAATTTCGCAAGGCTCCATCATGGGGAGCAGCGTTAGAAAGCCCATCCCTGACCCGCAGATTTGGGGTATGGATTACCCCAAGTGGGCACCTAAGAATGACCCGCTTTATTGGCCTGTAGTCCTGAATTGGGATGGTTCTTATACCCGTCAACCCAGTGTTAGCGGTATTACGCCGGCCATTATCACCTGGTGGAATCAGACTGTAGAACACGCATATACCAGGGACAAGTACCAAACTACGCCATAACTGACCATGCCGGCGCTACTCAACCCATGGGCGATCTATGATTCCCCATTAGTAGCCTGGGATCCACATCCGGCCCAGGAATTGGTGCTTGAATCTCAAGCCAGGCATAAGGTTTGGTGTGCCGGTAGGCGTACTGGTAAGTCGGACTTGGGTGGGCATGTCTTGCTCCCTGAGGCCATATATACCCGCTCTGTCGCAGAGGATTGGCTTCGCCAAGGTAAAGCCCGCATATTTTGGATTGTAAGTGACGAATATTCCACGGCAGAAAAAGAATTTCGTGTAATATGGCATCTCTGTAATGTGCTTCAGCTACCAATTGATAAGCCTGGGAGCTATTACGATGCTATCGGCGGGAATATGCACCTTAGTTTATGGAAAGGTGCGTTCCAGATACACTGTCAGTCAGCAAAGTATCCTGAACACCTAGTCGGTGAGGCGCTATGTGGTGTGATTATGGCCGAGGCAGCCAAGGCAAAACCTTCTATTTGGCACCGATTCATTCGTCCTATGTTGAATGACTACAAGGGATGGTCGCTCCATACCTCTACGCCACTCGGCCATAATCACTTTTACGATAAATTCCAGATGGGTCAGGACATCTACAACCCAGAGTGGGAATCGTGGCGGGTGCCTAGCTGGTATAATCCATATGTCTACATTGGTGAGACACGGGACGAGGATGTAAAGAAGTTATTGCTTACTCTTGATGGTGCACCGGGCTTAAGCCCATTTGAAATAGCACAAAATGAAGAACTAGCCATTGATGGTGAGATCCTTCAGCTAGTTGAAGAGCTACCACCTGAACTATTCGCCCAAGAAATTGCAGCCGACTTCACAGAATTCGCCGGCCAAGTCTTTAAGGACTTCGATGAAAGCTACCACGTTGGTGATCTACGGTTCAATTCCGACTGGGAAACGTATGCAGCGACTGACTATGGGTTCACTAACCCAAACGTATGGCTACTTATTCAAGTTGGGCCTTGGCAAGAGATTAATGTGCTGGCTGAGGTTCATGAAACCGGCCTTACGGCAGATAAATTCGCAGATGAGATCAAGCGTAGACGGCTGAATCCAAAGCAACTTCAGTGGTTTTTCCCCGATCCTGCCGACCCTGCATCCTCAAGAACATTGCAGGATAGGCTTCACATTAAACCGGCAGCAAAAACCGGTGGTGAATTGAATGTTCGCATTAACCTAATCCGTCAAGCGTTGCGTGCCGGCCGCATTGATAAAGAAAAAAGCATGCTTACCGAAGACAATTCGGATAGATGGCGGCCGCAATTGATGATTGATAGACGTAATTGCCCGCGTATGCGCGAAGAAATGCTGGCTTATAGGTACCCAGAACGCAAAGAGGAATCCCAAACAAGCCTAGAACGCTTTGAGAACCCGTTGAAGAAAGATGACCACGCTCCAGAAGCTCTTGGACGCTTTATGCTTGGTTACTTTGGTGAAGGACTAATCGGTCAGGGGACAAGAATTACCAGAGCTAAGATCAACGTTGGTCGCAAAGGTAAAACATCTTGGGGCAAGGTTCCTAAACCAGAGAAATCAATGCGGCCTACGAAATCAGGCTTCCCAGATTGGAGGGAGTGGCTGTGAAATGGATGATCATAAGCACTGTGATATATGTTCCATGAAGTGCGACCACCGCATTCAAAAGGTGATTATGGTCGCAAATCCTACGATTCGGCGTGCAGATAGAGAAAAACCTGCTGAGCCGACGAGTAGGGTAAAATAGGATCATGGGTTACCAGCTTTTAGATGTTCCTGGTTATCCTGGTATTCAAGCCAGCCAGAGTGGTAACATCTATAAAGATGGTGAAGTAGTCTTTGGTGGCTTAAGTGATGGCTATGTAATGGTCTATGTTGGCGATTACAAGTCTGTTGATAGGGCTAAATTGGTATGTTTAGCTTTTCATGGTGAGAAACCAGAGGATGCAGATTTAGTCGCGCACATAAATGGTCATAAGCAAGATGATAGACCAGAGAATTTATACTGGGCAACATGGTCTGATAATATGCTAGATGCATATGAGCATGGTACTAAGGTCTCTCCGTGGTTAGGTGAGTCACATTGGAAAGCTAAACTAACTGAAAACGATGTGCTTAATATCAGATCAAAGACACAAGAAAGCAGTTTTAGGCTTTCGGTAGAGTATGGCGTTAGTCAACAAACTATCAATGACATACGCGCCCGTAGAAGCTGGCGGCATATCTGATGCCCATCGACATAAGACAATACGATTCAGCTATTGACTTCATTCGCGATGACTTGCGCTACAGCCGACTGATAGCCAATCTGAGCAGCTACGATGATAGAATTCGTCTCAAAGCATATATGCTTTATGACGATATGTACTATAACCGTCCAGAGCATATCCGCATTACACTTCGTGGCGCCGGCAATACTATTCCAAGCGTTGCGCCACCACAGGGAATTGGGTTCGGCGAAAGTGGTGTCACTTCTCCTGAATACTTCGACGGTGAAGACAGCGTTGAAATATACATTCCCAGTGGTAAGAAAGTCATTGAGGCAGTCCATCGCTTTTTGGGCGTCGGCTGGCGGGTGATCCCAGATCCTGAGTTTCCAGTCAGTCCAAATACTGATGGCGTAGCGACCTATATTAAGAATTTGTTCAAGCGCGAACGGATGGATGCTAAATTCGCTGAAGTTAAGCGTTATATGTTGATTAAAGGTGATGCGCTTCTCCATATTACGGCTGATCCTCGGCGGCCACAGGGGCAGCGGATTAGCATCCATCACGTTCGCGCAGAGCATTTCTTCCCAATTGAAGACCCACAAGGTGCTTACTTGGGCTGTCACCTTGTCGATATCATCAACAACCCAAATAATACTCCAGCATTGGAGCAGTATACAGGTAAACAGGTTGTACGTCGGCAGACGTACCGCCGTGAATTGGATGATACTGGTTTTCCAACTGGCCGTATCACTAGTGAACTTGGTTATTACAAGATAGGTGGGTGGGATGATCGTGTCTTACCTGAGACCGAACGCATTCCAATACAGATAGTATATGAGCCATTCTATCTGCCTCCAGAGATAAACCAGATTCCGGTGTACCATTGGAAGAATATGCCACCTCCTGGTAGCACATTTGGTACTTCGGAGCTTGCGGGCGTTGAAAGCGTCATCACCGCCATTAATCAAGCAATGTCAGATGAGGACTTAACTCTCATCATGCAAGGTTTGGGCGTGTATTGGACAGATGCAAGCCCACCGTTAGATCCGAGTGGTAATGAAGTCGAATGGGAGATCAGCCCCCGATCGGTGGTACAGGTTGCGTCTGGAGGACAATTTGGCCGAGTATCTGGAATTACTACCGTCCAACCATTTGGTGATCACGTCAACGCTCTTGACGAAGCACTGCAGCAGGCACTTGCCGTTCCAGATATTGCTGTGGGTGTTGTTGATGTCACGACTGCGGAGAGTGGTATTGCCTTACAACTCAAGCTTGGCCCACTTATTGCTAAGAACGCAGAGAAAGAGCTTGACCTCCTTAATGTCGGAGACCAATTCCTCTACGATCTTATTAATGGATGGGCAGTCGCTTACGAAGATTTGACTGTTGATGGTGTCGTCTTCATTACGATGTTTGACGATCCCATGCCAAAGAACAAAACAAAAGACTTACAGGACTTGCTTTCGATCTGGGCACAAGCGCCGAACATCATGCCAGTCAATTGGTTCTATGAACAGCTTAATCTTATCATGGGCTACAAGCTTGATCCGAAGACAGACTTCCAGCAAGCACTAAAAGATGCCCAGGAAATAGCACAAGCTATTGCACCGCCGGCTCCACCAATGCCGGATCAATCACAAGAGCCAGCAATGGCATCAACGAATGGAGCAGGAGGATAAAATGGCTGGTAAGTCAATGAAGCTAGGTGGAGGTGGTCGTTTTGCGAAGGTCGCTAAATCAGCTGGTGGAGGCAAAAAGGGAGCTGCAATCGCTGCTGCTATTGGACGCAAGAAGTACGGAGCTAAGCGTATGGCTAAGATGGCTGCTGCCGGGCGCAAGCGAGCGAGTAGAGGCAAATGATGGCAAGAAAACGGCGCGGCGTTAAGTCAGCCAAAAAGACTTTTGGTGGAGCCAAGAAGGCCGGCAGGATGGGAAGCAAGATTCCTATCTCTGGAACTAAGGTAACCAACAAGGTTGCTGGCGTATCGGTGAACAAGAATTTCAATGGCAAGTAGGCATGGCGGTTTTTCGCACATAAAACACGATGTGCATAAGATTGCCAAGGCAGTCAAATCAGGCGAGCACTACCCGCCTGGGACGATTCCTGGTCAACCTGCGGCTGGGCATCACCCTTTTTATAGTCGCGCACAGTGGCGATTGTTCTTTGTTAGGCCCGATTTACGCAAATGGGCAATAGGCAAGGCGCACGCAACTGGTGGCCACCATGAGATTACGCATGCTCTCCACTATTCGCCAGCATATCACGCTTTACCAGAGCGAGAGCGTGGTTTACACAAAGGTCAAGGGCCAAAACGGAGGAAGATTTAACAATGGCTCTATTTGGAGGCTTTGCGAAAGATTATACGCAAGGTGAACGCAGTGCTAAGACGCAGATTTACAGGTCGAATCGTGATGCTACGCACGTAAGTGACATGTTTCCGTCTCTCCCGCACGGTCTTGGTCATGGTAATCCTCTGGGTCACGGCATTGAAGACATTCGTAGAGTCCACGAATTGGGTCGCCCGGTTGGCCTAGAACGTGTTACACGCCCAGAAGATATTGCTCGACCAGATCGAATTCGTGATGTGGCGTTCGGTAGAGGCTTTGGCATGGATGAAGTGCGTAGAGCATTCTCACATCTTGGTGGGTTGCGTAAGTTTGGCAAGAAGGGGGGCGGTGGGATAGGATCTGGACCAGGACTTCAAACTGGTTACGGATCGTTTGCTATCCATGCAGCAGCCGCTGCCAAATTCACCACTGAGAAAACTGCGCCTGATCCAATTAACCAACCATATAAACCGTTGTCCAAACAACCATTTGGAATCGGTTAAAAATTAATCACGCTTATCCGAGCGCGACTCAGCGCGATCCCGTAGGATAAGGAACTAAGGTTTGATCAGCCTTTCTGAGACTAGGAGCCTCCCGAATGCCCGAAGGCGAAGTGCAACAGCCGCCCAAAGAGGATGAGCAGCAAAATGATCAAGAAAACAGCCAGCAACAGCAAAATCCTCCTGCAACTTCTGGCACCACCCCTCCAAAACCTGATGATAAAGGTGGCGATGGTGACGGCACTCCTACTCTTGAAGATCAACTCGACGCTGAAAAGCAGAAGAACCTCCAGCTAAGCAAGGATTTGCAGAAGGCGAATCAAGCTGCAGCCAAAGCTGAAGGTGAGAAGGATGTTGCTAAAGAGCGTGATGAGTTCAAAGCTGAGAATATTCGGTTGCGAGGCATGCTTGAAAGTCGATTCTTAATCTGGTGCATAGGCACAGACAAGAAGTTCAATTGGCAGAACCCAGAAGATGTTGTGAAGTTCCTTACTGCGGATGAGTTGAACATCGACATCGACAAAGAGAAGATTGACGGACTTGATCTTGCTCTGAAGCGGCTGGCAAAAGAGAAGCCATACTTGCTTGTACCGGAAGATGGCCAGCAACAACAGCCTGGCGGTTTGCCTCTGCGTCCCACGGGTACTAGTCCTGGAGCCGGTAGAACAACTACTCGTGAACAGGAAACAAAGCGGCTTGGTGAGAAGTACAAAATCCCAGGCTTCGGTACTGCTGCAACGAAATTCATGTAGGAAAGGACGCCAAAATGGCTCGTGTTGACAAGTATGACCCGATCGACGGCGGGTTTCGTGCAGATGTGTCTGTGGATGTCCTCGACTCGGACATCGGCAAACTGTATGGTTACGGCCTAAACAGTGTGGGACAAGCAGTTAAAGGTGCTGGCCAAAGTGGTATTCTTGGCGTCTGGGTCTTTAACGACAAGCCAGGTCGAGTTGGCCCGTTGAGGGAAGTTTCCCGTCAGGATATCATGCGGACAGGCTGCATTACGGACTTCGGTCCAACTACTGGCGTACCAGGCACCGATTTTGGCGTAGCTGCAACACCGTATTACAGTGATGCTACTGGTGTCATCTCGTCCACCAAGGCTTCAGGTTCGTACTACGTGGGATCGACAGTTGAGCCCAACCGGCTTGAGGTCGATTTTGTTCCTGTTCCGCTTCCGTGACTTGAAGTCAATTTGAAAGGACTGAAATGACATCACCAGTGATTCCGCCTCCGGTCACGTATCGGTCTGGTACTCTGTCTTATGGTGATATTCTCACCCATACCCCAGATGGTGTAGACCTAAACCAACTCTGGGGTGAGTTCGTTGACGCGAACACCGTTTACAACGAGCACAAGCAGGGCTTCGTTGGGATTCTGACGTATCCGGTGCTGTCGGACATCGAACTGGTGCCTCAGATCGGTGATTTCAACTTCGAGGTTGCGACGGAATTCGGTATCCCACGTGGTCAGAACACTAACATCAGTTACTACCAGCTGGCATATGCCTATCAGGACTATGACCTGAAGTTGGGTTACACCTGGAAGTTCCTCCGTGATGCTCCGTCGCAGCAGATCGAAGCCATTCACACCAAGGCTATCCAGGCAGATCAGGCATTGGTGTTTCGAAAGACGATGGAAACGCTTTTCGACAACCGTTCTCGTGTCACCATCATTAACGCGATGGCCTTCAATGTCTACCCGCTAGCCAACGCCGATGGCTGGGTCCCACCGCCTTATCGTGGCAACCAGTTCGACGGTACGCACAACCACTATCTGGTGACCGGAAATGCGACCGTAGACTCGGCTGACTTTGAAGCCGCGGTTAATCACCTTACTGAACACGGTTATGGGTGGGATACTGGTACGCAGATCGTCTGCTTCGCAAACCGGAGTGAGATCAACTACATCAGGAAGTGGCGATTCGGCCAAACAAACAATAACTCGGCGGTTGCCAACTACGACTTTGTGCCGGCTCTCGGCCAGCCTGCGCTGCTTGTCCCGAACGCTGAAGGTTTGCTTGGTGGCCAGGCACCGGCTTCGTGGAATGGCCTGCGTGTGCAGGGCGCGTACATGGATGTCATGGTGATCGAAGAGCCATTGATGCCTGCTGGCTACATGATGTTCCTGTCCACAGGTGGGGTAAACACAGATGAGAACATTGTCGGTGTTCGCGAGCACGCTTCACCAGATTGGCGTGGGCTGAAACTTATGCCTGGTAACCAGCAACGGTATCCGCTCATCGATGGTTATTATGTCCACGGCTTCGGAACGGGTGTTCGGCGTCGGACTGGCGCGGTGATTGTTCAGGTTGGGACAACGCCGCCTTACGCGATTCCTCCGGCATACGCGCATTCAACGCAAACCTGGTGAGGCGCCATGAAGAACATCGATTTAACCAAGAAGCTGTCCGCTGAGGATCGAGCTTGGTTGAAAGAGTGGTCGATGTTTGACCTCATTCAAGCGAACGATCGTGAATTCGGTGTCGAGCAGCCTGTTGAGGCGCCAAATTTGAAGGCCCATCAGTGGTTTGATGATGAATCAAAAGAGGCGCACGAGCCTCGCTTTGCTCAGCATCCTCTTGATCCAGAGATAACAGGTCATTGGTCAGGGCAAGCTATCGTTCCTGATCCGCAAAAAGAAGAAGCTGAAGAACGGGAAATTGAGTATCTAACCACTGAAGAACTCAAAGAAGAACTACGTGCCCGCGATCTGTCTACTTCCGGTAACAAACAGGATCTAGTTGACCGGCTTGAGGAAGCAGTGAAGAAGGAAAAGTGACGATTACAACGCCACTAGTACCGGATGCGCCTGATGCGCCTCCGATGTTGACTGATCCTCTCACTCAGGTCAAAATGTTTCTCCCAACCTGGGCACCTGAACTAACACAATGGGATGATGCATATATCACGAATATCTTGGCTATAAATGGCAATTTCGTTTATAGGACCGTTTGGTTATTTTGGCAACAGAGAGTCGCTGATCTTTCTGCATTAACAGACGTTGCGGATGCTGGTGCATCGAGGCCACTAAGTCAGACATACCAGCACGCCGTCGATATGCTTGGCTATTGGGAGAAAGTGGCTGGATTTACTCGCAGCCAGATTGTGAACATTCGTCGGCGTTACCCAAAGCGCCACGGTGTCTACCCTCCATATGGACTTATGCCTTACGGTGGTGTATATGTCCGCACCGACTAGCCCACCGCTTCTTGGCGGGATGCCTCAAGCCAATCCAATCTTTACCGGGATTGCGACTGGGCTATTGCGGTTCACGACTAATTTTTATATCGGCCAAGCGGCTACCATAGCTGGGAATATCAATATTCAACTTCAGCGTCGTGTTCCGGTGCCTAAACCTGGTGGGGGAAGTGATTTTACCATCGTTGGCGTACCTATGCAGACGTTCCGATTGACTAATCAGACCATTCAGAACGGGATCAACTATAGTCCCAATGATGATGGTATGGCTCGTAAGGATTTGTATATCCTGATTGGTCAATGGGATGCGGATATTCAAATCAATGATTGGTGGGATGATCCTTCCGGCCAGTGGAAAGTAGATGGACTGCTCCCGAACAATGGTTTTGAGACTAGAGCGGTTGTAACTGCCTTCACTACAGACCCGCAGTATGGGAGTTAGTGATGGCATACAACGAAGGATTTACATTTAATCAGGGTAATTTGGGCTTAAACCTAGATACTTTCGATGAGCGTGTTGATCGATGGATCAAAACAGATTTGAAAATGGCAGGCGAAAGAGCTGAAGACCAAATGAAAATGTACGCCCCTTGGCGGGACCGTACATGGCATGCTAGGACAACTCTTTGGGCTGGTGACACTAGTGAGTCAGATTTTTATCGTTTGACTTTAGGTCATGGTGCGGAATATGGTATCTTTTTGGAGAAATCTAATGAAGGTCGATTCCAAATCATTATGCCTACCTTAGTTGCTATTTCTCGGGCGTTTATGGAGTCGCTTGAAGGAATGCTTGAACAACTTGATGATCCTGCACCTATTCTTCCGCTTGTCGAACCTGGTGCGGGGATGGATAAAGGAACATCTCAAGGTGTAACGGAGCGCGCTCACGCCGTTAAGGGTGCAGCTGAGAAAGTTGCTAAGAAAGTTACCAAGCCTCGCATTTACTTCCGTGGCGAAGGTGGTCGATTTGTTAGCACCCATCACACGACACCTACAAGACCAACCCGTAAGACTGCTAATAAGCGTAGGGCTGAGCTTTCTAAGAGGGCCAAGGGGATCATGTAATGGCCAGGGCAGCAGTTTACGACGCACTTATCAATGATCCGACACTTCAAAGTATGGGTTTTGATGACAAGAGCATTCTCGTTAATTACAATGCAGATCAGCGTCCTACTGATACTATGTTTATCAACCTTCACTGGGATAGAGAAGTTCCTGGTGTAAGTGGTGATGATGTTTTTGATATAATGATAAAGAACTTAATTGTTTGGGTCCATATGTATAAACAGTTCTCTACTGATTTTGTACGCATTGATGATGTCTTGGATGCCATAGATAATTGTTTATATGCTCTAATCAATGTTCCCGGTGCTGATGGAATGACATTGTCACAGGTAAATCCTGGTCCTGGAGCATCACGTTCTCGCGACATGCGTGACGACTCTTATCAGACGATATGCCGGTCGGTATCATATAGAATAATAGACAATCATACGTCGGCGATGGTTTAGAAAGGAATCAGAATGACCGAGCAGCAGGAAGCTCCCAAGAAGGCTACTGAGAACAAGCCGTTGCCAAAGGGTTCGCCATTGCCTCCTGGTGATATCCGGCGTCGATCCAAGACTCCGAAGCGCACAGGACCGTTCGTCAAATATGTCGGCCAAGCCAGTTCTCGAAGGATCACACCGGCACAATGGAATTCACTCAATATCAACTTGAGAGATGCAAACGCTACCCACGTCTGGAACGTGGCTAACGACAAAA
>Ga0306926_10003734_pt1 | contig 15834 bp, 14 predicted proteins | sample flu12Cox44000178_FD_203759 | JGI IMG/M metagenome (GOLD analysis project Ga0306926, IMG submission 203759) | Lab enrichment of tropical soil microbial communities from Luquillo Experimental Forest, Puerto Rico - flux8day.12C.oxic.44.000.178 (v2)... | ecosystem: Environmental > Terrestrial >...
CCGGAGAGACCAGGTTCGCTACGCCGGGACCGCTGGCGGCATTATAGGAATCGACGGTTGTCCCCAGCCAGTCGCCGAGGTCGCCGCCGCCGGTTCCGTTGTAGGTGTCGATGTCGGTGGTGCCGCCGTCGATCGAGAAATAGGCGCCGTTCGATGGTGTCAGCGCCCGCGTGCCTGGGGCGGAATAACGGAACAGGTCGAACGGATCCAAGCTGCCTGAGGAGACCGACCCGAGATCGGAGATGCGGCCCATCACCTCCGAGATTTCGTGCTCCGCCACCCCGATAAAGTCGTATTCGCCCGCCACCGCCCGGTTCACCGGGTCAAAGGTGAAGCTCGCGGTCGAGTCAAAGCCGACGCTGCCATCCTCTGCCGGCGGAGTGAAGCTGATCCCCAGGGCCTTGGCTTCGGCATCCGCCACGAAAAAGCTCGCGCCGCCGGTTGGGTCGGCCGCCGGCAAGCTTGCTACCGCGGTCATCTGAGCCGGGTCTCGTGCGGCTGCGATCAGGTCGTTCCGGATCTCGCTATAGGTCAAGCCGCCGACGAGTTCGGTGAGGCTCGTACCGAGATCCCCCGAGCCGATCGGGGTGCCGTTAACCTCACCCCAGCCGACGTTGATGTTGATCGTGGCCGAGGTGGCCGCGAATTCGGTTTCGTAGAAGCTGATTGCGTCGTCAAAGGCCGAAACGAAGCCGGCGGGTGCGCCGCCGACACTCGCGTCAAAGGTTACATTGAAGGTCAGGCCGCTGCCGGCCATCGTGATCGTCTGGGTGACGGGCCCGGTCGTCGCCGGCTGGCCAGCCGGCCCGCCACCCGCGGCGGGACCCGTCGTCGCCGTCGCGTACGCCACCTGGTTCCGCTCGACCGTCGCGGAGACCGGCTCGCTTACCGTCATCGGGCCAGGTGGCGGGCTGACCGGAAACCCCATTGCGGTCGGCTCGAGCAAGGAGCCGACACGATTCGCCCAACCAAATGCCGGTGTGCCAACGAGGGCCGCGGCGGCGTCGCCGATCGGCTCGGCGTACGGATCAGCCCCGGGGTCGCCGCTGATGGTGTCGGTGTCGGAGCCAGGAGCGTCCGAGGGCAACCGATTGGCCGCTGGGTACCGGCCGATGCCAAAGCCGTTCCACGTTCTGAGCGCCACGCTCCGCTCTCCAAACTTTTCCGGTCTGAGTTATGTACTGATCCGGCCGTCATCATCTCGTCGGGATGAGACGATCCGCGCCGCGGCCTAAATTCTCGGCGGCGTTCTACGTTCGCGGACGAAATCGAGGAAGCGAGGATCGCTTATGTTCTGCGCCCGTGGCGCGAGAGGCCGGGGGCGCCCCGCCAGTGACTAACAGGCGAGGATTAGCTCGCGCTACTGACCGCCCCCCTCTCGGAACCTGGCGGAGTCAAGCGATCGCTCCGGGCGAGCGATGCACCAATCACGTCTGCCGGCGCCGGCGGATGGCGAAGAACAGCATGCCGAGACCGGAAGCGAGCACGGTCAGCGTGCCGGGCTCGGGGGTCGGGGTGGTTGAGGTAACATCGCCTCCTAAAGCCTCTCGGCGCATTGTCCGCAACGAGTTGCCTTCGGGCGCCGGGGTCCGGGCTTCTCATCGGCACTGAGCCGCAGCACCGGTCCCTCGGCGGTCATTGGGTGGCCTCGGCGGCGGCTAGAAAGTCTGCCGGCGACAGGATCGGAATACTGCGCCCCGGGTGCATTGAGAGCAGGTGGCGCACGTCGCTGCTGACAATGACGTTCGGACTTCCGGCCCCTGCCAGCTCAAGATGTTTTGTTGTGTTTCGGGTCGCGGCACTTCCGAACCGCCTCGCTCGGTTCGACCTCCTCAGCTGCAAAAACCATGATGTTGAGGATGCGCTGGCGATGCTCGACGGAGACAAATCGATCGAACTTGGCGTGAAAGATGACCTCGCGGTATTCGTCTTCGACCTCCTGCTGCAACAGGATGAGCCGGTTCGGCTTGTCGATGGCGCGCAACAATGCTCGCTCAGGGAGACTGTTCGCTTTGAGCGCGGCTGAAACAAAGGTTGAGGCGTCGAGGACGACAATCAATCTTGGTGCTTTGCCCGCCAGGCTTCGAGTTCGCCATCGACTTCCTCGTCGGTCAGACTCCGGGCATGCGCCTCGCGCTTGGGCTCGGCGATTGTCGCGGCGAGGACATTGCAAACTCGGCCGCCGTTCAGCAGCCCACTCAAATACCGACCGACCGCTTCCCGACGTGCCGGCGTATCGAGATGTTTTGCCACCTCGGCGTCGACAGGAATCGCGACATCAACGGTGTCGGCCATGCGGGTCTCCTCAAGGAGAGCACACCATTCCTGGTAAGAATGTGCACCTCGAGCTCGAAGTTGAGGCGGCGCATCGGTTCGACGACTGTTAAGATGAGCGCGCTGCGGCACCTTTGTTTCAGCCAACCCGCCATTTTTACGTCATAATACCGGCTTATCTTTGGCACCATCTCAGTGCTTTGCTGCGCAGACCGGGGTGCGTCAAGAGATCGTCAAAATTTCCCGGTTATCGCAATTTTTCCCGCATATCGGCTTTGGAAAATACCCGGTTACCGTGGTGATTTGTTTGAAAATACATAAGATAACTATTTGATAATTAAGTAGATTTTTGATCGCGGCAGCGGGCGCGGCGCGATTTTACGGGTATTTTCCCGTCGAACCGCGAAATTACCGGTCCGCGGTTAAGCGGCCTTTGTCGGCGCTTGTCCCGCAGGTCGGGCAATCTTTATCCTTGCCAATGCGGATCGAGTGGAAGCGGGCACGCAAGGCGTCGTAGATCAGCAAGGTGCCGTCGAGGCTGTCGCCGAGCCCCAGAAGCTCCTTGAGCACCTCGACCGCCTGCAAGGTGCCGAGCACACCCGCGATGGCACCGAGGATGCCGGCGGTCTCGCAGCGCGGCACGAGGTCGGGCGGCGGCGGCTCGCGAAACAGGCACCGGTAGCAGGGGTGGCCGGCGCCGAGATAGGGCCGGAAGGTCGAGAGTTGGCCCTCGAACGGCGACAGGGCCGCGGCTACCAGCGGCTTCTCCAGGCGATAGCAGAGATCGGTCAGCAGGTACCGGGTGGCAAAATTGTCACTGCCGTCCGCGACGAGGTCGTAGCTGCCGATCATCGCCGCGGCATTCTCCGGGCCGAGGCGCACCGGGTGGGTCTCGACGCGTACCCCCGGATTGATCGCGGCCAGCGCCTCGCGCGCGCTTTCGACCTTGAGGGCGCCGACGCGCTCGGTCGCATGGACGATCTGGCGCTGCAGATTGGTCAGGTCGACCCGGTCGGCATCGGTGATCCCGATCGTCCCGACCCCGGCCGCCGCCAGATAGAGCAGCAAGGGCGAGCCGAGACCGCCGGCGCCGACGACGAGGACGCGCGACTGCAGCAGCCGCAGCTGGCCTTCCTCGCCGACTTCGTCGAGGATCAGGTGGCGCGCGTAGCGCTCGAATTGCTCTTCGCTGAGCTCCATCGGTCTCACATCCCGTCGAACAATGCCGTCGACAGATAACGCTCGGCGCAGTCGGGCAATACGACGACGATCGTCTTGCCGGCCATATCGGGCCGCGCACCGACTTCGAGTGCGGCGGCGAGTGCGGCACCCGCTGAGATCCCGACGGCGAGACCCTCGAGACGGGCGGCCTCACGCGCGGTGCGCAACGCGGTCTCGTAGCCGATGCGGAGGATCTCGTCGATCAGGCGGGTGTCGAGGATCTCCGGGATAAAGCCTGCCCCGATCCCCTGAATGCGGTGCGGACCAGGCGGCCCGCCCGACAGGACGGCGCTGTCCTCGGGTTCGACCGCGATCATTCTGAGCCCGGGCTTGCGCGGCTTTAGCACGGAGCCCACCCCGGTCAAGGTGCCGCCGGTGCCGACACCGCTGACCACGACATCGACCGCCCCACCGGTGTCGTTCCAGATCTCCTCGGCGGTCGTGCGGCGGTGGATCTCGGGATTTGCCAGGTTGCGGAACTGCTGCGGGATAAAGGCGTCGGGCAGCGAGCCGACGATCTCTTCGGCCTTGGCGATCGCCCCGCGCATGCCTTGCGCGGCCGGGGTCAGCTCGAGCTCGGCGCCGAGCAATTTGAGCATTTTGCGGCGTTCGAGCGACATGCTGTCGGGCATCGTCAAGATCAGCCGATAGCCTTTTGCGGCGCAGACAAAAGCGAGGGCGATCCCGGTGTTGCCGGAGGTCGGCTCGACCAGCACGGTGCCGGGCTTGATCCGGCGGGCGGCCTCGGCAGCGGCGATCATCGAGACGCCGATGCGGTCCTTGACCGAGGCGAGCGGGTTGAAGAACTCGCATTTGCCGAGGATGTCGGCCTTGGCCCCGGCATCGCGCGCCAGCCGGTGGATGCGGACGAGCGGGGTGGCGCCGATCGTCTCGACGATGCTGTCATAGACGCGGCTGCGAAACTCCGCCCGCTGCGGCTCGGTCGCCATTGCGTTGTCCATCCGCTCCTGTCAGATCTCGAAATCGCCACACTCGGCAGCCCGGCCGGCAATGCCGCAACTGTGCGCGCGGCCGCACAGCTCCTCGAGGGTCAGCGCATCGAGCCGCCGCATCATCTCCTGCTGGAGCTCGAGCCACACCGGGCGCACGACCTGATGTCCTAGCGCGCTGCCGGCCGGGTCGCTGATCGGGTCCTCGGCGGTCTCGAGCTCGCGCACCGTGCGGACAATGTCGCCGAGGCTGATCCGCCGCCGCTCGCGCGCCAGGCGATAGCCGCCGCTCGGGCCGCGGATCCCGAGCAGGATCTTCTGCCGCACCAGCTCCTGCAGCACCGGCTCGAGATAACGGCGCGGGATTCCTTCGCGCTCGGTTATCTCGGACGATCGTACCGGCACCTGGCCGCCGTTGTAGGCGATGTCAAGCACCGCCTCGATTGCAAAAAGCAGTTTCTTGGTCAGCCGAATCATGTCGTCCAGGCCGCCATCCCCAAGGGTCAGATTTTGATTGTCACGAGTTTCGCGCGGGACACGGGTCCGGACAAGCGGCCTCGACGCCGGTCGATCCAAAACCGTCTTCTTGCCGGCCTCCCTGTGTCGAAAATGCCGACACGATCGCGAACTTCGGGCGCGCGACGCGGGTGAAGACCAGCTGAGCGACGCGGTCCCCGGGCCGGACACGTATGCCCTTGCCGGTCGGATTACGATTCCATGCCGAGATCAAGCAAGGCCCCTCGTAATCGGCGTCGATCACCCCGACCGTGTTGCCGAGCACCAACCCCTCCTTGTGACCGAGCCCGGAGCGCGGCAGTAGGAGCGCGCACCAATTGGGCGTCCCGATGCGAAAGGCGATGCCGGCCGAGATCAGAACAGCCGGCTTCTGCGGCTCGAGCACGAGCGGGCGATCGATGCAGGCGTGCAGATCGAGACCCGCCGCGAGGCTCGAGCCCCAGGACGGGAAGCCCCAGCCGGCAAGCCGAGGGTCGAGGATCTTGAGCTCGACTCTCACGCGCCGTGGGGAGCCCGTAGATGTCGAGCGATCCGCTCTGCGAGCCGTGCGGCGACCTCGCGCTTGGTCATCACCGGCCAGTCCTCGATCCCATCGACATCGACCAGGTGAATCGTGTTGCGGTCGCCGCCGAAGGTGTCCGTCCCGGGCGAGACATCGTTGGCGAGGATCCAGTCGCAGCGCTTACGCAGACGCTTGGCGCGGGCGTTCGCGACGACATTCTCGGTTTCCGCCGCAAAGCCGATGACGAGCCGCGGCCGGTCGTTGCCGCGCTGAGCGATCGTCGCCAGGATGTCAGGGTTTTCCGCAAGACGGAGCACCGGCGGGCCGGCGCCGTCCTTCTTAATCTTGTGCGGGCCGGCGGTTTCGACGCGCCAATCGGCGACCGCTGCCGCCATGACCGCGACATCGACCGGCAGGGCCGCCTCGCAGGCCGCGAGCATTTCCGCAGCGGTTTCTACCGCTACGACCCTGACCCTGGCCGGTGTGGGCTCTTGCGTCGGCCCCGAGACGAGCACCGTGTCGGCGCCGAGTGCCGCGAGTGCCGCCGCGATTGCATGCCCCTGCTTGCCGGAGGAGTGGTTGGAGATGTAACGGACGGGATCGATCGGCTCGCGTGTTGGCCCGCTCGTCACCAGCACCCGCTTTTCGGCCAGCCGCGTGTCGCCGGTCAAGAGCTGCTCGATCGCGGCAACGATCTCCAGGGGCTCGGCCATGCGTCCCGAGCCAACCTCGCCGCAGGCGAGCTCACCCGAGCCGGGTCCGATCCGCTTGACGCCACGCGCCTCGATGGTTGCCAAATTCGCCTGGGTCGCCGGATGCGCCCACATCATCAGATTCATGGCCGGGGCGATTAGCACCGGCTTGTCCGAGGCGAGCAGCGCAGTCGTCGCAAGGTCGTCGGCAAGGCCCGTCGCCATCCGCGCGATCAAATCGGCGCTCGCCGGCGCCACGACGACGAGATTGGCCTCGCGCGACAAGCGGATGTGGCCCATCTCGCTCTCGTCGGTCAGCGACCAGAGATCGGTGTAGACCTTGTCCTCGCTCAACGAGGCGACCGACAGCGGCGTCACAAAATGCTGAGCCGCCGCGGTCATGATGCAGCGCACCGCTGTACCCCTCTCCCGCAGCCGGCGGATCAGCTCGAGGCTCTTATAGGCGGCGATCCCGCCGGAAATGATCAGCAGTATGCGCCGGTCCTGAAGCAAATCGATCCTCCGCGGCCGTCGGCCCGCATCAGTATGCTACCGCCCGAAGATCAGGGCGAGAGCGATCGCGACCAGTGCCGCGGTGACAAGCCACACCGGGACCAGCAGGATTGCCAGGTGGCGGGCCCGTTTGGCCGCCTGGGCTGCCAGCGTTTCGGCGTGCATGATGACCCCTTCGCGCGACCAATCGTTGATCAGTGCCTCGAGGCTGCGCACCAGTCGCGGTACTCGGTCGATCACCTCGGCGACGGTCTCCAGGTGGTGTTGCAGCCTCGCCTCGGGACCGCGATTCTCGCGCATCCACGCCTCGATCAGGGGCCGAGCGAGCGCCCAGATGTTGACTTCGGGGTCGAGGCGGCGACCCAGCCCCTCGATCTGCACCATCGTCTTCTGGAGCAGCAGAAGCTGCGGCTGGGTCTCCATCTCGAACTGCTCGGTGACTTGAAAGAGCTGAGCGAGCAGGCGGGCGAATGAGATCTCTTGCAGCGGCCGGCCGAGGATGGGCTCGCCGATGGCGCGGCAGGCCTGGGCGAAGGCGTCGACCGACCGGCGCGGCGGCACATAGCCCGCGGCAAAGTGTACTTCCGCTACCCGCCGGTAATCGCCGGAAAGAAAGCCCAGCAGCATATCGGCGAGGTAAAAGCGGGTCGGACGGTCGAGCCTGCCCATGATGCCAAAATCGACAACGACAATCGCACCGCCTTCGTCGACAAACATGTTCCCGGGATGGAGATCGGCATGAAAGAAGCCGTCGCGGAACACCTGATTGAAGAAGGCGCCGGCTGCCTTGACCAGCAGATCGTCGATCCGGTGACCTGTCGCGATCAGCGCCGCGCGATCATCGATGCGCACCCCGGAAATCCGCTCCAATGTCAGCACGCTGCGGCCTGTGCGCCGCCAATCGACCCGCGGCACGCGAAAATCCGGGTCGCCGCCGAAATTCTCGGCGAGCTCCGAGGCTGCGGCCGCCTCGAAGCGCAGGTCCATCTCGAACCGGACGACTTCGGCCAGCATCTCGACGACCTCGACTGGCTTCAACCGGCGCAGCAGAGGCTGCAGGCGCTCGCTCAGCCGCGCCAGCCACAGGAAGAGGTTGAGATCGCGCGCAAACGCCTCGACGATCCTCGGCCGCAAGACCTTGACCGCGACGTCACGCCCGTCCGTCGTCCGGGCAAAATGAACCTGGGCGATCGACGCCGCCGCCACCGCATTCTCATCGAACGAGGCGAACAGGCCTTCGATCGGATTGGCGAACTCGGCCTCGATCAGTGCCCGCGCCTCGGCTCCCGGAAAAGGCGGCAGGCGGTCTTGCAGGCTCGCCAGATCGAGGGTGATCTCTTCGCCGAAGAGATCGGCGCGCGTCGACAAAAGCTGGCCGAGCTTGATGAAGCTTGGCCCCAGCTCGCCGAATGCCGCGGCGAGGCGCTGACCCGGGCGCTTCTCGGCACGGGCGGACCGGCGCCTGAGAACCCGACCGACGTGCAAGAAGGGTAGTGCCGCCGGAACGGCATCCAACGGAAACAGCGCGTCGTGCCGTGCTAGCGTCAAACCAATCCGAATGAGCCGCGCAAGGTTGCGGGCGCTCCGCAAGAACCCGAACCCGGGTCGAAGCGTATCAGAGACGCCAAGCCGAATGGAGCGCAGCCACACCCCCCGTGAGGTTGCGGAACCTCACTTGATCGAGCCCCGCGCGCGCGATCATTTCGCAAAGCTCGCCCTGTCGAGGGAAACGCCGGATGCTTTCCACGAGATAGGCGTAGGCCTGCCGATCGCCGGTGACGACCCGACCGAGCAGCGGCACGAGATTGAAGCTGTAGAGATCGTATAACGGTTGGAGCAGCGGCGTAATCTCGGGGGTGAATTCGAGACACAAAAAGCGACCGCCGGGCTTGAGCGCACGGCGCGCCTCGGCAAGCGCCGAATCGATCCGGGTGACGTTCCGCAACCCAAAGGCGATGGTGTACAGATCGACGCTGCGGTCGGCCACCGGAAGCCGCTCGGCATCGGCGCACACCCACTCGATCCCGCCGAGGATCCCTTGATCGAGAGCACGCGCGCGCCCGACCTCGAGCATCCGCTCGCTGGCATCGCAGACGACGATGTTCCCGAAGGGGGCTCTCTGCTCGGCAGCAAGACGCGGGAGAACGCGCAGCGCGATGTCGCCGGTGCCCCCAGCGACATCGAGAAGAACCTGACCCGGCTGCGGCTTGAGCCACGCGACCATCTGCGCCTTCCACAGGCGGTGAATGCCGCCGCTCATCAGGTCGTTCATCAGGTCGTAACGTGAGGCGACGCTGTCGAATATGGCGCGGATGAGCGGGGCCTTCTCTGCTTCCGGCACCCGTCGCGAGCCGAAGTCAACCTGGCGGCTTGTCTCGTGCTCGCTCATCGGGCAGGAAGATAACCCGATGGAGACGTGCGCGCCACGGCGCGCCGATCGCCGGCGCGCTGATTGGCGGAGCGATGCCCGAGCTTCCTGAAGTCGAAACCGTCCGGCGGGGTTTGGCGCTGAAGATCAGTGGACGCCGGATCGTGCAGGCCGAGCTGCGCCGGCCCGATCTGCGGCGGCCGTTTCCGCCGGCGCTCGCCGCGCGGCTTGACGGTGCCCTGATCGGCGCGCTCGGCCGCCGCGGTAAATACATCCTGATCGAGCTCGACACTGACGGCCTGTTGCTCCTCCATCTCGGCATGTCCGGCCGCATTACCGCCGACGGCGGGGCGCTGCCCGCAGCTCCGCACGACCACGTTGTGCTGACGCTCGACGACGGGACCGTGATCCGGTTCAACGACCCGCGCCGTTTCGGACTCATCGACTACGTCAGGCGCGGCGAGGAGGCGCAGCATCCGCTGCTTGCCGGGCTCGGCCCGGAGCCACTCGAGGCGGGCTTCGACGGCGCCTATCTGGGTGCCGCGCTGGCCGGCAAGCTGTCGCCCATCAAGGCGGCGCTGCTCGATCAGCGGGTCGTGGCCGGGCTCGGGAACATCTATGTCTGCGAGGCATTGTTCCGCGCCGGGCTGTCGCCGCGCCGGCTTGCTGCCTCGATCGGTCGCGGCCGCGCCGAGCGGCTAGCTGAGGCAGTTCGATCGGTCTTGACCGAAGCGATCGCGGCAGGAGGTTCATCGCTGCGCGATTACGTTCAGGCTGACGGTGCGCTCGGCTATTTCCAGCATCAGTGGGCCGTCTACGGCCGCGAAGGGAGCCCCTGCCCCGGTTGCGACTGCGCCAAGGGCGTGCGCCGGATCGTGCAATCGGGCCGGTCGACGTTCTTCTGTGCCAAGCGGCAGCGCTAGGGTCAACTGACACCCGAATACAGCGAAAATCGGGATTTCCGCTCTGGCGCGACCGACTCGTCCCCAAAAATAGCATTCAATATCAAATGGTTGGATGTGAAATTCGTTACCCCGGCGGATCAATTGAATTTTTTCGCTGAACAACGAATTTTCCGGCGCTTATCAATCGAATAACAATGGAAAAAGATAACGCTCGATATTCGCAATTTATAGCTGTAGCGCGGGATGATCGCTCGCCCCAGGATTTCAGCCTCGCCTAGGCTGCGACCCAACTTGCAGGGCCGTGCCGATCGTTCGCCCGAGGCTGCGGCGCGTGCTGGCTGAGCGCGACCGGCCTCTCTCCGTGCCCGCGCCTTACAGCCCGCTCGGTTGACGGGGCGGCAACCCGCTTATATAAGCGCGCACTCCCTCTTCACCGCGGGTAAATATGGCCAGTCACAAATCGGCGGAAAAGCGCATACGCCAAATCGCCAAGCGCACGGCGAGCAACAGGGCGCGGGTGAGCCGAGTGCGCACTTTCGTCAAAAAGGTCGAGACGGCGATTGCGAGCAGTGACAAGGCAGCGGCCCAAGACGCCTTTCAATTGGCGCAGCCGGAGTTGCACCGGGCGATCACCAAGGGTGTGCTCCACAAGAATACTGTCTCCCGGAAGCTGTCGCGCCTGGCAGCACGCATCAACGCACTCTGATCGAGACAGCGTCACTTCTGCGACCAAATGTCGCGAGATGGTGTACGGCTCTAACGTGAAGCGTTTGTGGCGTTTTGCGCGCAGCCGCCCGTCGGTCGGTGCGGAACCCCCACGCGTTCTGTTTTCGGTCCCGTTGCCATGAATCCGTCATATCCCTAAAATCCCGAATATCGGAGCTGGAAACTACTTGTATCGTCTGTGAATGTCGATTGATATAAAGAAAAATTTTGCTTCTTTACAATTTTAACAGTAATTTCGTTAGTAAGAAGGCTCAATTTGCCTATGCAGAGCGACTACATCGAGCCCGCAATTGACGATCATCGGATGTAGATCTTACTGACATACGCACTAAGCCAGTTAGTGCTGCCGTCCTGAACTTGGGGGGATACGGTGGTGGCGGAAGCGGTTCGCAGAGTGGACGTGGATACCCGGGCAAGTGCGTGCGAGAGCGAATGGGCCAGGGTGCTGGGCCACCTCAAGACGGAGGTCGGGGAAGCGGCGTACCGTAGTTGGTTGCAGCCGATGAGCGTGGAGCGAGTGGATGACGGGGAGGCGGTGGTCGCCGCACCGACCCGCTTTCTCCGCGACTGGGTCGCTACCCATTACGCCGATCGCCTGCTCGCGCTGTGGCGAGCGGAGAATCAGCGGGTGACCAGCGTCTCAATTGTCGTGGCGGCCGTCCCCGGAGGTAATGGGCTTGACGAATCGGCCGCCTCCGGCGGCAAGTTAAACAATCGCGGTGGGTCCTCGCCTGCTTTCGGAGAGCCTGCCGTCGTGCTCGAAATTAGCGAGGATAAGGCGCAATTCTCGGCGCTAGACCAGCGCTTTACCTTTGAGAATTTCGTAGTCGGCAAGCCTAATGAGCTGGCCCACGCCGCGGCGCGGCGCGTCGCTGAGGCTTGCGCTAACCCGGTGCACACGGTGCCGTTCAACCCGCTCTTTCTTTATGGCGGGGTCGGCCTCGGTAAGACCCATCTGATGCACGCGGTCGCGTGGCACGTTCGCCGTCATGCCTGTGACCGCAAAGTCATCTACCTCTCCGCCGAGAAATTCATGTATCAGTTCATCCGAGCACTGCGCTTTAAATCGACGATGGACTTCAAGGAGCAATTCCGCTCGGTCGATTTATTGATGATCGACGATGTTCAATTCATCAGCGGCAAAGATTCTACCCAAGAAGAGTTCTTCCACACCTTCAATGCACTGGTCGATCAGAACCGCCAGATCGTCATCTCGGCCGACAAGTCGCCTTCCGATCTCGAAGGGCTCCAGGAGCGTATGCGCTCGCGCCTCGGCTGGGGGCTCGTTGCCGATCTGCACCCGACCACCTATGAGCTGCGCCTCGGTATTTTACAGTCTAAAGCCGAGAACAGCGGTATGCGGATTTCTCAGAAAGTGATGGAGTTTCTCGCGCACAAGATCACCTCGAACGTGCGCGAGCTTGAGGGTGCCCTGAACCGAATTATTGCAGATATGCAGCTGATCGGACGAGAAGTGACGCTCGAAACCGCGCAAGAGTTGCTGCGCGATCTATTACGTTCCTGCGAACGGCGAGTGACGATCGACGAAATCCAAAGGCGCGTCGCCGAGCATTTCAACCTTCGGCTGAGCGAGATGACCTCAGAACGCCGGGCTCGTGCCGTCGCACGGCCACGGCAGATCGCAATGTATCTTGCCAAGCAGCTGACGACGCGATCGCTGCCGGAAATTGGTCGGAAATTCGGGGGCCGCGATCACACCACGGTTATGCATGCGGTCCGCAAGATCGAAGAACTCACGCTCAGTGATCGCGCTCTCGCCGAGGATGTCGAGTTGTTGCGCCGAATGTTGCAAACTTGAGTCGGTAGGGGACCCTTTCAAAACCGCGTGCTGAGGCAGGCGCCGGTTCGTGCTATGATGCGCGCCCGTCTGCTAAACCGTTTGGGATGACGCGACGGGAACGTCGGCCCATCTCGACCCCAGGTACGGTCCGCGGGTGAGCTGGGGTCCGATCCGCGTTGGTCCGCAACTTCAATGCAGCAACCATGAAGCTCATCATCGAACGCGCGGCTCTCCTCAAGGCGCTGGGCCACGTGCAGAGTGTGGTCGAACGGCGCACGACAATCCCGATATTGTCGAATGTGCTGTTGACCGCCACACCCGGACGGCTGGCGCTGAGCGCCACCGACATGGATCTCGAGATCATCGAGCGCGTTCCCGGTCAGATCGAGCGCGAAGGCCGGACGACTGCGCCGGCACACACGCTCTACGACATTGTTCGGAAGCTGCGTGAGGGCGCGCAGGTCGAGATCGAAGCGAGCGGTGAACGCAGCGCGATGGTGCTGCGCTCTGGCCGCTCGACCTTCACGCTGCAATGTCTGCCGCCAGAGGATTACCCGGTAATGGCTGGTGGGGAGCTGCCGCACAATTTCGCGCTGCCGGCAAGCGAGCTTCGGGCGTTGATCGACCGCACGCGATTCGCAATCTCGACCGAGGAGACCCGGTACTATCTTAACGGCATCTACCTCCATACGACAAAGACCGACGAGGTGCCGGTCATCCGCGCAGTTGCGACTGATGGTCATCGACTTGCGCGGGTTGAGATGGTGCTTCCAGAAGGTGCGGCCGGGATGCCGGGAGTCATCATCCCGCGCAAGACTGTGCTCGAGTTACGCAAGCTCGTCGACGAAAGCGAGAATGAAGTGCAGGTCGCCCTCTCTGAAACGAAGATTCGCTTTGTGCTCGGAGAAGCCACCCTGACCTCCAAGCTGATCGACGGAACTTTTCCCGACTACGATCGGGTAATCCCGGTCAATAACGACAAGGTTCTCGAGGTCGACTGCAAATCCTTTGCCGAGGCGGTGGACCGAGTGTCAACGATCTCGACCGAGAAGAGCCGGGCGGTAAAGCTCACCATCGAGAATGGCGGCCTCAAGGTCTCGGCCACGAGCCCCGAGAACGGCACTGCCGAGGAGGAACTCGAAGTCCGCTACCTCTTCAGCCCCTTGGAGATCGGCTTCAACTCCCGATACCTCCTCGACATCGCCGAGCAGATAGGCGGCGAGGGAATACAATTTAAAATGTCTGACGCCGGCTCGCCGACGATCGTCCTCGACAGCGCCGATCTCAGCGCACTGTACGTCCTGATGCCGATGCGGGTGTAAGCGCTGGCGAGCGGCTCCGAACGCTGGCAAAGAGGCGTCTTCGACCTTATCTAATGCTGATGTTCGCCGAGGCACAGGAAGCCCGCAGCAGCGCCGGTGCCGCGGTGGAGCGCGTCGGCGTGACGCGGCTGGTGCTGACAGATTTTCGCAATTACCACGAGGCGAGGCTCACGCTCGAGACCGCGCCCGTGGTGCTTACCGGGCCGAACGGTGCCGGCAAGACCAATCTCTTGGAAGCCCTGTCCTTTCTCTCGCCGGGCCGCGGGTTGCGCGGAGCCAGATTGATCGATATCGACCGTCGGTCCGGGTCAGGATGCGCCGCGCCAGCTTCGGGGTGGGCCGTCGCTGCCATTGTCGCGACGCGTCGCGGCCCGCTGCGTATCGGCACCGGGCGAGATAGCGCGTCGAGCGAGCGCCGAGTCGTGCGGATCGACGGCGAGCCCGTGCGCGGGCAGACGACACTTGGGGAACGGCTCGGCGTGGTATGGCTTACGCCTTCTATGGATAAGCTGTTCGTTGAAGGGCCCGGCGGACGACGGAGGTTTCTTGATCGGTTGGTTCTCGGCCTCGATCCCGCGCATGCCTCGCGCGTGGCTGCTTATGAGCAGGCCTCACGCGAGCGCTCACGGTTGTTGCGGGATGGCCCCGCCGATTCTACGTGGCTCGCAGCGCTCGAGGAGGTGATGGCGGAGCAGGGTGTTGCGGTCGCGGCCGGCCGGCGCGACGCTGTGCAGCGGCTTGACCGCGCTTGCGCCGAAGCCGAGGGTCCGTTCCCACGCGCCCGGTTGACGCTGGTCGGCACCGTCGAGGGATGGCTCGAAGAAATGCCGGCGCTGGCTGTCGAAACCAGATTCGTCGCGGCGCTCGCTGCAAACCGGCAGAGCGATGGACAGGCCGGCGGGGCTGCAATCGGCCCGCATCGCTCGGATCTCGCAGTCAGTTTGGCCGAGAAGGGCATCGCGGCCGAATCCGCGTCCACAGGTGAGCAGAAGGCGCTGCTAATCGCGATCTTGCTTGCACACGCCGCTCTGCAGCAGGCAATGCGGGGTGAGCCTCCGTTGCTGCTGCTCGACGAGATCGCCGCCCATCTCGATATGGGCCGGCGAGCCGCGCTGTTCGAGACACTCGCCCGGCTCCAAACTCAGGCCTGGCTCACCGGCACCGATGCCGCACTGTTTGCGCCGCTGCGCGGCCACGCCCAGTTCGTGTCGGTGCAAGACGGGACCTTGTCCTCGACCCCTTTGTGATTTGAGAGAATTCGAACATCAACGATATGGCGAACATTTCCGCATCCGATCCCATTGAGCAGCGCAGCACCGGCGAGCGCCCTCTAGATACCGGCCCGACGAGCCCCGCCAACGGCCCTCCGAACGGCCATGACGAGACCTACAACGAGCAATCGATCGAGGTGCTCCGCGGGCTCGACGCGGTGCGCAAGCGGCCGGGAATGTACATCGGCGACACCGATGACGGCTCCGGCCTGCACCACATGATCTACGAGGTCGTCGACAATGCGATCGACGAAGCCCTCGCCGGCTATTGTGATACCGTCATTGTCATCTTGAACCCCGACGGCTCCTGCACGGTCGCGGATAATGGGCGCGGCGTCCCGGTTGGTATCCACGACGAGGAGGGGGTATCGGCGGCCGAGGTCATCATGACCCACCTCCACGCCGGCGGCAAGTTCAACCAAAACGCGTACAAGGTCTCTGGCGGGCTGCACGGGGTCGGCGTTTCGGTGGTCAACGGGCTTTCCGCGCGGCTCGACATGCGGATCTTCCGTGACGGCTCGGAATGGTTCATGCGCTTTCGCGACGGCGTCGCCGAGGCCCCGCTTGCCGCAATCGGGCCCGCCCCGGCTTGGCCGGCGGGAACCAACCGCCCAGGATTGGCCACCGGCACCGAGATCACCTTTTTGCCGAGCCCCGAGACCTTCAGCAACACCGAGTTCGATTTTACGACGCTCGAGCATCGGCTGCGCGAGCTCGCCTTTCTGAACAGTGGTGTGACGCTGGTGCTGAGCGATCTGCGCGGGGTTGAACCG
>Ga0306926_10003735_pt1 | contig 15833 bp, 11 predicted proteins | sample flu12Cox44000178_FD_203759 | JGI IMG/M metagenome (GOLD analysis project Ga0306926, IMG submission 203759) | Lab enrichment of tropical soil microbial communities from Luquillo Experimental Forest, Puerto Rico - flux8day.12C.oxic.44.000.178 (v2)... | ecosystem: Environmental > Terrestrial >...
CATCGCCGCCATACTTCTTGGCCAAAATCATCGTCATCGCCGCCGTCAGCGTCGTCTTCCCGTGATCGACGTGCCCAATGGTCCCCACGTTCACGTGCGGCTTGGTACGCTCAAATTTACTCTTGGCCATCGTGTTTTCCTTGTTACTTTCTGGGTCCCTTGTCGGGATTGTCGCGATTGATAATTCCGTCAGCGACGCTCTTTGGTGCCTCGATGTAATGCTTGAACTCCATCGTGTACGTCGCCCGGCCCTGCGTCAGCGAGCGCAGCGTGGTCGAGTACCCGAACATCTCGGATAGCGGCACTTCGGCTTTGATGACCTTGACGCCCGCAACATCGTCCATGCCGTGCATGATTCCCCTTCGGCTGGAAAGATCGCCCACCACGTTGCCCATGAACTCCTCGGGCGTCTCGACCTCGACCGCCATCATCGGCTCGAGCAGCGCAGGGTTCGCCTGGCGCATGCCGTCCTTGAAGGCAATCGAAGCAGCCATCTTGAAGGCGTTCTCGTTCGAGTCGACGTCGTGAGAGCTTCCATCGAACAGCGTCACCTTGACGTCGACCACCGGGAATCCCGCGAGCACGCCGTTGGGCAGTGTTTCGCGCAAGCCTTTTTCGACCGCCGGGATGAACTCGCGAGGCACGCTGCCTCCCTTGATCGCGTCGACGAACTCGTAGCCCTTGCCTGCGGGCTGCGGCTCCATCTTGAGCCAAACGTGCCCGTACTGTCCGCGGCCGCCGGACTGCTTGATGAACTTGCCTTCGATCTCGACCGGCTTCTTGATCGCTTCGCGATACGCGACCTGCGGCTTGCCGACGTTGGCGTCGACGCCGAACTCGCGCTTCATGCGATCGACGATGATCTCAAGATGCAGCTCGCCCATGCCGGAGATGATCGTCTGGCCCGATTCGTCGTCGGTGCGCACGCGAAAGCTCGGGTCCTCCTGCGCGAGACGATGGAGCGCGAGCCCCATCTTCTCCTGATCGGCCCGCGTCCTGGGCTCGACCGCCTGCGAGATCACGGGCTCCGGGAACACCATGCGCTCGAGCATGATCACCTTGTCCGGATCGCACAGCGTCTCGCCGGTGGATGCTTCCTTCAGGCCCACCGCGGCAGCGATGTCGCCCGCGCGGACCTCCTTGATGTCCTCGCGCTGGTTCGCGTGCATCTGCAGCAGGCGGCCGATGCGCTCCTTGCGATTGCGCACCGAGTTGTAGACCGTGTCGCCCGAGTTGAGCACGCCGGAATAGACTCGAATGAATGTGAGCTGACCGACGTAGGGGTCGGTCATGATCTTGAAGGCGAGCGCGGCGAAGGGCTCGTCGTCGGAAGCCTTCCGCTCGGCCGGCTTGCCGTCCTCGTCCTCACCTTTCACCGGCGGGATATCGACCGGAGACGGCATGTAATCGATGACCGCATCGAGCATCGCCTGCACGCCCTTGTTCTTGAACGCGCTGCCGCAGAGCATCGGCACGATCTCGTTACGGATGGTGCGCGCGCGCAGGCCGCGTTTGATGTCGTCCACCGAGAGATCGTGACCTTCGAGATACTTGTGCGTAAGATCGTCGTCGGCTTCCGCAGCGGCTTCCACCATCTTCTCGCGCCATTTCTTCGCTTCGTCGAGAAGCTCCGCCGGGATATCGCGCGCCTCGTATTTCATGCCCTGCGTGGCATCGTCCCAGTAGATCGCCTTCATCTTGACGAGATCGACCACGCCCTCGAACTTGTCTTCGGCACCGAGTGGCACCTGGATCGGGACCGGGTTGCCTTTCAGCCGCGTCTTGATGTGATCGTAGCTCTTGAAGAAGTCCGCGCCCTGACGGTCCATCTTGTTAATGAACGCGAGGCGAGGCACCTTGTATTTGTTGGCCTGCCGCCACACTGTTTCCGACTGCGGCTGCACGCCGGCGACCGCGTCATAGACCATGCACGCTCCGTCGAGCACGCGCATCGAACGCTCGACTTCGATCGTGAAGTCGACGTGACCCGGCGTGTCGATGATGTTGATGCGATGCTCCGGATAGTGGTTGTCCATCCCCTTCCAGAAGCAGGTCGTCGCGGCCGAGGTGATGGTGATGCCGCGCTCGCGCTCCTGCTCCATCCAGTCCATCACCGCGGCGCCGTCGTGCACTTCCCCCATCTTGTGCGAGACGCCGGTGTAGAAGAGGATGCGTTCGGTGGTCGTGGTCTTTCCGGCATCAATGTGGGCACTGATGCCTATGTTCCGGTACTGCTCGATCGGTGTGGTTCTGGCCACGTTCGTCAGTCGCTTTGCATGCGAGAGGAATCGTCATTCCTGGTCCGCTCGCCGTCGATTCAATCCATTCGATTCGTCTAGAAGCGGAAGTGCGAGAAGGCCTTGTTCGCTTCGGCCATGCGATGCACTTCCTCGCGTTTCTTCACCGCGCCGCCGCGCCCTTCGGACGCTTCGAGCAACTCGGCGGCGAGACGCGCGCCCATCGACTTCTCGCCGCGCTTGCGCGCCGCCTCGCGCAGCCAGCGCATCGCGAGCGCCACGCGGCGCACCGGGCGCACTTCGACCGGCACCTGGAAGTTGGCGCCGCCCACGCGACGGCTCTTCACTTCAACCATCGGCTTCGCATTCGAGAGCGCCTGGTTGAAAACTTCCAGCGGATCCTTGCCGCCCTTCTTGGCGATCGATTCGAACGCGCCGTAAACGATGCGCTCTGCAACCGACTTCTTACCCTCGCTCATCAGCACGTTGACGAACTTCGCGACGTCTCCGTTCGAGAACTTCGGATCGGGAAGGATTTCGCGCTTTGGGATTTCTCTGCGTCGGGGCATGTTGCTGTCTATCCGGTTCGGCTCTCTTAAGCAGCCTTGGGTTTCTTGGCGCCGTATTTCGAACGGCCCTGCTTGCGGTCCTTCACTCCTGCCGTGTCGAGGCTCCCGCGGACCATGTGGTAGCGCACGCCGGGGAGGTCCTTCACGCGTCCGCCGCGGATGAGCACGACCGAGTGCTCCTGCAGGTTGTGCCCCTCGCCCCCGATGTAGCTGATGACTTCGAAGCCGTTGGTGAGGCGCACCTTGGCGACCTTGCGGAGCGCCGAGTTCGGCTTCTTCGGCGTCGTGGTGTAGACGCGCGTGCACACGCCGCGCTTCTGAGGGCTCTGCTTGAGCGCGGGCACTTTGCTCTTCGACACAGGGGCCACCCGGCCCTTGCGCACGAGTTGATTGATTGTCGGCATTCCGTTCCCGTTAACGACCGCTGATAAATCAAAGTGGCCCAAGCATCGTGTGCTTAAGGCCACTCTTCTCGCGCCTCGACCGACGCTTTCCCACGGATGAGACCGCGGTCGGGTACGCACGCCACGCCGGCCGGCTGACCTTGGCGGCCGGTGGGGCGGAAAGACTTGGAATTTTAAGGCACTAGCGAGGGTGTGTCAAACCCAAATCCCCCTTGCCGCTGCCTTCGGCGCAGCTACGGGTCCAAGGGGTTGTGCCGGGGGCACAGGAGCATGGGCTGCGTCGCTAAAAGCGAGGGCGCGATGTGGCGCAGTCGTCGCTAAGCGGGTGGTTTGTGCGTGGCCACTCGTGGGTTGAGTGGCCGCCGCAAACCGGGACCCGCTCGACGACCGTTCTGCGCCGCGGCGCCCGAGCTTTAGCGGCGCAGTCGCCAAGACTACGCCGCGTCGGCGTTGACCTCTGCCGCAGGTGCTTGTTCGGGCAAGCCGGGGAAGACAGCGGCATCGCCGCCGGCTTTCTGCTTCTTGCGAGCATTGTGGTATGCGAGACCCGTGCCGGCCGGGATGAGGCGTCCGACGATCACGTTCTCCTTCAGCCCACGCAGCTCGTCCCTCTTGCCCATGATCGCCGCTTCGGTCAGCACGCGCGTGGTCTCCTGGAACGACGCCGCGGAGATGAACGAGTCGGTGGAGAGCGACGCCTTGGTGATGCCGAGCAGCATGTGCTCGTAGGTCGCCGCCTTCTTGCCGCTCGAGGTGGCTTTGTCATTCTCGTCCAGAAGCTCGGAGCGCTCGACCTGCTCGCCCGGGATGAAGCGCGTGTCGCCGGCGTCGAGCACCTGCACCCGGCGCAGCATCTGCCGCACGATCACCTCGATGTGCTTGTCGTTGATCTTCACGCCTTGCAGGCGGTACACGTCCTGCACCTCATCGGTGATATAGCGCGCCAGCGCCTCGACACCCAGCAGCCGCAGAATGTCGTGCGGATCCGCAGGGCCGTCGACGATGGTCTCGCCCTTGTTCACCACCTGCCCGTCGTGCGCAGTCACGTGCTTGTCCTTCGGGATCAAATACTCGTGGGCGGCACCATCGGTGTCGGTGATGATCAAGCGCTGCTTGCCCTTGGTGTCCTTGCCAAACGAGACCGTGCCCGTGACTTCCGCCAGCAGGCCGGCATCCTTCGGAGAGCGCGCTTCGAAAAGCTCCGCCACCCGCGGCAAACCGCCGGTGATGTCGCGCGTCTTCGAGGTTTCCTGCGGGATGCGCGCCAGCACTTCGCCGACCGCGACGTCCTGCCCGTCCTTCACGGTAATGATCGAACCGAGCTGGAAGGTGATGTTCACCGGCTGGTCGGAGCCGGCGAGCTTCACTTCGTCGCCCCGATCGTTCAGGAGCTTTACCTGCGGCCGTACGCCCTTCGCGGCGGAACCCGCGCGCCGCTTCGGATCGATGACGACCAGCGTGGACAGGCCCGTCACTTCGTCGACCTGCTTCGCTACCGTCACGCCTTCCTCGACGTTATCGAACTTCACGCGCCCCGCGTACTCGGTGATGATCGGGCGCGAAGTGGCATCCCAGGTCGCGAGGACCTTGCCTGCCTTCACCTGATCGCCGTCCTTCACCAGCATGGTCGCGGCGTAAGGCACCTTGTGGCGCTCGCGCTCCCGGCCGTTGTCGTCGTGAATCATCACTTCGCCCGAGCGCGCGATCACGACCAGCTCGCCCTTGGCGTTGGTGACGTAACGGATTGCCATCGAGAAGCGGACGGTGCCGGCCGACTTGGACTCGAGCTGCGAGGCTGCCGCCGTACGCGACGCCGCACCGCCGATGTGGAAGGTCCGCATCGTAAGCTGCGTCCCCGGCTCGCCGATCGACTGCGCGGCGATGACCCCGATCGCTTCGCCGACGTTCACGACATGTCCGCGACCGAGATCGCGCCCGTAGCAGCGCGCGCACAGGCCATAGCGCGTGTCGCAGGTGAGCGGAGTACGCACTTTCACTTCGTCGATGCCGAGCGTTTCGATCGCCTCGACTTCGTCCTCGCCCAGCAGCGTCCCCGCCTCGAGCAGGGTTTCCTGCGTTTCGGGGTTAACGATGTCGGCGGCGGCAGCGCGGCCGAGAATGCGCTCGCGCAGCGGCTCGATCACTTCACCGCCTTCGACCAACGCCTTCATCGCCACGCCGTTGCTCGTCTTGCAGTCCTCTTCGGTGACGACGAGGTCCTGCGTCACGTCGACCAGACGCCGCGTGAGATAGCCCGAGTTCGCCGTCTTCAAGGCCGTGTCGGCGAGACCCTTGCGCGCGCCGTGCGTCGAGATGAAGTACTGCAGCACGTTCAAGCCTTCGCGGAAATTCGCGGTGATCGGCGTCTCGATGATCGAGCCGTCGGGTTTCGCCATCAGCCCGCGCATCCCCGCAAGCTGCCGGATCTGCGCCGCGGACCCGCGCGCCCCGGAGTCTGCCATCATGTAGATGGAGTTGAACGACTCCTGCTTTGCAGGCTTGCCTTCGCGCGTGGTGACGTCCATCGTGCCGAGCTGGCTCATCATCGCCTTGGCGATGTCGTCGCCCGCACGGCCCCAGATGTCGACCACCTTGTTGTAGCGCTCGCCCTGCGTCACCAGACCCGAGGTGTACTGCGCCTCGATCTCCTTTACCTCGTGCTCCGCCTTCTCGATGATGGTGTGCTTCTCATCGGGAATGAGCATGTCATCGGCCGCGAATGAGATGCCGCCGCGCGTGGCAAGGCTGTAGCCTGCCTGCATAAGCTTGTCGGCGAAGATCACCGTCTCGCGCAGCCCGCAGCGGCGGAAGCTCGCGTTGATGATGCGCGAGATTTCCTTCTTCTTGAGCGGCTTGTTGATGTGCTCGAACGGCAAGCCAACCGGGAGGATTTCCGAGAGCAACGCGCGCCCGACCGTCGTGTCGTAGCGCGTGATCTTCTCGGTGCGTTCGTCGTTCTCGCCGACTTCCCTCTCCTTGATGCGCACGCTGATCTTCGCGTGCAGGTCGATCTGGCGCGAATCGTAGGCCCGCGTTACCTCAGCAATGTCGGCAAAAGCCATGCCTTCGCCCTTGGCGCCGATGAGGTCGCGGGTCGCGTAGTAGAGCCCGAGCACGATGTCCTGCGAGGGCACGATGCAGGGCTCGCCGTTCGAGGGCAGCAGCACGTTGTTGGAGGCTAGCATCAGGGTGCGCGCTTCCATCTGCGCTTCCAGCGACAGCGGCACGTGCACCGCCATCTGGTCGCCGTCGAAGTCGGCGTTGAACGCCGTGCAGACGAGCGGGTGGAGCTGGATCGCCTTGCCTTCGATCAGCACCGGCTCGAAAGCCTGGATGCCGAGGCGGTGCAGCGTCGGCGCGCGGTTCAGCATCACCGGGTGCTCGCGGATCACTTCTTCCAGGATGTCCCAGACCACCGGCTCCTGGTTCTCGACCATCTTCTTTGCAGCCTTGATCGTGGTCGCGAGACCCATCGTCTCCAGCTTGTTGAAGATGAACGGCTTGAAGAGCTCGAGCGCCATCAGCTTCGGCAAACCGCATTGATGGAGCTTCAACTGCGGGCCCACCACGATCACCGAGCGCCCCGAGTAGTCGACGCGCTTGCCGAGCAGGTTCTGCCGGAAACGGCCACCTTTACCCTTGATCATGTCGGCGAGCGACTTGAGCGGCCGCTTGTTGGCACCTGTCATCGCCTTGCCGCGACGACCGTTGTCTAGCAACGAATCGACCGCTTCCTGCAACATGCGCTTTTCGTTGCGCACGATGATGTCGGGCGCTTTCAGCTCGAGCAACCTCTTCAACCGGTTGTTGCGGTTGATCACGCGACGATACAGATCGTTGAGATCGGAAGTCGCGAAGCGGCCGCCGTCCAGCGGCACCAGCGGGCGCAGATCGGGCGGCAGCACCGGAAGCACCTCGAGAATCATCCATTCCGGCTTGATCCCGGACTTGTGGAAGGCTTCGAGCACCTTCAGCCGCTTCGCGATCTTCTTGATCTTGGTGTCCGAGCCGGTCGTCTCGAGGTCTTTGCGGAGCTTCGTGATCTCCTGGTTGACGTCGAGCGAGCGCAGCAGCTCGCGGATCCCTTCCGCGCCCATGCTGGCGGAGAAGTCGTCGCCATACTGCTCGACCTTGGCGAGATAGTCGTCCTCGGTCAGAAGCTGGCCGCGATTGAGCGGAGTCATTCCCGGCTCAGTGACGACGTAGGCTTCGAAGTAGAGCACGCGCTCGATATCGCGCAGCGTCATGTCGAGCACCATACCCATGCGCGAAGGGAGGCTCTTCAGGAACCAGATGTGCGCCGCCGGCGAGGCAAGCTCGATGTGACCCATGCGCTCGCGCCGAACTTTGGTGAGCGTCACTTCGACGCCGCACTTCTCGCAGATCACGCCGCGGTGCTTGAGCCTCTTGTACTTGCCGCACAAGCACTCGTAGTCCTTCACCGGCCCGAAGATCTTGGCGCAGAAGAGGCCGTCACGCTCCGGCTTGAAGGTCCGGTAGTTGATCGTCTCCGGCTTCTTCACCTCGCCGTACGACCACGAGCGGATCTTCTCGGGCGAAGCGAGCCCGGTCTTGATCGCGTCGAACTCTTCTTCCTGAGTGACCTGCTTGAAAAGATCGAGTAGCGCTTTCATTGCTTAGCACCTCTCCAGATCGATATCGATCGCCAGCGAGCGAATTTCCTTCACCAGCACGTTGAACGATTCCGGCATGCCGGCTTCGATCTTGTGCTCGCCTTTGACGATGTTCTCGTAGACCTTGGTGCGTCCGTTGACGTCGTCGGATTTGACCGTGAGCATCTCCTGCAGCGTGTACGACGCGCCGTAGGCTTCGAGCGCCCAGACTTCCATTTCGCCGAAACGCTGGCCACCGAACTGCGCCTTGCCGCCGAGGGGCTGCTGCGTGACCAGGCTGTACGGACCGGTCGAGCGCGCATGCATCTTGTCGTCGACGAGGTGGTGCAGCTTGAGAACGTGCATGAAGCCCACGGTCACGGGACGGTCGAAGGCCTCGCCGGTGCGCCCGTCGAAGAGCGTGATCTGCCCGCTGCGCGGCAGACCTGCCAGCTCGAGCATGTCCTTGATCTCGGGCTCGGTCGCGCCGTCGAAGACCGGAGTCGCGAACGGCACGCCGTCCTTCAGGTTCTCCGCCAGCTCGATCAGCTCGTGGTCCTCCAGGCCGTCGATCCCTTCACCCTTGCCGGTGTGGTTGTAGATCTTGTTCAGGAATTTCCGCACTTCGGCCGCGTTCGCTTGCGCTTTCAGCATCTCGCCGATGCGCTGTCCCAGGCCCTTGGCCGCCCACCCGAGGTGAACTTCGAGGATCTGCCCGACGTTCATCCGCGACGGAACGCCGAGCGGATTCAAGACGATGTCGACTGGCGTGCCGTCGGCCGTATAGGGCATGTCCTCGACCGGAACGATCTTCGACACCACGCCCTTGTTGCCGTGCCGGCCCGCCATCTTGTCGCCGGGCTGGAGGCGCCGCTTCACCGCGACGTACACCTTGACCATCTTCTGCACGCCGGGAGGCAGCTCATCGCCTTGCGTGAGCTTCTTCTTCTTCGCCTCGAAGGCCACATCGAAGTCCTTGCGCGTCTGCTCGATCGATTCCTTCATCGCTTCGAGCTGGCGCGCGGCGTCCTCGTTGGCGAGGCGGATGTCGAACCAGTCGTGGCGGTTCACGCCTTCCAGATAATCCTTGGTGAGGCGCGAGCCCTTGGCGAGGCGCTTCGGGCCTCCGTTCGCGGTCTTGCCGAGGAGCAGCTTCTCGATCCGCGCGAAAGCGTCGTTCTCCACGATCCGCAGCTGATCGTTCAGGTCCTTGCGGTAGCCCTTCAGCTCGTCGTCGATGATCTGCTGCGCGCGCTTGTCGCGCTCGATCCCTTCGCGCGTGAATACCTGCACGTCGATCACGGTGCCGGAGATCCCCGACGGCACGCGAAGCGACGTGTCCTTCACGTCGGAAGCCTTCTCGCCGAAGATCGCGCGCAGGAGCTTCTCCTCCGGGGTGAGCTGAGTCTCGCCCTTCGGCGTGACCTTGCCCACCAGCACGTCGCCCGCTTCGACTTCGGCGCCGATGTAGACAATCCCTGACTCATCGAGGCGACCGAGCTGTGCCTCGCCGAGGCTGGAGATGTCGCGGGTGATTTCTTCCGGCCCCAGCTTGGTGTCGCGAGCGACGACCGACAACTCCTCGATGTGGATCGAGGTGTAGCGGTCCTCGCCAACGATGTCCTCGGAGATGAGAATCGAGTCCTCGTAGTTGAACCCGTTCCACGGCATGAACGCGACCAGCATGTTCTGCCCAAGCGCCAGCTCGCCCATGTCGGTCGAGGCACCGTCGGCGATGACATCGCCCTTGGCGATGATGTCGCCGACTTTCACCAGCGGCCGCTGATTGATGTTGGTGTTCTGGTTCGAGCGCGTGTACTTGGTAAGGTTGTAGATGTCCACGCCGACTTCGCCCGCCGCGGTTTCCGCGTCGTGCACGCGTACAACCATGCGGTTCGCGTCGACATAATCGACCTTGCCGCCGCGGCGCGCGAGCACCGCGGTGCCGGAGTCGACCGCGGCCGTGCGCTCGACGCCCGTGCCAACGAGCGGCTTCTCCGCGCGCAGGCAGGGAACCGCCTGCCGCTGCATGTTCGAGCCCATCAAGGCGCGGTTCGCGTCGTCATGCTCGAGGAACGGAATCAGCGACGCCGCGACCGAGACGATCTGCGCCGGTGCGACGTCCATGAACTGCACCTTGTCCGCGGTCGAGAGCATGAATTCGTTGCGGTACCGGCATGAGACCAGCTCGTCTTTGAGTCTTCCGGCCTTGTCGAGCTGTGCGTTCGCCTGCGCGATAACGTACTGGCCTTCCTCGATTGCAGACAGGTAGTGGATCTCGTCGGTCACCTTGCCGTGCACGACCTTGCGGTACGGCGTCTCGAGGAAGCCGTACTCGTTGGTGCGCGCGTAGAGCGCGAGCGAGTTGATAAGGCCGATGTTCGGACCTTCCGGCGTCTCGATCGGACACACGCGCCCGTAGTGCGTCGGATGCACGTCGCGCACTTCGAAGCCGGCGCGCTCGCGCGTGAGGCCGCCTGGACCCAGCGCCGAAACCCGACGCTTGTGCGTGATCTCGGACAAGGGATTCGTCTGGTCCATGAACTGCGAAAGCTGCGAGGAGCCGAAGAACTCCTTGATCGCGGCCGAGATCGGCTTGGCGTTGATCAGGTCGTGCGGCAGCAGGTTCTCGCTCTCGGCCTGGCCGAGGCGCTCCTTCACTGCGCGCTCGACGCGCACGAGACCCGAGCGAAACTGGTTTTCGGCCAGCTCACCCACCGAGCGCACGCGCCGGTTGCCGAGGTGATCGATGTCGTCGATCTCGCCGCGGCCGTTGCGCAGCTCGACCAGGATGCGGATCACCGCGATCACGTCTTCGTCGGTGAGCGTTCCCGTGCCGGTGAGCTCGGTGCGGCCGACGCGGCGGTTGAATTTCATGCGGCCTACCGCGGAAAGGTCGTAGCGCTCCTCGGAGAAGAAGAGCCCGCGGAACAGCGCCTCGACGGCTTCCTCGGTCGGCGGCTCGCCGGGACGCATCATGCGATAGATCGCCACGCGCGCCGCGGTCTGGTCCGGCGTGTCGTCGAGCTTGAGCGTCTGCGAGATGTACGGCCCCTGGTCGAGGTCGTTTACGTAGATCGTGTGAACCTTCGTCACGCCCGCCTCGGTGAGCTTGTTGAGCAGCTCGTCGGTGATCTCGTCGTTGGCCGAAGCGAGGATTTCGCCCGTATCCTTGTTGATCACGGGCTCGGCGAGCGTGCGCCCGACGATATAGTCGTTGGGCACGGCGATCTTCTTGACGCCGCTTTCGGCGAGCTCGCGGATCTGCCGCGCCGTGATGCGCTTGTCCTTCTGGACGATCACCTTGCCGTCCTTGCCGACGAGGTCGAACTTGGCCACCTCGCCGCGCAGGCGTTCCGGCACGAGGTCCATATGCGATTCGGCCTTCTTCGACAGGTGGAAGGCATCGAAGGCGAAGAAACGCTTGAGGATGTCCTCGTTCGTCAACCCGATCGCTTTCAGCAGGGTAGTCACCGGCATCTTGCGGCGCCGGTCGACGCGGAAATACAGGTAGTCCTTCGGGTCGAACTCGAAGTCGAGCCATGAGCCCCGGTAGGGAATCACGCGCGCCGAAAAGAGGAGCTTGCCCGAGGAGTGCGTCTTGCCGCGGTCGTGCTCGAAGAACACGCCGGGCGAGCGATGCAGCTGCGACACGATCACGCGCTCGGTGCCGTTGATGATGAAAGAGCCGTTGTCGGTCATGAGCGGGATCTCGCCCATGTAGACCTCCTGCTCCTTCACTTCCTTGACAGTTTCCTTAGGCGCTTCCTTGTCCATCAGGATGAGGCGCACCTTGGCACGCAGCGCCGAGCAATAGGTAAGGCCGCGCTGCTGGCATTCCGTGACGTCGAAGGCCGGCGGGAGCAGAGAATAGCCGACGAACTCCAGGCGGGCGTTGCCCGAGTGGCTGGAGATCGGGAAGATCGACGTGAAGGCGGCCTGCAGGCCTTCGTTCTTGCGCGCCTCGGGCGCCGTCCTCGCCTGCAAAAAGGCGCGGAAGGACGCGAGCTGCGTCTCCAGCAGGAACGGCACCGGAAGGACGCTCGCGCGCTTGGCAAAGCTCTTGCGGATGCGTTTCTTCTCGGTAAACGAGTACGGTGTCTCAGTAAGCGAGTGCTGAGTCATTAAGCTCTCCGGCGTTGCCCAAAGTTCGTGGTGGCCGCGCGGCGGTCGCGCGCCACCTTCTCAATCGACTGGCGGGGACATTGCGTCCCCTGGGGGATGGTGGCTGGCCACTACCAGCCTCTGGCGGACGACGGCTCGCCTGGATTCGCGCACCGTCCGACCAAACCTGTCTTCTGCAGTCGCCTCAGAAGACGAAGATGAGAGGACTCTTTCGAATCCGCTCGTCTTCGCCCCCTCGCTCGAGTGGAGGGGACGAACCCGCGAACGGCAGCAAATGGGGCCGCCGTCCGCGGATTTCAACTATTTCACTTCGACTTTCGCGCCGGCGTCTTCCAGCTTCTTCTTCGCCGCGTCTGCATCGGCTTTGTTGACGCCTTCCTTGACCGGCTTGGGCGCGCCGTCGACCAGGTCCTTGGCTTCCTTCAAGCCCAGGCCCGTCAGCTCGCGCACCGCCTTGATGACGTTGACCTTGTTGTCACCGATCGCCGCCAGCACGACCGTGAACTCGGTCTTCTCTTCCGCCGCGGGCGCGGCAGCGCCGCCGGCAGCCGCCGGGCCGGCCACGGCGACCGCCGCCGCAGCCGAAACGCCGAATTTCTCTTCCATCGCCTTGATGAGCTCGGAGAGCTCCAGGACGGTCATCGACGCGATCTTGTCGAGGATTTCTGCTTGTGCAACAGCCATGATCAACTCCTGAATGAAAAGTTCGAAACGATTGGAATCGGCATCGCCTCTAGCCTGAAGCCTTGGCATCACGCACCGCTGCCAGCGTGCGCACGAACTTGCCCGGTACCTCGTTGAGCGTCCGCACGAACTTGGCGATCGGCGCTTGCATCGTGCCCAGCAACTTGGCGATCAGCTCCTGGCGCGAGGGCAGCGCTGCGAGGGCGGCGATCTCCTTGGGGGACATCACCTGCCCGGGCATCGCGCCACCCGTGATCACGAACTTCTCGTTGCCCTTGGCGAAGTCGTTCAGGACCTTCGCTACGGCGACGGGATCGGTGCCGATGCCGTACGCGAGCGGACCGACCATCTTGTCGGCCAGCAGGGCGAACGGCGTCTCGGCCACCGCGCGGCGCACCAGGGTGTTCTTCACCACCCTGAAATACACCCCGGAAGCTCGTGCTTTCGCGCGGAGCCGGGTCATGTCGGCGACAGGCATCCCGCGGTTCTCGGCCATCACGATAGCCTGAGCGCCCGCGACCTGCTTCGCGACTTCGGCGACTACCGCCTGCTTCTGTTCCAGGTTAAGACTCAAGGTCCACCTCTTTCCGATTGCACTCGATGCTCGCCGGTCGCCCGGTCCGCATCCTTCGGTGACCTCACTTCAGGAGTTCATCTTCCTGTCGTCGGGACACCATCTGCGCAGGACGCCCCGCACTGCAGACGTTTAAGCAAATCGCTCCTGCGGTCTTTGACGGCGCGCCGCCATTGCTCCGGCCGGCGTTCCCTCAAATTCAGTTCACTAATGAGCCGGCGCGCTCTGCCCCAGCCCTGTCGTATCGATCCGCACCCCCGCACCCATCGTGCTCGAGACGCTGACCTTCTTCAGATACACACCCTTTAGTCCCTGCGGCCGCGCCTTGTTCAGCGCCTCGATCAAGGCCATGAAATTGCTCTTGAGCTGATCCGGTGTGAACGACGCGCGTCCGATCGTGCATTGGACGATGCCGGCCTTGTCGGTGCGATACTGCACCTGCCCCGCCTTCGCGTTCTTCACCGCGCCCGCGACGTCGGGCGACACCGTCCCGACCTTGGGATTCGGCATGAGTCCGCGCGGACCCAGGATCTGCCCGAGCCCCCCGACGACCTTCATCGCATCCGGCGTGGCGATCACCACGTCGAAATCCATGAAGCCTTCCTTGATCTTCGCGGCGAGATCGTCGAAGCCGACGATGTCCGCGCCGGCGTCCATCGCGAGCTTCTGCTTGTCACCCTGAGTGAACACGGCGACGCGGACCTTCTTGCCGGTGCCGGCGGGCAGCACCACCGAGCCGCGCACGGTCTGGTCCGATTTCTTCGGATCGATCCCGAGATTGACCGCGATGTCCACCGATTCGTCGAACTTCGCGACTGCGGTTTCCTTGACGAGCTTAATCGCGTCGTCGACCGGATAGGCCTTCGTACGGTCGACCTTGCCGCGGGCGATCTTCATGCGCTTCGAGAGGCGATGAGGTTTTTGTTCGGTGGCCATGATCACTTCACTCCGTCCACGGTGATGCCCATGCTGCGCGCGCTGCCGGCGACAGTGCGCACCGCGGCATCGAGATCGGCGGCGGTGAGATCGGGCATCTTCAGCTTGGCGATCTCCTCGGCCTGCGCGCGCGTGATCTTGCCGACCTTGTCGGTGTGCGGCTTGCCGCTGCCCTTCTCGATCTTGGCCGCCTTCAGGATCAGCACGCTCGCCGGCGGCGTCTTCATCACGAAGCTGAAGCTCTTGTCCGCGTAGGCAGTAATCACGACCGGGATCGGCAGCCCGGCTTCCATCTTCTGCGTTTGAGCGTTGAACGCCTTGCAGAACTCCATGATGTTGAGCCCGCGCTGTCCGAGCGCCGGCCCGATCGGCGGGCTCGGGTTCGCCTTGCCGGCCGGCACCTGCAACTTGATGTAGCCAACTATCTTCTTTGCCATCTATCGCTCCTGTTCGGGTTCAAGCGGACCGACTTCGTCCTCCCCGTTACCTAGGCCTTTTCAACCTGCGAAAAATCGAGCTCCACCGGCGTCGAGCGGCCGAAAATCGTGACCGACACGCGCAGCTTGCTCTTCTCGTAATTCACGTCCTCCACATTGCCGTGGAAATCGGTGAAAGGACCATCCTTCACGCGCACTGCCTCGCCCATCTCGAAGAGCACCTTCGGACGCGGCTTCTCCACGCCTTCCTGCACCTGCTGCAGGATCGCGTCGACTTCCTTCTGCGAGATCGGCGTCGGCTTGTTCGCCGTGCCGCCGACGAAGCCGGTCACCTTGGGCGTGCTCTTCACCAGATGCCAGGTGTCGTCGGTCATCTCCATCTCGACCAGCACGTAGCCCGGGAAGAACTTGCGCTCCGAAATCGCCTTGGCCCCGTTCTTCATCTCCACGACTTCCTCGACCGGCACGAGAATCTGGCCGAACTGCTCGGCCATGCCCGAGCGCTTGATGCGCTCCGTCAGCGCGCGCTGGACGCTCTTCTCGAAGCCCGAGTAAGCGTGGACGACGTACCACTTCTTGCTCATCGCTGTGTGCTCTATTCCTGGTTCCAATGCCACGCTCCGCTCGTTACTCGCGGCCCGTTATGAGCTTGATCACCATCGCGATCGCCGAGTCGACGCCGAACAGAAACAGCGCCATCACGACCACGAAGGCGAATACGATCAACGTGGTCTGCACCGTCTCCTTGCGCGTCGGCCACGAAACCTTGGCGCCTTCAGCCCAAGCCTCCTGGCCGAATGCGAACAACTCGCGGCCCGTCTGCGTGAACCACGCGACCGCACCGGCCGCGACCAGCCCGCCCAGCACCATCAGCACGCGCAGCACCTGTGGCAGGTCGCTGTAGTGGTAGTAGCCCCAGACGCCGGCGATCACCAATCCGATCGCCAGCGCCATCTTGATCTTGTCAGCTATCGTTTCCATTCAAGCGACTGCTCTCGTTCCTCTGACTTTGACGTCTCCCGCCTCAGGCCTGCCATCGAATGGCAGGCCAGGAGGGAATCGAACCCCCAACCTGCGGTTTTGGAGACCGCCGCTCTGCCAATTGAGCTACTGGCCTGTTGTCTCTCTTTAACTTGTTACTCGATGACTTTCGCCACGACTCCGGCGCCGACCGTGTGTCCGCCTTCGCGAATGGCGAAGCGCAAGCCTTCCTCCATCGCAATGGGCGCAATCAACTGCACCGTCATCTGTATG
>Ga0306926_10003736_pt1 | contig 15833 bp, 14 predicted proteins | sample flu12Cox44000178_FD_203759 | JGI IMG/M metagenome (GOLD analysis project Ga0306926, IMG submission 203759) | Lab enrichment of tropical soil microbial communities from Luquillo Experimental Forest, Puerto Rico - flux8day.12C.oxic.44.000.178 (v2)... | ecosystem: Environmental > Terrestrial >...
AGCTTCCGGCAATGCGCGGATCCTGACCATCGCGCCGGAGCTGTTTGGCGCCATGCCTTGTATCGACGCTGCGCGCAGCCTCGGCATGGTCGTCTCGATCGGCCACACCGATGCCACCTACGAGCAAGCGCGGGTTGCCGTAGCGCACGGCGCGCATCACGCCACCCACGTTTACAACGGCATGCGCCCTTTCACGCATCGTGATCCGGGCGTAATCGGCGCCGTGCTCACCACTCCGGAACTCACCGCCGAACTGATCGCCGATGGCGTTCATGTGGACGAAGTTGCCATGAAGGTCCTGCTGCAGGCCAAAGGCGCCGGCGGCATCGTGCTCATCAGCGACGGCATTTCCGCCACCGGAATGCCGGACGGCAGCTACATGCTTGGCGATCAGGAAGTAGCCGTCAGCGGCGGCATCTGTCGCACCGCTGACGGCAAGCTTGCCGGCAGCACGCTCACGCTCGACCGCTCCCTGCGCAATGTGGTCAGACTCGGTGTGCCACTCGCCGATACGGTGCGAATGCTTACGCTCAATCCCGCAACCGTGCTGGGCATCGAATTCAAGAAGGGCGTGCTGCGAACCGGCGCCGACGCCGACATTGTCCTGCTCAACGACGCTCTAGAAGTCACCCAGGTGTGGGCGCGCGGCATACCGGTAGCGTGAGGCGGCTCGCGGCCTGCGCGGCGGTTCTCTGGTTTGCGGACCCATGACGGTGAACACCGGCGCGGCTAATGCCGTGCTTGCGCTCCCTAGCTGATCCTCAGAAACCCGCCGGGATGGTCACTTGTTTGGCGGCAGGTCGAGCTCCGAAGCTAGCCGATGGGCGCTGAAGGGGCTCAAGGCAAAGAAGCGCTCCCCGGCCTGAATGGTAGGAACCTTGCGGCGGCCGTGGTTCACGCGCAGCACCAGATCCTCGGCGTCAGGATCCTCTTCGATGTTCACTTCTCGAAAGGGAACACCGCGGTCTTTCAGGAAGTTCTTGGCACGGCGGCAGTCCGGGCACCAAGTGGTGCTGTAAATCACGACCTCGTTCATGAAGAAATCAGGCCTCGATCGGATTCGAGCCGGTCAACGCGCACTGGCAATGTTCACGCCCTGGCTCTTCGACACTACCTGGATACGGGTGAGCGCACGCTGCAAAGCCAGAGTCGCGCGATCCCAATCAAGATTTTCTGCGGCCTGGGCGATGCGCTCTTGCGCCCGCCGCAACGCTTGTTGCGCGCGCGCCAAATCAATATCTGCCGCAAACTCGGCGGTCTCCGCCAGAACCGAGACCCGGTCGGGCAGAACTTCCGCGAAGCCGTGGATCACCGCCAGTAACCCGGCTTCCCCGCTGGTCGTCTTGTAGGTCATCTCGCCGATGCCCAACTCGGTAATGAGCGGCGCGTGCGCGGGCAGAATTCCGAGGTAGCCGTCCGCACCGGGCATGGTCACTTCCGAAACGGTTTCCTTCAGGATTTGCCGTTCCGGAGTCACGACGACGAGCTCCATCGCGTCTGCCATAAATTCTCAGCCACCCGCCTTCATCTTTTCGGCCTTGGCCAGCACTTCCTCGATGGTGCCCACCATGTAAAAAGCCTGTTCCGGAATCTCGTCGTACTTGCCCTCGACGATTTCACGGAAACTGCGGACCGTGTCTTCGATCTTGACGTACTTGCCTTCGAGGCCGGTGAACTGCGCAGCCACGAACATGGGCTGCGAAAGGAACTTTTCGATCTTGCGGGCGCGCGCCACAGTGCGCTTATCCTCGTCGGAAAGCTCTTCGATGCCCAGAATGGCGATGATGTCCTGCAGGTCCTTGTAACGCTGCAGAATCGACTTCACCGAACGCGCCACAGCGTAGTGCTCCTGGCCCACGATGCGAGGATCGAGAATGCGCGAGTAACTGGCCAGCGGATCGACCGCCGGATAGATGCCGCGTTCGACAATCTGTCGGGAAAGGTTGGTGGTCGCGTCCAAATGGGTAAAGGTTGCGGCCGGGGCGGGGTCGGTGTAGTCGTCGGCAGGCACGTAGATCGCCTGCACCGAGGTAATCGAGCCGGACTTTGTGGAGGTGATGCGCTCCTGTAATTCGCCGATCTCCGTGTTGAGGTTTGGCTGGTATCCCACCGCCGAGGGCATGCGGCCGAGCAGCGCGGACACTTCCGATCCAGCCTGAACGAACCGGAAGATGTTGTCGATGAACAGCAGCACGTCGAGGTGTTCCTGGTCGCGGAAATATTCCGCGACGGTCAGGCCGGTCAAGCCGACGCGCAGACGCGAACCGGGCGGCTCGGTCATCTGCCCGTAGACCAGCGCGCAGCGCGACTTTTCCGTGTTCCCGGGTGTGATCACGCCGCCTTCCGACATCTCCAGCCACAAGTCGTTCCCTTCGCGGGTGCGCTCTCCAACACCGGCGAATACCGACAAACCGCCGTGCTTCATGGCCACGTTATGGATCAGCTCGAGAATCAGAACCGTCTTGCCGACGCCCGCGCCGCCGAACAAACCGATTTTTCCGCCCTTGACGTAGGGCTCCATCAGATCCACCACCTTGATGCCGGTCTCGAACATTTCGAGCGTTGTCGATTGCTCGTCAAGTCGCGGCGCCGGCCGGTGAATGGGGTAGAAGGTCTGCGCATGGATGGGACCGAGCTGGTCCACGGGCTTGCCGAGCACGTTCATCACGCGGCCGAGCGTCGGACGCCCGACGGGCACCTCGATGGGATTGCCGGTATCCACGGCCTTCATCCCCCGCACCATGCCTTCGGTCGGCTCCATGGCCACGGCCCGCACGCGGCCTTCGCCAAGATGCTGTTGCACTTCGGCCGTGACATTCAACGGCTCCGGCAGGTTGTAGCCGTCGCTTGAAATCTGAATCGCGTTATAGATCTGGGGGAGGTGTCCTGGCTCAAATTGAATATCGAGTACCGGCCCGATAACCTGGACAACTCGTCCAACCCCGGTTTTCTTCTCTGCCATTTTTGCTCCTTACCACTCGCGTGTCTGTCGACCAGTCACGCGCGACTGGCTTCCGGCGTTCCATTCGTGCCGCCCCCGAGGATAGAACACCGCGGAAGTCCCCGCAGACTCATGGGCTCGCCGCCAAACCTGCTCGCAATTCACCCCTGGTCTCCGTAGGAGGCCCCGCTCACGATCTCAATAATTTCCTTGGTGATCGCTGCCTGGCGAACTTTGTTCATGTGCAAGGTAAGCGACTGAATCACTTCGCCCGCGTTCCGGGTCGCCGATTCCATCGCTGCCATGCGCGCGGCATATTCTGCTGCGGAAGAATCGAGCATGGCCCGCAGCACTTGCGCTTCGATGTATTTGGGAAGCAGCGAGCCGAGAAGCTGGTCTTCCGGCTGCTCGTAGATGTAGTCCACCCGCGATGCGGTTTCCCCGGAAGCCGTTTCCGGCTCGACAGGCAGCAGCTTTTCCATCTTCAGATTTGCCGTCATCACCGACTTGAACTCGCTGAAAATCAGGTACACCGCATCGGTCTCTTCTTTCGTGTAGGCAGCGGTCAGCAGCTCGGAGATTTCACGGGCGGTGGAGAATTCCACTTTCGCGAGGACGTTGATGTACTCGGCCGCAAGCTTATAGCCGGCCCGCTTCAGGGCGTCGCGGCCTTTCTTCCCCACCGGCACAACGGAAAGCTCCTTGTGCTTGTTCGCTTGCAGAAACTCGTTGGCCTTTCTCAGAATGTTGGTGTTGAAGGCGCCCGCCAGACCCCTTTCGCCGCTCAAAACGATCACCAGGATCCGTTCTTCCGGCCGCTTGGCCAGCAAGGGATGCTGCGGCTCGTCAATCCGCGCAATAGTGGAACGCAAAACGCGCGCGATTTCGAGCGCATAGGGACGGGCGGACAAAGCCGATTCCTGGGCGCGCCGCAGCCGCGCCGCCGCGACGAACTTCATCGCGCGAGTGATCTGCTGGGTGTTTTTCACCGAGCGGATGCGACGCCGGAAATCGAGAAGTGTGGCCATCTCTTATTACGCGGACGGCGTGAAGCGCTCCGCGAACGCGCCCACGGCCTTCTTGATCTCGCCTTTAATCGAATCGTCCAGCGCTTTCTTCTCAGCGATACTCTTCAGAATTCCAGGCTGGCTGGTCTCGACGAACTGCAGCAGTTCCTTCTCAAAGCGCCGCACATCGTTCACGGCAATGCCGTCCAGCGTTCCGCTGGTGGCGACGAACAGGGTCAGCACCTGCCTTTCGATGGGAAGCGGAACGTACTGATCCTGCTTCAGGACTTCCGTGAGCCGTTGACCGCGGCCCAGTTGCGCCTGGGTAACTTTATCGAGCTGGTCGGCGCCGAACTGCGCAAAAGCAGCCAGGTCGCGGAATTGCGCCATATCGAGCCGCAGCGTTCCGGCCACCTGGCGCATGGCTTTGATCTGCGCGTTGCCGCCGACGCGGCTGACCGAAATGCCCACGTTGATGGCGGGGCGAATGCCGCCATTGAACAAGTCCGCTTCCAGATAGATCTGGCCGTCGGTGATGGAAATAACGTTGGTCGGGATGTACGCGGAGACGTCGCCGGCCTGGGTTTCGATCACCGGCAACGAAGTCAATGAGCCGCCTCCGAGCTTGTCATTGAGTTTCGCGGCGCGCTCCAGCAAGCGCGAGTGGAGATAAAAGACGTCACCCGGATATGCCTCGCGTCCCGGCGGACGGCGCAGCAGCAGCGAAATTTCGCGGTAGGCCTGCGCGTGCTTGGAAAGATCGTCGTAGAAGGTGACCGCGTGCTTCTTGTTGTCCCGGAAATATTCCCCCATGGCGCAAGCGGCGTACGGCGCGATGTACTGCTGTGACGCAGGTTCCGCTGCGGAAGAAGCGACGACGATGGTGTAGTCCATGGCGCCGGCGTCGCTGAGAACTTTGACCACCTGCGCGATGGTCGAACGCTTCTGCCCGATCGCGCAGTAAATGCAAATCATCCCCTGGCCCTTCTGGTTGATGATGGTGTCCAGGATGACCGCTGTTTTTCCCGTCTGGCGGTCGCCGATAATCAGCTCGCGCTGCCCGCGGCCGATCGGAATCATCGAGTCAATGGCCTTGATGCCGGTTTGCAGCGGCTCGCGCACCGGCTGGCGGTCGAGCACGCCGGGAGCGATGCGCTCGAGCGGACTGCGCTCTGACGCCAGAATCGGTCCCTTATCGTCGATGGGCTCACCGAGGGGATTGACGACGCGACCGACGAGCGCTTCGCCGACCGGCACCGACATAATCGTGTTGGTGCGCTTGACGGTGTCGCCTTCCTTGATTTCCGCGTATTCACCGAGCAGCACCGTTCCGACTTCGTTTTCTTCCAGGTTCAGCGCAATGCCGAAAACGTTGTGCGGAAAGGCGAGCATTTCGCCGGCCATGGCTTTTTCGAGGCCGTGAATGCGCGCAATGCCGTCGCCGACGCTGATAACCGAGCCGACTTCCTCGACCGCAACCGTCTGCTGGTAGTTTTCGATCTGCTCGCGCAGAATCTTGCTTATTTCGTCTGCCTTGATGTTCGCCATTCCGGTTCCAACTCTCCGCTAACGCGTGATCTGGTAAGGCCACACCGCGAGCATGGCCCGAAAGCTCTGGCCTATTCCGCCGTGAGGCGTTCGCGCAACTGGTCCAAGCGGTTGCGCAACGATCCGTCGTAAACCGTGTCTCCCACCCGCACCAATACTCCGCCCAGCAATTTCGCATCGAGCGTAAACTTCGTTTCCACTTTCTTGCCGGTCAGGCGCTCGAGGGTCTGCCCCAACTGTTTTCTTTGCGCATCGCTCAGTTCCACAGGAGAAGAAATGAGCGCTTCGGCGATCCCCTGCCGCTCGCGCAGCACATCCTCGAACAACTGAACCATCTCGGGAAGCAGGTGGGTGCGCTGGTGGTCGATCACCACGAACAGAAAGTTGCGCACGATGCTGCTGGCGCCGAGTCGGGCGGAAATTTTCTCCGCAACGCCGCGTTTCTCCGCTTTACTTACCGCCGGGCTCGCCAGCGCGTTGCGCAGTTCCCGCGACGCAGCGTACACCGCGTTGAAATCGCCGAGCTGCTGGAGCACCGCAGCTGCTGCGCCTTGTTCGAGGGCAATGTCGGCGAGAGCGTTGGCGTATTGGAGGCTCGCGGACTTCAATTGGGGCTCCTGACAAGGCTGCTTACAAAGCCCGCTACCAGCGCTTCTTGCGCCTGGGGCGTAAGCTGTTTGACCACCAGCGACTCAGCGTTAGAAACGGCCAGTCTGGCGGCGAGCGCCTTCAGTTCCACCCGCGCGGCGCGCTCCGCGGCGGCGATCTCCGCCTTGCCGGCCTGGCCGACTTTTTCGACTTCCGATTTCGCGAGCGCGCGAATGCGTTCCGCTTCCGCCAGGTCGTCCTTCTGCGCTTGTTCCCGCAGCCCGCGGACTTCCTCATCGAGGCGTGCCAGCCGCTGCTCGGCGTCCTTCATCCGGCGATCCGCCTCCGCCTTGGCGGCCGTCGCCCTGCTGATCGCCGAGCCAATTCTTTCGGCATTGCTGCGGAATATGGGAGGAAGCAGCCTGGTAAAGACCCAGAGGATTAATGCCACGACGATGGTGGTATTGACCCACTTGAAAACTTCCGCGAGCCGAGAGGCAGGGGTTGCTCCGCCTTCTTCAGCGGCAAAGGCGGCGGCGGCAAGACAGAGCGAACCGCCGCACACGATGAGCGAAGAAAGGATGGTCTTGCGTAGGTTCATCGGGCCTCTCGGGAGGGTGCGAGGACTCGCGAGGCAATTTCCGCGGCCAGCTGCGCAATGCCGGGTTCCATGTCGCGCTGGGCCGCAGCCAGGTCGGCCTCGACACGTTCCTTGGCGGCTTTGACTTCGGCTGCCGTTTTCGCGCGTGCATCTTTCAGCAGGGCAGCGCGCTCCTCGAGCCATTTCTTCCGCGCGATTTCCTGCTCGGCGTAGACCTTTGCGCGCGCCTGGCGCAAAGCATTCTGGTACTGCTTGATCTTTTCAGCCGCCGCGGCCTCCGACGCTTGCGCCGCCTTTTGCGCGCCGATCGAACGCGCCTCGCGTTCCGCCATCACCGCCAGCAACGGTTTAAAAAACAATGACTTAAGAATGAAATAAAAAATCAAAATCAGGAGGATTGTGGGCACAGACCCGACAAACAGTTCGCCTAGTTGGTGAACAATATCCATAAGTTTAAGAATTTGGTCCTGGACTGCGGCTGGTAGCCATTGCCTGGCGCCCACCCCGCAAGAGGCGCACAGCTGGCCCAGAACTGCCGACTCGGAGCTAAGAGAGTAGCATCGGCGCCGGGTTCCGTCAACGCAAGGCGGTTCGGCCGCGCAGGGCCCTCGCGTCGATCAACCATTGCCAGCCGGGGAATGGCTCAGGACTGCGGCTTGGACGCCAGGTCGTACACGTAGCGGATCGAGACCGGCGTATTGTTCCGGCCTACTTTGAAGGACAGCGTCTCACGCAGTTGCTGGTTGCCTTCGAGGACTTCATAAGTCCGCTCGTACTTGTTGCCGCGCGGGTCTTTTCCCTCCATCACCAGGCGGTACCCATCCCACTTGGCGTCGAACTGCTGGTTGCCGGGGTCCTTGGATTTCTCGGTCTTGCGCCCGTCAGTGAAGGCAGCAAACTTGCGGTCGGAATCGTCGTTGATGTCGATTTCGGGTTCTTTCTGAACGATGGTCAGCTTCTGCGCCGGTTCCACGAAAAGCTGCATCTTCTGGCGATCTTCGTCGCTTTCCCCACCGCCCATGCCTCTCCCACCGCCGTAACCACCATAGCCGCCGTGCCCCCCCATGCCCGGCCAGCCGCCGACTCCGCCGGGCGACCGCCCCCCGCCCGAAGTGCTGCCGGAACTCGTGGCCCCGTGCAACTTCTGGCGCGGATCGTCGCTTTCATCGGTGTTGAGCTTCCAGCTGCCGGCGAGATTCTTGGTGCGCGGCAGATCCGCAGTATGGGAGGCCGTTTTGGCCGGCTGTGAAGCGACCGGGCCCTCTTGCGGCTGCGACCCCGGCAGCGGGCCGGGGGGCGCCTGTGCACTCACCTTGCCGCAGGCATACAGGGCAAACAGCAAACAAGCTACCGCGCCGCTCCAACGAGTTTTTCTCATTTTTGTCGTAACCACCTGTGATCCCTGTTCCCAATTCCCGCGAGGCAGCGGGAAAGTTCCCGCCCCTCTCATCCTACGATGCGTGTGACGCTGCTTAGCGATGCCGCAGGCGCAACGACTCCCAGCTTCCGGCGGCGCTTCGCAGCGCCCGGTGAGCAGTTGCGCCGTGCGCGGCCCAATCCGCTGCGCTCCCGTACCCACCGCTATTTTCCCTCCCGATATGGCCCGCCCGAAATGGGATTCATGGGCACCATCGCAGCGGCGAAGTGATTCCAAACACAGGTTCTACTCGACCAAAAGAGCTTTGGTTCGCAGGCGCAAGACGGATCGTAGCTGTATCAAAACTATTAATACGATGTGCTGGTTTTTTTAATTTACGGTGCTATACTCCGCCCCAGGTAGGTAGTCCCATCCCGTGGCAGTGCTCCGCCCCAACCGAGCCTGCCACCGCGGTTCGGTTCCAACGGGAGGTCAAATGTCGGAATCAACGCTAACGGGGCCCATTCTCTATCTGCTGATCGCCTGGGGGATCGTCACCGCCATATTTCTGGCTTTGCTCATCTGGCGGAATCTTCTCGAAAGCCACGAAGACGATCAACTCTTTCTCGATGCTGCGGAAGAGCATATGGCCCAAGAACAGCGGGCGTTGGTGCAGAAAATCAATACCCTGTCGCGCCCGATCATGATGACCGGCATACTCGCGGGAGTGCTGCTGTTGACCACTGCAGGGCTATGGCTGTATGAAGGGCTGAAGCACTTCTGAGGGAGCTCAGTCAGATTTAGTTGGCCGGGTCCTAGGGCCCGGACGCTGCCGGGGGTGCCGCTCCTGCAGGCGTGTTAGTAGCAGGCTGCTGGAAACTCTGCACAATGGAAGTGTGGTCGTGCGCGATGAGCCAGTGGCCATCTTTCTTGACCATGACATAACTGGTGAGCCCGCGCGCCGCCGACGGCGTGCCGTTGATCACCGCCGCAAACTCCCACTGGTAACAGACCCAGGCCGTCGTCCCGACTACCTTGATGTAGGTATTGCTGCGATCCATGCGCACCTGTTGCATGGTGGCGCGCTGCTGCTTGTAGAGCGCCTCGTAGTTTGACCAGCCGATAATCGGCGGTGCCCAGCCGCCGTTCACCACTGACACGTCATCCACATAGCTCTTGCGCATACGTTCGGTATCGCCGATCTGCCACGCCCCCAAAACCTCCGAAATCAAGTAGTCGATCTGTTGCTCGTCGCTGAGGGCGACGGCCGGATTGGAGTCGCTGTCGGCCGCGGGTTGGTTCTTTTTCTTCTTCTTATCGTTTTGGGAACCGCCTGCCGATGTGAGATGGGCTCCCAGAAGAACGGACGCAAAAAGCATGACAGCAAAGGCGCGGCAACCTCGCCGCAGGCGAACAACGTTCATGAAGTTCCCTCAGTTGAGAAAGTCTTCTCTGGCCTCCATCATCCGCCAAGAGTTGTTTCATTGCGAGCGCGATGCGCTGAGCAGGTTCACAAAGAGCCGATAGGCCCCCGGTACGCCCTCCGGCAGTTGCCGGAAAAAGGCCAGGCCGGTGTAAATGTATGTGCCCTTGCCGATTTTCGCGTAAACCAGTGCGCCGTTGAGATCCTTTTCACCGGGATCATGCATCGAGAGCAGTGGCGTGTATTTGGTGGTGTCGAAATCCGTCCAGTAATAGAGCCCGCGTTCTTGCACCCAGCCGTCAAAATCCCTGGCGGTGATCTTGTTGGGTACGTTCAGCAAGCGGTGGTCCGGCTGGAGGAAATTCACCCGGGCGGTCTCGTCGGTCGTGCGCGGCAGCGGCTGACCGGGCTGGCTGCTGCTGATTTTGGCCGGATACGGTGCGTAGTTCTTGCCGTCCCAGGCAAAATCTCGCTGGTACTCGACGACCAGGGTTCCGCCGTTGGCAACATAGTCGAGCAGACGCTGATTCGCTCCGGCCAATTCGCTGCGCAATTCGTAAGCGCGTACGCCAACCACGATGGCGTCATACTTCGAAAGATCACCGAAGTTGAGCGCCGCCGCATCCAGCAGATCCACCTGAATCCCCAGCATGCGCAGCGAGCCGGGAATCGGTTCTCCTTCCGCGGTGATATAGCCCACGCGCAGGTTCTTGGGCACATTGATGTCGAATGCGTGCACGATGCACTCGGCCGGTTCTTGCCACAGCAGCGTCGGCATGGACGGCAGCGGCTCCAGTGAATCGCCAAACTTCCGTCCATCATCGCTGACGAACGCGCTCAGCGTAAAATTCCCGGCCTCCAGCCGGACGGGCGGATTTGCGGTCAGCTTGGCGTAGCGGTCGCCGCGCCCCTCGAATTTCATTTCGACCGTTCCCGGCGTGCTCCAGCCTGCGGGAACATCGAGACCGATCTGGGTGGTGGCATGATTCTCGGAATACGAGTGCACGCGCACCAAAACGTCCACGGGTTGACGTTTCGCCTCCAGAACTTCTATGGCGCTTTGGGGGTCGACGGACAACGTATATGCGGGAACAACTCGCAATGGCACGAGCCTGGCGTGCGCGGTGCCGACATCCGGGTACAGCACCGGCGCGGTAACCGGCAGCTGGTGTCGTTCATCCACCGCCACATCGATCGTGGCCGTCGCCGCCGCGTCCGCTTCCGGTTCCAACTGCTGCCAGATTCCCCCTGCGGGGTTGGGTTTTTCCTTCAGAGTAATCTGATATTTCCTGCCCGCCGCCGCATCCCCGCTACCTTGCTTGACCTCCCACTCGCTCGGAAACTGTGCCGTGTCTCCCACCGGGCAGCGAATCCCGGGGCGGCACGAATGAGTGACCGTAACCTCTACCGGCTCGTCCTCTACCGCGAAGCCGCTTAGAGAGCGCGCGGTGAAGTTGAATCCTGCCGCCAGCAACAGCGCTCTTTGAATACGCAAAGCCGCCAGGCGGAGATCCGCTTGGTTTTCATAACCGAGCGGACCAACGGAAGAAACTGCGTCCGGCGGTCGCAGATCGTTCACCTTCCGGTACGCCAGGGTCAAATGATCGGTCGCGGCGCCCCAGTCAAGAAGCAGCGCCTGTTTGCGGGCCTCGACAATCTCGGCGTCCGCACTTTTCAGTTGTTCGCAGCTCTCCCGGTGCTCCTTGCAGAAAGGCCCGTCCGGATCTCCGAGCAAGCTCGTCAGCGGCTCTCGAAAGGACTTCGGATTGAGGGCCGACCCGTCTTCATTCTTTAGCGCAACGGGCCGCCGTAAGAACGGCGAACTGAGAAATGCCGTGATCCCCTGGGTGCGGTGGTTGCCAAACGCTTCGATGCCTATCTGGCGGTAACTCTTGCCCCACAGAGGTGAAACCTCGTCGACCGGCAGCACATATCCCCCCGGCGTCTCGCTCGAACGATCCAGATTGAGAACGGCTACCGGCCGGTTCCGGCCACCCCACGCGCGCAAGCCTTCTTTCAGCTGGTCCGGAAAGGCCTTCTCATCCGCCGCCATCCGGACGGCCTTTGGCGTCAGCAACCCTGCGGCCTGGTGGTGTCCGTGGCCGCTGTGCACGCCACCCCAGTGGTTGATCACAATGTCGGGGCGGAAAGTACGGATGATCCGCACCATGTCGTCCATCACCTGGTCGCCCCAGATTTTCTCCGTCTCTTCCGGCGTTTTCGAAAAACCGAAATCTTTGGCGCGGGTGAAGTAAAGTTTCACGCCATAGCCGCGGGCCGCCGCCAGAAGTTCCTGGGTGCGGATCAAACCAAGCTGCGGCGCCTGTTCCGGGCCCAGCGCGTTCTGACCACCTTCGCCCCGCGTCAGCGAAAGCAGCGCGACATCCGCATCCAGGCCGCGCGCAAGATAGGTCAATGCCGCGGCGCTCTCGTCGTCGGGATGGGCAGTCACGTACAAAATGCGTGTGGTCACCCGCGCGCTGTCGATGGCCTCAACGCTTTCGGGAAGTCCGGAACCGGCGCCAATGCCGGGGCTGAATTGCGTGCGCCCCGCAGCGCAGGCAAATATCATCAAAAGAACGAAAGCGGTTCCCGCGCGGAAGATTCTCACTCGTCCCCCTCCACCATCCCGTTTTTCGAACGTCTCGTGATTCCGAACCAGTCAATCCCATGAGATGTAGCGCCAGCAATTTCGGTTTAGCTCGCCTGCTCGAGGCTTTTCTCAAACGGCCATTGTTTCATGGCCGCGGTCCACACCAAAAACGCCATTACCCCGAGCACGATCTCGAGCAGGCCCCATTTCCTGGCCGCGCCGGTATGCCAGAACAGCCACGCCCAGCCGAGCATGGTCAAAATCGCAGGCGCCGGATACAGCCACATTTTGAACGGCAGACGGTCCGAGCCCAGCCGCCTCCGCAGCAGCATCACGCCCACCGCCTGCCCGATAAACTGCACGATCAGCCGCACCGCCAGAATTCCTGATATGGACGTTTCCAAGTCGAGCTTCACGCTGAAGAAAAAGGCCAGTGCCCCCAGCGCCAGCAGAGAAACATAGGGGAAATGCTTGGTCGGATGCAGCCGCCCAAAAACCGCGAAGAAGTTCCCGTCGAGCGCCGCCGAATACGGCACGCGCGAGTATCCAAGCAGCACCGAAAACACCGAGGCCAGAGCGATCCACAGCACCATGCCGGTGGCCAGCAAAGCCGCACCGTGGCCGTACAGCCGCTCCACAAACAAGCTCACGATAAACCTGGAGTTTTCCGCCTCGCGCCAGGGAACCACGCCGAGAATACTGGTCTGCATCGCCAGATACAGAACGGTAATCCCCAGCACCGACAAGAAAATCCCGCGCGGGATATTCTTCTCGGGGTCTCGGATCTCGCCGCCCAGATGGCAGATGTTGTAGTAGCCCCAATAGCTGTAAATCGTGCTGACCATGGCCGACCCGAGCGCGGCGAACCATACCCACGAAAATGAAAAAGCTCCCGGCGGAAAATCGAATGCCACCTTGGCATCGAAGTGCCGCATGCCGCCCCAGATCAGCCACAATAGCGTGCCGATGACTCCCACCCACAGCAGCAACGAAATCTTTCCGATCGTGGTGATACGCCGGTACAAGAGGATCACCAGAAAGATCACCAGCCCGCCAGAGACCGCTTTGGCCTGGTAGGCAGAAAGCGGATGGAGGTATCCCGCGTAATGGGTAAATCCAATCGAAGCCGACGCCACGGAAAGCGGGGCCTGCACGAAGGTCTGCCAGACAAAGAGGAACGACATCAACCGTCCCCAGCGTCCCGGCCCGTAAGCCTCGCGCAGAAAGACGTATGTCCCGCCGGCTCTCGGCATGGCTGCGCCCAGCTCCGACCAGACAAAAGCGTCGAGCGTCGCCAATACCGCGCCGCCGACCCAGGCCAGCAGAGCCTGCGGTCCGCCCATGGCCTTAATCACCACGCCGCTCACCACAAACGGGCCGATACCGACAATCTCAATCATGTTGAGCGCGACGGCTTCTTTGAGGCCCAGCCCGCGCTCGAGCCCCTGGCGCTGCGGCGTATCTTTGCTGGAGGCCATGGCGCTGCTGAGGATAGCAGCTTCCTTCCCGATTTCTGTGCCGGCTTTTGCCGGCTCTTCGAGAGCCAGTCGCGCCCCGAGAGGTCGCTCTGCTCGTGGTTAGATCTGGCGGGACCGCGCACGGCCCGCCTTCCGTTCGCCGCGTGCTGCGGAAGCGCTTAGCCGGGGCGACCGGGCGCGAGTCGATTGACCTGGCCGGCTACCCAATGGAATGATAGTTGTGTACGCTTGCAAGACGACCCCTGGGGGAAATTGCTGACCGGGCAAAGAGTGCTCGACGGCCAGCCGGTCGATGGCCTGCGATGGGGTCCGGTCAGGTGGCGGCGCAGGCGGTCGATGTTGTCTAGGCCATAAGGGGTGAACCGTTGTTGCGCGTGGTCCGCAGCGGGTCAACGCGCCCGTAGGTTTTCGCATCTCACCTCAACAGTCGGACTGGCACGCCGGAGTGCCGGCGTAAGCCCGTGACATCAAGGGAGTTCTCATGAAGCGGTTTGCAGCAGCGTGCGCCTTCGCGCTCGCCGTAATCTGTTGGACTGCTGGTTGTAACGACTACGGCAACACATTTCAGAATCCCACGGGCGCCAGGATCACCTCGATCGCTCCCGCAAACATCAGCGCGGGCGCTCAATCCTTTACCATTTCCGTTTTTGGCGCCGGCTTTGTTACCGGAACAGTGGTGCAGTGGAACGGCAAGACGATCCCTTCCACGCTCGTCATGGACGCCAACCAAAACATTCTCTACGTCACCGCTAGCGTGGACAAGTCGCTCATCACCACAGCCGGCACCGCGCCGGTCAACACCCTCAGTCCGCATTCCGGCTCGACCAACAACGGGCTCTCTAACACCATCACCTTCATCATCAATCCCGCAGCGAATCCCCTGCCGGTTCTCTCCTCGATCTCTCCTACTTCGGCCGCACCGGGCAGCGCTGCGGTTACCCTTACGGTCAGCGGCTCGAGTTTTATTCCCTCCTCGGATCCGACTGGCGGTTCGCAGGTTCGCTGGAATGCCAACGGCGCCCAGACAACTTTGCCCACCAGCACGGTGACCTCTACTTCCATCACCGCGACGGCCCCTGCGAGCCTGCTGGCCAGCCAGGCCTGCGCCCTCGTTTCCGTTTACAATCCTCCCGCACTTGCGACCACGCCGCCCTCCGGTGTCGGCAATCCTTACAACGGCGGCGGCGGCACGAGCGCCAGCACGCCCGGATTTGCCGTGTCGACCGATTCCAACTTTATCACCAATTGCAATCAATTGGGTGCGTCGTCTAACGCTCAGAAAACTTCCGCTCTGGCGGTGGTCGAAGAAACGCCTGCCCTCGGCCAGGACGGCCGCTACGTTGCGTATACTGCCGCCGAAGCCGGCTTCGCGCAGATTTTCCTGCGCGATACCTGCAGCGGCGCCGACTCGGGCTGCCAGCCGCGCACCACGCTGCTTTCGGCTGCCGCTGACGGCACCCCCGGCAACGCCGACAGCCACACCCCTTCCATGAGCTCCGACGCCCGCTTCGTGGCCTTTAGTTCCGCCGCAACCAATCTCGTCGCCAACACTCCCGCCGGCCGACAGATTTTTCTACGCGACACCTGTACCGGCGCAACCGCTTCGTGCAACCCGCAAACCACTCTGGTTTCGACGGACGAAAGTGGCGCGCTCGCCGGAAACGACAATCTTCTTCCTTCGGTCAGTTCCTCCGGCCGCTTTATCGCCTTTCTCTCTGTCACGGCGTCCAAATATCCCGCGCCGCAAACCGGGCCGGGCACGCCTAACAGCGGCTATCGGCAGATTTTTGTTCGCGACACCTGCACCGGCGCCACTTCGTGCACGCCGAAAACGTCGCGCATCTCGCTGCTTCCGGGCGACAGCAGCCCTCTCGGGGGCAAACCCGCCGGACCTGCCCTATCCGGTTCGGCCCAAGCAGTGGGTGTTTCGAGCGCGGCCATCCCGACGCTGTTCACCCGCTCGGTCCCGATCGACGACCAGATCTTCGTCGCGCTCACGAAACCATAGCTGACCAGTGGCGTTGCGGCCCCGTCCGCTCGTGGCTATCGTCCCAGATACTTCTCGGGAATCGGATTCCCGGGCCGCTCCGCATCCCAATAGATCTCGACGCACCACCAGCGCTCGCCATCGAAGAAAAATTCCATGCTGTTGATCCCACGATCGATGGGCTTGCCGTCGTGGCTTTCCCGCGATTCGTAGGTCGAATAGATGTGCGTCATCGCTCCGTAGGAGTCGGTCTTCCGGCCGAGCTCGTGCTCGAAAAACCCGTGCGTCAGAAAGTACTTCCCGCCCCGCT
>Ga0306926_10003737_pt1 | contig 15829 bp, 21 predicted proteins | sample flu12Cox44000178_FD_203759 | JGI IMG/M metagenome (GOLD analysis project Ga0306926, IMG submission 203759) | Lab enrichment of tropical soil microbial communities from Luquillo Experimental Forest, Puerto Rico - flux8day.12C.oxic.44.000.178 (v2)... | ecosystem: Environmental > Terrestrial >...
GATACAACATGAAGCGGTTGCGGGAAGGATGAGACGGCGATGACGGCAATGCCGAGGATGACGACGAACACCCCCGTTCTGCTCGAGGAGAACGATCAGGGCGTGTTGCGGCTCACCCTCAACCGGCCGGCCGCCCGAAACGCGCTGTCGGCCGCGCTGATGTCGGCATTGCTCGAAACCCTCGCGCACGCAGCAACCGACCCGAAGGCACGGGTCGTCGTGATCGCCGGCGCCGGGACTGCTTTTTGCGCCGGCCACGATCTGCGCGAGCTGCGCGCCGACCCGCGGCGCGAGACCTACGCGCGCATCTTCGCCCAGTGCAGCGAGTTGATGCTGGCGATCGTCAAATTGCCAAAGCCCGTGATTGCCGAGGTCCACGGGTTCGCGACGGCGGCGGGCTGTCAGCTGGTCGCGACCTGCGATCTGGCAGTCGCGGCCACGGATGCCCGGTTTGCCACACCCGGCGTCAACATCGGCCTCTTCTGCTCGACGCCGATGGTGGCGCTGACCCGCGCGGTCGGGCGCAAGGCGGCGATGGAGATGCTGCTGACCGGGAAGCTCATCGATGCCGAGACGGCGCGGGCGATCGGGCTGATCAACCGGGTCGTGCCGCGCGAGGGGTTGCGCGAGGCGGTCGATGGTCTCGCGCACGAGATCGCCGGCAAATCCGCTCTGACCCTCAAGATCGGCAAGGAGGCGTTCTACCGGCAAGCCGAGCTCGACCTCGCCGCCGCCTACCGTTATGCCGCCGAGGTCATGACGACGAATATGCTGGCCCGCGACGCCGGTGAAGGCATCGACGCCTTTCTCGCCAAGCGCGAACCGGTCTGGTACGACCGCTGAGGTCCGCGCGTTGGATCACGAGCACTATCCCGACGACTATCTGCGCGACATTCTCGAAGGTGCGCGCACGATCGCAGTCGTCGGCGCAAGCCCAAGGCGCGAGCGGCCGAGCCACAGAGTGATGGCCTACCTGCAACGGCGCGGCTACCGGGCGATCCCGGTTAACCCCAATGCTGTCGATGATGCGATCAATGGCGAGAGGGTTTACGCCTCGCTCGCCGAAGTGCCCGAGCCGATTGACATGGTCGATGTCTTCCGCCGGACCGAGGCCGCCGGCGGGGTCGTCGACGAGGCGATCGCGATCGGCGCCAAGGTGGTGTGGATGCAGCTCGATGTGCGCGATGGCGCGGCGGCCGCCCGCGCCGAAGCAGCCGGCCTCAAGGTGGTGATGAACCGCTGCCCGGCGATCGAGATCCCACGGCTCGGGCTGCGGCCGATCCGCCTTGCGAGCGAGTGAGCGAAGGTTCACGATCCGCTGAGGGCGCCTTCCTCGGGCGACCCCGCGATCATCAGGGAGGCAGGTCATGCGGGTTATGGTCAAGTTCTCGTTTCCTGTCGATACCGGCAACGCCGCCATTCGCACCGGTAAGGTCGAGAAAGTCTCCAGCAAATGATGGAGGATCTGAAGCCGGAAGCCGCCTATTTCCACGCCGTGGACGGCGACCGGGGTGGCTTCCTTGTCGTCAACATGCAGGACTCATCGCAGATCGCCGATATCGCCGAGCGGCTGTTCTTTGGCCTGAACGCCAAGATCGAGCTGGTGCCGGTCATGACTGCCGATGACTTGCGCAAGGGGTTGTCAGGCGTCCAGGCCACCATCCAGCGCTACGGCTGAGCGCGGTTCGCCGATACGGCTGAGGCGCCAGCCGGCGTGGCGCTTGCCGTCGCGGCGGCGGGCTCGATGGTATGTGCGATCGATCCGGCCGAGCGGTTAGGACAGTCGAGGCTGTCGCGGTTGGCACGCTTGGGAGCAGCAGCTTGCGGAGTGGTCGGTTTCGTCGCTAGGAGTTTCGACAAGCTCACGGAAACGCACGAACTTATTTTACTCAGGTAGCCGGATGCTCCACACGACGCAAACGTACCTCGTGGTCCTCGCTACCCAAGTGGCTTCGTCCGTCTGCTCCCAACGGATTTGACCGGCCCCCATCCGATCAGCTACCTGTCCGACTGCACTCCGAGCTTCTTCAGCCGTTTTGTAAAGTCTCTCAGCCCGTCTTATGGCTCCGAACACCGCGTCACTGTCTACGCGATACACAACCCACAACCAAACCAGGTCTGCCATTAGAGTGGACCGAACAAGAGCCTCGAGGATCTCGGAACCGGAGGACCGGGATCGCTCCCCGATAGAGTATCTCGGTATCAGGAATTTGCCAGTGCAGCCTTTTGCTGAGCACGTCGTCGGGCTGGTGATGGCCGGCTGATTTCTCGACGACGCTCTCGGAATTGACGCACAGCCTCCTGGGTACCCGCTGGGTGTCCTCGGGAAGTCAATGGGGACTTCGGGTCGGCCACCTGCCGCCTTGTAGACTTCGACGTATTGCCTGCCCCATCCTAACGCTCGCCGAACATTGGCGTTTCTTGGGGTTTGTTTGTTGAAGTGTGAGCTACTTCACACTCGGAAAACGGGTGGGCGGTAATATGAAGAAATGGATGGCGACTTCCAAGGGCTCGCGGTAGGAGGTCACGACGGTAGTTTTCTCGTCGTCGATCGTGTCGCTCGTTCAGATTGTGTCGTTGGGATCAGAGGCCCTGACGGAGAGGTGCTGACCGTCTATTTGACGAATGTCGATATCGAGAAGCTCCTCGAATTCCTGGGTCACAAGATCGATTTTACCGTCACGCCGACCACTGCCCCGGCTAGATATATCGATCTCGGGTCGTCCCAGCGATGACGATCCTGGCACTCCCAAGATCACTTTGGCGCTTCCCTCTCCCTGTCCCTTTCCGGCGTGCCGGGCGCGCTACGGCAGAGCACCGAGCCAACTTAGATCCGCTTCATCCTCGAGCCGCTGCAGCCGCTCGTAGAGCACCGTTGCGCCCTTCGAGCACGGTACGCGGCCCCTCGAAACTGTCGGCTGCCAGGCTTGCGGCCAGCACACCCGCCTCAGAGGCCCGCCCGAGATGCAAGCGCTTGACCATGCCGCCGTCGCCGCGGGCGAATTCGAGCCGCCCGTCGGCGAGCGACCCGGCGATGCCGAGGCCATTGGTCATCGCGGCGGGACCGAGCCCGAGCAAATGCCCGGCGCGGGTCGCGTTGCCTCAACGGCTAGCCTTGGGGCCAGCCATTATCGCGGCATGGTAAGCGGCCGAGAACTTAGCAGGTTTTGAGTGAGGCTCGCGACTGCCGCGGCGAGATCGGGATCGTCAGGACCGCCCTCGATGATCGCCTTTTTCTTAACCAGCGTCTGATATTCGCCATTCAGACAAAGCCGCGCCTCGATCGTGATCGGGAGATGGACACCGAATGTCTTATCGTTCATGTACGGGGGTACAAAGCTACGCACTTCTCCCCAGCATACGGGTCCAAATTGGAACGCCACTTTATGCGGTTAGGTGCCGGCGCATCGCCAGTCGCAGCCGGCTCGAAACGCCAGTTGGCAGGCTGAGCTTCGGCCATATTCGTCGCGTGCCGGTCCACTTCGGGTAGACGATCAAAGTGGTGACGGACCAGCTGCTGTGGTCACGCAGCCGGTGATACTGGCCGTGTGAAGCCCGGGCTTCCCCTCTTCCCGTGCAAAGAGAGCAAATTCGTTCCGGTCGCAGCAAACCCCTCCAAGCGCAGCCTCATCGGTCGTGAGACATATATCGAGCCGTGGAAGTCTCAGACCCGCCCGAATGTCAGAGGCTCTATGCATCGGGGCCTATGCGGCTTCTCCCGTCACCTGGGCAAATTCACAATGGCTGGCAAGATGACAGATTTGGACATTACGCAGTCAGTTGAAAGCAACAACCGCAACGGTCGCTTTGAGACCGAATGTGGCCAGTCAGGACGAGGAGTCCTCGACGCAGGTCTTCACGATGAAATAAAAGCTCTGATCCCCCGACTTACGCGTTACGCGCTGGCGCTGACCCGTGACGTCGCCGCCGCAGAGGATCTTGTCCAGGAGGCGCTCGGCCGTGCCCTCGAGAAGATTCACCAATGGGAAAAAGGAAGCGATCTTCGGGCCTGGTTATTCACCATTCTGCACGATCAACATGTCAGCCGCGTTCGCTGCGAAGCTCGCGAGCGAGCCGGTATTGAATTGCAGAAATGCAGTCCGCGTTTGATGCCTGAACAGCAGATTACGCGCCTCGAGGTGCGCGATCTGCAGCGGGCGATTGCCGAACTGTCCGAGGAGCAACGATCGGTAATCCCGTTCGTGGGACTGGAGGGGATGCGGTACGACCACGCCGCAGCGGTTCTAAACTTACCGGTCGGAACTGTCCGATCGCGAGTTGCGCGGGCTCGCGAAGCCTTACGTATCCGCACCGGACTGTTCCCCAGCCGGCATTCCCGGCGCCCAAGGAGGGCGGCAAATCCGGATTGCCTTCGTGTGACACGTCGGATTTGACGATGAACGGCTCCGCTAGCTAGAGACGCGGCATCAGCCTTGAGATCTCTGGAGGTCTTCCAATGAAAACTTTGTCCCTTGCGGCCTCGGAGATGGCCATCTTGACGTGGCTCGCGAGCACCCCCGTCGCCGCCCAGCAGCGCGCGATGGAGCCGCTCCCGCAGTTGCACGCCGTCAACCCTAGCCTGTCGCTGTCTGCGCCTGCAAATACCCCACTTCAAGAGCAGATGAGGGAGGACTATGCCGCCAGCTTGAAGGGCGCGCAGCGAGAGCTGCTACAACAGAACCCGTCGGGTCTCGGCCGGCAGGAGCTGGCGATCGGCCGTGAGCTTAACAGCTATACGGGGCCGCGCTAGCTCCATGGGAGGTGGGCCGGCACCGGCCTCGAGCACTCGGTTGTACAATACAAGGCGCTGCCGCCGCTCCGGCGGCCCCACCACAGACGGCTATTCCGGTGCCGGTCGCCACTGCACAGCGGCGCGATGTGCCGATCTACCTGACCGGTCTCGGCACGGTGCAGGCGCCTTCGAGCCGCTGCAGCCGCCCGTAGAGCGCCATCGCACCCGCCTCGCCGAGGGCTCGGCGGGTCAGGCGCCGGAAATTATCCTCCAGCTGGCCGGGTTCGAGTGGTGGGCAGAACACACGGAACCCAGACCGCCAGTATTGGCCCGGGGCCAGATCATCAAAATGAAGTGCTCGCCTCCGCGTCCTAACGAGCGGTCAGATGGACAATCATGTCTTATGGATTTTGCTGATTCATTCGTTGCTGCCGCTCTCGAATATCGGCAGGCCACGTGCTCTCGATGAACGAGAGCACGGCCCAAATGTCGGCGTCGCTGAGCACATCCTTGTAGGCGGGCATGTCGGTTTCGTAACCCGGCATCATCGCGGCTATTCCGATCTTGGTCATCTCGAAGAGTTTGCCGATCCGAATGGTGCCAAGTGTGCCCGGTGCGGTCGTGTTGTGGAGCAGGTAGGCGTCCGTTGGGCAGCCGCTTCTGCCAATTCGGTTGGCCTTCAAGGTTCGCACCGTGACAGGACACGCACTGTTGGGCGTAGACCAACTTTCCGCGTGCGACAAGGCTCGGGTCATTTGGGTCGGGCTGGTTCCGGTCAGAACTGGCCATTAACCGGGAGAGCGATCCGGCCACGAGCATGACCACGACGGCGATCCCGCTCACCAGCGACCGAACGGTGGGCCTCATTTTGTCCGATCAGATCGTAAATATTTGACCAGGGCTGCCGCCGCCAGAATCAGGACGACGATCAGCAGGAGCCACAGCAGGCCCCCACCCAACATCATCCAGCCCATGCCGTCCATCAGGTCCATCAGTCACTCCGCATCCCAAATCGGGAACCGGGTGAGCGAAGCGATCACACTGCCATGAACACGCTGGATATGCCGTCTTGGCCGATCGCATAGACGGTGAATGGTCTTGTCTTCTCGCCGTACATGCCGGGAGACCCTTCAGGCATTCCGGGCAGGGTGATGCCTTTGATGGCCGGACGCTCGGCCAGAAGGTTGTTGATAGCCTCGACCGGGACGTGGCCATCCACGACATAATCACCGATAAACGCGGTGTGGCAGCCCTGCAGATGCGGAGGGACACCTGCCTTGCGGCTGATATCGGCTAGGTCATTGGCTGCCTGGACCGTCACCGCGAAGTCATGGTGTCGAAGATAATCAGCATAACCGTCGCAGCAGCCGCATTCCGGGTTCTTATTAGAGCGTCACTGCGACCGGCGCGGCGCGAACCGAGCCTGCTACCACCAGAGGGATGGCGGAAAAGAGCAGGGCGCGTCTCGTAATCATCGGCCTCTCCTTTAGGTCAAGCAACGCGGAGAACCGCCATCATCCCGGCCATCTGGTGGTCGGTGACGTGGCAGTGGAACATCCAGTTCCCGGGGTTGTCGGCGACGAAAGCGACTTGGACCGTTTCGCGGGGCGGGACCAACACCGTGTCGCGCCACTCCCGCCGAGGGTTCGATCTCCCGTTACGGCTGATCACTTGAAAGCTATGACCGTGCAGGTGCATCGGGTGCCACCACGCGGTCTCGTTGCGCAATACCAGCATGCAGCTTTGCCCCCGTCTTAGCGTGAAAAGCGGCGGCATATTCGGCTGACCGTCACCAGTCATTGAGGTGCCATTGATGGTCCAAGCGGCATCGCCCATACCGCCCATCATCCCCATGCCACCCATCATGCCGCCTCTAAGCGCGATCTCATGACGCTCAACAGAGCGGAGATCAGGCTCGGGCAATGGGTTCCTTGGCAGCCTCAGCGGCAAATCTTGTGGACGTTCGCGGGTTGGCTTCGCCGGTCCGTAGGCGAGATCGACGAGCTTGTAGGCAAGATCCTGGTAGAAATCGTCGATGACGCGGTAGCTCTGATCGGGCTTTCCATCCATGTCGATGATGAGATCGGCACGCATCGCCGGTCCAAGCACCAACCGACCGCCTTCGGCCATATACGGTTCGCAGGGTTGGCCGTCATGAGCGACCACCACGGGCCGATGCCCCTCGAACCGAAGGCTAACGATCCGGGCAAGCGTCGCATTGACGACCCGCAGCCGCACCCGCTCGCCGGCTCTTACCGATATGCGGTCGGGGATGCGTCCATTGATCGTAATCGTGTTGCCTACACGACCGGACATTGCGGCTTCCATTCGGTTGCCAAACCCGGGAGCGATCTGTGCACCCTCGTCGAGTCGCCAATCTTCGATGAACCACAATAGATCGCGATCAACGGCGACTGGCTCGCGTTCCTCGACGATAAATGCGCCCGCCAGCCCTCGCCCAAGCTGTTGCAGCGTGTCGGCGTGCGGGTGATACCAGAAGGTGCCCGCAACGGGCGGCGTGAACTCGTAGGCGAAGCTCCCGCCGGGCCGGATGGGTGTCTGGGTTAAGCCCGGTACACCGTCCATCGCGTTCGGCACTCGGATGCCATGCCAGTGGACGGTCGTTTCCTCGCCGAGCTTGTTGCTCACCACTACCCGCACCCGATCACCCTGCCGGACCCGGAGTTCCGGGCCGGGCACTATGCCGTCATAGGACCAGACGGCGGTGGCTGGATGGCCGTCGCCCGTCACGTTGGCGACCGCCTGTTGAGCCGCCAGCGGTAATTCCTTCGTCCCATCATCCGCAATGGCTTGCCGGACACGGACAAGCGGCCCTAATGCGGCGGCACCCGCGCTCAGTATGAGTGCGCGTCGTGATACTCTCATTCGACAAATCCTCGCGACCGCCGTCCGGCCTTAAGTCGAACAGGCGGACCGGCTGAACCTGAAAGCAGGCGAAGTGTCAGGCGGTGAGGATCGGCGGTGAGAGTTCGGGCTGGACGGCTATTCCGGCGAGCGATTCTGGCGCGAGATCGTAATCGAGCGATGTCCACTCGAACGCGACAGCTATCGAGACTGGCGAGTTCGGAAGGGCGGACAACGTGACGCAGCCGACATGATCGACACAGTTCGGCATATGACCGGTGCAAGGCGGTTGAGGCCCGGCGCACCCGCCTGCCATGTCGGCGCGAACGCCCATCTCCCCGATCGCCATGCTTGACGGCAACACCTGAACCGTCGCGCCGACGACGAACGCCAGGGCAAAGCAAACCGACAGGAGACGTTTCAATACCTCCGCCATGCCGGGAAAAATGGGCCGCTGAGGAATGCGGATCAACCCTGTTGGGAGGCCCGGAAGATAGGAGGGCGTCGTCGCCTTTCAGAACTTCCGATCACACGCGATTTCCTGGACACACTATCCAGCAAGGGGCAAGTTTCCCACGCCAACGTGCCCGTTTGGCACGCTAATTCGACAGAGGCGCTAGGCCCATTGGGGAGGAAATCGCTATGAAGACCGCTGGTCCGCCGATGGCTAATGCGATGGTGTGCCACATTCTCGAAGGCGAGATGCGGATCGATCAGGAAGGTAAAACCTTTACTGCAAACAAGAATTTCTGCTGGACTTGCAACAAGGACACAAAGGAGCAAGCGTTCAATGACGGGAGCGTCGTTGCTGTCATGCGGATCACGGATCTGATGGCTTAACGTCGAGGGTCACTCCGGCCGGTTCGGCGGCGTACGTAGTCGGCGACGCCCCTCTATCATCTGTCTCGGGTTGCCACACCAGCAATTTGCGATCATCGCCGCTGGATAAGAGGGTGAGCACAGGGCGGCGATCGGCGACCCTGATCATATGACCGATGCACCACATCGATTGTCTCGCGGTGGTGGGGTCAAATCCTCGCTGCCATCCGCCTGCGATGGTTTGTAGCACCGATACGGTTTAGTAGGCTCGACCATCAACAGATGATGCCCCCGGCGGCGGTGATCTTGATCCCGTTCAGCACTGTACGTCCGCGGCCAGCGTGGCGGCTCCGGTCGGGTGCCTCAATGCTACGGCTGAGCGCCGAGCCAGTTGAGGTTCTCCTCGCCTTCGAGCCGTTGCAGGCGGTCGAAGAGCGCCGCAGCACCCGGCTCGCCGAGCGCCTTGCGGGTCAGGCGCAGGAATTTATCGTCCAGCTCTCCGGGTTCGAGCATCCCATTATCGGCGCGGCCTTCGAACCGGCGCCCGTCGGCGAGCGTGATGGTGACCGTGCTTCCCATCCCGCCCTGCTCCGCACCCGGCTCCGGCACCAGCCGGACGCGGCGGCAGAGGGCGCGGATCTGCGGGTCGCGGAGTGCCGTCTCATCAAAGGATTCGGGGTCGCGCGCCTCGCGGTGGAGCGCCAGCGCGAGGCAAAACGGGATGCTGTACTGCGCCAGCATCAGATCGGCGGGCTCCAGGATGTTGTGGCGCTCAACCATGCGCCGAGTGCCGGTGACGGTAACCGCCTCGATTTCCGAGCCGTTAAAGCCGTGCCCGGCCTGCAGATCGCGCACCGCTCTGACCGCGGCATGCGCGGTGGCGTGGCAGGGATAGCGCTTCAGCACCGTGCTGTTGACGACAAACTCGTCGCCGAGACCGCGGCTCAGCTCCGCTTCGTCCCATTTCGTGCAGAACACCTTGAGAAACCCGAACTCGCCTTCGAGCACGGTGCGCGGGCCGTCGAAGCCGTCGGCCGCCAGGCTGGCGGCGAGAACCCCCGCCTCCGAGGCGCGCCCGAGGTGCAAGCGCTTGACCATGCCGCCATCGCCGCGGGCGAATTCGAGCAAGCCGCCGGCCAGTGAGCCGGCGATGCCCAGCGCGTTGGTCATCGCCGCCGGTCCGAGCCGCAACAGATGCGCAGCGGCAACCGCCGCGCCAAACGGGCCGGTCGTGCCCGGCGCGTGAAAGCCGCGCGCCTCGTTGGTGTGTCCGGTCGCCCGCCCGATCCGAATCATCACCTCGTTGCCGGCAACAAAGGCCGCGATCAGCGCTTGGCCATCGCGGCTGCGCTCTTGGGCTATCGCTAGCGCCGGCGGTAGAACGGTGGCGCCGGGATGAGCCCCAGCACCCGGGCGCGTCAGGCTGTCGAGCTCGAAGGCATGGGCGAGCGCGCCGTTGGCAAGGGCCGCGGCGTTCGCCTGGACCGCGGCGCTACCGCTGCCCAGGATATGGCTCCTACCTCCGGGCCCGGTGCGCTCGGCGTAGCGGATCACGATCCGGCTCCACGGCAAGGCGCTGCCGCAAACGATCGCGGCTACGGTGTCGGCGATGCACTCCTTCGCGCGCCGCACGACCTCCGTGGGCAGATCCTGATACCGCAGAGCGGCGGCGTATTCGGCGAGCCGGACGGTTTCCTGCGCCATGATGTCAGACCTCCCGGTTGACGGTTGCGCGCCGCGATGAGACGTTGTGCGAAGCGGCGTCGGGCCGCGGCGATTCGACGCAAGGGAAGTTCTATCATGGCCGATGGGTACGGCCGACCCGTTCCGCTCAACGGCTATGCTGAGAGAGCCACCCTGTTTCTCCCCTGATAGCCCGATTCCGCCCCCTGCAAGGCCGTTTCGGCCCCCTGTTTGTTCGGGCTGCGGGTGGTGTCTTAAGTATCTGATAGAATTGGTTTTATCTAGGATGGTCCGAGCAAAATTCAAAGCGCAAACGATAATTCACCTTGTTATCCGGCCTATAGCAGGGGAGCGTGGAGCGGTTACGGGACAGGTCGGATGAGAACAGGCCGCGAATATCGCGACGCGTTGCGCGATGGGCGCCGGGTCTGGGTCATGGGCGAGGGCTGGGTCGAGGACGTGACCACCCACCCTGCAACCCGGGCGATGGTCGAGGAATACGCCCTCTGGTATGACCGCCACCTCGATCCCGAGTGGCACGACCTGCTGCTGGCGCCGGCGGATGCCGCCGCGGAGCGGGTGCCGTGGGCCTACGTATTGCCGAAGAGCTCGGAAGACCTGCTCGGCATGGGCCGCTCCTTTGCCAAGACGACGTTTCTGAGCGCCGGCAACATCACCCACACCCCCGCCTATGGCAATTTGATCCAGCTCGGCGTGCTGACCGCCGCACAAGCGGCGAAGGCCCCCGATTATCAAATCGCCGAGGCGATGGCCTATCGCGAGGACATCGCGCGCACCGGACGCTTCCTGACCTTTTGCGGCGGCGCCCCGATCATCGGCCAGCGCCTGCATCCCGACCCGAAGGAGCGGGTCTCGCTGAAGCTGATCCGCGAGACCGACGCGGGAGTGGTCATCCGCGGCAGGCTCGGCATGCATACGAGCCCGGCCTATGTCGAGGATGTCTATATCGGCGCGCTCTCGCGGCTCGAGATCGGCGGGCATCCGACGGGCTTCATTGTGCCGGTCAATGCCCCTGGCGTCACCACCCTGTGCCGCAAAATCGCGACGCGCGACCAGAACCCGTTCGTGGCGCCACTCAGCAGCCGCTACGACGAGCTCGACGGTCAGATGTGGCTCGACGATGTGTTCGTCCCATGGGAGCGCGTGTTCTTCGTCGATCCCTCGCCCGAAGCGATCCCGCGTTGGCTGCGCTGGCATCACCTCTACGGTTGGCTGGCGAAAGCCGAGTTCACCTTGGGTCTTGGCCTCGCCTTGACCCACGCGATGGGTCTCAAGGAACACGAGCAGACGATCGAATACCTGATCGACCTGGTGATCCCGGTGCAGACCGTCCGCAGCTGTCTGACTGCGGCCGAACGCGACCCCGAATACACCCCGGCCGGCTACTGTTTTCCCAAGCACGCCCATCTCGCCGGCGGCGGCATCGCGCTCTTCAAGGCCCGCCAGCGCATGTCCGAGATCCTGCGGATCTTGCCCGGCTCCTCGCTCGTCGTTGCCCCGTCCGATCGCGATCTCGCGACCTCCGAGCTGAAAGAGGGGCTCGGGGAATCGTTCGGCGGGGGCGGGTATACCGCGCTGCAGCGCGCGGCTCTGCTGCAGCTCGCCTGGGACCATGTCTCATCGGCTCTCGATGGTCGCGAATCAGCCTTCGAGATGCATGCCAGCGGCGGCATGCCCAACTGGCGCGGCTGGCTGCGGCGCAACTTCCGAGACTACAACCGGCTGGCCAATGCAGTGTTGCAGCAGCTCGATCTGCCGATGCCGAAAATAGATCTCGCCAGCATTGGCACGGCACCGATCGCCGCGCGCCGCACTGTAACCCCTCCGCCCGCGGAAAAGGCGTAGCAGGGTCGGCCCGATGAGCATCGCCGAAAAGCCCTTCGAGCCGGGGTCGCGTGTCCGCTCGACGGGGTGAGGGTCATCGACATGTCGCGTCTTGTGTCGGGCAACATGGTCAGCCTGCAGCTCGCCGATTTCGGCGCCGATGTGATCAAGATCGAGGACCCGAAAAAGGGCGACCCGCTGCGCGCCTGGCAGACCGACGGCGTCAGCGTCCACTGGAAGGTCTATTCGCGCAACAAGAAGAGCGTCGTGTTGAGCCTCAGGGAACCGCGCGGCCGCGAGCTCTTGCTTGATCTCGCGTCGACCGCGCAAGTGTTGATCGAAAATTTCCGCCCCGGCACCCTCGAGACGATGGGTCTCGGCCCGGAGATCCTGCATCGGCGCAACCGGGCCTGATCATCGTCCGGGTTTCCGGGTGGGGGCAGGATGGACCCTATCGCGACCGCCCCGGCTTTGGGACATTGGTCGAGAGCATGTCCGGTTATGCCGCGCGCACCGGTTTTGCCGACCGCGAGCCGGCACTGCCGCCGACTGCGCTGGCCGACATGGTCGCCGGGCTCTATGGTGCAATGGCGGTGCTCGTCGCGTTGCGCGAGGTCGAAACCAAACGCGGGCGCGGTCAGGTCATCGACCTGCCGTTGCTCGACCCGCTGTTTTCGTTTATCGCAACCGAGGCGGCGATCTACCGGCTGACCGGGGAGGTGCGCGAACGCACCGGCAGTCGGTCGGAGACGACATCGCCCCGCAACGTCTTCCGAACCAAGGACGGTCGCTACATCGGCATTTCCGCCTCGATCCAGGCGATGGCCGAGCGGCTGTTTCGTGCGATCGGTCGCGAGGACATGCTCGCCGACCCGCGGTTTCGCACCAACACCGACCGGGTGCGCAACGCCGAGCAGTGCGAGGCGCCGATCGTCGCTTTTATCGCGGCGCGCACCCTGGCCGAAAACATGGAGGTCTTCGAGCGCGCCGAGGTCACCGCCGCACCGGTCTACGACATCGACCAGTTCATGGCCGACCCGCATGTGATCGCCCGCGAGATCCTGGTCGACCTTCCCGACGCCGAGATGGGAGATTTGCCGATGCACAATGTGATCCCCCGGCTGTCCGCGACCCCCGGCCGATTGCGCAGCCCGGCGCCAGCCCTGGGCGAGCACACCGCCGAGGTGCTAAGCACGCTCGGGCTCGACGATGCAACGATTGCCAAGCTCGCGCGCGACGGCGTCATCGGCCTCGCCGGGGACGTGCCGTGACGGCTTCGACATTGCCGGTCTGGCGCTCGCTGCTGTTCGTGCCGGTCACCGCCAAGCGCTTTGTCGATGGCGCGGCCCGGCGCGGCGCCGACGCAATCATCCTCGATCTCGAGGACAGTGTGGCGGCCTCTGAGAAGGAACGGGCGCGCACCTTGGTGCCGGAAGCGGCTGAAATCGTGTCCCGCGGTGGCGCGGATGTGGTCGTCCGCATCAACCGGCCATTGCGCTTGGCTGTGCGCGACATCGAGGCGCTGTCGATGCCAAAGCAGATGGCGGTGATCGCCGCCCGCGCCGCCGGGATCATGCCGTTGGGCTTCATCGGCTCGATCGCCGAGTTTCACGATCTCGAAGGGTTTCGCGCGACGATCCGCCGCTCCCGCCGATTCGGTTTTATCGGCGCGTCAGTGATCCATCCGAGCCAAGTGCCGATCCTCAACGAGGAGTTCCGGCCGAGCGCCGAAGAGGTCGATCATGCCCGCCGTGTCGTCGCCGCCTACGACACAGCGCTGGCTGAAGGAGTCGGCGGTGTGACGGTCGACGGCAAAAATGATCGACGTGCCGGTCGTCGAGCGCGCGCAGCTGCTTCTCGAGCACGAGGCGGCGATCGTCGCCCGCGAGGCGAGGATGACCCGTGTAGACCGCTGATCCGCAGCGCGATATCGGGTATTCTCGCTTGCTCGGTCGCGCCGGGTTCGGCACGACATTTGCGTAGGCACAACGGGCAAAGGCTTAGTCCAGGGAGGGGAAACTCATGCTGTCACGTCGGTCTCTGATCCTCCATCTGTCGACGACCGCGCTCGTCGGCGCTCTGGCGATGCGTGCCCGTTCGGCCGCCGCCGCCGACAAGACCATCAAAATCGGCATAAACCTGCCCTTTACCGGCGCCGACGCGCATGACGCCGAATTGATCAAGGACGGCGCTTTGTTGGCGATCGACGAAGCCAATGCGCAGGGCGGGGTCAGCGGCTATAAGATCGAGGTCCTCTTGCTCGACGACGGCACCGCTACCGCCGGGCAGTACGATCCGGCCCAAGCGGCGACCAATGCCCGAAAAATGGTCGCCGACAAGGCGATCGTCGCGGCGATCGGCCCGCAAATGAGCGGCTCGGGCAAAGCGATGTCGCCGATCTTGAGCCAAGGCGACCTCGCGACGATCACCCCGAGCTCGACCAATCCCGACATCACCGACCCGAAATTCGCCGGGCAATATCGGCCCAAGGGGAAGCCGATCTATTTCCGGACCGTGACGACCGACGCCTTCCAAGGGCCGAACATGGCCAATTATTACGCCGACGTGCTCAAGGTGAAATCGGTCTACGTGCTCGATGACAGCGGCGCTTACGGGGTCGGGATCGCCGACACCTTTCAGGCGCAAGCGGAGAAGCGCGGAATCAAGGTGCTCGGCCGCGACCAGCTCAATCCCAAAGAGACCGACTACTCGACGACGCTGACCAAGATCAAATCGCTCAATCCTGACGCCCTCTATTACGGCGGGGTGGCGCAGGCCGGGGTGAAGGTCGTCAAACAGGCCTCGGACATCCTTCCCAAGATGACCAAGGGCGGCGGCGACGGGCTTTATGGCGCAGAGATCTTACGCGGTGCCGGCTTCCCGGCGGCCGAGGGGTGGTACGCGACGATTGCCGCACCGAACATCCTGGAAAATCCCGAGGCGGCGCCGGTCATCGAGCGCTTCGCCAAGAAATACGGGCAGCAGCCGGAAAATTACTCGATCACCGCCTACGACGCGGCGCTCGTCATTCTCGATGCGATAAAGCGCGCCGCGGCTTCCGGTAAGGAAGTGACGCGCGAAGCGATCCGCGACGCCATGCAGACCGCCCATGTCAAGACCATCCAAGGCGAAGTTGCCTTCGACGACAACGGCGATTTGCAGAACCGGGTGATCAGCGTCTTCCGCATCGTCAAGGACGACAAGTATCCGCCGGACGACGTGCTGCATCAGTACAAATATCTGGGGGTCGCGCCGCAGAGCTCGTGAGCCTCTATCCAGCGATGCCTTGGATCCGCGAATGCCCCTCACCCCAGCCCTCTCCCCGCGCGCGGGGAGAGGGAGGGACCCGCGCAGCGGGAGGGTGAGGGGCCTGCTCGGTTCGGATTTACCGGCATGTCCGACTATGGGGTGCTGCTTCAGCAGGTGATCAACGGGCTGAGCCTCGGCGCCATGTACGCGCTGTTGGCGCTCGGCTTCACGTTGGTCTACGGCATCCTCGAGCTGATCAACTTCGCGCATTTCAACGTCTTCATGGTCAGCTCATTTGTCGGGATGTGGGCGCTCGAGCTGCTCGGCATTTCGGGGCAAGGACAGGTGCTGACGGGCTTAGCGCTGGCGGGGGCGCTGATTTTCGCCTTCGCCGCGACGATGCTCGCCGGTGGTGTGCTCGGGGTCGCGATCGAGCGTCTCTCCTTGCGGCCGTTGCGTGGCGTGCCCGGCACCGCCGCTATGATCACGACGATCGGCGTCTCCTACATCCTGTTCAACATCATCCTGCTGACCGTCGGCGCAGGGTCGGAGAATTACCCAAACCCGCTGCCGGTGGTGCGCTGGCAATTCGGCGAGGTCACGCTCGAGTTGAAGACGTTGTTGATCTGGGGTGTG
>Ga0306926_10003738_pt1 | contig 15827 bp, 8 predicted proteins | sample flu12Cox44000178_FD_203759 | JGI IMG/M metagenome (GOLD analysis project Ga0306926, IMG submission 203759) | Lab enrichment of tropical soil microbial communities from Luquillo Experimental Forest, Puerto Rico - flux8day.12C.oxic.44.000.178 (v2)... | ecosystem: Environmental > Terrestrial > Soil...
TCACCGGCGACGCGGAGGAATGGAAGCAGCGCGCGCGAAGCGGCCCGATCCGACGCCGCCTTGGGGCACGATGATCACCCTGATTTTGGCGCTCGTCGTGTTCGGACTGGTTTTCTTCATGATCGTCGGCGCGATGCCGAGCGGTCCCAACAACCGTCGCCGCCGAAGGTCGGCCAGCCCTTGGTCATCCGGGTCGTCCTGGTGGACCGGGTCCTCCGGCGGCTTTTCCGGAGGCGGCGGCTTTTCCGGCGGCGGCGGTTTTTCCGGAGGCGGCGGTTTTTCCGGAGGTGGCGGATTTTCCGGCGGCGGGGGCTCGTTCGGCGGCGGCGGCTCGTCGGGAAGCTGGTGAGGGGCTCGCGATGATCTCGCAGGCCGACAAGGAGCGCATCGCCGAAGCCATCCGCACCGCGGAAACGAAGACTTCGGGCGAAATCTTCTGCGTCATCGCGCGGCATGCGAGCGACTATCGCCTGGTGCCGCTGGCGTGGGCCGCCGCCATCGCGCTCGTCGTGCCGGCGCCGCTGATCTATCTCACGCTCTGGCCGGCCTCGGTGATCTATCTCGTGCAACTCCTCGTCTTCATCGCCGCGGCGCTTGTGCTCTCGCTGCCGGGCATTCGCTTTCACATTGTGCCGCGCCGCACCCAGCACGAGCGCGCCCACGTCCAGGCCATGCAACAGTTCTTTGCCCAGGGCTTGGATCGCACCGAGAACCGCACCGGCGTGCTGATCTTTGCCGCGGCGGCCGAGCGCTACGCCGAGATCGTGGCGGACGCGGGCATCAACGCCAAGGTCACGCCGCAGGTGTGGGAGGCGGCGATCGGCGCGCTCATCGCGGGAATAAAGCAGGGCCGCCCAGGCGACGGCTTCGTCGCCGCGATCGAGCAGTGCGGCGTGGTGCTGGCCGAGCACTTCCCGCCGGGCGCGCTCAACCGCGACGAGCTGCCGAACAGGCTGGTGGAGATTTGAGGCAGCGGCGCGCTTGGGCAACGAAGTCGCTGCGTGGGCCGGTCACCCGACGTTGCCGGAGGGAAAAACCTGGCGGGCCGCATCGGCGTATCCGACGCGCTGCGTTTGCGGCGCGCCGTGCCGGTCTGCGACGCGAGCAAGAATCAGACGAACGTCGTCTGCGCGCTCGGCCTTCACTCCTGAGTCGAGGAAGAGCTGGTTGAGCACGTCCTGTTGCGCGTGGCTGCCGCCAAGGCGATGCATGTCGTCGAGCACCGGCCGCATCAGGTCGACCGCGCGGGAATACTGGCCGCGCCGATGCGCCAGCACGGCCTCGCCGACGGGGAGCGCGACGTCGCCGACGATCGCAGCGATGGTTCGGCGGCCGCGGCTGAACGCGCGCATGGCATCGAGCATGCGCTCGGCCGCCTCGTAGCGGCCGGTCGCGGCGAGCGCCATCAGCCAATGCGGCAGCGTGAACGGCGACATGCAATCGCCGATCCGCTTTTCGGCTTTATCGGCAAGCTCGATCCAGCGATCGCCGACGGGCACGTCATGCCGCTCCAGCCGGAAGAGCATCGATGCGGCATTCTGGATGTCGATGTGGTAGTCGGGCTGCGCTTGCGCCAACGGCGAATTCAAGTCGCGAAAACGGCGATCGTAGAGGTCGAGAACCTCCTCGAACTCGCGCCGCTCCAGATGGAACAGCGCGCGGTGCCACCACAGATGGTGCAGCAGGTTGTTGCCGCCGGCCCAATGTGGCTCGAGCTCGCCGAGCCAGGCGATGCCCTCGTCGTGTCGACCCTGCATCTCCATGATGTGGGCAACCGCGTGCGTGGCCCACAAATCGGCGGGATCGAGCGCGACCGCGGCGCGGCCGGCCGCCTCGGCGGTCACGTAGTCACCGCATTCCTCGTACGCAAAGCAGCGGCAGGAGAGGATCGCACCCCAAGCGGGCAAGTCGCGGTTCCATCGCGGGACAACGCGCTCGACCGACGCAACCATGTCCCGCGGCCGCCCCAGCCAGAAATATTTCAGGTGCGCGAGCCGCAGCGCGAGCGCGTCGGTCGGATGATCGGCGAGAATCGTTTCCCAGATCGCCAGCGTACGGTCGAGGTCGCCTTCGACCCAGGCTTCCAGAGCCTCCACATGGGCCTGCTCGCGCGCCGTCGCCGTGGCCACCAGCGCCCGCGCGGTCCGCGCCGACTGCGCGGCCGGCGTCACGCTCGCCTGCTTGTAGAGCAGCATGGTGAAATAGCCCTTGAGACAGTGCGCCAGGCCGAGCTCCGGGTCGGCCGCGAGGCAGCGCGACAAATGTTCCCGCGCATCGAGGCGAAACTTGAGAAAGCTTGAAAGCGCGCGCTCCATCGCCGCGCCCGCCTCGGCGGACGAGGTCGAAATCGTCAAGCCATGAAGGTCCTTCACTGGCAGCCTCCAGAACGCATCCCGCGCCTCTGCCTCTCGCGCGCTGTCTACCCTTTTTCGTGCCGGTCAGCTATCGCACGCGCGCCATTTGTGGTGACATTCGCGGTCATAGCGAACCGCCGCCCGCGGTGCCGACGATAGCTGTGTAGACGGCTCCGTCGCGCGCGCCCACGCCGGCCGGGAGAACGTCCATGGATTTCGAGCTCTCGCCTGCCCAGAAAGAGCTTCAGGCGCGCGCCCGCGCGCTCGCCGAGACGCACATGGCGCCGCGCGCCGCCGAGGTCGACCGCACCGAAGCTTATCCGTGGGATCACGTCGAGCGCCTGCGCGCGGCCGGACTGCTCGGCATGACCATTGCGAAGGAGCTCGGCGGCCAGGGATTGGGTTACCTCGAGGCGGTGCTGGTCATCGAAGAGATGGCCAAGCATTGCGGCGCATCGGCGCGCATCGTGGTCGAAACCAACATGGGCGCCATCGGCGCCATCCTCAAATACGGCACCCCCGCGCAGCGCAAGCTCGCGGCCGATCTGGTTCTGTCGGGCGACAAGCCGGCGATCTGCATTACCGAGCCTCACGCCGGCAGCGCCGCGACCGAGATGACGACGCGCGCCGACAAGCGCGGCGACGTTTATGTCCTCAACGGCAGGAAGCATTGGATCACGGGTGGCGGAATATCTCGGCTGCACCTGGTTTTTGCGCGGGTGTTCGACGAGCGCGGCGCCGAGCAGGGCATCGGCGGGTTCATCCTCGTGCGCCATCCCCAGCTCAACACCCCCAAGGGGCTGATCATCGGCAAGCGCGAGCCGGCGCTGGGCTTGCGCGGGATCCCGGAGAGCGAGCTGATCTTCGACAATCTCGAAGTGCCGGCCGAGATGTTGCTCATGCCGCCACGCGGGCTGCGCCACGGCTTTGCGGACCTGATGGATGCCTATAACGGACAGCGCGTGGGTGCGGCGACGGTGGCGCTCGGTCTTGCCCAAGGCGCGTACGAGAAGGCCGTGACCTACGCCAATAGGCGTGAACAGTTCGGCCGTCCGATCGCCGAGTTCCAGGGGTTGCAGTGGATGATGGCCGATATGTCGATCGCCCTCGAGGCGTCGCGCGCGTTGATCTGGAAGGCGGCATTGAGCGCGTCGCCCGGCGGCTTTCCCGATGCGGTGCTCGCGGCGCGCGCCAAGATCCTTGCCGCCGATACCGCGATCAAGGTGACCAACGACGCCTTGCAGATCTGGGGCGCCGCGGGCTATTCGCGCGACAATCCGCTGGAGCGGTATCTGCGCGATGCGCGCATGTTCACGATCGCCGGCGGCACCGCGCAGGTGCTGCGCACGTTCGTCGCCTCCTCCATCCTCGGCCGCAAGCTGCCGCAGACCCGCGACGGCTACCTGACGGTGGGCGATGAGATCGGCAGGCCGGAACTTCGTCGCGACAAGCAATCCTCGCGCGCCTAAGTTCGCAGCTGATTTGACGGTCGAGGACTTAAGGGTCGACGGCTTGGCGCTGACACACTTGGGTCTTAACGACTGGGTCTTAACGACCTTGCATTTAAGCGCTTGGCACTTGAGCAGCTGGGGGCTTAAGGATTGCCAGCCTTATCCGCGGCGCGCGCGCGCCGAGGGAGAATGCCATGGCAGCCGCCGACCGTCCCGGCACCGATGAAGAGCGCGCCGAAGCGGCGCTGATCGCGGCCGCCGGCAACATCCTGCGCAGCGACAATCGCGAGGTTCCCGAGGATTTCGTCGCCGCGCTGTTCGCCTACGCGGTCCCCGAAGACCTCATGCGCTACGACCCGCGCCAGCTCGCCGAGCTCGCCGCGAACGCATGGTCGTTGCTCGCCGTGCGCAAGCCGGGCGTGCCGAAGATCCGTCTGGAAGCTTTCGATCCGGCCGGTCACGAGCGGCTGCGCAACGATTCGGTGCTCGAGATCGTCAACGACGACATGCCGTTCCTGGTGGATTCGGCCCTGGCCGAGCTCGCCGAGCGCGGGATCGAAGTCCGTTTCGTCGTGCATCCCGTGCTGAGCGTCGTGCGCGACGCGACCGGCCGTCTCACCGCCTTCAAGGGCGCGAAGCCCGCTGCCGGCGCGCTGCGCGAAAGCGTCATCTACATCCATATCGAGCGTATCGAGGAGGAAGCGCGCCGCGCCGAGATCGTCGAGGCGATCGAGCGGGTGCTCGCCGACGTCCGCCTCTGCGTTCAGGACTGGCGGGCGATGACCGCGCGCGTGGCGGACATGGTCGCCGAGCTCAAGGCCAATCCGCCGCCATTGCCGGCGGCGGAGATCGCCGAAGCCGTTGCGTTCCTGGAATGGCTCGCAGATGACAATTTCACCTTCCTCGGCATCCGCGACTACACATTCACGGCCGGCGAGGATGCGCTCGAGCCCGTGTTCGAAACCGGACTCGGCATTTTGCGCTCGCGCGACATGCGGGTGCTGCAACGTTGGAATCAGCCCCTCGTCATCACGCCGCAGATGCGCGCGCTGCTCAAGCAGCCGACGCTGCTCATCGTCACCAAGTCAACCATGCGCTCGCGCGTGCACCGGCGCGTCTACATGGACTACGTGGGCGTGAAGCGCTTCGATCGCGACGGCAAGCTCGTGGGCGAGTTCCGCATCGTCGGTCTGTTCACGTCCACCGCCTATACCCGTTCGACCCGGTCGATTCCGTACTTGCGGCGCAAGGTCGACGCGGTGCTGGCGCGCGCCGGCTTCGATCCGGACGGGCACTCCGGCAAGGCGCTGGTCAACGTGTTGGAGAATTACCCGCGCGATGAGCTGTTTCAGCTCGACGAGGACACGCTCTATCACTTCGCGCTGGCGGTGCTGCAGCTCGACGAGCGGCCGCGCGTGCGGGTCTTGCCGCGGCGCGATCGCTTCGATCGCTTCGTTTCGGTGCTCGTTTACGTCCCGCGCGAGCGCTACGGCAGCGGCGTGCGCAAGGCGATCGGCGATTATCTCGCCGACGCCTACAAGGGCCGCGTGAGCGCCTTCCATCCGTTCTTCCCCGAGGGGCCGCTGGTCCGCGTCCACTTCATCATCGCGCTTTCGCCGGGCGAGTCGCCGCATCCGGACCGCGCCAATCTCGAGCGCGCCATCGAAGCAATCGTGCGCACCTGGGTCGACGCGCTCGGCGACGAGCTCGCGCGCGTCTACGATGCGGCGCGCTCGCGCGCCCTGTTCAAGCGTTACCGCAATGCTTTCTCCGAGGGATATCAGGAGAACTATTCTCCCGTTACCGCCGTTGGCGACGTCCGCATCATCGAAGGCCTGTCGCTGAGCCGTCCCCTCGGCGTCGATTTTCATCGTCGCGGCGGCGACCCAGGCCACTGCGTCGGGCTGAAGGTGTGGAGCTACAACCGGCCGATTCCGCTGTCCGAGCGCGTCCCGGTGCTCGAGAACATGGGCTTCAAGGTCGTGGACGAGCGAACCTATCGGATCGCTCGCCATGCCGAAGACGATGTGCAAGGCGGCGCGGACGCCTGGTTTCACGACATGTTTCTCGAGCGCGCCGACGGCCGCGCGGTCGCCCTCGACGCCAACAAGCGCGCCCTCGAAACGGCCTTCGTGATGGTGATGCGCGGCGGCGCCGAGAACGACGGCTACAACGCGCTCGTGCTGGCGGCCTCGCTGGCGTGGCGCGACGTGGCGCTGATCCGCGCGATCTCACGCTTTCTGCGGCAAATCCACGTGCCCTATTCCCAGGGCTACATGTGGGCGACGCTGGTCAAGCACGCCTCGATCGCCGCCGATCTCGTGCGCCTGTTCAACGCGCGCTTCGATCCGCGCCTCGATATTTCCGCCGCGGCGCGCAAGGCGCGCGAGGCCGAGATCGCGGGCGCGATCGAAGCCGCGCTGCGAGGGGTGCAAAGCCTCGACGAGGACCGCATCCTGCGCCGCTTCGTCAATGCGATCCAAGGGGCGATCCGCACCAATTTCTACCAGATCGACGCCAGCGGACACCCCAAGCACCTCATCGCCATCAAGTTTGCGAGCCGCCGGCTTGACGCCGTGCCACTGCCGCGACCGCTCTACGAGATCTTCGTTTATTCGCCCCGGGTCGAAGGCGTGCACCTGCGGTTCGGCAAGGTCGCGCGCGGGGGCATCCGCTGGTCGGACCGGCCGCAGGACTTTCGCACCGAGATTCTCGGCCTGGCCAAGGCGCAGCAGGTCAAAAACGCGGTCATCGTTCCGGTCGGCGCCAAGGGCGGGTTTGTGCCCAAGCTGTTGCTCAAGGGCGCATCGCGCGAGGCGGCGCAGGCCGAGGGCACGGACGCCTACAAGCTGTTCATCTCCACCTTGCTCGACATCACCGACAATCTCGCCGACAAGGAAGTGATCGCGCCCGAGAACGTCGTGCGCCATGACGACGACGATCCCTATCTCGTCGTCGCCGCCGACAAAGGCACGGCGACCTTCTCCGACCTCGCCAACGCCATCGCCGCCGAGCACCGTTTCTGGCTCGACGATGCCTTCGCGTCCGGCGGCTCGGCCGGCTACGACCATAAGAAGATGGGCATCACCGCGCGCGGCGCCTGGGAATCGGTCAAGCGCCACTTCCGCGAGATGGACGTCGACATCGGCGCGACGCCGTTCACCGTCGTCGGCGTCGGCGATATGTCGGGTGACGTCTTCGGCAACGGCATGCTGCGGGCGCGCACGATCAAGCTCCTCGCCGCCTTCGACCACCGCGATATTTTCATCGACCCCGCTCCCGATCCGCAAACAAGCTTCCGCGAGCGGGCGCGCCTGTTCGATCTGCCGCGCTCGAGCTGGCAGGACTACGACCGGGCGCTCATTTCCAAAGGCGGCGGCGTATTTTCGCGCGCGTTGAAGGAGATTGCGCTTTCGCCCGAGGCGCGCGCCGCGCTCGGCTTTACGGCGGCCACGGCGACCCCGGACGAGGTGATCAGGGCGATCCTCCAGGCGCCGGTCGATCTTGTCTTCTTCGGCGGCATCGGCACCTACGTGCGCGCGTCATCGGAAAGCGACGACGCGGTCGGCGACCGCGGCAATGACGCGGTCCGCGTCACCGGCGCGGACATCCGCGCCAAGGTGATCGGCGAGGGCGCCAATCTCGGCATGACCCAGCGGGGTCGCATCGAGGCGGCGCTGCGCGGGGTGCGGCTCAACACCGACGCCATCGATAATTCCGCCGGCGTGAACACCTCCGACCTCGAGGTCAACATCAAGATCGCGCTGGCGCGGCCGATGCGCGACGGCCGGCTCTCGCGCCAGGCGCGCAATGCGCGGCTGGCCCAGGTGACCGAGGACGTGGCGGCGCTCGTCCTTCGCAACAATTATCTGCAGACGCTCGCGATCTCGCTCGCCGCGCGGCGCGGACTCGAGGACCTCGGCTTCGAGCAGCGGCTGATGCAGACGCTGGAGACGGCAGGCGAGCTCGACCGCGCCCTGGAGTTCCTGCCCGACGACATGGAGATCGCCGAGCGACGACGGCGCTCGCAGGCGTTGACGCGGCCCGAGCTTTCGGTGCTGCTCGCCTACGCCAAGCTTTCGCTCAATCACGAGCTGGTGCAGTCGAGCGTGCCGGACGATCCCTATCTCGGCCGCGAGCTCGATCGCTATTTTCCCAAGGCGATCGCGGAGCAATTCCCCGATGCGCTCGAGCAGCACCGGCTGCGGCGCGAGATCATCGCCACGCAGCTCGCCAATTCCATGGTCAACCGCGGCGGCCCCTCGCTCTTGGTGCGCATCGGCGATCAGACCGGCGCGCCGCCGGCGCGCATTGCCGCCGCCTTCGCCGCGGTGCGCGACAGCTACGGCATGACCGCGCTCAACTCCGCGATCGACGCGCTCGACAACAAGATTTCCGGCAAGCTGCAGCTCGAGCTCTATCAGGCAGTCGAGGATCTGTTGCTCGACCGCTTGGTCTGGTTCCTGCGCAATGTCGATTTGGCGCAGGGGCTGGCCGCGATCGTCGCGCACTATCGCGAGGGCATTGCGGCGGTCGAGGCCGCGCTCGACGCCGCGCTGCCGGAGGCTGCCGCCGCCGCGCGCCAAGGGCGCGAGGCCGATTTGCGCAAGCAGGGCGTGCCACACGAGCTTGCGCGCCGTCTCGCCACGCTGCCGGTGCTCGTCGCCGCGCCGGACATCGTCATGGTCGCCGAGCGCACCGGGCAGGACATCGCCGAGGTTGCGGCGATCTATTTCGCCGCCGCGGCGTTCTTTCGTCTCGATCACATCGCCCGCGCCGCGCGCGGCATCGTCATTTCCGACTATTTCGATCGCCTTGCGCTCGACCGCGCGCTCGATTCGATCGGCGACGCGGAGCGGCGGCTCACCGCCGCCATGGCGGGGAACGGCGCCGTTGGGCTCGAGGCGGTGGAAGCGTGGGTCGCGCCGCGCAAGGCCGAGGTTGACCGCATCCGGCTGGCGGTGAACGAGATCGCCAATTCCGGGCTGACGCTGTCCAAGCTCTCGGTGGCGGCGAGCCTGTTGGGAGATTTGGTGAAGAATTGAGCGCGCGTCCCGCGCCGCGCTGCGCTCGGAACACCCAGCTCAATGCCTGAAATGCCTCGTGCCGGTGAACACCATGGCGATGCCGTGGTCGTCGGCGGCCTTGATCACTTCGTCGTCGCGCACGGATCCGCCGGGCTGAATCACGGCGGTCGCGCCCGCCTCGACCGCGGCCAGAAGGCCGTCGGCGAAGGGGAAGAACGCGTCCGACGCCACCACCGAGCCTTTGGTCGGCGGCGCTTTTAACCCCGCCGCCTGGGCGGCGTCCTCGGCCTTGCGCGCGGCGATGCGCGCGGAATCGATCCGGCTCATCTGGCCGGCGCCGATGCCGACCGTGGCGCGATCCTTGGCATAGACGATGGTGTTCGATTTCACGTGCTTGGCGACGCGGAAGGCAAAGGCGAGATCGGTGAGCTCGGCGTTGGTCGGCGCGCGCCTGGTCACGACCTCGAGCTTCATGTCGTCGACCACGGCGTTGTCGCGGGACTGCACGAGCAGGCCGCCGGCGACCGATTTCACGGTCATGCCTGCCGCGCGCGGATCGGGCAGGCCGCCGGCGATGAGCAAGCGTAGGTTCTTCTTCGCGCCGACGACGGCGATTGCTTCCTCGCTCGCCTCGGGCGCGATGATCACCTCGGTGAAGATGTCGGTGATGGCGCGCGCGGCTTCGGCGTCGAGCCTGCGGTTCACCGCTACGATCCCGCCGAAGGCCGACACCGGATCGCAGGCCAGCGCCTTGCGATAGGCGTCGATGAGGCTTGCGCCCTCGGCGGCGCCGCAGGGATTGGCGTGCTTGACGATGACGCAGGCCGCCGTGCGCCGGGGATCGAATTCGGCGACGCATTCGTAGGCCGCGTCGGTGTCGTTGATGTTGTTGTAGGAAAGCTGCTTGCCCTGCACCTGCCGCGCGGTGGCGACGCCGGGGCGCACATCGCTCGTGCGATAGAACGCCGCCGACTGATGCGGGTTCTCGCCGTAGCGCAACGGTTCGACCAGGTGGCCGCCGATCGCGCGGAAGACGGGCGCGGCATCCGAGAGCTGATCCGCGAACCAGTTGGAGATCGCGGCGTCATAGACGCCGGTGCGGGCATAGGCCTTGGCGGCGAGCTTGCGCCGCAGCGCGAGCGTCGTCGCGCCGCCGTGTTGCCTGAGCTCGGACAGCACGACCGCGTAGTCCGCGGGATCGACCACGACCGCCACCTCGGCATGGTTCTTGGCCGCGGCGCGGATCATGGCGGGACCGCCGATGTCGATGTTCTCGATGCAGGTGTCGAAATCGGCGCCCTTGGCGACGGTTGCTTCGAACGGATAGAGGCTGACGACGAGGAGATCGATCGGCTCGATGCCGTGCGAACGCATGGCGGCGGCGTGATCCGCGTTGTCGCGGATGGCGAGCAGGCCGCCATGGATCTTGGGATGCAGCGTCTTCACCCGGCCGTCCATCATTTCGGGGAAGCCGGTCACCTCGGAGACGTCGAGCACGGCAACGCCGGCGTCCGCCAGGGCCTTGCGGGTGCCTCCGGTCGAGATGAGCTCGACTCCCGACGCCGCCAGCGCACGCGCGAACTCGACGAGGCCCGACTTGTCGGAAACGGAGATGAGGGCGCGAGCGACGCGGCGGAGGCGTTCAGTCATGATCGACTAGCGGGTATCACAAGCGAGAGCGGCATTCAAAGCCGCGCGAGCAAGCGTCACAATGGCAGTTGTGGTTCGTCATCGCGACCGCGGCGGCCGCCGGCCGGTGCCGTGCCTTGCACGGCGTGCGGGGCAAAGGTCCACTGCACGCGCGTCGTGTTGCGGGCACGGCCGTAGATGACGAGCTGCACCGTGCGGCGCGGTCCGTCCGGGCCGGCGAGGTAGACGCTCTCCTCGATGTCGACGCGGTCCTCGTAGGCGCTGAACGTCCACACCTCCTTGTTCGGCATCGCCAGCATGGCGCTGTGCCCGTCGGACAGCCGGTTGGCCTTGACCGATGGATGCAGGTGAAAGCGCACCGCGAATTGATCGCGATCCGCCGGGATCAAGGCGCCCCGCGCCGGCGTGAACAGGTCCTCGCCGTCGAGCCTGCGTCCGTCGGCGGCGAGCACGAGCACGCGCTGGTGGATGACGTTGAAGATGTCGGCGTAACCGTCGTGCGACGTGCGCAGCACGATGGCGTCCGCTTGCTCTTCGCGGTCGACGGGGACCTCGCGCGGGCCGGCGATCATGGGCGTGCCGTAGAGCATGCGCTTGATGGGGCCTGCTTCGATGAAGCGGCATGAGGACGTATCGTTGAACGTCACGGTGGAGTGCGCGGCGGTCGTGCGTGCGACTTGCCGCCAGCCTTCGCGGCCCGCCACCGGCAATCCGCAATTGACCACGATGCGATTCTGCTTGGTCGAGAGTTCGAACGACAAGCAGCCGGCATGGGCTTCCTGGCTCACCGCCATCGGCGGCGGCCGGCCGGCATCCATCAGGACGAGCGTGGCGGCGCTTTCCAGACGCTGATAGCCGGAATGAGGCGCGTTCGCGAGCGGCGCGCCGCGCGCGTCGTCGTAGGCGAGGATGGTGGTGAGCAGGTCGGTCGGCGTCGGGCCCATGCCGTTGAAGAGCGCGAAATTGCCGTCGCCGTGCCGGAAGAAGCGCAGCATCGGCATCATGCGGTCGATGGCATTGAGCAGCGCCGCCGGCGGTACGAGGTTGCGGGCGGTGAACACGCTCCGCAGCGGCAAAAGGTCGACCAGCAATTCGATCAGGGCGCCGGGGTTGCGGCTGATATGGCCGCCATCGGCCAGGATTTGGCGCGAGAGCTCGTCCGAAAGCCGCTTGGTCGCGGCGCGGATATGGCGGTGCTGGCGTGCCATGCAGAGCGCCGCATAGGCGAGGGCGATCGCGGCCTGCAGGCGCGGTACCCCGTCGCGTGCCTGCCAAGCCGTGTGGCGCAGATGGCGGACCTGCCGCGTCAGGCTGCGCAGGAAGCGGCGGTAGAACTGCGCGTCGGCACCGTCCAGCACCAGCGGCGCCTGGCTGAGCCAGGACATGACTCGGCGCGCCACCACGTCCGCGCGCCAGGCAATCGGGTCGTGGGAGCGGTTGAGCGTGATCCACTCGTCGACCAACGCGCGGGCGTTGGCGCGGGTGATGCCGGATTGGGCGGCGCGCAGGTGGCGCAGCCAGCTGAAGCCGAAGAGCGCGGCCGCCCAGTCCTCGGACGGCGGGGCCATCTCGAAGGGGGAGCGGGAATCGCAGGTGACGACCTTGCCCGCGAACGCGAAGCGGCCGGCATAGATTTCGCTTGCCCGGGTCGCATCGCTGGTCCGCAAGTCCTGCGGTGCGATGGCGATGCGGTCCGCTTTGCCGAAGGAAAACGGCCAGTTGACGATGGGATGCGCGGTGACGCGGCTGGTGACCCTGCCAAGGAGGCCACGCGCCAGGAACACGGACAATCGAGTGCCTTCCGCGACCGAAACGCGCGCCATCGAGGCGTTGGCTCCCTCCGCGCGGGCGTTCTTGGCCCCGCTGGGCGGAACATAGCGAAGGGCGCGGCGGCGGCCAACCGCCGTAACCCATTCAAATGCTTTGCAGACGGGCGGCGTAGAAGCCGTCGAGGCCGCCCATGCGCGAATCAGGGTCGCCCAGGTGGCAGGGAAGGGTCCGCAGATCACCCTCCGCCGTCAGCCACTCGGAGCGGCCGTGGACTTCATCCGCCGAGATCGGTTGGCGGCGCAGGTTTGGGTTGTGCGCGAGGAGATCGCGGATGACCTCGATCCCTTCCTCCGGCTCGAGCGAGCAGGTGCAATAGACGAGAACGCCACCCGGCTTCGTCAGCTCGCTCGCCTGGGCCACGAGCCGACGTTGCAACGCTGCGAGCGCGGCGACGTCGGGCGCGCGCTTGAGCCAGGTAATGTCGGGATGGCGGCGGATCGTCCCTGTCGACGAGCAGGGGGCATCGAGGAGGACGGCGTCGAACGGCCCCGCCCGCCATTGCATGACGTCGGCCGCGACCGTTTCCACCGTGAGATGCAGGCGCTCGAGGTTCTGCTGGAGCCGTTCGACCCTTGCCGGCGCGCGGTCGACGGCGGTGACGCGGGCGCCGGCGGCCGCGAGCTGGGCGGTCTTGCCGCCGGGCGCCGCGCACAGATCCGCGACGCTGCGTCCGCGCAGGTCGCGGAAGAGCTTCGCCGGCAATGCTGCGGCGGCGTCCTGCACCCACCAGGCGCCTTCGTCATAGCCCGGCAGCTGCGATATCGGTCCATGCACGATTGCGCGCACCGAGCCGGTTAAGAGCATACGCCCGCCGAGCGCGCGTGCCCAATGCTCGGGATCGTTCTTCACCGTCAGATCGAGCGCCGGTTCCTGCCCGTTGGCGACGGCGATCGCGCGCGCGGTCTCCGCGCCGTAGGTCTTCACCCAGCGCGCCATGAGCCATTCCGGCGTGTCGAGGGCGATCGTGTCGACGGCGGCGAGGAATTGCGCGCCCTCGCGGGCGACGCGCCGCAGCACCGCATTGACCAGGCCGGCGTAGCGCGCGGCGCGCCGGTCGGCCTGCACCAGGCGCACTGCGAGGTCGACGGCGGCGTGGTCCGGCACCTCGAGCCAAAGGATCTGCGCCGCGCCGAGGAGCAGCGCGGTTTCGACCCGCGGCGCGTCGGCGGGAAGCTTGAGCCAGTGGCCGAGGAGATGGCGCAACGTGCCGAGGCGGCGCAACACCACCGTCGCCAACGCGCGCACCAGCGCGCGGTCGCGATGCGCAAGCGCTGCAAAATCTGCCTGCGCGGCGCGATCGTCGAGCTGTTCGTCGAGCGGGCGGTGTCGGCGCAGCACGCTGTCGAGGATGTCGCCCGCGATCCGCCGCGCCGCGAGGCCGGGAGCGTCGCGCTGGGATGTGGGCGTGCGCTCATTCGCCATGAGCAGCATCCTTGCTCGTCACCGTTTACGAACATGCGCGCGTGAGAGCGGCGGGCGGATAACCCAATGCTCGCAACGTGCGGTATGTCATCTCGTCGCTCTTCGCAACTCGGCGATGCTTGCTTTGCTTATCGCAAGCGTCGTGGCACACTTGTCTCAATCACCGGCGTTCTCGAGTTGGGCATTGATCATGCGAGCTGGCCCGAAACTAGCGCTCGTTGCGGCGATCCTGGTCTGGACGGGGCGCGCCGAGCCCGCGCTATCGGAGCCGGCCGATTTCTACAAGGGCAAAGATATCAAGCTGATCGTCAGCGCGACGGTGGGTGGCGGCTACGACGTCTACGCGCGCGCTCTCGCTAAGCATCTCGGCGAGCACATTCCCGGAAATCCCACCATCATCCCGCAGAACATGCCAGCCGCCGGCGGTATTGCGGCCGCAAATCACATGTACAACGTTGCGCCGCGAGACGGCACCGTCATCTGTCTGCTACAGAATACCGTTGCATTCGAGCCGTTCTACGCCAACCGGCAAGCGCAATTCGATGCGGCGAAATTTTCCTGGCTCGGCACGCCGACGACCGAAGTGGCGATGTACATCGTCTGGCATGCCTCGAAGATCAAGACGCTCGCCGACGCCCAGACGCAAGAGATGATGGCCGGCGGCGCGGGAGCGGCCTCGACGCCCGCGTTCTATGGCCGCGTCTTCAACCAGCTCTTCAATATGAAGGCGCGCCTGATCACCGGCTATCCCGGGCAGAACGAAATCCTGCTGGCGTTGGAGAACGGCGAGGTCGAAGCCATGGCCTCGCCGTTCTGGTCAAGCATCAAGACGATGCGTCCGGACTGGTATCCGCAGTCCAAGATACGAACCTTGTTTCAGTACGGTTTAGAGCCCCATCCGGAGCTCGAGGGCGTGCCGTTCGCGCTCGATCTCCTGCACAACGACGCCGACAAGGCGCTGCTGATCGCCGCCTCCGCGCCGCTTGGTCTCGGTCGTCCTTTCATGGCTCCGCCGGGTATTCCCGCTGATCGCCTCGCTGCGCTGCGCGCGGCCATGGCCGCGACGTTCAACGATCCGCAGTTTCGTGCCGACTGCGAAAAGCAGCGGCTCGAATGCAGCAATCCAAAGACCGGCGAAGAGATCGAAGCGCTGATCAAGCAGGCTTACGCGACGCCTGAAGCTATCCGCAATCGGTTGATCGATATCTACCAAGTCGGCTTAAGCGTGGAGAAGAAATAACGCGCGAACTGCGGGCGCGGCCCGGTGCTGCCCGCGTCCCATCATCCCCAAGGCCCGCGATTTTCGCCGCGGGCGCCGGGACTGCCCCAAGGGCCTGCCGGACGCCGGGGATAGGCGGGGGCGCTCGGCCGCGGGCCGTATCCGCCTGAACCGATCTCCGCCGCCAATCGCGCGAGCGCGGCGATGCGGTTCTCGGTCGAAGGATGGGTCGAGAACAGGTTGTCCATCCGCTGACCGGTCAGCGGATTGACGATGAAGAGATGCGCGGTCGCCGGCGTGCGCTCCGCGGTGGGGTTCTCGATCGTCTGCGCGGCGGCGGAAATCTTCGCCAGCGCCGAGGCAAGCGCATCCGGCTGCCCGGTGGTGCGCGCGCCGAGCTCGTCGGCGGCGTATTCGCGCGTGCGACTGATCGCCATCTGCACGATCATGGCCGCGATCGGGGCGAGGATCACCATCGCGAGCGTGCCGATCACGCCGAGGCCGCTGTTGTTGTCGCGAGAGCCACCGAAGAACAGCCCGAACTGCGCCAGCATGGAAATCGCGCCGGCGATGGTCGCGGTGATGGTCATCGTCAGCGTGTCGTGATTTCTCACATGGGCGAGCTCGTGGGCGAGCACGCCGGCGATTTCCTCGCGCGAGAGCATCTGCAGCAGTCCGCTCGTCACCGCCACCGCCGCGTGCTCGGGGTTGCGTCCGGTTGCGAATGCATTGGGCTGCGGATTGTCCATGAGATAGACGCGCGGCATGGGCAGGCCGTCGCGGCGCGCGAGATCCTGCACCAGGTGCACGAGCTCGGGGGCCGTGGTCTCGTCGACCTCGTGGGCGTCGTGCATTGCCAGCACCAGCTTGTCAG
>Ga0306926_10003740_pt1 | contig 15823 bp, 14 predicted proteins | sample flu12Cox44000178_FD_203759 | JGI IMG/M metagenome (GOLD analysis project Ga0306926, IMG submission 203759) | Lab enrichment of tropical soil microbial communities from Luquillo Experimental Forest, Puerto Rico - flux8day.12C.oxic.44.000.178 (v2)... | ecosystem: Environmental > Terrestrial >...
GTTAGAAGACTCAAAGAAATTGAATCCTCGAGAAGTGCCGCGCTGTATAATTTAAACTGCGTGCAAGACGCTCCCTATACCGCCACCACCGCGGACCAGCTTAGATAGAGCAAGATACCGAACACGCGTCGCCCAAGTTCCCATAGGGGTGGCGGTCGCAGCGTCTGTGCAGGGACGGTTTCCTCAGCACGACAAGGTGCGGCATCTCATGGGCAGCGGGGTCCAATTGCGGCTTCGCCCTGAACGGTATTCTCTATTGAACCGCCGGCATCGCAGAGCGCAACAGGCTGGGGGGACCTACAAAATCAAAATTTCTACAGTACCGTTTCTCATGCGGTGCGTACGGCGCAGCATGAGAATTGGGCGTTAAGCCGTCTCTTAGAAAATATCTAAATCATCGCCGATGTCGGAGGGGAGCATTTTGATTGTCGCGCCGAGCGCCTACCCGGTTGGCGGCGTTGCTACATGGATTGATTACATTGTGCCGGGCTTGCGGAAGCGAGGTTGGCGCGTCACGCTTGGACTAACGGCAGGTCTTCATCACAATGTTGATGCGTATTTGAGTGATCATCCGATGGAGGGCGTTATTCGAATCCGCAACCGGACTGGGACCCCCGAAGGACGCGTTCGAGGCCTCTGCCATGCGATAACGGCGGTTAAGCCCGACATTGTTGCAAGCGTGAATATAGTTGATGTGTATTCCGCCGTGAACCGCCTGAAGCGCAACCGATCTTTGAAGGTGCGAGCAGTCATGACAGTGCATGGCATAGAGGTCGGGTACTATGAGCAGATCAACCGTGGTGCCGCGTTACTCGATGCGGTTATCGCAACCAATCGGCTGACATGCAAACTGGCATCAAGTTTAGGAGGGCTAGACAGCGGCAGGATATATTACGCTCCCTACGGTGTACGTCTTAGTGGATCATTCACTACTGCACCAATCAAACGCCCCGCTCCCATTCGTATCGGTTTCGTGGGCCGCTTGGAAAAATCACAAAAACGAATTGACGATGTCGTCGCGATAGTGAGAGAGATGGACCGACTGAATATCAATTATAACTTGCGCATTGCGGGCACGGGTCCAGACGAAAGTTGGCTGCGTAGCGAACTTAAGTTCAACGTTGAACGGGGCGTGGTACAGTTCCTTGGCGCTCTTTCCAGCAACGAAGTGGAAGATTTCTATGGGACAATTCACACGCTCCTGATTACATCGCACTGGGAAACGGGACCCATTGTTGCCTGGGAGGCGATGGCACGCGGCGTTTTGGTGGTGACAAGCGCGTATATAGGTTCGGGTTTAGAGGGTAATCTGCGTCATAGAGAGAATTGTCTAATCTATCCCATTGGGGACGCGGCGGCCGCGGTAAAATGCATTGTCAAAACTGATGTCGAACTACGCAGCCGTCTGACAAGCGCCGGGATTGAATTTGTACGTGAAAGAATGACCCATGAGCGGTCCATCGAGTATTGGTCTCAGTGTTTTACAGACATAAGAAGCCTACCGGCACGGCCACCGTCGGTTGAAGACACGCGGCGCGCGCCGGCAGGGCGCCTAGATCGACTTTTGGGTACACGGCTTGGTGAGATAGTGCGCAAGATCCCGCACCGCAAACGGGTGCCTGTTGAACCTGGTGAGGAATGGCCGCATATTTCTGTGGCAAGCCAAATAGCTAAGGAGACATTTTGGGAATTAGCAAGAACCGCGGATTTTGGCGATGCGGAGGTCTTTCATACTGGTAAGATAAACAGCGCAGAGCACTGAGCACGACACGTGTAACATGTCGCCCAGCATCTCGGTTTGTATCTGCACTTACAATCGCGCCCAAAGCCTACGACGCACGTTGAACTCATTTATTGCTCAGAATGGGATCAACGCTGGCATTGTAGAATTGCTGATTGTGAATAACAATTGCACTGACAACACCGACGAGGTGATCGAAGCATTTCGGGAAAAGTTACCAATCCGGAAGGTCGCGGAAAGTCGGCAGGGCCTCGCCCACGCTAGGAACAAGGCGGTGACGGAATTTCGAGGAGAAGTCCTTCTGTTCACCGACGACGATGTAAGGCTCGCGACCGGCTGGCTCGCCGCCTATCAGGATGCAATCGCTCGCTTTCCAGAGGCTGACTTCTTCGGGGGACGGATTCTGCCGGATTGGGATCCAGTAAAACCTCGATGGATCGGGAATGAGCCCTTGCCGCTCATCGATGGGGCGCTCGTTTGGTTCGATCATGGTGCAGAGTCCCGACTACTCCGGCCATCTGAGCAGCCGCCATTCGGTGCAAGTTTTGCGATCAGGCGGCGCCTGTTCGAACAAATCGGACTGTTTCGCGTAGACCTGGGCACCGGAGGAACGGCGCTGGGGCGGGGTGAGGAAACCGAGTATCTGTCACGGGCGCGAGACGGTGGGGCGCAAGGCGTCTACGTAGGCGGATCGCTGTGTTTTCATACCTACGACCCGAGACGCCTCACGCTTGTCGCGCTGTACCGATATGGAATTTTGTCTGGCCAATCCCACAATGCAGCCACGGCAGGACCTAATTGCGGTAGTTACCATGCGGCAGCATGGTTCGTGTTGCGCGGCCTGTACCAAGCGGCCAGGGGACGCGGCGATCGATTTCGCCAATGTATCGTAAATGCCGGGATGCAGGTCGGCACACGACCGGGCTACGATAAGGGCACTACCGAGCGTTAACGCTCTTGCGTTTGCACAGCAAAACCAGCGAAATCCACAATGGATTTTGTGAGCGAATTTTTTGGCGCAATTTATTGATTGTCGATCCTGCACTGATTTTGACTTTGACACAGATTGATCGATGGCATTGGCCGAGGTTCTGTTCCACCAAGTGAGTGGTTTGTGTCTGCTTCCATTAAAGTGCTATATAAAGTGAGCACACTGATTTTCGAATCTCGTCCTGGGCAAGCCGCGAGATATGTGGTTACTTTGCCGCACAAATAGATCTTCGGCTCAACTCGATCATCGAGTGGCATAACGAGTTGTACTGCGAAACGCTGTTAGGACAATGTGCGCGATAGGTGGCTGGCTAGTAGATCCCCAAGCGGGACTTGATCAACCAGCGCTTGATCGAATGATGGCAGCGATGGCCCATCGCGGGCCGGATGATGCTGGAAAACTCATTGATGTGGCCGCCGGCATTGCCATAGGCCACAACCGACTGAGCATCATTGATCTCAGCTCTGGCGGTCATCAGCCGATGGTGAACCCTTTTACGGGTGATGTTTTGGGTTTCAATGGAGAGATTTATAATTTCCGCGAATTGCGACGCGAACTCGAGGCGGAAGGCTATCAGTTTCGTTCGCAATCGGACACAGAGGTCCTGCTTTTTGCATTCGCGGCTTGGGGTACAGAATGCGTAAGACATATCCGCGGCATGTTCGCGTTCGCGATTTGGTGCCCGGAAGAGCGCGCTATGTTTCTGTTCCGAGATCCGATGGGCATCAAGCCGCTGTACTACTGGACTCCACCGGGCGGCGGAATCGTGTTCGCGTCCGAACTCAAGGCCTTGTTGGTTTTCCCGGGGCTTCAACCGTCACTTGATCGCCGCGCGATCGCTCAGTTTCTGGAATTCGGGTATACATTTGAGAATGACCGCACCATTCTGAAAGGTGTGCGTAAGTTACCGCCAGGACACTTTTTGCGCGTGCGTCCGAACGAAAAACCGAAGCTTGAGCACTACTTCCACCCGAATCTCAAAAGTGATTGTGCCGCGTGGGCAAGCGATGTCGAAGACGAGCTCTTCGCAGCGCTTGAGGAGGTGACGGCGCAGCATCTGATTGCGGACGTCCCGATCGGGCTACTGCTTTCGGGAGGTCTCGATTCGAGCCTTATCGCCGCGCTTGCCGCCCGCCGGACGCAAGTTCGCACCTTCACAATGGCCTTCGGTGATTCGGATCTTGACGAACGGGTTCATGCCCGTCGGGTCGCTCGGCACATCGGCTCAGATCATGAAGAGATTTTGATTACACCGCCAGAAGTCAGTGACGATCTTCAGGGTACAATCGCGTGCTTCGATGATCTGTTCGCCGACTGGGGAACGATTTCGACGCGCCTGCTGTACAAGAAGTGTCGGGAGCGTGGCATCAAGGTAGTGCTTGTCGGCGAGGGCGCGGATGAGCTTTTTGGCGGCTACGATGTGTTTCGATCGAGCGTCTCGAGGCTTCCGACCGACTGGTGGCTGTTCCAGCTGTATCGGCGCTATTGCGGTCAGCGCTATGGGCGTTTCTTTGGTGCTTTTCGCGCCTTGATGCGCGACTATCTGAACTGCGTCAATAAGGATCGTTTCGATGCCGTTCGATTGTTCGAGACGCGCAACCAGCTGCCGAACAACTATGTGATGAAGGTTGACAAGGCGAGCATGTCAGTGAGCGTCGAGGCGCGCGTCCCTTACTTGGACCAAAGAGTGGCTGAGATTGCCTACCGGATTCCCAAGAATCTGCTCCTAGCCGACGGGACCGAGAAAAGCATACTGCGGCGGGTCACCCGGCGTTTTCAGTTGCTGCCGGAGGAGACGCTCGCTCGGCCAAAGTTTGGTGGTAGCATGGCCGCATCCTGGCTCGACGAGCAACCGGCTTTCCGCAGCTTTGCCCGAAATATCATTCTTGCCAGGGGTGGGTGGACCGAAGCCCTCGGATTGCGATCGGCGATGGAGGACTACTTCGTCAACAACCGTGCGGGCTATGCCTTTCCGCGGGCCGTGAGCATATTCCGTAATCTCGCTTGGCGTTTATTGATCCTTGAGATGTGGTCAAACGCATACCGGGTTGCGCCCGACGTTGGTTGAAGGGCTAGTCAGCACTATCATACCCGTCCACAACAGGCCCGTGCTGTTGCGTGAGGCCGTTGCGAGCGTGCTGGCTCAGACCTACCGGCCGATCGAGGTTATCGTCGTCGATGACGGATCGACTGACACAACAGGACGCGAAGCAGAGGTCTTGGCAGAAGCTCATTTAGAAGTTCGCGTGATCCATCGTCGGAACGGTGGTCCCGGCGAGGCGCGAGAAACAGGTCGACTGGCAGCGTCGGGCGAATTCATCCAATATCTCGACAGCGACGATCTCCTACTTCCAAGAAAATTCGAACTCCAGGTCGGCGGTCTACGAAATTACAGTGATTGCTCCGTCTCATATGGAAAAACGCGGTTTTACGCTTACGGTGACTGCCCCGTCGATACGCCATGGAAGCGAACCGGGCAGCTGATTGCTACGATGTTTCCATCGTTTCTGCAGTCCCGTTGGTGGGATACATCGACGCCTCTTTACCGCCGCGAAGTGACGGATTTGGCGGGGGCATGGACTAGTCTCGGACACGAAGAGGATTGGGAATATGACTGCCGCATTGCAAGCAAGGGTTGCCGTTTGCATTATTGCGATGTGTTTGTCTCCGACACACGGGTGACCACCGGAAATCAGCTGAGTAAGAGCGACTCAAATGATCCGTATAAGCTTCGAGACCGAGCCACAGCGCACAGGTTAATTTTAGAACACGCCTTTGCGGCGAGGATCCCTCATGAGACCGCCGAGATGCAGCACTTTGCTCGAGAACTTTTCCTTTTAGCGCGGCAGTGTGGTGCCGCCGGACTTGCCGGAGAAGCGCGGATTTTGTTCGGGCTGGCGCGGCAAGCCTCGGGAAAGGAGCGCGGCCGCCGCATCGACTTTCTTCTCTATAGCGCGGGAGCTCGGCTGGTCGGATGGCGTGCGATGGGAAGCCTTACCTGCAGCTTGGACCGCTTCAGGGCATGAGCGCGCACCACTTATCAGCTCTAACATGCTCTGACGAACATGAAATCTTTCTATATTCGTGTTGAAGAACGCCGCCTTGAATACAAGGGAAGACGTCCGTCGCTGGCCTCATTCTAACATCATGTCGATAATATAAGTCTTCGAAAAAATGTTCAGAATAAACGAAGCTTACACGACAAATTACGCTGGCGTGGGTGGCGGTAAATGATGTTGAACGACCGCATTTTGTGGATATGAGAGAGCGGGAAAGCGCCCTTAGACGAGTGGGGCTGCGATGCAACAAAATCGAATTTTTGAAAGTTGGACTTCTGACTTTGGCTGGTGCCACACCCCCCGCTCTGGCGGGTAAATGTTGCACAACTACAACGGGTTTGGAACGCTTCAGGACATGAACACGCGTCCCGAAGTATCGGTAGTGATGAGCGTTTACAATGGCGCTTCGGATCTCGCCGTCACCATGGACAGCATTTTGTCACAGGAAGGGGTTGAGTTTGAGTTTATTGTCGTTAATGACGGCTCTACTGACAAAAGCGGTGAGATTCTAGAAGACTATGCGCGGCTTGACGATCGCGTGCGGGTAATTCACCAAGCTAATACCGGGCTGACGCGTGCTCTGATCCGCGGGTGCGCGCTTGCCACCGGCGAGTTCATCGCTAGACAAGACGTGGGGGATGTGTCCCTCCCGGGAAGATTGGCTGCGCAGTTGAATGTTTTCAAGAACAACGTAAGTGTGGTGATGACTTCCTGCGGAACACGATTCGCCGGGCCCGATGGCGAGGTCCTATACGAAGTGTGCCAAACTGGCGACGAACTCCACCGCGGGCTTCAACGCCGTCGAATCAAACATCTAAAGGGCGTCTCCTCTCACCCAAGCGTGATGTTTAGGAGAAAAAGTTTTGAGACGGTGGGGGGCTATCGCCCTCAGTTCAAAGTTGCTCAGGATTTGGATTTATGGATCAGGTTATCTGAAGTTGGCGTTTGTTGGGCCACTCCTGATGTGCTCTGTGTAGTTCACCTAAATAAGAATTCGATCAGCGCTAATCGCAGAAGCGAGCAAATTCGCTCAGCGAAAGTTATCGTTAAATGTGCTGAGGCACGACGGTCTGGCCGCGATGATTCATTAATAATTACAAAGTGGACGGCAAAGCACAAATGCCGCCCCATTTTTTCCTGGTCTCCACGAAGGCTTCAGGAGGCTAGATTCTATTATTTCATAGGCTCACTGTTGCGTCACCGCCAACCACAGCAGGCACAACTTTATTTTTGGCGAGCAGTAGGTAGCTGGGTTGCATACCCGAGAGCTTGGTATCGCATTTTGCTCTTGCGAGCGTCGAGGTAGATATGAAACCCCCGGTTTTCAACGCGAACTGGAGTGAGGAAACTAAGGCGCTGTACCGTCACGATATCCAAGAAATTTGGGATGCCTCCATTAACAGACATATCTGGAATCAATACCACAACCAATTGCAGCTTTATTTGGAACTTGCGGGAGTTCCGAAGTTAACAGGTCAGAAAAAGATTCTCGATGTCGGATGTGCGCAAGGAACACTGGCGCTTTTGTTGGCCGAAAGAGGGCACGATGTCGTGGCCTTGGACTTGCGCCCTCATTTTATCGAATACGCACGATCTCGGTATACGCACGGCCGAATTCGATTCGTAGCCGGTAATGCTTTAGAGTGTGAATTCGATGAACGTTTTGATCTTGTTTTTGCTAACCAGATTGTCGAACATCTGGTTTATCCCGACAGGCTCATCAGAGGGCTCAAACGCGTGTTGAACGCGGGAGGCAAGGTTGTCATGACCACGCCTAACTGGTATTACATACGCAACAATTTGCCTAGCTTTGGAGATATCGGGGATCCCAGCCAATTCGAGCATCTACAATTCACTGCCGATGGAGACGGACATTTTTTTGCATATAAGCCGGGCGAGTTGGAACAGATTTTTTTGGTTGCAGGTTTTGAAAGTATTAGAAATTACTTCTTCGAATCGCCGTTCGTTTCAGGTCACCTAAAGCTACGCTACCTCCACCGATTGGTTCCGCTGAGCTTGCTGCGTTCATTAGACCGCTTGGCTCTAGCCTCGCCCATGGCGCGCTACCTGGCGCATCAGCTTATGATTGTCGCCAAACACCCATGAGCAGGTGGCAGCAGTATCTACGTGGATGGCGGGAATTTTGGGCATTACAGGCCGCCAAAATAGGTAGACGAGCCGTGGTTGACGCGGATTGCCGTGATGGGGTCGGCGGCAAGGAAAGCACCGGGCATGACTTCAGCGTTGCAACAAGTTTGGATCGCAGAAACATACGAGCGGATTCAGCGGCTGGAAAAGCGGATATTTTTCGAAAATAAACTTTATTATATCGCAGACGCGATATTACCACGAGGTAACAAGAGAAATAATGGGACGTGTGGGGATGCTTGGTTTGATGAGGCAGATTGGATTATTTCTTAGATCAATCTTTTGATTAAAGCGCGGTTGTAATTAAAGAATTGGGATCAAACATTGTCACAAGCGCTAACCATCGTCGTTCCAACCTACCGGCGTGAAGGGGTTCTTCTGGAGACTCTGAAGCGTCTCTTTGCGCTGAACCCTTCCGCGTCCGAGATCATCGTTGTCGATCAGACGGAGCAGCATAGTGACGAGGTTTCGTGTGCCCTTGACTCGTGGCAAGTATTGGGCTGGATGCGATGGTTGCGTCTAAAGCATCCCAGCATTCCGGGAGCGATGAACCGCGGACTGCTCGAGGCAAGCCACCCAATAGTGTTATTTCTTGATGATGACATCATCCCACATTCCGGGCTGGTTGAGGCACATGCCAGCGCATTGGAAAAAACTGACGCGGCGCTTGTGGCTGGTCGCGTCATTCAACCGTGGCAAGCGGATCTGGACTTCCGGGGTGAATCTGACTTTCACTTCGCCTCTATCCGACCTGCATGGATCCCAGATTTTATGGGATGCAATTTTTCAGCACGTCGCGATATAATGCTGCGGGTCGGGGGGTTTGACGAACGGTTCGTACGTGTAGCCTACAATTTTGAGGCTGAATTCGCGCATCGACTCCGCCGTGCCGGTTATCGGATCTATTACGAGCCAACGGCTTCCATTCATCATGTACGAGTCGGCAGTGGTGGCACCAGAGCATTTGGGGATCACTTGCGGGGCCACCGGCCCAATCACGCAGTGGGCGCCTATTATTTTATTTTGCGCACTTGGTCGGGTTGGCGCAGCCTAGGTCGCCTTCTGGCCCGCCCATTGCGGTCTGTCGCCACCCGACATCACCTTCGCCAGCCTTGGTGGATCCCAGCCACCCTCATAGCGGAAGCTACTGGAATGGTTTGGGCGCTGGTGCTAGCCGCGCAAGGACCCCGGTATTTGAGCTCCGGCACATGCATTACGGATCGGGCATCCAATGCTTGAGTTGGCCATTTCGTTGCTGACGCTTCCAGTTTTCTTGGCAATCGCCGAATGGCGTTTCGGCTTGTTACTGTGTCTTGTGACGGCGATTGTGCAGGATCCGTTGAGAAAGCTTACACCGGGTCAGCCCGTTTTTTATGTCGCGTTTGTGGCAGTGGTATTTGCTGGCATGTGCCTCGGGGCTCTCGTTCGGGGAGTTTCGTTGAACCCGAACATCATATTCAAACGATACCGGCACCTTGCTACGCCTTTCTCGATGTTTTTTTTGCTGATCATCGTGCAAGCATTCAATTCTTACTTGCGTTTTGGCAATCCGATGATAACGCTGCTCGGATTACTGACATATGTACTGCCATTAATTTCTATTGCCTGCTCATACCAGCTAGTTTTTCGCCAAGGCGGGCTCCGTATCTACCAGTTCATCAAATGGTACGTGGTTTGTATGGCTCTTGCCTTGACATCGGTCTACCTGGAATATTCGGGTTACCACTGGCAAGTGCTGGGGACGGTGGGTCCACGCCTGGTAATATTCGACACAGTGTCAAATCAAATATTGCAAGCATATGCAGGAGTATTCCGCGCACCTGAGATCGCGGCATGGCATGCGATGACGGCCGCATCATTCGCCCTGTTATTGATCTTTTCGCGAGGGATCAGCTTCACGCGAATATTGACAGCTATGGCCGTTGCCACATTCCTTATAGGACTCGGGCTTCTCACGGGTCGTCGGAAAATTGTCATTGAGTTCGCGGTCTTTATTAGCGCTTACTTTATTCTCTGGATAATCTTAGAAAGGCATGCGAGCAATTTAGTCGGCATCGCTGTTACAGGCGCTGCAGTGATCGGATATTTCTGGCTGGCAGCAGAACTGCGAGAAGATACTGTTACAACGCGCTACGACCGAGAATTATTAACGAGCTATTCCCGCTACGTTGCGCATAGCGAAGCCGTTTTCCACGCAGTGCCGTCGCGTTTTGTTGAGTTAGGCATAGCACCTGTAACGTGGGCGTATGATGGTTTTGGATTATTTGGCGCGGGACTGGGGGCAGGGACGCAGGGCGCCCAACATTTCGGAGGGGGAGGGGCGAAGGCGGGTGCAGCAGAAGGCGGCCTGGGCAAGATCACCCTTGAGTTGGGAGTGCCCGGTCTTTTTGTTATGGGGTGGCTTGCAATTTTGGTTTTACGGTATCTCTGGAAGATCATGAGAATTGCATCGCAGCACTCGCGACGGATGGGTCGACTTTGCTCTGCTCTTTTTAGTTTTCTTGTGGCCAATATTGCAGGGTTCTCTGTTGCCACTCAGGCTTACGGGGACTTATTTATATTGTTAATCTTGAGCTGGGTGGTCGGTTTCCTCTTTACTGTTCCGATGCTGCTTGAACGGGAGGTGCGCGCGCGACAGGTGGCGACCGTTGAACGAATCTCTCCCGTCTTCCGGCCTCGATCCGCCTAGTAACTGGATCAGTTGACCGGCTCCACGAATAGGACTGGTTTATGCTTGCTATTCTGACAACTCACCCAATCCAGTACCAAGTTCCTTTATGGAAGGGGCTGGCGAGAAGGGGAAGTGTACCCTTCAAGGTCTTCTACATGTGTGATCAGGGGCTAGAAGCGCGGTTCGACCCGGGCTTTGGCAAGTCGCTGTCGTGGGACATCGATCTATTGGGCGGCTATGAAAGTGAGTTTCTAAATGCCTTTAAGCATCAACGGCTAGAATCATTTTGGGACTTGCGACTCAATCCCGGCTTTAGGAACGCACTGCGCGGAATGCGGGCGGACACCCTTTGGATCCAAGGCTGGCAGGTCGCCGCCTACTGGCAGGCCGTGTTCGAGGCGCAACGGGCTGGTGTCAGGGTTTGGCTCCGAGGGGACACCAATGCGCGCAGTAACGCGGGAGGAACCGGGCAAAAACTCAAGCGTCTATTGCTGCGCCAATTGCTTCGTCGTGTCGATCGACTGTTGTACGTTGGCGAAGCCAATCGACAGTTCTATTTGGCGCAGGGCATTTCGGAAGCGCGGCTGGCTCCCGCGCCGCATTGCGTCGACAATGTGCGGTTCATCACCGCAGCCGCAGCCGCTCGCAGCGAACGTGACCGAATTCGGAGGGAATGGCAGATACCATCAGAGGCATTCTGTTTCCTCTTTGCGGGAAAATTCCTCGCCAAGAAACGGCCATTGGATATCATCCTGGCAACGAAACGACTTCTAGATAAAGTTCGGGCAAGGAAAATACACCTGTTATGGGTAGGTACGGGCAGCCTTGGTCTCGAACTCAGGCAATCTTGTCATGTGTGTTTTGATGCCGAAGGGAGAGAATGCATCAATGTTGCAAACGCTTGCGATAGACCGAGCGCTTCGTTCGTCGGCTTCTTAAACCAGTCGGAAATCAGCCGAGCTTATGTCGCCGCTGATTGTCTTGTTCTACCCAGCAATGCAAAGGAGACCTGGGGCCTCGTTATCAACGAGGCAATGGCGAGCGGCCTGCCGTGCATTGTGAGTAACGCCTGCGGTTGTGTGGAGGACCTCGTCGAGCCAATCCTGCCCAATCTTTGCTATCCAGTTGGAGACATTATAGCCTTGGAGCGCGCGATGGCGGCAGTAATCACGAAGGCCCCGGCCCCGGAAGTTCTGAGAGCGCACATTTCCAAGTACGATGTCAGCAAGACGATTGATGCTGTTGAGAATCTCTATTTGGAGCGAGCCGCATCCAATTCATCATCTTCTGGGGTCTCGCCAACATGGTGCATTGGCGCTGTGGACGCCAAAGAGGATTGCTTCAAAGCCCAAAAGGCTTGTCCACCAATGGCCGGCGATCGCGGGTCTGCTGGTAGACGTTAGATAAACGCGAGCCCCAAAAAAAATTTGTACCTTGGTTTTGCGTCTGCCACCGGTGACCATAGCCAAACAGGGGGACCGAACAAAGTTAGGTTTATTCCCCGCAACAGTGACATATTGCACACTGGATCAGATGGAGCGCCTTCTTGAAGCGAAGCAAAGCTCGAGATGAGGAAATCGACGCTACGTTAAAGACGTGTCGTGAAGCATTCGAGTTTAGGATAGCTCGAGGCAGAAGTGCCTAACACACGCGCCTTTTTCCCGTCGAATCGGTGATGATTCAGGGATTACTCGAATGAAAGTTTTTGTCCCAACGGCGGCCGAATGCAAGTTGGTCACGATATATGACAGCAGCATAAATGCGTTTCGAAAGCATAATGCAAATAACGGTGTCACTTGGGTTTCAGAACCCAGAACGGCAGATATTATTGTTTTGTTTGAAGAATGGGACTCTCGTTTTTGGTGTTATTCCGACGTTTTGGACAAGGATTCTTTTTTTGGGGCGCACTGGGATCGCATCGTGACGATAAATTGCGACGATCTCGGTCGAGGATTTCTACCTGGCTGTTACACTTCTCTCACTCGGCGCAATTTTGAGCCGGAATTGCATCGAGCATGTGCATACCCGTACACCTACAATGAGCTGGTCGAAATAGCATCTAGGCACGAACAGCGAAGTGCTAAATGGCTTTTTTCTTTCCGTGGGACTGACATTTCGCATCCAATGCGGAGAAAGCTGTTCCGGTGCCTTAGCGCGCACCCGCGCGCAAAAATTGCGCGAACCTTGACACGCTTTCACAGTCATTCCTCTCAGGAAAAGCGCGAGTACGTGGACGATATCCTGTCAAGTAGCTTTGTTCTGTGTCCCCGTGGCTGGTCCCCAACCACATACCGGTTGTTTGAAGTAATGGAGCTGGGACGCTGTCCAGTAATTATCTCCGATGATTGGGTTCCTATCCAGGGAGTGCCGTGGGAGCGGTGCTGCATCGTAATCAAGGAAAGGGACATACCTTATTGCGCGGATATATTGACACAACAAGAATCTAATGCGGAGCGCCTTGGAATGGCGGCGCGGGAGGTCTGGGAATTGCATTTTGCCGAACCAAACAAATTCCGCGCCATGCTACATTCAGCAGTTGAGCTAATGGACAAAAGAGGCGGCATATGCCCCGATTATAGGGAACGATGGTCGTCATGGCGGTTTCACTATTCTAATGGATGGCTTCCACATCAAAGACTCGCAAAAAGGATCGGGCGGGCGCTGCACACCATGCAAAATTTCTCCGCCCGGGACACAGCGCCACACACAGCTCCAGCGAACCCCTTCTGAGCATGAGCAATTCGGAAAAGCGAGGGGAAAAGTTCATCGCTGCCCTTCGTCAGGTTCCCATCTGCGGCAATATCCTAAGGTTCGTTCGAAAACGGCATCGATTTAAAGTGGCGCTTGTGCGGTCGTGGTCGGCGACCGGCGGCGTTAGAAGATTCGAGTCGGAGCTGCGCCACTTCGCGCAAGACCCCTCTCAAAGACGGCTGGAGCTTCCCCAGCTCGTCGTGCGCAGCAGCGAGGGTCGAAGTCGAGGCATCGTGTCCGCGGGCCGTTCTCTCGTGTTCGAAGCGTCGAGTCGATATGTTCGCGAGGTTCCGGAGGCGCACCTTCTCCCGCCTGATATTATCCTTAGCCAAGGCCGCCGCTTCGTCACTGAGAACCTCAACGGTGAGGAGGCGGCCGCGCTGAAGCACGGCGTCTTGGGCGCCTTTGTTCGGAGCTTTTCTCCCGTCGAGGACCGGCTCGGAGCAGTCTTTTCACTACTCGGGCCGTCCTCGCACAACTATTTTCATTGGCTGACCCAATATCTCCCTCGCGTGGAGGACTTCCTTCTTTGGCGCACGGTCGCTGCGCCAAACGCGAAGCTGCTGCTTGCCCCGGGCCTCTGGCAGATTAGGCTGCTAGAGCTACTCGGCGTAAGCCGAGACCTCAGCGTCTCTTACTCACTAAGGCACTCCATGGCGGAGGTTGCCGCAGTGGCCAGCTATCCTGGGTATCCCGGGAACCTCGCCCTTCCGGCCACGCCGGAGCGGCTCACTTGGGTAAGGTCGAGAATCCTTACGGCACTGGAGTTGAAGGAGCAGCCTAGAACTCGCAGGTTGTTTATCTCGCGTCGAGACAGCGGCGCTCACAGGCCCATCAAAAATGAGGAAGAGATAGCTCGGACGCTTGAGCGGCGGGGGTTCCAGACTGTGGCTCTAGGAAACCTAGAGATCGATGATCAGGTGAGACTCTTCGCCGCGGCTCGGGTCGTCGTTGCGGCTCATGGCGCCGGACTCGCGAATCTGGTTTTTTCGACGGCGCCGACCGTGATCGAACTCTTCCCCCCAGACTGGGTGCAGCCGGACTTCCAGGCGTTCCAGCGCGCCCTGGCCTATCAGGCCCTGACTCTGTTCACCGGTGGAAGGCACGTCGGGGTCTCCCTGCAGGGCTCGTTACAGAGTGGTCTTCGAGCAGACGTCGAGGGACTTTTACGAGTACTCGCAGAGGAACTCGGAGACGGAATCGCCTGACTACAAAACACCTCTGGAGAGATCGCAACGCAATATCTCGAATGCTCTTTATGCCCTGCCTCGCTGATCGACTACCAGGCCCGGAGTTTCGATCGCAATGGCGTTGCAAATCCATAATTGCCGCGAACCAATCCGCGTGGCCTTTCGATTGCGGGGATTCGCATCCGTCAATGACTTAGCTACAAACCTGCCTAACAGGGCGCCTTGGCGCAGCCGCAAGCAAGTGAGCGGCGTGGCGACCGTTTACAATTGTAGGAGTAAACGCGTTGGGATAGACGTGTCTGCGTGAAGCGACGCCTATTGGTTCCCCTCGAAATTCTGTAACTTACGGACGTTGTAGGAGTTGAGGCCCTGGGATTCAAAGTAGGTGCGCACTACGATTTCAGCTAGGAGACCCATTAGAATGCTCGTGATACCGATCAGGAACAACATTGCGGCGAGCACCGGCAATGGCGTCTGGATCAGCGACGTGGCTTCGAAGAACTTGAGATACAATGCGTAGCTAATCACCGCGACGCCGCCAAGGATTGACCAGAGACCAAATCCGCCGAACACGTAAATAGGCTTGACGAGGTAGCGGGAAAAAAACTTCACTACCATGAGATCGAGCACGACCTTCAGGGTACGATTCAGGCCATATTTCGACTTACCGAAGCGCCGAGCGTGATGGCGCACTGGCAGTTCCACCACTTTGGCTCCCATCCATGACGCATAGACCGGCACGAAGCGGTGCATCTCGCCATAAAGCCGCATCCCGCCGAGGACTTCTCTTCGATAGGCCTTCAATGTGCAGCCGTAATCGTGCAACCTGACGCCAGAGATGCGGGAGATCAGACTATTAGCGATCCGACTCACAAAATTGCGTCGGAGCGGCGCATCCTGCCTGTCTTTTCGCCACCCGGATACGACGTCAGCACCCTCGTCGAGCTTGTTCAGCAGAATCGGAATATCCTCTGGATCGCTTTGGAGATCGGCATCGATTGTGACGATGGTATCACCAGAAGCATGATCGATGCCGGCCATTAGCGCCGCGGTTTGACTGGCGTTTGAGGGTCGCTGACATGGACACTTGATCCTCTATGCACAAAGCATGTAGCGGATAGGCGGGCCAGCGTGCAAGGCAGCGTCGTACAGCATGAGTATTCGGCACGCCATAGGCCAGCTTATCGTTGATGAGGTGGTTGGCAAGTTCAGGGAAATCAGCCGAAACAGCCCGAGCGCCTCCAGCGCACATTCCATGATTTTAATTTCTGG
>Ga0306926_10003741_pt1 | contig 15822 bp, 17 predicted proteins | sample flu12Cox44000178_FD_203759 | JGI IMG/M metagenome (GOLD analysis project Ga0306926, IMG submission 203759) | Lab enrichment of tropical soil microbial communities from Luquillo Experimental Forest, Puerto Rico - flux8day.12C.oxic.44.000.178 (v2)... | ecosystem: Environmental > Terrestrial >...
TCAGGCCGCAGGCTGAAGGTGGAAGCAGCCGCCTCACCGCTATTCAAATCGCCGATACATGCACTGCCTTGAAGCCGCAGCCGCCGAATCAATATGATGGGATTGAGAGTTTCGATGACAGCTCAACGACGACGATTCCTGCATCTGGCAGCCGGGGCTGCCGCACTTGCGGCCGCCCCCAGTATCGCCAATGCGCAACGCTATCCAAGCCGGACGGTGCGCATTGTTGTCGGTTTTCCTCCCGGACAGGCCATCGACATCTCCGGTCGGCTGATGGCGGATTGGCTGCAGCAGCGACTTGGCTAGACATTCATTGTTGAGAACCGGCCGGGCGCCGCCGCCAATGTCGCGACCGAGATGGTGGCGCGCTCTCCCGCGGACGGCTACACGCTTCTGGTTGTCTCGTCGAACAACGTGATCAACACCACGCTTTATGGCACGGTCGATTTCGCTCGCGAAATTGCTCCGATCGCCACTTTTGCTCGCGGCTATCAGGTTCTGAATGTCACCAACTCGCTGCCGGTGAAGACGGTGCCCGAGCTCATCGCGCTGGCCAAGGCCGAGCCCGGTAACCTCAGCATGGCATCACCCGGAATTGGCAGCGCCGGTCATGTCGCCGGCGAGATGTTCAAGATGATGACGGGCGTGAGCATGGTGCATGTGCCGTACCGCGGTTCGGTGCCGGCGCTGACCGACCTCATGAGCGGGCAGGTCCAGGTCATGTTCGATAACCTGCCTTCGTCGATCGAGCACATCAGGGCCGGCAGGATTCGTGCGCTTGCCGTCACCCCGGCCACGCGCTCGCAGGCGCTGCCGGATGTCCCGACCATCGGCGAGTCGGTGCCGGGCTACCTGGGTGGCGGCTGGTCCGGAATCGGCGCCCCTGCCCAGACGCCCGTGGAAATTATCGATCTGCTCAATCGCGAGATCAATGCCGCGCTTGCCGATCCGAAGATCAAAGGACGACTCGAGAACCTGGGCAGCCCGGTTCTGATGATGTCGCCCGCAGAATTCCGCAAGCTCGTCGCCGAGGAGACGGAGCGGTGGGCAAAGGTGATCAAGTTCGCGAGGATCAAGCCGGAGTAGGGGCGCGCCAGGGCGCCTGGCGGACGAAGCATTGCGTGCAGGCGTGCCGGCTCGGGCTCGCGTGAAATGAGTGGCGGCCGGCGCGATCCTCAGCCGGACATCGTTGAAACAAAGCGCTTCGCTTCGTAATCTGTGGAGCCTTGCAAGTGTCTGGTCGACCGGAGTAGCCATGCGACAGCTTCTCACCTTGGCATTCACAGCGGCAATCCTGATGGTAAGTCCTTTGGGCGCGCAGCAAAGCACGCCAACCCTGCAACGTGTGCATCTCGTTACCGGCGTCGGAACATTGCCGCGCAATCCCAGGAACCGCCTCGAATTTCTGCGTTACGCCACCACCGGCGAGCCGCGGCTGACGGGCAGGGAGCTCCTCGACCGTATTCCGGAAGTCCAGCAGTTTGCGCGCGTGACCGTGGAATCCGACGAGCTTCTCAACTTTGACCAGCCGGAGGAGCTCAAGAGCCTGAGCCAGAAATTTGCCGCGCGACTGAACGATCCCGATATTGCCGGACTCGTCTTCACGCATGGCACCAACACCATCGAGGAGACGGCCTATTTCATGAACCTGACCGTGCGGAGCGAGAAGCCGGTTGTCATTGTCGGCGCGCAGCGGCCGTTCAGCACGCTGAGCTCCGATGCGCCGCTCAATCTGCTCAACGCCATCCGGGTAGCGGCAGCTCCTTCCTCGCGCGGCAAGGGAACGCTGGTCGTGCTCAACGACGAGATCAATGCTGCACGCGACGTGACCAAATCGAATACCTATCGCGTGGAGACGTTTGTAGCGCGCGAGCTCGGCGTTCTGGGCTATGCTGATGCGGACAAGATCGTGTTCTACCGTGCACCGACGCGCAGGCATACGACGCAGTCGGAGTTCGATTTGGCGCAGATTGGCTCTTTTCCGAAGGTCAGCATCCTCTACAGTTACTCTGGTGATGATGGCGAGCTCGCCAAGGCGGCGGTTGCGGCGGGTGCCAGGGGGTTGGTCGTTGCTGGCACCGGAGCCGGGCACACCCAGAACGCACGCAAGACGCTCAAGGATCTCTCCGACTCCGCTGGCATTGTCGTTGTGCGCAGCTCGAGGGTCGGGGCGGGGCGCGTCATCAGGGATGACAACTGGCAGGAGCCGGGTTTCGTCGCCGCCGATAACCTGAGCCCGCAGAAGGCCCGGATACTTCTGCAGCTGGCGCTGACCAGGACGAATAAACCGGACGAAATCCAGAAGATGTTCGACGAATATTGATGAGCCGAGCAGGTTGAACGGATGAGCAAACCAATGCAGCATCTCGCGCAGCTCAATATTGGACGCCTGCGCTACGAGCTCGACGATCCCCGTATGGCAGATTTTCTCAACAATCTTGCGCGGGTGAACGCGATTGCCGATCGCGCCGAGGGTTTCATATGGCGATTACAGGACGCCACGGGCAACGCAACCTCCTATCGTCCGTACGGCGATGATCCTCGCATGGCCATAAACATGTCGGTGTGGGAGGACGTCGCCGCCTTGGAGCGTTACGTCTGGCAGACCGTGCACAAGCGCTTCTATGGGCGCCGGCACGAATGGTTTGAGAAACTGGATGGACCCTACCTGGTCATGTGGTGGGTGCCAGCGGGGCACATTCCTTCGCTCGAGGAAGCAGTCGAACGGCTCGAGCATTTGAAACGTCATGGACCAAGCCCCCACGCCTTCGGCTGGGAAAGCCTGCCGGCTGCGCAGCTATGGAAGTCGGCACAATGCGCATGACAGCAAATAGGGAGCTTATCCGCGCAAGGGCCGCAGCGACAGGCTGATCCGGGTGACGATCGCATCCCACGCCCGTTTTTCCGCCTGCGGATAGGCCAGATCGAAGCAGTGAACGGCCGCTCCGCGCAGCCCGCCGAAATTACAGCGGCTGTAATAGATCATTCCTGCGTGTTCCGCGGAGATGGCGAAGAAGGAGGGCGTGATCCGCCGATACTGGATGGTCGCGTCCGGCATCCGCAGATTCTTGCGCAAATAGCTGGCCGGCGTTTCTCCGGCTTCGTTTGCGCGGGCGTAGATTGTCAGCGACGCACGTTCATCAGGCGTGCTCAAGCGTTGGCCCGTGCCCACCTCGGACGTGCCCAACAAAACCGAGAAGATGCCGGCGGGATACTGCACCCGGGTTCCAAACTCGGGCACCAGAAATTCCTTCCAGTCGGGGTCGGAATTGGCGGCAAAAGCCGCAGAGGTTCCAAGAAGCAAAGAGCATCCCAAGATGATGCGGATAAGGTCGCGATGTGCGGCTTTCGTCATGCGCTTGCCTCCGGCGTTTACTCGTAGAAGCCGAAAACTAGCGCAATGTTCCCAGCCCGCACAGTTCGCGACCTCGCCCGGCGCAAGCAGTGCAGATCACCGCATATCAAATCTCCACCACCCGGTCGGGGAGCTCATTCGGATTGAGCTTGCCGGGTGGGAAGTGTCGGGCAAGCTCCGCCCCGCACAGCTCGATGGCGACAACGAAGCCGTCGCCGGGGCGTCCCTCCTTGATGGCCGCAACCAGCGCGGCAACGGCGCCCGCCCATGCATCGGGTGTCACCTTCGCATTGATGCCCTGATCCGCCACGATCTCGGCATAGCGCTCGGCGGCGGAGGCAAAGATCAGAACTCCGGTGCGCTTCTCGGTGAGATGGATACCCTGCGCCAGGAACTGCCGCATCGCAACGACATGGGCACGTGCGTGCAGCGTGCGTCGCGGAACGATGCGGAACCGGATCGCCGGCAACGAAAGCACCAGCGCTGCCGCAATGAACGCGGCAAGCTGCACGAGATAGATTGTGCCGGCAGGCCAGCTCGTGAAACGGATCAGCGGCCACGGGACGGCGAATGCCAGCAGTGCAGCCCACGCGATGGGCACTAATCGGTAGCCACTCGAGGCATGGGCGATCACGCAGTAGATCTCGCCCGAGGTCCCCGCCTCGGCCGCGCGGATGGCGGCAACAATGCGCTGGTTGTCGGCTTCCGAGATCATGGTTTCACCAGCTTCCCGATGCGCCGCCGCCGCCGAACGAGCCGCCGCCACCCGAGAAACCGCCGCCCCAGCCCCCACCTGAGCCCCCCCACGAATCGGAGCCGCCCCATGGGCCCGGCATCGGCAGGATGATTGGTCCGGCGCGACGTTGGCGACGGGGATCGCCCTGCATCTGGGCGCGGCTGCGTTGCGCGATGCTGCTGAGGATGATGAAGATGATTACCATGAGAAATAGAAAGGTCAGCACGTCTCCGAGGCCGGGCGCCTCGTCGGGGCGCTGTCGAGCACGCGCCTTCCATTCCTCGGCGTCGACCGAGACCGCCTGGATGATGTCGTCGACTCCGCGATTGATGCCGCCGGCGAAATCGCCGGCCCGGAAACGCGGAAGGATGGAGTTCTCGATGATCAGCCGCGACACGGCGTCGGTCAGCGTGCCTTCGAAGCCATAGCCGACCTCTATGCGCACCTTGCGCTCGTTCGGCGCCACGATCAGAAGCGCGCCGGTGTTCTTTTCCTTCTGCCCGATGCCCCAGTAGCGCCCGAGCTGGTAGCCGTAATCCTCGATCGAGGTGCCCTGCAGCGATTTGAGGGTGACGACGACGAGCTGGCCCGTGGTCTTGCTCTCGAAATCGGCAAGCTTGCGCTCGAGCGCCGCCTTGGTGGCTGCATCGAGAATGCCGGCATCATCGATGACACGGCCGGTGAGTTGCGGAAACGTCAGCGCGTAGGCCGCACACGCAACCAGGCACCCCAAGGCGATGACGGCGCAGCGGCCCGCCGCTCGAGTGCGGGAAAGCATGTCGGGCAAGCGCGCCTCGCCGGATCAGAACTTCACCGTCGGCGGCTTTTTCAGATCCTCCGCGACCGTGAACGTCTCCATCGGCTTGTAGCTGCGATAAAGCGTCGATGCCCACAGCACCCCGGGAAACGTCTTGAGCTCCGTGTTGTAAGCACGCACCGCCTCGATGTAGTCGCGCCGCGCAACCGCGATGCGGTTCTCGGTGCCCTCGAGCTGCGACTGCAGCGCGAGGAAATTCTGGTTCGATTTCAGGTCGGGATATCGCTCGACCGTGACCAGTAGCCGTCCGAGTGCGCCGGTGAGCGCCCCTTGGGCATCCTGGAACTCCTTGAACTTGGCGGGATCGGTGACGGTCGAGGCGTCGACCTTGATCTGGCTGACCTTGGCGCGCGCCTCCGTCACCTCGCGCAGAACGTCGCGCTCCTGCGCGGCATACCCTTTGACGGTCTCGACGAGATTCGGGATCAGGTCTGCGCGCCGCTGGTACTGGTTCTGCACGTCGGACCATTTCGCCTTCGCATTCTCCTCGGCCGTCGGGATGACGTTGATGCCGCACCCCGACAGCAGACCCGCAAGCATGACCGCAGGCACAATGCTGACAATGCGCGGAACGCGCCAGGCGAACTGCATGCGTAGCTCCTATTGCTGTGCGGTGAAGAAACGGTCGAATACACTCTGGATGTTGTCGAGATGGCTGCGATCGACATCCTGCCCATGATCGAGCCGTCCGCCGAACAGCGCAGCGCCCGCGCCGCCCATGAGGCCGAGTTGCTTGGAGAGATCCGACAAATCCTTCGCCGGCGGCGATGCCTGACGGCCTTGCGGCATCTGGAGCTGACCGCCGCTGCCAATCGCCCCGCCGAAAACATCACGCAATATCTGGCCAAAGATGTCGCCACCGGGCACCTGGCCCGGCATCTGCGGAGCGTCAGGTTGCGACGGCATGGGGCCTCCCGGCATGGGAATCTGTATGGGTCCGCCGCCAATCACAACCGGCTTGATGCGGCCCTCGCGAATCCCTTTCTCCAACTCGCGCAGCACGTGGCCGAGCAGATCGCCTTCCGGACCACCCGCTCCGCTCGTTTCGTCCGGAGCAGAAGGCGGAGAGCTGGATGGTGGCGGCACCGGGCTTGCTTGAGGCGGAGGTGGAAGCGGCGACGGCGAAGAACGCCCCGCGGGTGCTCCCGGCATTCCGCGGCCGAATATCTGGCCCAGGATGTCCCCCAGTGCGCCGCCGCCTGAAGGCGCGGGCGATTGCGGCGCCGCCGGCTTGGATCCGCTTCGCATCAGTCCGGAGATGACGATACCGGCCAGCACCGGCAGCAGCTTCTTCAGGATGCCCGAGTTCACGCCCGAGAACTGCTGGGCATGATCGATCACCCCCTGGGTCACGGCAGGTGAGCCGAAGATCGTCGACAGCACGTCGTTGCCGGCCGCGGCGCCTTGCGCTCCCAGCGCGGCCTCGGGGTCGTCATACAATGACTGGAGGTGGGGCTGTTGGCCCATCATGGCGAGCAGGTTGCCGAGCCCATCGAAGGTCGCCGTCGATTGTTTCAGCCCCGCTGAGATGGCGGGAAGCAACGCCGCGACCGCGGCCTCGGTCTGCTGCGGCGTCAGCTGGAATTCGCGCCCAAGCTCGGCCAGAGATTCACCGTCGTGTGCTTCGTCGACAAGCTCGTACAGATTCGCCATGATCCGTGCTCCGTTTTCGCTGGCCTCAGATCGTCGAGTGGTAGCGCGATACTGATCCAGCTTTGGAGGTATTGTGCACCTGTGGTGCGCAGCGCGCCAGCGGAACGTCCGCAACTTGGTTCGGGCAGGCATTCGAGGGATGCAGCTGCTGCAGCCTCGAAGAGCCTTGCCAGCGCGGCAGCGGACGTTCATGCTGCGGTCATCTCAGCATTGTAGTTGCGTTGGCAACAAGGTTGGACGGGAGAAGGCCATGAGCATTTTCGGCAAGATCGCATCGGCAATTTTTGGACATCACGGCAGCACCCCGGGTACGTCGGCGGCGACAGGCTCATCCGCGAAGCCATCCTCCCCAGGTATGGCTCCCACGGGGACCGCCTCGACAGCACCCCTTCCCGGAGCAACGGGCAAGCCAATGACGACGGCCGAAGTCGAAGCGATGATCGCCAAGGTCGCCGCCGGGCAAAAAGAAAAATACGATTGGCAGAAGTCGATCGTAGATCTGATGAAGCTGCTCAACCTCGACAGCAGCCTGAACTCCCGCAAGGAGCTCGCCAAGGAGCTCGGCTATACCGGCGCGCTCGACGGCTCGGCGGAAATGAATGTCTGGCTGCACAAGCAGGTGATGACGAAGCTTGCCGAAAGCGGCGGCAAGGTGCCGGACAGTCTCAGGGCCTAGGCTCGTCCCTGCGCAAGCAGGCTCATTCCGGAGCAAGCCCGACCATCCTGCGGATGTCGACGGGGTTGGCGCCTGCGGCGCGCAATGCCCGCAACGAGGTTGCCTGCGTCGATTTCGAGAGCTTCTCGCCTTCGGGATCAAGCACCAGCCGGTGATGGTGATAGACAGGCGCAGGAAGCCCAAGTACGGCCTGGAGCAGCCGGTGCACGCCGGTCGCATGGAAGAGGTCGCGACCGCGCACGACGTGGGTCACACCCTGCCACGCGTCGTCCATCACGACGGACAAGTGATAGCTCGTGGGAACTTCCTTGCGCGCCAGCACGACGTCACCCCAGAGCTGGGGCATTGCCGTAACGATCCCGAGCTCGCCCCGCGGCCCGCCGCCGGTCTCGACAAACGTCAGAGCGCCTGCCCGCGTGAACGCTGCTGACATGTCAAGACGAAGCGCATAGGGCTTTGCCGATTGCAGCAACGCGCTGCGCTCCTGCCCGGAGAGCGAGCGCGCGTGGCCGGGATAGAGCGGCGCACCGTCGGGATCGCGCGGCCAGGGCCCCTCGCGCTCGCGCTGCGCCACAAGCCGCGCGATCTCGCCGCGACTCTCGAAGCTGGGATAGATGACCCCGAGCGCCTCGAGCCGCTCGAGCGCCGCGCGGTAGTCGTGGAAATGCGCGCTCTGGCGGCGGACGGGCTCCTCCCAGAGAAGCCCCAGCCATCTCAGATCCTCGCAGATTGCGTCCGCGAAATGGGGACGGCAGCGCGCGGCATCGATGTCCTCCATGCGCAGCAGGAAGCGGCCCCCGGCCGCGCGCGCCATATCGAAATTGAGCATCGCGGAGAGCGCATGACCGAGATGCAGATAGCCATTCGGGCTTGGCGCAAAGCGGAATACTGGAGCAACCATGTTGGATGGACGATTCGGCAGGACGGTCGCTCATTGCAACACATACTCCGATGAGATAGGGGCGGGCTTAAAATCCGCCCCTGCAGCGGCGCCGCTCGGGGTGGGTTTGCAACGCGCCCTGCCGTCGAATGGACCCTCGCTTCCTCCGCAACGACGCCGACCTCGACGCTGCGCTCGGCCTGCTGGCGCAGGCCGATCCGCGGCTTGCAAACCTGATCGAGATCGCCGGACGGCCCGCGCTGCGGCGGCGGCCGGCAGGCTTTCAGGGGTTGTGCGCCATCATCTGCGCGCAACAGCTCTCGACCGCAAGCGCGGGCGCCATCTGGGGACGGCTCGCGGCCGCATTCGATCCGTTCGACCACGATGCGGTCCGGCGAGCCCGTGCAGCCAGGCTCGCGCGCATCGGACTGTCGCGGCCGAAGATCAAGGCCATGAAGGCGATCGGCAATGCGATAGCCCGCGGTACGATCGATCTCGATGTGCTTTCTGGAATGGAAGCCGATGCGGCGCATGCAGCGCTGACCGCACTGTACGGGGTGGGGCCGTGGACCGCCGACATCTATCTCCTGTTCTGCCTCGGACATGCGGATGTTTGGCCCGCCGGCGATCTCGCTTTGCAGGAGGCGGTGCGGCTCGCATTCGCCCTTAAGCAGCGCCCGGCAAGCAAGGAGATGGTCAGGCTCGCCGAGCCATGGCGTCCCTGGCGCAGCGTAGCGGCGCATGTGCTGTGGAAATACTATCGCACCATCAAGGGACGCGATGCCACGCCGTTGCCCGCTAAATCCAATGGAGCGGCAAATGCCCGCTGAGCTTGACGGGCCCCGTCTCGAGCCGCAATCGGCCGCCGCGCGGGCGCTGGTGGTGTTCCTGCATGGCTATGGCGCCGACGGCAACGACCTCATCGATATCGGCCGCGCGTGGCAGGGATTGCTGCCGCACGCGGCGTTCGTTTCCCCGCATGCACCGGAGCCGTGTGGGCAGGCGCCGGTGGGCCGACAATGGTTCCCGCTCACCTTCCGCGACCCCAACGAGCGCTGGCTCGGCTGTCAGAAGGTAGCGCCCCGGCTCGAAAGCTTTCTCGATGCCGAGCTCAAGCGCCGCAACCTTCCGGCATCCGCGCTTGCGCTGGTCGGATTCAGCCAGGGCACCATGACCGGCCTGCATGTGGGGTTGCGCCGCACCACCGCGCCGTTCGCCATTGTCGGCTATTCCGGGCTGCTGGTTGCGCCGCCGGATGGGAACGTTGAAAAGCTCAAAGCCGACATCAGGTCGCGTCCTCCCGTGCTGCTCATTCACGGCGATCTCGACGATCTCATCCCCGTCGGAGCGCTCTCGCACGCCACCAACGGTCTCGCCTCGCTTGGGGTGCCGGTCGAGTGGCATCTGTCGCACGGCATCGGCCATGGCATCGACCAGGAGGGGCTGCGTCACGGCGGCGAGTTCCTCGCCCGCCGGTGGGCGGCGCTGCGGTAAGCTCACGGCCAAATGGATGCCGAGACGTTTGTGCTGATCGTGGGCGGCGGTCCCGTCGGCCTGGCAGCTGCAATCGAGCTTGGCTGGCGCGGCGTGCCGGCGGTTCTGATCAATGACCGGCTCGAGACCGCCCAGCATCCCAAATGCAACAATACCAATGCCCGCTCGATGGAGCATTTCCGCCGGCTCGGCATTGCGGACGAGCTTCGCGACGAGGGGCTGCCGCCTGAGATCGCGCGCGCCTCGGCCTATGTGACGCGGTTCTGTGGCTATGAGTTCGGCCGCCTTCCGCGGCCCTATTCCGATTGGCCGACACCCGAGTTGCCGAACACCGTCTCGCAAATGGTCCTCGAGCGCCTCCTGCTGAAGGCGGCGCGGCACGGCTCGTCGCAGATCCATTTCGGGTGGCGGCTCAATTCATTTGTCGCGCAGGATGACCATGTCATCGCCGAGATCGAGGACCTGCCGCACGGGAAGGCCCAGCGCATCAAGGCACGCTTCCTGCTCGGCGTCGATGGCGCCGCCAGCACGGTGCGGCGCGCACTCGGCGTGCGCATGACAGGCGAGGACGGAAGCGAGCCGCGCGCCTTCATGGGCGGTAGCATGCTTTCCTTCTTCGTCCGCTCCCCCGGTCTACTGGCGGCAAGCAATCGGCCCGCTACTCACATGACCTGGATCATCAATCCCCACATGCGCGGGATGATGTATTCCCAGGACGGGCGGGAGACCTGGGTCGTGCACTACCAGGTCCCGCCAGGCACGGACTGGCGCACAGTCGATGGCAAGGCCGTGATCGCGGGGATGATCGGCGCGGACGTCGATTTCGAGATTATTTCCGGTGGGCCGTGGACCGGCGGGCTCGCCCTGATCGCCGAGCATTACCAGTCAGGCAGCGTATCGCTGGCGGGCGATGCGGCGCACCTGTTCACCCCACTCGGTGGACTCGGAATGAATACCGGCATCGGCGATGTCATGAACCTGTGCTGGAAGATTGCCGCCGTGCGTCAGGGATGGGCGGGACCGCGCCTAATGGAAAGCTATGAAGTCGAGCGCCGCCCAGTTGGCGTGCGCAACTCGCAACTCGGGGTGCAATGTGCGCGCATCATGGATGGCTGGATCGTGCCACCCGACTTCGAAGCGAGCAGCGCACACGCGCATGCGTTGCGGCAGGCGTTCGGCGTGCGCATCATGGAGGAGGACCGCCCGCAATATCTCACGGTCGGTATCCAGCTCGGCGAACGCTATGAGGGCTCCCCCATTGTCTGTCGCGATGGCAGCCCCGCGCCTCCCGACACCTGGGACAGCTACACGCCACTTGCTCGCCCCGGCGCGCGGGCGCCACATTTCTGGCTCTCTGCCGGACGCGCGCTCTACGATGAGCTCGGGAAGGGGTTCACCGCTCTCGATTTCGGCGCCGGTGAAGACGCCGATTCGTTGGCGACCGCAGCCGGCGCGCGCGGCGTTCCACTGAAGGTTTTGCACCTTGAGCCCCGCCCTGACCTCTATCGCAGCAAGCTCGTGCTGGTGCGTCCCGACCAGCACATCGCCTGGTGCGGCGACGCCGCCGCTGACGCGTCCGCGATCATCGATCGCGTGCGCGGGGCATGATTTAACCCTCGGAGCAGCCTTCACAATCCCGTCATGCTGCCCTATAGACTGGGCGGCGACGGTTGGCGGCGAAAGGAGTCGAGGAGCAGGTCTTGAACGTGCACGTTTCGCCCAGCGGCTTCCCTGCGCTTGTTCTTAATGCCGATTTCCGGCCGCTCAGCTACTACCCGCTGTCGCTATGGTCCTGGCAGGACGCAATCAAGGCGGTCTTTCTCGAGCGCGTGAACATCGTCGCCGAGTATGAGCGTGCGGTGCGCAGCCCAAGCCTGGAGATGAAGCTGCCGAGCGTGGTCTCGCTCAAGACATTCGTGAAGCCTGCCACCCAGCCGGCATTCACCCGTTTCAACGTATTCCTGCGCGACAAGTTCTCCTGCCAGTATTGCGGCTCGCGCGAGGACCTCACATTCGATCATCTTGTGCCGCGCTCACGCGGAGGCCACACGACCTGGATCAACGTGGTTGCGGCCTGCTCGTGCTGCAATCTCAAGAAGGGCAACAAGACATCGGAGGAGGCCGGCATGCGGCCGGCACAAGCACCGTTCCAGCCAAGCGTGCAGCACCTTCACCGCAACGGCCGTCTGTTTCCGCCGAACTATCTGCACGAGAGCTGGCTCGACTACCTCTACTGGGACACCGTGCTCGATCCGTAGGCTGGTTTGAAACCAGCTGATGGGATGTGCGACTGGCGCCATGCAGGGGCGAGGCGTGCCTCGCCCCTGAAGGTGCGACGTGCCCCGACACGCTGGAGGAAACGCCATGGAACTCATCGCCGATCGCGGCCGGCGCGTGACGGTCGAGGAGCTCAACACCAGCCGCCTGCTGGCGCATGCCAGAAAGCAGGCGCAGCAGCGCAAGCTCGACGATGTGCTGATCGTCGACGTCGATGCGCACCACTACGAGAACGAGTGCATGGACGAGTTTCTTCCATTCATGGAGAACGACGTCCTGCGCCAGCTCACGCTCTCGGGCCGCAGCAAGGGCCGCGGCAGCGCAATTCCGAGCCCCGCGACCGGGTTTCAGGACATGGGCGGGCGGATCACGCGCTATCCGCTGCGTGCCACCGAGAAGACCCCCTCCGGCAAGACCCGCGATGTCGAGCTCGGCCATCGCTGGATGGACGCAATGAGCGTCGATTATTCCTGCCTGTTCCCGACCTTGCTGCTCGCCATCGGCCTGCACCCGGACCCGCAGATGGAGGTCGAGCTGTGCTGGGCCTACAATCGATGGCTCACCGAGAAGGCGCTGCCGCAGGGGGAAGGTCGTCTGTATTCGATGCTGACGCTGCCGATCTCGGACCCGGACGCGGCGATGCGGCAGATCGAGGTTTTCGGGGCGCGCAAATACGTCACCGGGTTCATGATCACCTGCGTGCGCTCGCTGCCGGTGCATCACAACTCGCACATGCGCATCTATCGCGCGCTGGAGGAGCGGGGGCTCGCCCTGTCATTCCATTCCGCAATCAATCCGATGGAGCCTGTGTTCAAGAGCCTCAACCGCTTCGCCTCCGTGCATGGGCTCGGTTTTCCATTCTACAACATCCTGCATGCGACCAACTGGGTGACCAATGGGCTTCCCGAGCGGTTTCCGAAACTGCCGGTGATCTGGATTGAAGGCGGGCTTGCGTGGATTCCGTTTCTCATGCAGCGCCTCGATCATGAATATATGCTGCGCAGCTCGGAATACCCCCTCTTGAAAAAGAAGCCGAGCGAGTACATGCGCGACATGTACTACGCCTCGCAGCCGGTCGAGGCCGAGAACATGCGGGCGCTTGCGTGCACGTTCGAGATGATCAATGCCGAGAAGCAGCTCCTCTATGCCTCCGATTACCCGCATTGGGACTTCGACCTGCCGAGCCGCATCTGGGACCTGCCGTTCCTCTCCGAGAAGGCGAAGCACAACATTCTCGGCGGCACCGCTGCGCGGCTGTTCAAGCTTCCGCCTCGCAACGAGAGGCAGAAGGAGAATCTGCGCCGGTTCGGCAATAGCGCTGCCTGAGCGCTACGGCTGATGCTTGTCGTCATCTGCAAAGCGGATGATTGCTGGTAATCGCCGATGTTGAGAGCGGGCACTGGTCCGGCGCGATCCATCCTGCAGGGGTTGCTGCATTCTGCGCTTTCGCGCGGGATGACGGCCGAGAGATTTTGCCAGGCGATTGTGCTCTTCTTCGCCGCGCTCCTGCTCGCGACGCCGGCCGTTGCGCAGAACGCCGTCGAGGAATTCTACCGCGGCCGACAGGTGAATCTCATTGTCGGCTATGGCCCGGGCGGCGGGTACGACACGGCTGCCCGCCTGCTTGCCCGTCACCTCGGGCGCTTCCTTCCAGGCAATCCGACGATCGTGACCCAGAACATGCCGGGCGCCGGCAGCATGCGGGCGGCGAGCTATCTCTATTCCGTCGCGCCGCGCGACGGCACCACTTTCGGCCTGTTCGGAAGCGACATTCCGCTGATTGCGCTCATTGCCAATAACCGCAACGCGCCGCTCGATCCGCGCAGCTTCACCTGGATCGGATCGTCATCGAGCTTCGCCGGCGACGCCTATGTCCTGCTGGTGCGGCCGGGTGCTCCGACGCGCTCGATCGCCGAAGCGCGCCGGCCCGGCGCGTCGCCCCTCGTGCTCGCCGGCACCGGCGAAGGCGCGCGCGATGGCGATGTGCCCAAGATCCTGCGCGATTCGCTCGGGCTGAACATCAGGCAGGTGCTCGGATACACCGATACACCCTCCATCTGCCTTGCCATCGAGCGCGGCGAGGTCGACGGCCGCATGTTCGACTTCTCCTATGTCAGATCCAGCAAGCCGCGCTGGCTGGAGCCCACAAGCGGCTTCGACATCCTCCTTCAGTTTGCCCGCACGGCGCGCCATCCGCAGTTGCCTCGCGTGCCGACGGCGCGCGAGCTTGTGTCGTCGGAAGCGGCGCGCGCATTGATCGAATTGTCAGAAGCGCCGCTGCTGCACATGGCGCGGCCGTTCGCCGCCCCGCCCGCGATACCCTCAGAACGCGCACAGGCGCTCCGCTCGGCCTTTGCTGCCGTACACCGTGATCCGGCGTTCCTCGCCGAGGCCGAGAAGCTTGGCATCGACATCAGCCCGGTGAGCGCGCACGACCTGCTCTCGGCGATCGAACGGATGGCGCACGGCTCGCCGGAAGCATTCGGCTATATGAGCCGGTTGCTCGCAGCCCACCGAGGCGGTTAGCTCGAGCGGCGCTATGGCTCGATCAGCCCGCCGTCGGCCGCTTTCATGACCGCCTCGCTGCGGGTGGCGGCGCCGAGCTTGCTGCGCGCATTGTCGATGTGAAAATCGATCGTGCGCTTCGCCAGACCGAGGATTTTGGCAATCTCGGCCGACGTCTTGCCGCGCGCCACCCAGGTCAACGTCTCCACTTCGCGATCATTGAGGTCGATGAGCTTCGGCCACACCTCCATGCGCGCCACACCGGCCAGCCGCGCCGTAATGATCGTCGCCAGCACGTCGAAATCGATGGGTTTGGTCACATAGTCGTCGGCGCCCAGCGTGCGGCCGCGAAGCTCGCTATCGCGGTCAGACAGTGCGGTCAGGAATACGAACGGCATGTTCCGGAAGCGCGGCGCGAGCGCGGTGAGCCGCTCCAGGATCTCAAACCCGGACATGACCGGCATGCTGATATCGGACAGCACGAGGTCGGGCATGTCCTTGAGGATCGCAGCAAAGCCTTCTCGTCCGTCGCTCGCCAGGCCCACCTCGTAGCCCCGCTCGATGAGCTCCTCGGCAATCAATGCCGCAGTCTCGGGATCGTCCTCGATGCACAGAATCCTTTTCTTCCGTCCTGGCGCCATCTGTCGTTCCGGTCCTTGGGAACCCGACCGAATGGATGCTAAGCTATTCTCGATTGAACAACTATGCCAATGTGGCATCGACCATGCGGCAACCGCGCTCAATCCGATTTCACCTTGCCATCGTTTTCCTCGTCTTCTTTCTGCTGGTCATCGTGCTGGGCCTGTTCAGCATCTCCCGCCTGAGCAATTTCAACAAGGTATCCGAGAATATCGCCGAGCTGTGGCTGCCTAATACCCGCGTCCTCGGCGATCTCAACAATTTCACTTCCGATTTTCGCGCGGTCGAGGGCAGCAATCTCCTCGCGTCGGATCCTTCCGAGATTGCGGCGACGGAAAAGGAGATTGTAGAGCTCGACCGTTCGATCGCACAGGCCGAGCGCAACTACGAGCAAATTCACCACGATCCCGGAGAGAGCGGCCTCTACGCAAACTTCAAGGAGAAGTGGAACGAGTACCGCAAGATCGTGAATCAGATGCTGATGCTGTCACGGGCGAACCGCAGGGCGGAGGCGACCGCCATCTATTTGACCAGCTCGCGCTCCGCCTACAACGCAGCGAGCGATGCGCTCGGACAGCTCACCGACCGCGCGGTCGCGCATGCCCGGGAAGCAAGCGATCGGGTGGCCGCGGTCTATCGGCAGGCGCTGTGGCTGGTCAGCCTCGCCATGGCGCTCGCCGGCGTCATGGTGGCGGCGGCGCTCTATTATATCAGCCGCTCGATCTCGGCTCCGCTCCTGCACCTTGCCGACTGCATGCATCGCCTCGCCGGCAACGACACCGAGATCGAC
>Ga0306926_10003743_pt1 | contig 15817 bp, 10 predicted proteins | sample flu12Cox44000178_FD_203759 | JGI IMG/M metagenome (GOLD analysis project Ga0306926, IMG submission 203759) | Lab enrichment of tropical soil microbial communities from Luquillo Experimental Forest, Puerto Rico - flux8day.12C.oxic.44.000.178 (v2)... | ecosystem: Environmental > Terrestrial >...
AGACGTGCGTCTCGATCCCACCCAGGTCCGGCAGGTAGCGCGTGCACACCATGAGGACGCGCAGGGTTCTGTCCGACGGCAGCCTCGTCCCGTCGCCGGAAGGGATCGCCACCATCACACTGCCTCTGTAATGCTCTGGCTCACCATGCCGTCCACCTGTGCGGCCGTCGCCTCGGCTGTTGCGTTGCGGGAGATCGTGGGGCGACCCGCGCATAGACGGCTTCGAGCCGCTCTGCGACCGCGGAAGCTGTGAACGCGCGCACCCTTTCCAGCGCACCGGCACCGAGCCGGGCACGCAGACCGCCATCCGCAAGCACGCGGCCCATAGCCGCCGCGAGCTCACGATCGTTCCCCGGAGGCACAAGCAGCCCGCTCTCTCCGTCGACGATGAGGTCGACTATCCCGCCGATCGATGTCGTGATCACGGGACGCCCGGCGGCCATCGCCTCAAGGACCGTGGTCGGGCATGCCTCAGGAACAACCGAAGGCAAGACGGCGAAGAGGCAGCGCCGGAACGCGGCCAAGACGTGTTCATGCGGCCAGTCCAGGTGCACCTCAGCGCCGGCAGGAAGCTGCGTCGGAGTGTCCGGCGTGCGTCGCCCGACAAGCACCAGCCGCGGACGGTGCCCGCCGAACGATTCATAGGCGCGTAGCAGCGCTGGCACACCCTTCCTAAACGAGAGCTCGCCGACGAAGAGCAGAAAGCCTGCCCCGGGCAAGGCCGGCGGAGTGCCGCTAACCATCTCCTCCGCCGGATCGGCGTTCGGCCGCACGACGGCAGAGTCAAGGACGAAATTGGGGATAACGCTGCTGCCCGGGCCCTCCCGGACGTTGTTGCCGATGGCGACGGCGCGGCTCACGCTGACCACGTGGTCAATGGCGTGGTCCTTCCATGGGCGCATCACCGCCGTGGCGACCGCGGTCATGGGACCCACCACGCGGCCGTAGTGGGTGGTGGCGCACGGCAGGCAGCGTCCCATCGAAGGGCCCTCACAGAGAGAGTCCCCGCGCATCAGCTGCTTCGTGGCGCAGACCTGGCTGAAGTCGTGAAGCGTCAGCACGAGCCCAAAATGTGGCCTCGTGGCGGAGTGCCGCCGCAGCGCCAGCGCACTGTTGACGGCCCAGTTATGGGCGTGAACAACATCCGGGCGCTCCCGCCGGACAATCCGGGCCAGCTCACGGACGCCGAGGGGATCCGGGACTGGTGGGTGATGCAGACGGCCAGTTGAGTACACACCCGGCAAGCGCATGGCCATGGTCGCGAACCTGTGCACGCGCACGCCCGATGGGAGCACCTCCTGGTCCGGGGCGCCAGCCACCCGCTGGGTGGCGACCGCGACCCCATGGCCGCGCTCTGCGAGAGTGTTTGCGAGATTGAGCACGTGCCGCTCCTCACCGCCAATGTCCGGCGGGAAGAACTGGGCGAGCAAGAGGATACGCATTAGCCGGCCCCGGTCGTCAGCTCGGGGTCAGCTCGGGAACGGCAGTCAGCACCGGCATACCCGACACGGAATTACGGCCTCAACCAGCACTTATGGATAAGCCTCCGGGAGCCAGACGACGAGATGAGCGAGTCGGAAGCGCTGGTGAGCTTTGCCCCGGCGAAGCTCGGCGCTGCCAGGCCCAAAAAGCGTGTTGATTACACGTAGCCTATTCTTGTCCTGGAAGAGGAGTCGAGGGGGCGCGCTGCTCTGAACGGCGGCCAGGTTTCGACTCTGGTGGCGTGTGCTGCCGGTCACGTACCCGGTGGCGGCCGTGGCCAGAAGTGCTGCTCCCACAAGGGAAAGGGTGGCCCCTGGGCGGCATGAGCGAGTTCGCGGCCGGAGAGCCGGTAAGGCCGACCGAGCAGCCGGTACTGCCGGAGCTTGCGGTGCAGGCCTCGGAACTGCCGGTGCAGGCCTCAGAACTGCCGGTGCAGCCCCCGAAACTGGCGCAGGCCTCGAAACTGCTGCAGGCCTCGAAACTGCTGATGCAGCCCTCGGAGCTGCGGCGACTCCTCACGACCTTCGGCTACCTGGCGGGCAAACAGGGGGCCACGGCGGTACTGGGCCTCGCCTACTGGGCCGTCGCCACGCGTCTGTTCTCGGCGCAAGACGTGGGCCTGGCGGCCGCCGCGTCCTCGACCGCACTCTTTCTCGCAGCCATCGGTGCCCTCGGGATCCCGCTCCTCCTGCTGGCCGAACTCGAATCGGTGCCGGCCCCGGCCCGACGCGTCACGTTCAGCACCGGGATGTACATCTCGTGCCTGACTGTGCTGATCCTGTCGTTGGGCACGCTGGTCCTCTCCCCCTTCCTGGGCGCCAGCCTGAGGATCATCGGTGCCGACCCGGCAATGGCCGCGCTCTTCGTGATCGGATCAGTGGCGACGATGGCCGCGCTCACTTTCAGTAACGCGGCAATCGGAGTGCACCGGGGCTCGGCTCAGCTGTGGCAAGGCAGCCTGGCCTCCGCGCTGAAGCTGGCCTGCGTGGCTGCCCTCGTCGTCGTCGGCATCAGAACAGCCCCTGGCCTGCTGTTTGCCTGGGCACTGACGATGGTCGTCTCGGTCGTCGTATGCATGCCCATGCTTCGGCTCGAACCGACCCCCGCCGGCGAAGGGAACATAACCCATCGGGTGGCCCTCGTCCGCCGCTACGGCATGCTCTCCCTCAAGCACCACGTGCTCAATCTGTCGATCAATTCCGTCTTCTACATTGTTGGGGTGATTGCGGCTCTCGTGCTCCTGCCGCGGCAACTGGCCTATTTCACAGCCGCATTCCTGCTGGAGTCCACCGCAATGGTCATCCCGTACCTGCTGGCGCTGTCGCTATTCGCCGAGATATCAGGCGACCAGAGCCTCCTCCATCGCCATGTTCGCCGGACACTCCCCCTCGGAATGGCCCTGTGTGTGGGGATCGTCGTCGTCGCCTGGGTGACAGCCCCCTTCGCCCTGCGCCTCTTCGGCCCCGCTTACGCCGTGAACGGGACCACCGCGTTGCGCCTGCTCGTCCTGGTGGGCCCCGCCTACGTGATCAAGGACCACTACGTGGCGATCCGCCGCGCGCAGGGGCGCCTGGGCCATGCGGCCAAGGTGATGGCGGCCGGCACCTCCGCAGAAGCGCTCGGCGCGGCGCTGGGTGGAATCCACTGGGGCATGACGGGCATCTGCGTCGGCTGGCTCGTCGCCGTCTCGTGTGAGGCCGTCGTCCTCCTGCCCGCGGTGATTCGGGTTTACCGCCGAGACCCCACGGCCGAACCCGTGCCCGGTGGGTCATCCGGGTGAGATCCACGATCCGCACGTGGCCGGCCCGTGCTCCTCGCAGGACAGCCGGATCAGATAGCCTGTCACCGATGATCGCAATGGGCGCAGCGTCCTCGGTCAGGTGCGCGCGTCTTTAGCGGCAGACCGTAGGGAGCGCCCAAGAGGGGGGGCAGTCCGCTATAGAGGGGGCAGTCCAAAGTGGAGGCACGCGCATCTGCCAAACTGCTCCTCTCCCGGCAGCCGAACCGGGACGACGAACCCCTGTTCAGACGTAGAACGCTGGCACTGGCCAAACGCTCGGCCCGCTCGATCGTCCGGGCGCGCCCCAATGAGCGCCGCGTCGTGTTGATCTTCGGATGCCAGCGATCAGGCACCACGATGCTCCAGCAGACCTTCCTCGATCGGTCCTGGCGGATACTCATCCTCGAAGAACACGATCGCCGTCTCGTCGGGCCTGGAGCCGACCCCGAGGAGACGACCTGGCAGGACTATTCCACCGTGCTGGGACGAATCCGCCGCCTCCCCTTCGAGGTCGTTGCGGCGAAACCGCTGGTGGAAAGCGCCTCAGCCACCGAACTCATGGATGCCGCCGGCACGGTGAAGGCGGTCTGGATGCTTCGCCATTACCCGGAGGTCGCGCGGTCCAACCTGAGTAAATTCGGCACGGACAACCCTTACCGGGATCTGGAGCCGATTCGTTCCCGGGATGCGCTGAACTGGCGATACAAAGGTGTGACCGAGGAGACGTGCGAGACGGTCACCGAGTTGCTGAACCGAGGGCTTACCCCATTCGACGCGGCCGCGCTCTTCTGGTGGACCCGCAACCAGCTCTATTTCGACCAGCGTCTCTGGGAGGACGACCGGGTCCGGATCCTCCGTTACGAACGAGCGTGCAACCAGCCCGACGAGGTGATCCGATCTCTTTCCGGCCACATCGGACTGGCGTTGCCCCCTGGCTCGATAGTCCCGCGGGTAAGGGCGCGGCCATCCCCCCAGGAGACCAGAGAGCTCGATCCGGACGTCGAGGGGCTCTGCAGGAAGCTGTGGGATTCGTTCGAAGGCTGCCCGGAACTGTAGCGGGACCGGCAGAACGGTGCTCGCAGCCGGCCCGGCAAGCGGGCGCGTTGACCAGTAGGGTGTCGTTACGATGAGGCGCGACGGAACGCTCATTCTCTGCTACCACCGGGTGGCGGAAGGCGTCGAGGACCCCTTCCATCTCTGCGTAAGCCCTGACAACTTTGCCGCCCACCTCGAGGAGATGTCGCGGGCACGGGAACCGTCGACGCTTGCCGATGTATCGCTTCCATCGCGTCGCCCGAGAGTGGTCGTGACCCTTGATGACGGCTACCGCGACAACCTGACCAACGCGCTGCCGATCGCCGAAGCCAAGGGCGTACCGATCACCGTCTTCGTGACCAGCGGCATTCTGGGAAACCACAACGGTCTATGGTGGGACCGCCTCGGAGCGCTGTTGCGCGCGCGGCCTGCGCACGTGAGGGAGATCGATCTGCCGATCGGCGGCCGGAACGTCCGCCTCCCACTCGGTTCATCCGGGATCAGGGCGGACCTCGATTCGGTTCGCCGCCACCTGCTGCCGCTTCGGGTGACGGAGATCGAACGGGCACTCGACGCCGTCTCGGAGCAATGGCAGGTGGATTCCGCCTCCCCGCCTGATGCCGGCACGCTCAACCCGGAGGACCTGCTGCAACTGGCGGCCAGCGACACCGTGACCATCGGCGCCCACACGGTCGATCACGTCCGCCTTCGGGATCGTCCGGCGCGGGAGCAGCAGGACACCATCTCTGGCTCCAAGAGGGAGCTGGAGCAGTCGATCGGCCGGGCCGTGTCACACTTCGCGTACCCATTTGGCCGCCGCGACGACTTCGACGACCGTTCGGTCGACGCCGTGCGTTCGGCTGGGTTCGACACCGCGTGCACCACCCTCCCGGGAACGGCCCGTTCGCCGGCCGATCCCTACCGCCTCCCCCGGCGCATGGTCATGGACTGGGGACGGCTTCGGTTCAGAATTCAGATGCAACGGTGGAAGCTTGGGTAAGCGACCTCGCCGCGCAGTGCTGAGCGCCGATGCGTGAGCCCACCGGGGCGGCGGGCTCCGTAACGAAGTGCGGGACCGCGCCTCGCGGGCAGCCTCAAAACCAGGCTCCTGCGGCTCCAGGCCCGGACCGTGGTCACCCGATGTCGCGGGGCCGTCCAGGAATCGGGGAACTGAACCAAGCCGGGACGGCGTACGGAAGACGGGGATGCGCGTGTGCAGGAGGCCGGCCCTCACCAGCACCAGCCGGGCGGCCGTGAGCACGACGATAAGCCCCAGGAACCACCGGTAGCTGACCATCCAGGAACTGCCCTGAAGCGGCCAGAAGACCCGCACCCCCGGGTAACCTTCGGCGATGTCCCGCGCGAAATGGAGCACCAGCCCGGTCGCCACCCCGGCCAGCACGGCCCGGTACCTGCGACTGGCCGCCGCGGCCGCAACGAACACAGCCGCGGTGGATAGCGAATGTGTGATCGGGCGCTGAGCCGGGTCTCCCAGCAGCCCGAGGTAGAGCGGTATGTGATCCAGATCGATGGCGACCGATGCGATGAGCGCCGCGACATAGAAGCGGCGCGGCGCGTCGATAAAGCGGATCAGGACAAGCAGGCCCAGAGCTGCCGTGGACAGATGCGCGACCTCATCGATGGGCCCGGTGGTCCACACGCCAAAGGCAATCCTGCGTTTGGCCGCGTCGAACGCCAGCGCCGCCGCGGCCAGCAGCAGTGGACCAGCCCACCACCAGACCGGCCTCAGCACGGATGATCTCATCCCCGGCAGGCCCGGACTTCCTGGGGTGACAACGGCCAGTCGCTCATGCGGACAGGGTAACCGCGGTGACCGCACCGGCGATCCACCGCCGGTACCGGCTGGGACCTGGAGGCGGCGCCTTCCAGGACGCGGTGCCTGGCATCGTCTGCAACCGGCCCCGGTTTCAGCTCTTACCGGCATCACCGCCGCTACGCATGGGTAGCATCCTTAGACCGTGCAATACGACAGACGTGCCGGCCTCTGCGTATGCGGGCATCCTTACTCCGCGCACCAGCACTACCGGCACGGTACGGAGTGCTCGCTTTGCCCGGACTGCCCGCGTTGGCGGGGGTGCCGCGGGCAGATCATGCGCGCCGTCAAGGGCCTGACTAGCCGAACCGGGCGTGAAGAACCTTAGACGGCAGGGCCTCGGTCACTGCCCAGTTCAGCCGACGGCTGCCAGGGTCCGGTCCGTGATCGCCGCGCACCGGGCCGCGTCGCCGGGAGGATGGGCCGGTGCGCGGCGCCTGGCAGACACGGCGGATGCCACCTCCCCCACGGTGACCGTTTTCGGATCCCCGCCCGCCGCGATGCGCCGGACCACCATGTCACTGGTGATGGTCCCCCGGACCTCGCCGTTGTCCCCGCGGACCTCGAGCGTACCGACCCCGAGTCTGCGCATCATGTGACCCGCTTGGCGCAGGGTCTGTCCCGCATCGATATACGCCGTATCTGCTTCCGCAGTCTTGCCCGTGCTGGTCACCGCGACCCCCAGATGTCGCTCCGAGACCAAAGGCCCCACTCACACCAGTCCCCGTCCGGCACCCAGTTGGTCGCATGCGACCCAGCGGTCCCGGTATTACCGCGTACACATATGGAACGCTCCACGACCAGAAAAAGTTCACCATCCGCCAGTAAAAACCACGGCTCCACCCGTGGGTGGAGGCCGGAAATCCTCCCGCTCTCCACCCGTGCGCGGATGTCCCCCGGCTGCCGCCGAACCTAGCGTTCCTAGCGCATCACCACCAACGGGGGAAGGTAGTGCCGTTATGCGCTGGGTTCTTGGCTCTGGCCTTCGGTTCTGGCGGCTAGTGGTGGCGCTGGCCCTCGGGGCCGTGGTGTTCGGGATCTCGCAGTTGCGCTCCGCGCCCGTCGATGTCTACCCCGAATTCACTCCCCCGGCGGTGCAGATCCAGACCGAGGCGCTCGGCCTGTCCGCGGCCGAGGTCGAGCAGCTCATCACCGTGCCGCTGGAGCAGGACCTGCTGAACGGCGTGCCGTGGCTGGACCGCATCCATTCGTCCTCGATGCCCGGCCTGTCCGCGATCGACCTGACCTTCCAGCCGGGCACCAACCTGTACGCCGCGCGGCAGATGGTGCAGGAGCGGATGACCCAGGCGCACGCCCTGCCCAACGTCGGCAGCCCGCCGATCATGATCCAGCCGCTGGCGTCGGCCAGCCGGGTCGCCATGGTCGGGCTCTCGTCGCGGACGGTCTCGCCGGTGGAGATGTCGGTACTGGCGCGGTGGAAGATCCGGCCCCGGCTGATGGGCGTGCCGGGCGTGGCGAACGTGTCCATCTACGGCCAGCGGGACCGCCAGCTTCAGGTCCAGGTGGACCCGCACCGGCTCCAGGCCCAGCACGTCACGCTCACCCAGGTGATCAAGACCGCCGGCAACGCCCTGTGGGTGTCGCCGCTGACGTTCGTCGAGGCGTCCACCCCGGGGACCGGCGGCTTCGTCGAGTCACCCAACCAGCGCCTCGCGATCCAGCACATCTCCCCGATCTCCGACCCTGCGCAACTCGCCGAGGTCCCAGTCGAGGGGCCACGGCAGCACGTGCTGCGGCTCGGCGACGTGACCACCGTGGTGGAGAACCACCAGCCGCTGATCGGGGCCGCCGTCGCCCCGCACACCGGCGAGCTGCTGCTCGCCATCGACAAGTTCCCCGGCGCGAACACCCTGGAGGTCACCCGGGGCATCGAGGCCGCGCTGCGCGATATGGCACCGGGCCTGAAGGGCGTTTCGATCGACTCAAACGTCTACCGCCCGGCCAGTTACATCGAGACGGCCCTGGGCAACGCGGGGACGATCGCGCTGATCGCGCTCGCCGCCATGCTCGTGCTGATGCTCCTGGTGCTCGCGTCCTGGCGGGCGGCCGTCGTCGCCCTGATCGTGGTGCCGGTATCGCTCATGGTGGCGGTCTGCGTGCTGCTGCTGACGGGGGCCACCTTCACCGCCATCACGCTGCTCGGGCTCGCCGCCGCCCTGTCCCTGGTGATCGATGACGTGGTCACCGACCTGGACACGGTCCGGCTGCGGCTGACTGGGGACCGCGGGAAGCTGACCGGTGGCAGCGAGGCCAGCGCGGCAGGCGGTGACGGGACCGGGGCCGGGGGCGGGGGTGACGCGGCGGACCGGGCCCGGGGCCCGGTGATCGAGGCGTTCCTCGCATCCCGCAGGCCGCTGTGGTACGCCTCGCTGGCGATCGGCCTGGCGCTGGCGCCGCTGGTGTTCCTCGGCACGCTCGCCAGCTCCTTCAGCCGCCCGCTGGTGCTCACCTACGCGCTGGCGCTGCTCGCGTCGATGCTGGTCGCGTTCACCCTGACCCCGGCGCTCACCGTCCTGCTCCTGCGCGGGGACAGCGCACGCCGTGAAGGGTCGTTCCCCCGGGTCGTGAAGGGCTTCTTCGACCGCAGGCTGGCGGGCCCGATCGGCCGGCCCGGGAGCGCCTGGGCGATCGCCGGGGTGCTCGCCATCGCCGAGCTGGCCTGCGTGCCACAGATCGGCGGCCGGTCGCTGCTGCCCACGCTGCAGGACCGCAACCTGCTGCTGCAACTGCGGACCGTCCCCGGCACCTCGCTGCCGGAGATGGACCGGATCACCGCCGCCGCGAGCCGGGAACTGCGGACGATACCGGGTATCGCCACCGTGGGCGCGCATGTCGGCCGGGCCATCAGCTCCGATCAGCTCGTCAACGTCAACTCCGCCGAGATCTGGGTCACCCTGGACGGCGCCGCCGACTACAACCGCAGCAAGGCCGCGATCCAGGAGGCGATGCACGGCTACGCCGGGGTCCAGGCCCACGTGGTGGACTACCCGGCCACCCGGATCGCCCAGGTGGCCGCCGGCCAGGCGGACGACCTCGTCGTCCGGGTCTACGGGCCCGACCTGGGCGTGCTCCAGCGCAGGGCGCAACAGGTGCGAGCGATGCTGGCCAACGTGCCCGGGCTGGCCGCGCCGACCGTCCGGCTGACCCCGCGCCAGCCCACCGTGGACGTCCGGGTCAAGCTGGCGGCCGCGCAGAAGTACGGGCTGCGGCCCGGTGACGTCCGCCGGGAGGCCACCACCCTGACGTCCGGCCTGATCGTCGGCAACCTGTACGAGCAGTCGAAGATCTTCGACGTGGTGGTCTGGGGAACCCCGGGCAGCCGCAGCGACCTGACCGAACTGGAGAACCTGCTGATCGGCACGCCCAGCGGCCGGATGGTGCCGCTGAAGACCGTGGCCTCGGTCGCCATCCGGCCCGAGCCGGCCGCCATCACCCACGATGACGTGCTCCGCGACGTGGAGGTGGCGGCGAAGGTCACCGGTGACCCGGCGGCGGCCGTCGACGCGGTGAAGCAGCGCCTCGCCGCGATGCCGATGCCGTATGAGTACCACGCGGAGGTGTTCGGGAACGCCGCCGCCGCCCAGGCGGATCTGCTGCGCGCCCTGGGCTACGCCGCGGCCGCGCTCGCCGGCATCTTCCTGCTGCTGCAGGCGGCGGTGGCGAGCTGGCGGCGGGCCGGGCTGATGATGCTCGCGCTGCCCCTGTCGCTGGCGGGCGGGGTGCTCGCCGCGCCGCTGGCCGGAGGCATGTGGAGCATCGGCTCGCTGGCCGGCCTGCTCGCCGTGCTGGCGCTCGCGATCCGCGGCAGTGTCCTGCTCGGCTACCGGAACCGGGCCCGCGAGGAGGCGGGCGTGCTCAGCCCTGCGGCCGTACTCGACGTGGCCAGGGCACGCACGGTCCCGGTGCTCCAGTCGGTGGCTATCACCGCGGGTGTGATGGTTCCGGCGGCCGTCCTGAGGACCCGGCCGGGCCTGGAATTCCTGCACCCGCTGGCGGTCACGATGCTCGGCGGCCTGGTGAGCCTGCTCGTGGTCCAGTTGTTCGTGCTTCCCGCGCTGCTGCTGGGCACGGCCGCCCGGCAGCGGCCGGAGCAGCCAGGCCTCCGGCCGGCACAGCCGCAACCACGGCCGGAGGAACCGGCCGGCCGGCCGGGGCGGCAGCCGGTTGCCCAGCCCATGGCGCCGGCGGTCACCACGCCCAGGCCGGCCGCCGGGACCACACCCGGCTGACGACGCTGCGAAGAACCGAAGGGGAACCGTCATGCTCAGCAAGAGGCCCGCCTCCCTCGCTTCCGCCGCCGCGGCCATCGCCCTGCTGACCGGCTGCAGCGTCGCGAGCGCCCGCGAGGACCCACCACCTGCCACGGTCAAGTCCATCCCGGGCTCCGCGGTCAAGCAGCTCAATCTGACCCAGCAGGCCGTCCGCCGGCTCGGCATCACGACCGTGGCGGTGCGGGCCTCGCGGGCCCCCACCCACCTCCCCATCCCCCTTCACGGCCGGCCAGCGACGTACCGGGTCATCCCCTACTCGGCCGTGGTCTACGACAACGACGGTTCCACCTGGGCCTTCGTGAACACCGCGCCGCGCACGTACGTCCGCCAGCGGATCACCGTCGGGGCGATCCAGGGCAGCACCGCGGTGCTCACCGCGGGACCGGCCTACGGTGCCGCGGTGGTGACGGTGGGAGCGCCCGAACTGCTCGGCACCGAATACAACATCAGCGGTGAGGAATGAGCACCGCCGACCCAGGCCGGGCCGGGCAACGGACCCTGATGCGCTGGATCGTCGGCTCCAGCCTGCGGTTCCGCCACATTGTCGTCGCGGCAGCGGCCGGCATGATGGTGCTGGGCATCACGATCCTGCCGAAGATGCACGTGGACGTGTTCCCCGAGTTCGCCCCCCCGCGGGTGCTGATCCAGACCGCCTGCGTCGGGCTGTCCACCTCCGATGTCGAGCAACTGGTCACGGTGCCGATCGAGGCGTCGCTGAACGGCATCCACGGGCTGGACGACCTGCGGTCGAAGTCGGTGCCGCAGCTGTCGTCGATCGAGGTGCTGTTCAAGCCGGGCACCGATCTGCTGCTCGCCCGGCAGCTTGTCCAGGAACGGCTGGCCACCGTGTCGCCGAGCCTGCCCACCTGGGCTGCGCCCCCGGTCATGCTGGCCCCGGTGTCGGCGACCGGCCGGGCCATGCAGATCGGCATGACCTCGGACACCCACTCACTTATCGACATGTCGATGACCGCGTACTGGACGATCCGCGCACGGCTGCTGCGGGTGCCCGGGGTGGCCAACGTCGCGATCTGGAACGAGCGGCTGCACCTCATGGCGGTGCAGGCGGTGCCGGCCAGGATGCTGGCCAAGAAGGTCTCGCTGGACCAGGTGATGCAGACCACCTCGGACGCGGTGGACTCGGGACTGCTGCGGTTTTCCACCGGCGCGGTGATCGGCACCGGCGGGGCGGTGGAGACACCGAACCAGCGGATCGGCGTGCGGAACGTGCTGCCCGTGGTGACCGCGAACGACCTGGCGCAGGCCCCCGTCGCCGAGACCAAGGCCGGCTCGGTCAGGCTCGGTGACGTCGCGACCGTCGCGGTCGAGCACCAGCCGCTGATCGGCGACGCGATCATCGACGGCAAGCCGGGCCTGCTGCTCGTCGTGGAAAAGCTGCCCTGGGCCAACAGCCTGCAGACGACCGCGGGGGTCGAGCAGGCACTCAAGGACCTGCAGCCCGGCATGCCCGGGATCAAGTTCGACACGCATGTGTTCCAGCAGGCCGACTTCGTCAAGCTGGCCATCTCCAACCTCACCCAGGCCCTGGTGCTCGGCTTCCTGCTGGTCGTGGTGATCCTCGCGCTGTTCCTTTTCGAGTGGCGGGTCGCCCTGATCAGCCTGCTGACGATCCCGCTGTCGCTGATCGCCACGATGCTCGTGCTCTACTGGCGCGGCGCGACGATCAACACGATGACGCTGGCCGGGCTGGTGATCGCGCTTGGCGCGGTGGTGGACGACGCGATCATCGACGTGGAGAACATCACCAGGCGGCTGCGTGAGGAACGACTGCACGGCGGCACCAGGCCGACCGCGCTGGTGATCCTCCGCGCCTGCCTGGAGGTGCGCAGCCCGATCGTGTACGCCACGTTCATCGTGGTGGCCGCGTCGATCCCGGTGTTCCTGCTGACCGGGCTCACCGGGGCGTTCTTCCGGCCGCTGGCGATCTCCTACACGCTGGCGATCGTCGCGTCGATGGCCGTCGCGCTCACCGTGACCCCGGCGCTGTCCCTGCTGCTGCTCCGCAACGCCCACATCGAGCGCCGCAAGTCCCCTCTGGTCACCTGGCTGCAGCGGGTCTACACCGCCGGGCTGGGCCGGATCGTCGTCCGCCCGGTGGCCGCCTACGCCACGTTCGCGCTGGTGACGGTCGTCGGCATCGGCATCTACCCGCACCTCGGCCAGTCCCTGTTCCCCGGGTTCAAGGAAAGGGACTTCCTCATCCACTGGGTCTCGCCGCCGGGGACGTCCACGGCCGAGATGGAACGGTCCACCACCAGGATCAGCAAGGAACTACTGGCCATCCCCGGGGTGCGCAGCGCCGGCGCGCACATCGGCCAGGCCCTGCTCGGCGAGGAGGTCGCTGGGGTGAACCTGGGCGAGATCTGGGTCAGCCTCGCCCCCGATGCCGACTACGCCACCACCCTGGACCGCATCAGGCGGGTCGCGGACGGCTATCCCGGCCTGTTCCGTGAGGTCCAGACCTACCTCGACGAACGGATCGAGGAGGTGCTCACCGGCGCCAAGGAGCCGATCATCGTGCGCACCTACGGGGAGGACCTGCCCACGCTGCGCCGCACGTCCGACCAGATACTCACGCTGGTGCAGTCGGTGCCCGGCGTGGTGGGCGCGCACCGGGACATCTCCAGCGACGTGCCGCAGGTGAACGTGACCGTCAACCTGGCCAAGGCGGAGCGGTACGGCCTCAAGCCGGGCGATGTCCGGCGGGACGCCGCCACCCTGGTGGCCGGCGAGGAGGTCGGTGACATTTTCCGCGCTGGCAAGGCCTATGACGTCGTGGTGTGGAGCCCGGACTCGGTCCGGCGCAGCTTCACCGACGTGGAAAACCTGCCGATCGACACCCCCTCGGGCACACAGATCCGGCTCGGCTCGGTGGCCACGGTGGCGCTGCGGCCCAACCCCAACGCGATCGACCGGCAGGGCGACTCCCGGTACCTGGACGTGGGCGCGGCCGTGTCAGGGCGCGACCTGGGCGCGGTGGTCAGCGACATCAACGCCAAGCTGGCCGCCGTCCACCTGAACCGCGGGTACCACGTCGAGGTCCTCGGCGAGTTCAGGGAGCGGCAGGCCGCGCAGTCGCGGCTGCTGGAGTCCTCGCTCATCGCAGGGCTCGCGATCCTGCTCCTGCTGCAGGCGTCGTTCCGCCGCTGGCGGCTGGCCATGCTGGCCTTCGTCACGCTGCCGATGGCCCTGGTCGGCGGGATCCTCGCGGCGTGGGCCACCAGCGGGATCATCTCCCTCGGGTCGCTGGTGGGCTTCTTCACGGTGTTCGGCATCGCGGCACGCAATGGCATCCTGCTGATCAACCACTGGCAGCACCTCGAACAGGACGAGGGCATGGAGTTCGGGACGGCGCTGGTTCTCCGCGGCGCCCGCGAGCGGCTGTCCCCGATCCTGATGACGTCGCTGGCGACCGGCCTGGCCCTGGTGCCGCTCGTGCTGCTCGGCGAGCGGCCCGGGCACGAGATCGAGCACCCGCTCGCGGTGGTCGTGCTCGGCGGGCTGGCCACCTCCACCCTGCTCAACCTGCTCGTGCTGCCCTCCCTGTACCTGCGGTTCGGCCGCAGCCGCCGGGAACGGGAAGGCGGAGAGCGCCGCCCCGGCCAGGTGCAACCCGAAGGGACCACGTCATGATCTCCGTACCGCGCGCCCGCGCGCTCGCCGTGCTCGGTGCCCTCGGCGCGCTGGCCCTGGCCGCGTGCGCGTCCGGCGGCACCGGCGGGCAGGCCCCCTCGCCACAGCCGAGCACGGCCGCCGCGGCGGCGAAGGCCAGCCCGGCGCCCCAGGGCGGGCGGAACCGGTTCACCGCCCCGGCCACGGTGGACAACCCGATGTTCCCGCTGGTGCCGGGCACCGAGTTCAGCTACGCCGGGACGCTCGCCGAGGGCGGCCACACCAGGCCGCACACCGTGGTGTTCACGATCAGCGGCCTGACCAAGAAGATCCACGGCGTGACCACGGTGATCGCCTGGGATCGTGACTTCCTGAACGGCAAGCTCCAGGAGCAGGAACTCGCCTTCTTCGCCCAGGACGACGCGGGGAACGTGTGGAACTTCGGCGAGTACCCGGAGGAATACGAGCATGGCAGGTTCGCCGGGGCGCCGAGCACCTGGATCCGGGGCACCGGCCACGCCTACGGCGGCATCCACATGCTGGCCAGGCCCACGGCCGGCGTCTCATACCGCGAGGGCCTTGTGCCGCCGATCGAGTTCGACGACGTCTCCAAGGTCACCAGTACCGGGCAGACGACCTGCATGCAGGGCAGGTGTTACCGGCACGTCCTGGTGGTCGACGAGACCAGCCCGAACGACCCGGCCAGCGGGCACCAGATCAAGTACTACTCCCCCGGAGTCGGGCTGGTCCGGGTCGGCGCCCGCGGCGGGGACTCGATCGAGCTGCTCGCCCTGGCCGGCGTGCGCCACCTGGGCGAGTCAGCGATGGCCGGCGTAACGCATGAAGTTCTTGCCATGGATCGACGGGCGTTCGATATCAGCAAGGTGTACCGGGCGACCGGGCCTGCCGCTCCGGCCCGGTGACGCGGCCACGCTCTGTTGGCTCTGGCCCCACCGCCCCGCCCTAGCGGGCCAGGCCGAGCCGGTAGGCATAGCCGACAAGCTGCGCCCGGTCCCGCATCCCCGTCTTCACCAGCAGGTGGTTGACGTGGGTCTTCACCGTGGTGTCGGAGATGAACAGCTTGGCCGCGATCTCGGCGTTGGACAGCCCGGCCGCGATCTCCGCGAGCACTTCCGCCTCGCGCCTGGTCAGCCCGCCGGTGCCCGCACCGTCCGGCCAGGCGCCGGCCTCCCCTGCGCCGGCGTCTGGCCCCCCGGGTATCGCACCGCTGACGATGACCTCCACCAGGCGCCGCTGTATCCCCGGATCCAGCAGCGCCTTGCCCTGCGCCACCGCCGACACCGCATCGAGGATGTCCGCGGCCCCGGCATCCTTGGTGAGGAAGCCCCGCGCGCCGGCCCGCAGCGCGGCGAGCACGGACGCGTCGTCGGAGTAGCTGGTGAGCACCACGACGTGGATGCCCGGCCGCTCCCGGGTGATCCGGCGCGTCGCCTCGACCCCGTCGCAGCCGGGCATGTGCAGGTCCATGAGCACCACGTCCGGCGCTAGGGCCAGCGCCTGCCGGACCGCGTCGTCGCCGTCCACGGCCGCGCCGGCCACCTCGATACCGGGCAGCATCCGCAGCAGGGCGACCAGCCCGTCGCGGACGACCTTCTGGTCCTCGGCCACCAGCACCCGCAGCGGGGCCCGCCCGGCCGTCATGCCGGCTCTCCTTGCAGCACGGGCCGTACCGGGAGCCGCAGCCGGACCGTGAAGCCGTCGCCGGAATGGCCCGCCTCCACATGCCCGCCGTGCAGCGCG
>Ga0306926_10003744_pt1 | contig 15816 bp, 11 predicted proteins | sample flu12Cox44000178_FD_203759 | JGI IMG/M metagenome (GOLD analysis project Ga0306926, IMG submission 203759) | Lab enrichment of tropical soil microbial communities from Luquillo Experimental Forest, Puerto Rico - flux8day.12C.oxic.44.000.178 (v2)... | ecosystem: Environmental > Terrestrial >...
GAAACGCCAGTTCCCCTTCCCGCCTTGGGGGGCTAGCCTTGAATCTGTTTTCGCAGGACAATGTGCCGGAGCGGTCGGCGTCCGCTATAATATGGGCGGGGTGGTTCGTTGAATTGAGGGGTGGCACGTCATGGATGAGGAAATCGTTGAGTTGCTGGCACGCCGTGCCGGTCTGGAAAAGGCGTTGGGGGAATTCCCCGAGGAATAGGACAATCTCTTCGGATTTCGATTTGGCATTACGAGTTCGTAACGATTGTGAAGCTCGGCGGCATTGACTGTTTCGTAGTTCGGCTCCGAAGCCAGGAGATAGAGCACTGTTCGGCGCCATCATAAACAGGCCGAGCCGCCGGGATCCCAGCGGGTCCGTGGTTGGAAGCACGAGCGGTGGGCTCGCCCGTGCAGTGAGTGCTCGTAGGAAGTGGCGAGGCTTTTTTTATCGACGCAAAACCGCCGGCCGAATTGCGCGTGACATGATTGCGCGCGCCCATCTCGCCCGCGACGCCGGCGATTATGGCAGAGCCGCTGTGTTGTACGAGGAAGCCTTACGGATCAAGCCAGACGATGCAGCGATCCATGTCCAGTGCGGGCACATGTTCAAAGAAGCGGGCGAGCTCGCCGATGCAGAGCATCATTACCTAGAGGCTCACCGCCTGATGCCCAACGACGCGGATTTGGCTCTTCAGTTCGGTCATTTCTACAAGGTCGCCGGGCAGCTGAGCCGCTCTGCCGACGCCTATAGACGCGCGCTCGAACTGGAGCCGTACTGGGAGGAACCCGCGCGGGAGTTGGAGCAGCTCACAGGAAGCACGGAGATTATCCCGGATATAGATGCGTATTCGCCAGTGAGTACCCACTCTGCGACAACTGTGCAACTCGCCCCTGAACTTGCGCCGCGTAAGCCGAATGCGCTCCGCCGCATTTTTGTGGACTCGGTCCACATCCGGCTGCGGGGATCGCGGCGGTATGACTCCATCCACCTCCGGAGGCTAGGGTCGCGGCGCGAGCGGAGCCCTTGGGGAGTCCTGCCGACGCTACGCGGCGTGCAAGCGATCCGCGGCTTTTGCATTTCATCCGTCCCGATCGCCGATTTCCAAATCGCTGTCGATGGCCAGATTATCCACAAGGGCTCATTGGAGGGCCACCCTATCGAGGACGGTTTGCCGAATCAGCGCAAGTATGTCTTTAACGTTTGGCACGATTTTTCGGGTTTCGCATTTGGGCGTTACACGGTGGAACTGCGGTTTGTGAACAAGAATAACAGGGCGTATTCCCGGCGCGACCGAGTCGTCATCGCGGCTCCGTTGACCGAAGCTCAGTTCCCGGAGTGTGACGGGCTTGTGTCGCTCGGCGTCGATGATCCGCGGCCTGCCGACGAACAAATCAATTCGCGGCCAAGCGTCGTCCGACCGCCGAAGCGCGGGCTCTCCGACAAGCTTGTTCGCAATGTTCTGGTGCAGCGAGCCGACCAGTTGGGCGACATGGTCAGCTCCATTCCGGCCATGCGCCGCTTGCGAGAGCTGCTGCCGCGCGCCCATATCGTCGGATTGCTTACACCGGCAAATGCCGAGTTGGCGCGGACGCTCGCGCTGTTCGACGAGATCGTCGTCGTCGATTTCCCGGATGATCGGGCCGAGCGGCGCAGGATAATACCGCTCGACAAGCAGGAGGCCTTGCGCCGGCTGCTGGAGCCATATCGCTTTGATCTGGCGATCGACCTTTCGATAAACACCATGTCCAGGCCTCTTCTGCTCCTTTCCGGTGCTCGCATCCTTTATGGCTTCCAAGCCGGAGATTGTCCGTGGCTGACCGCTGGGTTCGAGGCCAATACCCATGACCCCGTAAATGATCAGGAGTGCGTGCCGACCTCGACGAGGGTTCTCGCCCTCATCGAGCGGCTGGGCGCGATGCTCGAGAGCCGCGCCGAGGTTGTGCGGCGGGCCGATCTCAAGAGGGGAGTGCTGAGGCCCTACGGACTGGCGGAAGGCGACCGGTTTGCGGTTCTCCACGACGGTGCCCGCCTCGCTTTCAGCCGTTGGCCTCATTACTCTGAATTGGTGTCACTACTGCTCGCGAAGACCGATCTTAACGTCGTCCTCCTGACCGACGATCCGTCGATGAAAGACGAGTTGAGGCCGGACCTCGCGGCCTCCAAACGCTTTCGGTTGCTCGAAGGACGTCTGCCGTTCGACGACCTCGACGCTCTCGTTTCGTTCAGCACAGTGTTCGTGGGCAATGATTCCGGCCCTAAGCATCTAGCCGCGCTGCGCGGGGCTAAGGTTGTCAGCATACATTCCGCGCGAATAAACTGGAATGAAATGGGGCAGGAGATCTCGGGTCTCATCATCAGCCGCAAAGTTCCGTGCGCCGGTTGCGGGATCGATTACGACCCCGATGAATGCGGCAAGGGTTTCGCCTGTATTGTCAAGATTTCACCCGAGGAGGTGTTCGACGCGGTTTTGAAACTTCTGCAACCGTGAGCCGCTACCCATTCATTCCAAAATTGTCCGAGGGACCATGAAGCGACGTACCGGCGCGGATGGCGAGTAAGGTGAGCGCCGGTGAGGCTGCGTGACGCCTACCTAAGAGCAAGGTCCTTGTGTTCGCGGCCAATCTCGGCCCTTCAAAGGCACAGAGACACCCCTATTACGAGAGATCTCGACGGGCAAACCGGGGCTCTTGCGGTGAGTGAGGGCATGTTGGATCCCAATAGACCGGTTGGCGCAGAATCGAGGAAGACTTATGCAGTAAAGATTGCCAACGGCTTCTTTGATCGGTACCTCTCAGGTAAAGCGATATTGGATATAGGATACAAAGGTGGTTTAGACGGTGTCGTGCCGATTGTGCCACAGGCGATCGGTGTAGACCTCGATTACAAAGGTTACGACGGCAGGAAGCTGCCCTTCCCTGATGAAAGTCAAGATGCGGTTTATAGCAGTCATTGCCTCGAGCATATAAAGGATTATCAAAATGCGATTCGGGAGTGGTTCCGGGTCGTGAAAATTGGCGGCTACCTCGTCATTATCGTACCCCATCAGCATTTATTTGAAAGGAAACGTGATCTTCCTTCGCGCAACAACGCCGACCACAAACGTTTCTACACGCCCGCCAGTTTGTTGCGAGAGGTCGAGGAGGCGCTGCCCGAGCCCAACTCATATCGAATACGACACCTGATGGACAATGACATGAATTTTGATTACTCCGTCACACCGCTGCAAGCGGGTGTTGGCTGCTTCGAAATAGAGCTTGTCTTGCAGAGGATCGAAAAACCCCTGTGGGACCTGGATGACGGCGCCTCGCGGAACTACCATTCTGAGGAATTTCTTACAAATTCGGCACGACGAAATAATTTCTTTCTCGAAATGGATTTTTCGCCTACAGACGTCTGCGCAATTTACGGGCCATATGTTCCGCTCGCGGCAGGCAGCTATGAGGTGAAATATTTTTTTGAGGCGATCGGCATCGGGGACCAGGAGCTTGCGGCCGAAATTACGTTTGACGTAGCCCAAGACGTGGGCCGTCGCAGGATAGCCTCGGTAACTCTTCTTGGTGCTCAAGGTAACAGAGTAATACGGAACGGGACGGTCAGTCTACGCTTTGCCAACGACACGCCGGAATCATTATTTGAATTTCGCGTCCTGACCTCCGGGCAACCTTTCCAAGGGACATTGAGGTTTTACGGCGTTTGGCTCGAACGCCTGTGGCGATAAAGGGAATAGGTAATGGCCGAGCATGAATTTTCGGCGCATCTCGTAAGGAGGACTCTAACCGTCTGCTGCTTGGACCGTATCCGGAACCCAGCCCTTCTCTCCGTCGGCGGCACGGCGGACGAGAGAGGTGATGGAATGGCCCTTCATGAGCGGCACCAGGAGCACGCAGCCGCCAGCGGCGCGAACGGTCTTCGCCACGACAACCTCGTCGATCGCATAATCGGCCCGGCCGAAATGATTGCCGCCTCAAGCCGGGCGCCGGGGCTGCTTGTGGAGGGATCTCTCATCGAACGCGACAACCAGGTCGACGGCTCTGAGCGCGCCCAGCATTAAAGGACCGACCCGTCCTAGGGTGCCTGACCGACGCGACGCGCTTTTGCCCGGAATTTATGGGCGGGATGCCATCGCGATTTCCTCGCTTGCCCTACTGCCGGAGCGGTTAGGCTATCGTTTTCGCGACCGTAACGCGTTACATGCGTTACATCTTACCCTCCGACGGAGAACGGGGTGGCGGAGCCCGCCGAACGAATGAAGATGATGTGCGCCCGGCGCCGACGGCAGGGCCTGCGCGAATTGCGCCTCGTCGTGCCAGATGCGCGCTCTGAAGCCGCGCGCAACCGGATTGCAGCGCAAGTTGCAAAACTGGATTCTGAGAAAGAACGCGACGCACTCCTCTGGATCGAAGCCGTATCCGAATTCAACGCCGATGAGTCGCGGTGACGTGGTGATCGTCTCCGCGCCCGGCGATTACGGAAAACCGCGGCCGGCTGTCATCGTGCAGTCAAATGCCATCCCAGAGAGCTGCGCTTCCGTCGTGATCTGCCCAATGACCTCCGAATTGGTCGAGGCGGAATTCCGCATTACGATTGAGCCCGCGCCGGAAACTGGACTACGCGTCCGATCGCAACCTATGGTCGACAAACCGGTAACGGTCGGGCGGGAGCAAATCGGGCAACGGATCGGCCAGCTCAAAGCGGCGGATATGGCACGCTTCAACGTAGCAATAGCGTTCGTAATGGGCCCCGCGGCGATCGTTTCCAGTGTCATGTAGCGGGCGCGCTGCACGGCCCATTCATCGTTCTGCTCGAGCAGGATGGCGCCGACCAGGCGGGTGATGGCAGCGGGCCACTTACCCACAGCTCCTACACCACCTCAAGCTCCTACACCACCTCAAGGAACACGACCGAGCGTCGAGCGTTAGCGTTAGCGAACGCGATCAGTCTCTTGGCGAGTCAGCCTCAGCTCAGCTCGGTATCAGGCAGGTAGGGAACAGGCTATCGAGGCGGAGTGACTGAAGCCTCCTGGGCCTGCTTCTGCAGCCGACTGAATACTGTATCGAATCCGACGCCAGCCGAAATTGAGACAAGAACAGCCGATGCAAACTGAATCTTATCAGTTGCCGAGACAGTATCGACCTTTGGCGCGAGCACGCCCGGCGCCCCGACCCATTGGGGAATGAGGTAGGCCAGGCCGACGACGAACCCGGCGACGCTGCCAAGCAGAAGCGACGCCCGCGGATCGCTCTCCGCTGGTCCCCAGAGCACTGCACGGACCAAAGCACCAGTCGCTCCTGACAAGATGAGCCCGGCGAACATGACGACGGGGTAAGCGGAAGGGAAAGGCGTATACACCATCCCGAAGAATAGTGTAACTAGAAGGAGAACGAAGGTCGTTCCGGCGAAAGTCGCCTGTTGGCGCTGTGCGGTGATGGTTGCAAAGACTTGCTCTCGGCGGCGGACTTCTCTACGTCGCGCGGCTACTGCAGTACACTCGTCCTTAAGCTGCTTAACGAAAGCTGCGGGAGGACGCCTTCCCCAGGAATAATGATTTTTTCCAGGCGATGCTTGGGCAAGTTGGTTCCAGATCTTGGCAGCAGAACCACCGAATTCATCAACCGCCAATATGGGAAGTTGACGAGCTACTGCGATCTGTCCGGCAATCAGGGTTGAAGTGGCGCCTCCGAGCAAGAGTACTGCATCTACGCCCTCTTCTTCCGCCAGCGACCTATAGAATGGCGCCTCCCAATCCTGGCCGGGAAAGAGACGATGTTCGAAAAGTTCCGGCCGAGCCGCTTCCTCGTTGAACTTAACCTGTCCACGCTGGGATTCTGCGTAGCGTACGCGGATTGTACCGGCACCCGCAGAGAGCGCTGCTGAGTACCCCGAAACCACGTGCGGTTCCAGTGACTCTTCGTTAGAGAGATACACAACTAGGCCAAAACCAGCCTTTGCAAGTTCCGCCCCAATGTCCTTTCCTGCAGCTTTGGCGTCTGCAGCTTTGGTCTCGTCAAGCTGCCACAATCCGCCAATCACAGCAACGAACGGAATATCGGAGGTTTCCAAGGTCAAACCCTCATTGACTGAGGCGGACATGCTGGCGGACGGCAATAAGCTTGCGCCTCCTCGTCAAGTCCGCTCGTTAAATGGCTTAAGCCAAGGCCCAAGATATCACATCTTGTAGGGGCGTATGTGAAGCGGATCACATTCCGAAGGCCCGAGTCAGCGCAAAGCGGGAGCGATGATGCCCTTTCCGGACTAACCGCGCGACATAGGCTTAATGTCCCGGACGAGGGACTTATACCGACTCTCCGCGGTGCTACTGCAAGAGGCGGCGGTCCGAGCCTATGAAACGATGGACTGAAAACTCGAAACAGGGCATTGAGATCGCGCAAGAGAAGCAGTAACGAAAAGGAAGATGGCTGACAACGCGCCTCGCCTCTCATCAAAAACACTGGAGGAATGGCTTGCTGAGGTGAACCGCTGTGAGCGGCAAGGCGAGCTTTTTCGGGCTTATGACATCGCAATGCAAGGGTTGGTCGACTACCCTGAAGCGGTGGCGCTAAAGTACCGGGCGGTGCTGTGCATCGCCTCCACGGGGGCGACGCACCAGGCAATGCAAAAGTTCACAGCGCTCGCGCTCAATGAGGCCGCCGCAACGGCGCCGAGCCGCAAACTACGAATGGATATCGCGACCCTGGAGGCGCGGCTGGCCAAGGACGATGCACTCGCGCATGGGGGAGAGGAACAAAAGTATCGGCTGCGCGAGGCCGCCCGGTTGTATCAAGCTGTCTTCGTCGAAGAGACCGCAGCAGCCAACGGCGAAGCCTATTACCCCGGCGTCAACGCTGCGAGCCTATTTCTGCTTGCGGGCGACCGCGAGTCGGCATCGATGCTCGCCTGTGCCGCCCTCAAGCAGCTGGCGTCGTTGCCGTCGGAGCGGCGTGGCTATTACGAATGCGTCAGTGAAATGGAAGCGTTGCTGGTCCTTGGCCGTCTCGATGAGGCGCGGCAGCGAGTGGATGCTGCGCGCGACATGTTCCCCACGCTGCATGCGGTCGGTTACCGTGATTTGGCAAGTACGATTCGGCAGCTGCACCTTATCGTCTCGACCAATCTGCTCGATGCCGCTTGGCTAGCTGGACTGGCGCCACCGCGCGTCCTCCATTATCTCGGTCACATTATCTCGGCGCCCGGTGGGGCCGGTCGTTTCCCTGCAGAGCAGGAGGGTGAGATTGCCGCCGCGATCGAGGCGCGGATCGCGGACGCGGGAATCGGCTTCGGTTACGGTTCGCTCGCGGCGGGCGCTGACATCCTCTTCGCTGAGGCGTTGGTGCGACACGGTGCGAGCCTCCATGTCGTGCTGCCGTTCAATAAGCCGGAATTCGTTGACGTCTCGGTCCGCCCCGCAGGCAACCATTGGGTGAAGCGTTTCGCGGAGTGCCTTGCCGCAGCCGAGAAAGATGGCACCGTGCGCTATGCCACTGAGGATCGCTATCTGGGCGACGAGGCCCTCTTTGGTTATTGCGGTCAGCTGGCAATGGGACTTGCAATCCTGCGCGCCCGACACCTGTGCGCAGAGGTGGAGCAGATTGCTCTTTGGGATGGCAACCCCCCAAACCGCCCGGTCGGAACTGCCACTGATATCTTGCAGTGGCGTCGCACCGGCCGTCCGCAATCGGTGATTCGCTGCGGTGCCGCTAGTGCGCCGCAGAACGCATCCGCCAGCCCTGAGCGGCGAACGAACCGCCGCACTCGGGCAATGTTATTCGGCGACATTCACGGGTTCAGTAAGCTGGTAGATGCCGAGCTGCCGCGGTTTGTCGATAGCGTTCTCGGTGCCTTCTCCAAGGTCATCGACCGCTATGGATCTGACGTATTGCTCGCCAATACCTGGGGAGACGGGGTATACTTGGTGTTCGACGATGCTGGCAAGGCAGCACGCTGCGCGCTTGACCTGCAAACAGCTATGGCCGGCATCGACCTCGCCAACTCCGGATTGCCCAATCACTTGGCGCTGCGTATTGGCGGGCATCTCGGGCCAGTCTATACTGGGCAAGACCCGATCATCAAACGACCGAATTTTTTCGGAGCACATGTCAGCCGCGCCGCGCGAATCGAGCCGGTAACGCCCGAAGGCTGCGTCTATGTCACCGAGACGTTCGCCGCCGTGCTCGCGATCCATAACGCCGCCGAATTCATCTGCGATTACGTAGGCATGACAGAAGCAGCGAAACATTACGGAACGATGCGGATGTTCTTACTACGCCGCGCTTCGCAGTAGCCTCAGAGAACCTTAGATTTTCTTCGGTGCCGCCCACCTTCTGCGCGGCATGTTCCTGGCGCTTCGCGTCGCCAAGGGATCTTTGTCGTCGTTAATACTGATCGAAAGGCCTACCAAATGCTATAAGTGCAGCCATTTGGGCGCTGTATGGCGCGGCCATTTCATTCAAGGGGCGTCCGCGATAAGGTCTTCAAAGCCACCTACCCACGCACAATCGCTCCCGGTCGAAGGCGTCGACCGATGGAGCCACCACCTCGACGACGGTTACTAGCACTAGCGCCGTGGACGAGGCAATACGACCAGCACGCTTGAGGTCGCGCGGCGACCGTTGAGCGTCGCGCTAGCAGCTAGCCCGACGCCTCGTGGCAGCCTGCACTGGATATGGACAGACGGTACCCAATTCCGTTGGCGCAGGAACGCCAATGCAGTGGCTAGCTGAAGAAGGATATTTAATGAGTTCCGCCCTGGCGAAAGAGTGCTCTTCGCGAGGACGATGGACGAGGCGTATTCGCAGGGAACCTGGTTCACGTTTCGGTAGGACGATGTGTCAGAGGTTGTTCCGCCTCGTCCTTCTGAACCGATCATGTGGGGCCCAAAGTGCCACCTCGGAGAAAAGCGAGAGCCTCTCGAGATGGCATGCACTCTTTGTCAGAAGGCAAAACGGCAGTGATAAACGAGAACTTGACGCCACACCATCGCGATAGTGAAGGTCCCCTATATGTACCGACCTTGTCTGAATCTATATCATCTCGCTGTGGGGATGAAAGTGAGGGGATCAGTCGACTTGGAGAACCAGCCCCAGCGGTACATTGATCGTTGTGTACTCGTATGGTTTCGATTTATCTATGCTGCTGGATTGGCTGTTTGTCTGCAGGCTGGCGTTGACGCGAACGCGGCTGAACCGGGCGAACAAAGGCTTCAGAACTCACAAACGATAGAAAGTGGCGCCATCTCCCCTGATATTCCTGTGCTCCCGGAGACGCGTCGGCAGCCCTCACCAGAGCTTCCATCTCTTCAGCCACGCCTACCCCCGTCATCTACTATAACAGCGCCGATGCCGCAGCCGCCACCGGAGACCGCCACGCCGCTTAGTCAAGGGCCTCGCTTTGTGCTGCGTGACGTAAGCATCGTCGGAAACACCGTGCTTGATGAGGCGTCGATTCGCGACGTTCTGGCTGCTTATCTCGGAAAGCCGGTGACTGCTGAGGATCTTGAAGAGATCCGTCGACAGTTTACTCTGCTCTACATCAATCGCGGCTATATCAACTCGGGAGCGATCATTCCGGATCAGAACGTGATGAACGGAGTGGTCACTTTTCGCTTTGTCGAAGGTCGGGTGACCGATATCGAGGTTTCCGGAACGGATCACTTCGATCCCGAATATTTTCGCTCGCGCCTGACCCGTGGCATAGAGCCTCCGCTCAACGTCGACGATTTGGGTCGCGAGCAACAGATCCTGTTGCAAGACCCGCTGGTTAAACGGCTCAACTTAGAGCTGCTGCCGGGGCTCGAGCCGGGCGAAGCACGGCTTCATGCGGACGTGCTCGAAGGAAATCGTTACTCGCTAAACGCCCAGATCGCCGATGATCAGGTCCCTACGGTCGGCGCAGTGCGTGGCCAGTTGCAAGGTTCGATAGGGAACATCTTGGGTTACGGCGACATCCTGTCTGCGCAATACGGACGCAGCGAAGGGCTGAACGACGGATACGTCGGCTATTCGGTGCCGATTGCCGCCGACGACACACGGGTCAGCGTGCGCTACGACAAAAACGGAGTCGTGGTAGTTACCCCGGAACTCTCGGGCCTGAACGTAACCAGCACTTTTTCGGGCGTCGGAGTAGGGTTGAGCCGGCCGATCTACCGAACCTCGGAGGAGACGCTTACGCTCGGTGTCACCCTGGAAAGGCGCCAACAACAGAGTTTTCTGCTCGGAATGCCGTTTCCTTTTACCCCCGGCGCCGAGCCGAACGGAAAGACGGTCGTGACACCGTTGCGTCTGTCTCAGGACTGGCTCGACCGCGATGCTGAACACGCTTTCGCCGCGCGATCGACCTTCAGCTTCGGGCTGCAGACGTTGGGGGCGACGGTGGCGAGCCCGCCGACCTTCGGTACACCCATCGGCAAATACTTCTTCTGGCTCGGTCAAGCGCAATACGTGCGCCGGATCTTCGAGGATTGGGAGATATTGGTTCGCTCCGACCTTCAACTCGCTAATCGGCCACTGTTTCAAATGGAGCAAATCGCGTTCGGCGGACTTGGCTCGGTCCGAGGATATCGCACATATCTGACGGTGACGGACAACGGGTTTCTCGCCTCCGGAGAGCTCCGGATTCCGGTGGGACGACTGCGCCTCCCCTATCTCGCCGATTCGGATGTCGCTGGAACCGTGCAGATTGTCCCATTTTATGATTACGCGCGGGGTTGGAACGTCGACCGCCCAACCCCGTATCCACAGCAGATTTCCGGGGTTGGTGCAGGGGTGCGCTGGTACATCGGTTCGGGGCTCACCGCAGAGTTTTATTATGGTAAGGCACTCCGCCATGTTCCTGTCGGGAATTCGATTGAGGATCGCGGTATTTATTTCCGGGTCACGTCGGCCCTGTTTTAACTTCGGTCATTGTATCATTTCCAATCGCGGATGCTGGCAGTTCCGGCGTGCCAGCAAGACATCGCCGCCGATAACTGCTTTTCGAAAGAACCGCGCTTACCTCGACGGGGTGCGCCCGGTGATTTGCAGATCGTACCTTACTGGTTCGACGAGACCCACTTCGTTCATCATCGCGTCGAGCGCCGCGTGCTGGTTGAGATCCGCCGCCATGGCGATGGCGTCATACCACAGCCCGGCGTCGGCAAGGAGCGCAGCGCGGCGTGCCGCGGGGGCGGCGCGCAGCGCGACGTCGAGATTGGAATCGGGTAGAGTGCGCAGCAAGGATGCGCTCGCGACAATGTCACGCGACGGCGCGCTGGGGTTGAGGATGACTGATACCGAACAGGTATAGACGACGCCGGGATCGAGTCGGACACGGTAGTCGCCGAGACGGATGGCGTAGATACCGGCGGCTTGCGGCGACGGGATGTTCGTCTCGATGACCGGGGTGGGCTGCCCCGGTTTGCTAATCGTCAAGCGTGTCGGATAGGTAACCCGCCGGGAGACATAGAAATAAAGAGTCGGAGCGTCACTCGTGGTTAGCCCCGAATGTCCATCTGGCGCAATGATATCGACGGTCGGTAGCGGGATCGTCGGTCGCACAGTGCCGCGTGTGGCGCCGCCTACACGACCTCCGGGGACACCCCGAACCGGTGGCTTGTAGACGGTGGTCTCCGCATTCGGAGACTGCTTTGGCGCGAATTGGGGCGGCTCGTTTTGTGCGACCGAAAACGGGGGCACAAGGCCCAGAGTGATGGCCGTCAATGTTGCCGTAATCCAATCCCTTGCCATGGCCGGATCAAACGGAGGTTACAGCCAATTGCCAATCAGAAGGAAGGGTGCCCAATAGGCGGGGTGCGCGAAGCGCGGGTCAGAGGTGAGCGCCTGCTGCGCTGCACGCAGAGCTTGCGCTCGGGACAGGCGCCCCGACTGCAACGCTTTATAAAAGTCGGTGACTAGTTCGCCGGAAGCCACATCATTGATGTACCAGAGAGTCGCCAGCGCGCTCCGCGCCCCTGCCTTGAGCGCAACGCCGGCAAGACCTAGGGCGGCGCGGTCGTCGCCGCTGGCGGTCTCACACGCGCTTAAAATCAATAATTCGAGCGGGCTTTCGCGCAGCGGGCCATATTTGATATCCGCTTCAAGGTCGTCCATCGTCAGCGGACCATCGAATGCGAGCACGAAGGTTTGACTCGGATCTGCCCCGAATTGCCCGTGCGAGGCGATGTGCACGACATTGTAGCGCGCGCTTTTGAGGTCGGCCGCGAACCGCGACCGAGTGAATGCGTCGTTGAGCAGGACATCGCCGCCTTCGATGGAATGTACGGCTGCAACCTCTTGCTGGACGTTCGGCAGGTCGACGTAGCCCTGGACGCTCTGCGAAATCCCGAGCACGAGAGCCGTGCCCGCTCTCGAGATCAGCGGCTTCGGCTCGACGAGCTTGAGGCTAGGGGCAATGGCAGTAGCGTAGCGGTCGACGAGAAACGCGCTGCCGTCATGGAACGCGGCGAACGGCACGATGCGCAGCACTTCATCGGGCACGACAACTAGTGTGTCGATGTGGTGAGCGACAAGAGCCGGCTCGATCGGGCGGATAATCTGATCGTAGAGTTGCTGGGCTGGTACCAAGTATTCGTTTGTCGTCCGTTTCTCCAACAGCTCGCGGAAGCGCCTGACCTCTTCGCGCAGACTTACTTCCGACACGCCGATCGTGAACTGCTGTTGCTGCTGGCCGAAGCTGACGAGCATCTCCAGCCGGTCTGGCAGCGAAATCGGGTAAAGGATTGCGGTCCCCGGCGCGATGGTTTCGATCGATCGTTGCTTGGCCTCGAAGCTGGTGACGCATGAATCGCGGAAATAATCCTGCAACTCGGTCTCTTTCAGGCTCTCGACAGTATCCCGCGCCTCCCGAATCAGTGGCGGCGCGTTCTTCGGATCCGCCGCGGCGCGACGCAGCAACAGGTCAGTGAATTCGAGATAGAGCGGTCCGAAGGTCGTCCGATAAGATGAGCGACCTGCCCGGTACTCCACTGGAATATCTTGGCGGATCGACTGCAGCTGCAGGACGGCACGCCGGTAGCTAGCTATTGCCAGGTCGCTGCGCCCTTCCATGCGGGCGAGGCGCCCGCGCTGCCACTCCCAACGATATTCGAGATCGGCCGACGACGCCTGCTGCGCCGCGAACAAAGCCTGTCCGGTCAGCCGCGCTGCCTCGTCGCGTCGGCCAGTGCGTTCGTAGAGCCGACCAAGACTGCCAAGGGCGAGTGAGGACAGGGTAGTATTGCGAAGCATGTCTGCCGTTTGCGCTGCCAGCTGAAAGGCGCGGTAAGCGATGTCCTGCGCGCCCGGCGAGATGCTTCCAGCATGTTCGAATGCGGCCGATCCTGCAGAAATCAGCGCCAACCCGCGGCTATAGGAAGGTGCCGATCGCTCGAGCCGATCGATAGCGTGCGACAGCAGCGGGGGTGCGCGCGCCTCATCGCTGCGGCCCAGGGCAAGGCGCGCAGCATTGATTTCGGCGGTCGCGGCAAGTGTTTCGTCTGAGGCCGCTTCAGCGTTGCGGATGGCCTCGCTATAAGCGCTTGCCGCGTCAACCGGCCGTCCTGTAGCGGCATAGAGATTGCCGAGATCGTTATCAGCAGCCGCGACGACCGCGAAATCGCGCGAGCGGCTCGCGAGATCGCGGCTGCGTTTTAGGAGGGGCTCCGCAAGTGCGGTGCGCCGCGACATGAAGGCAAGATTTCCGAGGGCACCACTTGACGCCGCGATCAGCGCTTGATCGCCGCTCTCCTCGGCTTTCGCGAGCGCCGCTTGGAGATCGCGGTCGGCATCTCGGAAGAAGCCTTCGATGCGGTATGCTTCTCCACGTCGCGAAAGGGCCTGCGCTTCGATGTCCGGGGCGCTGATCTGACGGCATACGCGGATCGCCTCCGACCAAAGGCGCGTCGCGGCCACGATGTCGCCGGTCCGAAACGCCGCCGTGCCGCGCCCGATATTATCGAGCGCCGCGCTCCGGCCGCTATCGGTCTGTGCCTGCGGACCGCGCAGCCCCGCAAGGATGACAGCGAGGGCCACGAGCGGACCTATCCTGAGTCGACTCGCCCACGCTTTCCCGTGTCGGCAATGGAGAGCGCGCGCCGGCCAGCCTTTCGCCGAAATCCTTGTCCCCCAGCTACTCCGCATAGCTGACACGGTAACCAAGCACCAGGGCGCAAACCCAGGCGAGCCCTGCTGGAATAGCCGGCAGCAGAAGAGCCGCGCCGAATGCCTTGTACACAATCGCGAAAAGTACCCCCAAACCGGCAAGAAGAACACCGAGAGCGGGGATGGGCCGGCGCAAAACGATCCCGACTATAGTCCCAACAATGGCCCACCCGCAAATCCACATCAGCTCAGTGCCGTGGTGAGACAGTAGTTTGAGGCTCGGGTCTCCGTAGAGCGCCTCGCGGATCAACTGATCCGCTAGATAGCCGTGTATCTGGATCCCGGCTATCGGAGGAACATTGGTGAACTCGCTGTTGAAAGGAGTGGTAAAAAAGTCTGGAACGCTTACGGCGTCGCTCCCGATAATGACCGCGCGGCCTTTTACCATCGCCCGAAGAGCGTCCGGCGTCCCGACCATAACGTCCTTCATACTGATCTTCTTGAACGGTGCCTTTCCGCCGCGGTAATCGAGCAGAACTTGGTAGCCTTGGTCGTCGAGCACCGCATAAGGTCCTCGTGCACTGTCCAGACGGCTTATGACAGCCTTTCCGAGGCGCAGGCGATCGTCTGAAGCATCGTCTGAAGCCGGTCCTGGCCGGATGCCCTCTCGTTCTAGATATCGCAAAGCGAGAGCCAAGCCTAAGCCTGTGTATGTTTCGACCCCCTCTTCGGCATAAAGTAAACCGCGTCGGACGACGCTGTCCCGATCTATCGTCACATCAGCGAAGACGGCCCGCTCGCGTTCGGTGCTTTGCAGCGGCTCAGGTGCGGCCACACTTGGTGTGCCCTCCCCTTTGAGCTTGAAGCACCATAAAATTTCCGGATGGCTTTTGAGAACCTTCGTCAGTTGCTCGGTGCCGGGCGCTTTGGGGATGTCGCGATAGAGATCGACCCCAATCACACGCGGCTCAAAGCTGGCGAGGCGTTCGAGCAGATCGGCAAAATCGCCATCGCTCAATGGCCAATGCCTCAGACTCTTGATATCGTCTTCGTTTGCACCGACTAGAGTTATGCGGCTGCTCTGCGTGTCCCCAGCCCAGGCCACCAGAAGTTTGTCGTAAACCGCTAGCTCGAAGGGTTGCAACCCACCGGCAAAACGAACCAGAATGACTATCACTATGGTAATGCATGTCCCGATTAGCGCCTTAGCCCCGGTACTAGGGCGCGTGCGGAGACGTGCCAATGGTGCCGCGCTCCCAGGGAAGGGGCCGGTGGGCGCAGACGGAGCCTTCTGCTGATCGATGAAGGTTTCCTCAACCCGGTGGCTCCGCGCTGAGCCGCCCATGATCGAGGGCTCCCCGTGCCCGCCGCCGGCTCGCCGCTCCCGCGGCGGCAAAGGCTTCGGTGTTCCAAGCGGCGGCATCGGGGTCAGTGGTTGGCCACTGAGCAGACGCAACAAGGATTCATAGCCCTCAGGTGTTTCGACTCGATATATGGTTCCGCCCTTCACCGGTAATGGGACGTGCGCCTCCGAGCCTTCAGCCAGCAGCACCGGGATAAACTTGGCACTGACCAAACCCGCATCATAAAGATATTGGTTGATCAGGCGTCCCTCCCAAAGCACGCCATGCCCCACACCGGACTCTTCCTTATGACTAGCCCGGCGAAGATAGGTCTCCGTGCAGACCATCAGGACAAAGTCCGCCGTGTCGATCTGCTCTACGCACCAGGCCGGCCAACCCTCCAGCGGCGTTTGGA
>Ga0306926_10003746_pt1 | contig 15814 bp, 17 predicted proteins | sample flu12Cox44000178_FD_203759 | JGI IMG/M metagenome (GOLD analysis project Ga0306926, IMG submission 203759) | Lab enrichment of tropical soil microbial communities from Luquillo Experimental Forest, Puerto Rico - flux8day.12C.oxic.44.000.178 (v2)... | ecosystem: Environmental > Terrestrial >...
ACCATCATCATGGCGCGCCCTCGAGCCCGGCGAAGACGACGACCTCAGGCATTCGGCAGGTTCCGCGATAGCGCCTCGAGCACGGCCATGCGCACGGCGACCCCCATCTCCACCTGTTCGCGGATGAGCGACTGGGCGCCGTCGGCGACCGCGGTGTCGATCTCGACGCCGCGGTTCATCGGCCCCGGATGCATGACCAGCGCGTCCGGCTTGGCATAGGCGAGCTTCTTCTGATCGAGCCCGAAATAATGGAAGTATTCCTGTGTCGAGGGCACGAACGAGCCGTTCATGCGCTCGCGCTGCAGACGCAGCATCATGACGATGTCGGCGTCGCGCAGGCCCTCGCGCATGTCGCGCGTGGCCTCGACCCCGAAGCGCTCGATGGCGGGCGGCAGCAGCGTCGACGGCGCGACCACGCGCACCCGCGCGCCCAGCGCATTGAGCAGAATGATGTTCGAGCGCGCGACGCGCGAGTGCAGAATGTCGCCGCAGATGGCCACGACCAGCCGCTCGATGCGGCCCTTGTTGCGGCGGATGGTGAGCGCATCGAGCAGCGCCTGGGTGGGATGCTCGTGCGACCCGTCGCCGGCATTGATCACCGAGCAGTCGACCTTCTTGGCCAGCAGCTCGACCGCGCCCGAGGCGTGATGGCGCACCACGATGATGTCCGGATGCATGGCGTTGAGCGTGATCGCGGTGTCGATCAGCGTCTCGCCCTTGCGCATGGAGGAGGAGCCGACCGACATGTTCATGACGTCGGCGCCGAGCCGCTTGCCCGCCAGCTCGAAGGAGGCCTGGGTGCGGGTCGAGACCTCGAAGAACAAGTTGATGAGCGTTCGCCCGCGCAGCGAAACCTGCTTCTTGTCGATCTGGCGGTTGAGGTCGACGAAGTGCTCGGCCAGATCGAGCAGTCCCAAAATCTCCTCGCGCGAAAGCCCTTCGATCCCCAACAGGTCGCGCTGGTTGAGGACGAAGGTGGACTTTTGAGCGATGTTCATTAAAGCCGCTTCTATAGGCCCGACGGTGCCCGGCCGCAAGGGAGCGGGGGCCGAGTCGGTCAAAGCGGCTGTGGATGTTTCGCAACCGGCGAACCGCTGAAACGGCGGCAAAATCCGGCTATCAATGGACGCTCGCGCTGACGGGCGCGCGGATGGAGCGGGCGATGCGCGTCGAGGAGGTGCTCAACCAGTCGCCGCCCTACGTGGACGTCGATCTCTATGCCAGCGATCGCCCGCTGCAGAGTGCCGTCGCGGCCAATGGCGGCGAGCGCGACGCGGCCGCGCTATCGGCCTTCGGCCAGCACTGGGGCACGGCCGAGATGTTCGACCTCGCGCGGGCGGCGAACGAGAACCCGCCCGAGTTGAAGGCGTTCGACGCCAGGGGCAATCGGCGCGACGTCGTGGAGTTTCACCCGGCCTACCACCATTTCATGGCGGAGAGCGTCGCTGCCGGCTTGGCGGCCTCGACCTGGCGCGAGGATGCAACGCCCGCGCCCGCCCCCGCGCAGGTGACCCGCGCCGCGCGCTTCTACATGGCGGCGCAGGTCGAGACCGGCCACCTCTGTCCCATCACCATGACCCATGCCGCGGTGGCGGCGTTCGCGGTCGAGCGGCCGCTGGTGGCCAAGTTCATGCCCAAGATCATGTCGCGCCGTTACGACCCGCGGTTCCGGCCCTGGTGGGAAAAGGGCGGCATCACGCTCGGCATGGGCATGACCGAAAAGCAGGGCGGCACCGACGTGCGCACCAACACCACCCGCGCCGAGCCCGCGGGCGAGGCCTACGCGATCACCGGCCATAAATGGTTCATGTCGGCGCCCATGTGCGACGCCTTTCTGGTGCTGGCGCAGGCGCAAGCGGGCCTCACCTGTTTTCTCATGCCGCGCTTTCGCCCCGACGGGTCGGTCAACGGGCTCTATTTCCAGCGCCTCAAGGACAAGCTCGGCAACCGCTCCAACGCCTCCTCGGAGGTCGAGTTTGCGGACGCGTTCGCCTGGCGCGTGGGCGAGGAGGGCAGGGGCGTGCGCACCATCATCAACATGGTGCAGCTCACGCGGCTCGATTGTGCCATCGCGTCCGCCGGCCTCATGCGTATGGCCCTGGCGCAGGCGATCCACCACGCGCGCTATCGCACCGTGTTCCAAAAGCACCTCGCCGATCAGCCCATGATGCGGGCGGTGCTCGCGGACATGGCGCTCGAGGTGGAAGCCGCGACCGCGCTCACGCTGCGGCTCGCGCGCGCCTTCGATCTCGCCGAGGGCGATGCGCGCGAGGCCGCGCGCGCCCGCCTGCTCACGCCGGCGGTGAAATATTGGGTGTGCAAGCGCGCGCCGGGCTTGATCTACGAAGCGATGGAGTGCCTCGGCGGGAACGGCTATGTGGAGGAGAGCATCTTGCCGCGACTCTACCGCGAGGCGCCGGTCAATGCGATCTGGGAAGGCTCGGGCAACGTGATGTGCCTCGACGTGCTGCGGGCGCTCGGCCGCGACGGCGAAGCCGCGCGCGCGGTGCTGGCGGCGCTTGCCGAGGAAGCGGGCGATCTGGCGGACGCGCGGGCGGCGGTCGATGTTATCGCGCTGGCGGCGGAGGATGCCGAGGGCGAGGCGCGCGCCGCCGTCGATCGCCTTGCTTTGCTGGCGGCGGTGGCGGCGTTACGGCAGAGCGCTCCCGAGGTCGCGGACCTGTTCGCGCGCACGCGGCTGGAGCAGGGCCACGGCGCCATGTATGGAACGAGCCGCATCGCTCCCGACGAGGCGCGCGGTCTCATCGATCGCGCCCTGCCGGCGGCGTGATCGCAGCGGGCTCGGACGTTTCGACAAGCTCAATGCCGTGACGGCGCCAGCGCGCCGCGAGAGAGCCGATCGAGCGCCCCTTGCAAGATGAACGCGGCGGCGTGCTGGTCGATCACCTTGGCGCGGCGGGCGCGCGTGACGTTGGCCGCGATCAGCTCGCGCTCGACCGCGGCGGTGGACAGCCGCTCGTCCCAGAGCGCGATCGGAAGCTCGGTCAAACGCGCGAGATTGCGCGCAAAGGCGCGCGTCGATTGCGCGCGCGGACCCTCGCTGCCGTCCATGTTGATGGGAAGGCCGAGCACGAAGGCGGCCGCTTGCCGCTCGGCGGCAAGGGCGAGGAGGCGCGCGGCATCGGCGGAGAACGTCTTGCGGGCGATGGTTTCGACCGCGGTCGCGAGCCGCCGGTCGGGATCGCTCGCGGCGACGCCGATCGTCTTGGTGCCGAGGTCGAGGCCGATCAACGCGCCGCGGGCGGGCAGATGCACCGCCGCCTCGGCCAGGGGGAGGATCAGTGCCGGCATCGGCGATGGGTAACACGCGTCCCGGCCCGCGGCCAATGTGGAAGTCACCGTCGCGCTTGTGCCGATGCGTTGGTCTATGATGCGTCGTCTACTCCGGCGGAGGAGGTCGTCATGGCCAAGCGGCCGGCCGATGCCCGGCGCAAGCTGGTGGAATTCGACGAGGAGACCTGGCAGGCGTTGGATCTGCTCGGGCGCGATTCGATGAAGACGTTCCAGGAACTTGCCGACGAGGCTTTTCGCGACCTGTTGCGCAAATACGACCGGCCGACTGATTTGAAGGCCGCGCTCAAGCAGAGCGTCCGATCGTCCGCCGAGTCGCGTGCTCCCTCACCGAACCGAAATCGTGGACGGCGTCGTTAGGCGCCTCAGGTCGAGGGCGGCGGCGCGAAGAAACATCGTCGGCTGCCGTCAGGCCGCTTGCAGCGCCAGAATTCGCCGTCGGGTGAGGGCTGGGCTTCGGCGAACGGAATCGCCTCGTACATCGACGGCCCGATGCCGGCGAGCGGACCATGGATGATCACATAGCCCTCGCCGGTCATCATGACGCGCTCCTTCGGGACGACGAAGCAATCGCCTTCGCCGCAGCACCATTCGCCGGCGGCATTGCGGTGGCCGCCGCGCGAGATCCAACTGTCGTGGGCTAAGGTATCGGGAATGACGAGGACGAGGCCGGCGAAGACGAGTGTGCACCGTGCAAGGCTTCCGAACATATGGGTTATGTTCCTTTCGTTGTCCCGGCCCGGCAGCCGATCAGATCACGCACACTCTCCTTGGTTCCCGGATAGCGCCGGTTGCAGACATCTACTCCGCACGCGGCTTTGTGGATAACTCAACCCTGGGGGCGGGTGTGCTGACCCCATCGGCGAATCAACCCCTTGATTTGGAAGTATAAACCTAAATGGGGCTAGAATATATCCCGAGATATTGCATTGCACCATTGCGCCCGGAACTGGAGCCGCTGCCGGAGTAAGAAGTCGTTGTCCGCGCGGCACTTACGGTAATCCGCGCGACACTTACGGTAAGATGTGGCAAGCAATGGAGGACGTGATGAGAACAGTGTTGCTGGGGTTTGCAATGGCGCTCATGGCCGCCGCCGCGCCGCGCGCAGCCGCGGGGGCGGAGATCAAGGTGCTCACGGCCGGCGCCTTCAAGCAGGTACTGCTGGCGCTCGTCCCCGACTTCGAGCGCGCGACCGGCCACAAGGTGACGGTCCAAAACGACACGGTCGGCGCGCTGACCAAGCGGATCGAGGGCGGCGAGGCGTTCGACCTCGCCGTGCTCACCCCCAAGGCGGTCGATGACCTCGCGAAGGAGGGCAAGTTCGTCGCCGGCAGTCGGGCAAACCTCGCGCGGGTCGCCGTCGGCGTCGTGGTCAAGGACGGCACGCCGAAACCGGACATCGGCTCGGTCGCCGCGTTCAAGCAGGCGCTGCTCGCGGCCAAGTCCGTGGCCTATATCGATCCCGCCGCCGGCGGCTCGAGCGGCATCTACGTCGCCGGTCTCCTCGACAAGCTCGGCATCGCCGGCGAGGTGAAGCCCAAGGCCAAATTGATCCCGGGCGGCGCGGTGGCGGAGCACGTGGCCAAAGGCGAGGCGGAGCTCGGCATTCACCAGATCAGCGAAATCCTGCCGGTGAAAAGCGTCACGCTCGTGGGTCCGCTGCCGGCGGAGATCCAGAACTACACCGTCTACGCGGCCGGACTCGGCGCCCAGGCCAAGGAGGGCGACGCCGCCAAGGCCTTGCTCAAGACGCTCACCAGCCCGGCCGCGGCCGAGGTGCTCAAGTCGAAGGGCATGGAGCCGGCGGGATCCTCCTGACGGTAAGTCGGCGATGAACGTCAAGGCGCTGCTCTTCGATGTGTTCGGTACGTTGGTCGATTTTCGCACCGGCGTCGCGCGCGAGGCCGAGGCCATTCTCGGGGCCGCCGGACACAAGCTCGACTGGCCCGCGTTCGCGGATGCCTGGCGCAAGGAGTATCAGCCTGCCTTGGAGGAGGTGCGCGCCGGCCGCATGGCGTTCCGCAAGCTCGACGTGCTGCACCGGGAAAATCTCGATCGCATCCTGCCGCGGTTCGGGGTTTCCGCGCTGGCGGAGGACGCGGCGCGTAGTCTCAATCTCGCCTGGCATCGCCTTCCCGCCTGGCCCGACGTGCCGGGAGGCCTGGCCCGGCTCAAGCGCCGCTTCCTGCTGGCGCCGGTCTCGAACGGCAACATCTCGCTGATGGTGGACCTCGCGCGCCGCAACAATTTTCCCTGGGACGCGATCCTGGGCGCGGAAATCGCGGGCGACTACAAGCCCAAGCCGCGCGTCTACCTCGCCGCCTGCGAGGCCTTCGATCTGCCGCCCGGCGACTGCATGATGGTCGCGGCACATACCAACGATCTTCTGGAAGCGGCCAAATGCGGGCTGCGCACGGCTCACATCGCACGGCCGAACGAGCACGGGCCGCGCATCGGGGAAGCCGCTCCCCAGGCGCCGGTCGACGTCGCGGCGGCGAATCTCGAGGATCTCGCCGTCAAGCTCGGCGCGTGAGGCCTGCGCGCGCCGCCGGGTGCTGAAGCTCAACGCGGCGTTGGCGGAACAGTTGCTCTTTGCCGCTGTTGGGGAATAGCGTTTCTACCTTGCTGAGGAGCGACGGCATGGCCGATCCCGTCTCCCAGTTCGCCACTCGCATCGCCTACGGCGCCAGGCAGCTGCCGCGGGTTGCCTGGTATGTCGGCCACGGCATGGTTATGCGGCGTCTGTCCCAAGCCGTGCGCGAGCGCGCCGGTGCAAGCACGCGGCCGCGCGCTCACACCCGTGTGCCCGTGCCCGACCGGCGACGCCTTTACGCCGACATGGCCGTGCTGTTCCGGCAAGACCTCGCCAACGTCGAGGCCGGCATCTATCCCTTGCCCGCCGATCATGACGGCACGTTGCCGCTCGTGCTCAACCGTTCGCGCCTCTTCTTCGAGGATTTGCCGGACGTGCATCGCCGCCGTGAGGACCGACAGTACCGGCAGGTGATGACCGAGGACACGCGCGGCAAGCGGCCGGATTACTATCTGCAGAATTTCCACTTCCAATCGGGCGGCTGGCTGACGGAGGATTCGGCGCAGCGATACGACACGCAGGTCGAGGTGCTTTTCAACGGCTCGGCGAATGCGACGCGCCGACAAGCGCTGCTACCGCTGCACGAGGTCTTCGCCGGACGCGATCAGCGGCGGCTGCGGCTGCTCGACGTGGGCTGCGGCACCGGTCGCTTTCTCGATGCGTTCAAGCAGACATGGCCGCGCCTGCCGGCCCTCGGCATCGACCTGTCGGAAGCTTACCTCGCGGAGGCCAAGCGTCACTTGCAGCGGTGGTGCTGGCTCAACCTCATGGTCGCGAAAGGGGAAGCGCTTCCCGTCAAGGACGCAAGCCAGGATGCGGTGACGAGCATCTTCATGTTCCATGAATTGCCGCCGAAGGTGCGCCGCGTCGTATTTCACGAGTTCGCCCGCGTGTTGAGACGCGGCGGTCGCGTCGTCGTGGTGGACTCGCTGCAAATCGGCGACGAACCCGACTATGACGGCATGCTCGAACTCTTTCCGCAGAGCTATCACGAGCCCTATTACAGGAGCTACCTCAAGGAGGACTTCCGCAGCATCGCCGCAGATTGCGGCCTCACTCATATCCGAGACGTGAACGCTTTCGTTTCCAAAGTGATGGTTTTCGACAAGCGATGACGGCGATGCGCCCGCCGCCTCAATACGGCCGCACCGTGCCCTTGACCGTGGTGCGCAGCATTAGTCGGCGCTCGCTCGAGGGAAAATCGGTGCGCGCGTGCGACGAGCAGCGATTGTCCCACAGCAGGAGATCGCCTACGCGCCAGACGTGCTCGTAGACGAAGTCGCGCTTCTCCGAGTGGTCGAACACGGCGTTGAGCAGCGGCTCGCTTTCCGCTGGCGCCATGTCGTGAATGCCGACGGTCATCAGCCGGTTGACGTAGACCGCCTTGCGGCCGGTGTCCTCGTGGGTGCGAAACACCGGATGGGTGCATTCGGCGAAGGCCACGGTGCCGCGGTTGTCACCCTTTTGGGTCGATCCGTAATTGTAGTGGTGCATGGCCTTGCGGCCTTCGAGCCGATCGCGGATCGCCTGATCGAGCGTGTCATAGGCGGCGTAGCCGCTCGCGAACAGCGTGTTGCCGCCGGCGGAGGGAATTTCGACGGAATAAAGTAACGTCGCTTTGCTCGGCACCTCGGCGTGGATCATGTCGTGGTGGAACATCATCTCGCCGTCGGGCAGAGCGCCGATGGGCTCGCCGTTCTCGCGGATATTGGAGATCAACATGATCCCGGGTAGCAGGCTCGAATAGCCCCTGGGGAAATATTTCGGCGGCCGCGACAGCTCGCCCAGCTCGCCGAAATAGCCGGTCGCGCGGATCAAGTCTTCTTGCGACAGCGTCTGGCCGGGAAAGACGATGACGAGGTGATCGAGCCAGGCTTGGTAGATGGCGCGGACGGTTTCGTCGTCGGGCTTTTCGCGCAGGTCGAGACCGCGGATTTCGGCCCCGATATGCTTGCTGAGCGGAACGACGTCGAACCTGGTTCGGGTCATGACCGTCATGGCGGTTCTCCCGCGGTTACAGGGCGCCTCGAGCCTTTCATTGCGCCGCGACCGGCGCCGCCGCGTGGTGGGCCGCCTTGCCATGCTCGACTTCGCCGCTGGCCAAAGCGGCGAGGATCTTCGCAACCAGCTCGCGCGCGGACGCCGCGCTCAGTTCCACCGCGACGCGCTCGCGCCCGCCATCCGCTTCGCTGATGAAGTCGATGCCGAGCGCGTGATCGAGCGGCGCGTGGAAGGGATGATCGTAGTAGACGTTGGCAGTGTCGATCCGCATCCAGCCGTTCGGCCCCTTGGCGCTGCCCATGAGCTTGGCCTTCTCGACGATGTAAGAGCACATGGTGATCTCCTCGAATGTCAGGCCGCGCGGGCCGCGGCCGTCGCAGCGAGATGCCTGTGGAAGAATGCAAACACCTTGTTCCAGCCGTCGAGCGCCTGCTCCGGGCGATAGGCGGGCCGCGCGGCGTTGAAAAAGGCGTGACCGGCGCCGTCGTAGCGGTAAAACTCGTAGCTCTTACCGAGCTTTTTGAGCACGGCTTCGGTGCGGTTCACCTGGTCGCGGTTGGGATTTTCGTCGTCGTTGCCGAACAGGCCAAGCAGCGGACAGCGCAGCTTCGCTGTGAGATCGATGGGCGCGACCGGCCGCTTGGCGTTGAGCTGCTTGGGGTCGTCGACGATGACGTTGCCGCCCCAGCAATCGACCGCCGCGTCGATGCCGTCGAGCGAGCAGGCGGCGAGATAGGTGTGGCGCCCGCCCGAGCAGAAGCCGATCACTCCGACCTTGCCGTTGGCATAGGGTTGGGCGCGCAAGAACTCCATTGAGCCCGCGACGTCGCCCAGGACCTGCTCGTCGGCGACGCCGCCAGCCGCGCGCACGCGGGCGCCGACATCATCGGGGCTGCCGGGGCCTTCGCGGAAATAGAGGTGCGGCGCGATGGTCGCCAATCCATGATGGGCGAGCTTGCGAGTCGCCTCTTTGATCCATTCGTCCCACCCGGGCATGTGATGGATCAGGACCACGCCAGGCCACGGTCCGCCGCCGAGCGGACGCGCGTAATAGGCTTCGCCCACATCCCCCTTGTGGCCGCGAAAGGCGATCGTCTCCGCGAGCATACTTTCGTAGGTCATGCCATTCCTCACCAGCTTAACGGCCGTTGCCACGATTACACATAACCTTCGCGCGGCCTAGGGGTGCAAAAGCGACCGGCGCTAGCGAGGCGAGTATTGTAGGTGGTGAGTCAGGATCGAGGCTGTTGCGAAAGGAGCGGCTCGCGCCGGCCGCTCAATCAGGACATCGATGAAGCACAGCCTTGTAGGTCTGGTCCTGATCCGAAAAGTCGATGGTCTTGTCCTCGCGCGGCGTGAAGGTGACGTCGCCCAGCATCTGGCTGCCGCCCGGGCCCTTGCATTCCACATGGACCACAAAGGTGGTGCCCTCGCGCTTCTTGCTCAGGATGGTGCACAGGCCGAACACGGAGTCGATGTCGCGCGGCGTGATTGTCACGCGCGACACGCCGAGGTCCGAACCGTCCGTCTTGCAGGCTTGATTTTCCGTATAGGTGCCGACGAGCGGGAAGTCGTCCTGCCCCTGCACCGGCGTTGCGAGCGCCGCCAGCGCGAGAATGCTGAGCACGCGTCCTGCAAGCTTGACCACTTGGCCCCTCCCACCCGAAACCATCGCTGGTGCCTTTGAAGAGTGTAAAGAATGTCGCGGAAGGGGCCAATGATCAATTCCGCCGGCGCCGCGGCACCCGGTCGCGGGCCCGTCGGCATGACGCCGCGGGTGTGGCGCCAGCCGTCGAACTATCGTAAGCATCGCGCCCCATGAGCAAGGCCGAGCTGGTTTCCATTCCGGTCGTGGATGTGCGCGAGGGCGGACCCGTTCGCCACGCGGTCGACGCGTGTGCGCGGGCGCGCGCGCTGCGGGATGATTGTGTGATGTGGTTGCCGCGCGCAGCGCGCATGTTGCTTCCCGCCATGGACGCGGTGACACGCCGCTGGCTCCAGCGCTCGCATTCGCCCTACGTCACGGATCTCGAGGCGATCGCCGTCGCGCTCGGTTTTCCCGGTATCTGGTTTCTCAACGGCACCTACCAATGGGGCTGCACCGCGGTTGCTCGCGACGAGGGCGGCGTGCCCTGGCTCGCGCGCACGCTCGATTGGCCATTCCCGGGGCTAGGCCGTCATCTCGAAATCGCGCGCATGTGCGGCCCCGCGGGCGAGTTCATCAACGTCACGTGGCCGGGCTACGCGGGCGTGCTAACCGCCTTGGCGCCCGGCCGGTTCGCGGCCGCCATCAACCAGGCGCCGCTCTGGCGCCGCACCCGCAAGCCATGGCTGCGGCCCTACGACCTCGCCGTGAACGCCTTGCGGACGTGGCCGATCCGCTTCCGCCCGCCCGACCATCTGTTGCGCGAGGTGTTCGAGACCTGCCGTCATTTCGGCGAAGCCAAGCGCCGGCTCGAGACAGTGCCGGTGGCGCGTCCGGTGATCTTCACGCTCATCGGCTGCGAGCGCGGCGAGCGTTGCGTGATCGAGCGGACGGAGGAAGGGTTTGCCAGTCGCGCGGAGGACACATCGACGGCCAACGATTGGCTGCGAAGCACGACGCCGTGGGAGGCGCGGGTATGCGCCACGCTCCTGCTCAAGAGCTCGCGCGAAGAGGCGACCGCGCACAGCCGCGCCCGGCGTGAGGCGCTCTCGTCCTGGCCGCAACCGTTCGCGCGCTCCGATTTCGCCTGGGTGACGCCGCCCGTGCTCAATCCCTTCACCCGCATCGCGGTGGAGATGTGCGCGGCCAACGGAACGCTGCGGGCGGTCGGCTACGAGTCGGAGCCGGGCAGCCCGCTTCCGCGGCAAGCGACGCAGGTCCGCGAATTGGCTGTGGCCAGCGTTGCGGCGTGAGCGGCTAACGCCGATTTTCCCCGAGCACGCGGCGCGCTAAAATATTTTCGACATGTTTCTTGCCTCCAATGGGAGGAACGTTCGCTCATTCTGCGCGAACAGGGGGGAGCTGTGCGCAAGGTGGCGTTGCGTCTTGTGTCCGTTGCCGCGGCTGCCGCGTTGGCAGGCGGGCATGTCCACGCGGCGCCGGTTGCGCCGAGCGCGATCGCGACCGATCTTGCGCTCGCCGAACCGGCGCAATTCATCTACCGCGGCAAGCCGTACTGCTGGTATCCCTACGGATGGGCGGGCGCCGCTTGGTATTGGTGCGGTTTTGGCACCTATGCCGGCGTCGGCTGGGGCGGCACCTATGGCTGGAACGGCTGGGTCGTGCCGCGACACTACCGCGCCGCGCGGGTCGCACCGCCATACCGCTTCTGGCCCGAGCCCTGAGCAAGCCGCCATCCCGGCGTCGGCCGGCCACCAACCTCTTAGCGAACAGCGTGGCGCTGGCGAGTGGGCGCCGCCGCTACGATTGTGCCGGAGGCTGCTTGTCCTCGCCGGCGAACAGCGCGGCCGGAAACTGCGCTCGCCATGCCGGTCTTGGTCACGCCGTGCCGCGACCCAACCCTATATTAACGCGGCAGGAGAAGACTTGTTCGCCGCAACGCCGGCACATCGGAATGGCACCCCCGCCGTCGGGGAGGCCATTGCGGTTCGTCCGCGAGACGTCCGATATGCTGGCGGGACGCCGGCGTGATCTCACCCCGCCGACGACGAAAACCAGCTGCCTGACGGAGATCCCCGATGCCGCGTGCTATCGTTCGCCGAGCCGAAGCCGTTCCCGCCACCAGCATGATCGCGCTTGCGATCGGCGCGGCCGCGTTCGGAGCCGTTGCCGTCGGGGCGCTCGCAATCGGTCGGCTCGCGCTGGGCCGCGTAACGGTCAAGAAGGCGCGCTTTCAGGCGCTCGAAGTGGACGAGCTGACGGTGCGCAAGTTGCGGGTGCGCGAATACGACGGGCCGCCGCCTCCCGCTTGATCTGTGCGCGCAGCACGTCCACCCGCACGTCATGCTCGAACCCGTCGGAAAGCTGCGAGCTCGAGCAGGATCCGGCGGCCGACTTCGTTGGGATACTGGTTGCCGCGATTGCCGAGGATCACGATGCCGAGCCTGCGGCGCGGCATCATCCCGATATAGGCGGATGCGTTGTTGAGACCGCCGTACTTTTCGGTGATGGTCGGCGCGTCCCCGACGAGGACCTCCCAGGCTAGCGCCTGCCGGTTGCGCGGGCCGATGGTCCAGACGTCCTGCTGCGCCAAGCGCATCGCCTCGCGCAACGACCGCTCGACCGGCAACTCGCCGAGATTGGCGGCGAGAAACACAGCCATGTCGCGCGCAGAGGAATACATCTGGCCCGTGCCCGGCCAGTGGTAGTAGCTCTCCTGACTGCCCGGCTCTCCGATCGGTTCGCCCTCGTCGGAGTAGCCCTGCACCGCGCGGCGCTTGTGTTCGGGGGCGAGGCGTCCGCGCGCGCTGTCATCCTGCCGCGGCAGCACGGTCGACGTCATGGCGAGCGGGCGCAGCAGCCGCTGCTCGATCAGCTCGTCGATCGGCGTGCCGTATCGACGCTCGAGCGCAAGGTGCAGAAGCACATAGCCCGCGTGAGTATAAAGATGCTGCTGACCGGGCGTCTTGTCCGCCTTCCAGGCATTGAGCGTGCGGATGAACTCCGGCAGCGTGTAGCCCCAGTCCGGCCAGGGCGGATGGTCCTGCGGCAGCAGCAGCCCGGACGTGTGCGTCGCGAGCTGGCCGAGCGTGACGCGGCCGATATCGCCGTCCCGGTCCAGCTCGACGACATATTTGGCGACTGGGTCGTCGAGCCTGAGTTCGCCGTTGCCCACCGCCTGCGCCAGCAGCGTCGTCTCGAACACTTTGCGCAGCGAAGCGAGATTGAACAGCGTGTCGGTCGTGATCGGCCGTTTGTTGGCACGATCGGCCCAGCCGTAATTGAAGAACAGCGTTTGGCCTTCGATGCGCAAGGCCACCGCGACGCCGCCGGCGCCGTCGGGCGGTACGATTGCGCGAACGTGACGTGCAACCATTCGTTCAATCTGGCGGTCGGCGCCGGCGGCGGGCGCGGCGACCAGCGCTATGATCGATGCCATCGTCACGAGTCGCATGCGTCCCACCAAGGTTCAGGGCGACAACGCCTCCGAAGCCAGCGGCGCGGAGAACATCTTGCGCGCGTTGTGTCCGACGCCAGGGAGTTCGACCAATCGCCAGTTGAAGGTCCAGCCGCGGGCCTGCGCCAGCGTCTTCGCCGCGTTGAATACGTCCAATCCGCGCTGGTAGCGCGACGCGCCCTGGGCCAATGCCTCGGGATAATCGTTTCGCTTGTCGTCGCGGGTATCGCCTTGGCCGAGATAGATGGTCAGCGGCTGTTCGAGGTAGCGCCGCAGCGCCGCCTCGCCGTCCGTTCCCGAATAGACCTTTCCCAGCCCGTAGGGCGCGTCGATCGCGAGGCTCGGAAACACGTAGCTTCCCGCATTTGCGATCACGATGCGGCGCGCTTCGGTGGGCACGAAGGCGGCGAGCCGGTCGAGAAATTGGCCTCCTGCGGAGTGGCCGAGCAGGGAATAGGGGAGGGGCCGGCCTTCCTGTCCGCGCGCCCAGGCGACGAGATCGAGCACCAGCGTGCCGGTCCAGTCGCGCGCATTTTGCACCACCGCGTCCTTGACGATGCCTCCGCGCTGGTAGCGCCAGGTGGGAAAGGCGCGTTTGTCGAACACCGGCGCGACCACCAGCAGGCACAGCCGGTCCGCAAGCGCGCGCGCGTCATCGCGATATGTGCGAGCGGTGCGGGCGATGCCGTGAAAGACGAGCAGCAGCGCCGGATCGGAACATCCCGCCGGGCGGTAGGTGAAAACCACCATGGGCGCGCCGTTGATGTCGATCACCTGTCGTCTGGTCGTAATCGGCGCCGCCAGCACCGGCGCGCAGCCGAGCAAACCGCATAGGATCGCGGCGACCGCGAGGCATCTCGTCTTCGGCATTGCGCTCTCTTATGGGTGTCCGCCTCAGGCGCGCTGCAAGACGTTCGCAGAACCGACATGATCCGGGTTTAAGGGATCCTCATCAGCCCAACAATGGAGTACCGCATGGCGAAGCTTACGCTCTATCACGCCGCGCCGTCGCGCTCATCGATCACGCGATGGATGCTGGAGGAGATCGGCGAACCCTACGACATCCACCTGCTGAGCTTGAGCAAGGGCGATAACCGCGCTCCCAACTATCTCGCGGTGAACCCGATGGGCAAGGTACCGGCGCTCAAGCACGGCGACGTCGTCATCACCGAGGGGGCGGCGATCTGCGCTTATCTCGCCGACGAATTTCCCCGCGCCAAGCTCAACGTGCCGATCGGCAGCCCGCGCCGGGGCGTTTATCTCAAGTGGCTGTTCTTCGGACCGAACTGCATCGAGGCGGCGATGATGGATCGCGCCAACCCGCGCAAGGACGAGCCGCGGCGCGGCATGCTGAGCTACGGCGATTTCGACACCGTGATGGACGTGACGGCGAAGGCGGTCGCGAAGGGCCCGTATCTCATGGGTGAGCAGTTCACCGCCGCCGATGTGGTCGTCGGCTCCACGCTGCGCTGGGGCATGATGTTCAAGCTCGTGCCCGAGCGTTCCGAGTTCACTGCCTATACCAACCGCCTCGCCGCGCGGCCGGCATTCCAGCGCGCGGAGGCCAAGGACAAGGAACTCGCCGCGGCATGACGTGACGACGACAGTCACGTGTCGCAGACTCGGTGCGCTCCCTCGCCCCGCGGAGCGTAGCAGAGCGGGGAGAGGGTTGGGGTGAGGGGCAGCTTGTAGCGCCCCTCACCCGGACGAGACTGTTTGTCGAGTATTGAGCCCTCTCCCCGCCATAGCGCGTCGAAGACGCGCGTGAACGCGCTTAAGGCGGGGCGAGGGCACGAGCGGCGAGGGCGCTGGCCCGGATGGAGCGTGCGCGAAATCCGGGCTACGTTCGCGCCTGATGATCCTGGCGCTGCGCATTCTTTATTTCGAGGACCTCTCGGTCGGCATGACCGAGACGCTGTCGAAGACGATCGCCGCCTCCGACGTGGTCGGGTTCGCGCAGCTCACCGGCGATCGCAATCCCATCCATCTGTCGGAGCATTTCGCCGCCAAGACCCAGTTCGGGAAGAGGATCGCCCACGGCCTCTACACCGCGAGCCTGATCTCGGCGGTGTTGGGCACGCGCCTTCCCGGCCCCGGCGCCGTCTACATCTCGCAGACGCTCAACTTCCGCGCCCCGGTCAAGATCGGCGACCAGGTGGACGTGACCGTGACGGTGGCGGAGCTCATCCCCGAGCGCCAGCGCGCGCGGCTTGCTTGCAGTTGCAAGGTAGGGGACGAGATCGTGCTCGACGGCGAGGCCTGGGTGAAGGTGCCGTCCGCCGCCAAATCGAAGCGCCCGCTGCCGCGGCTGTGAGTGGGAAGGGCGACCGGGCAATTTCCATCGTCACTTGCGCCATCGCCGCAGAAGATCGAATGGTCGCGGCCAGTCGATCAGTGGCCGCACCGCCGGCGTTCGAACGCACATGACATCTGAAAGAAGGTCACTCCGCCGCTTCCGTGCGTGGCTTGCGCTTGGCGTCGCGTCGCGCCAGCACCGGCGCCAGAAACTGCCCGGTATAGCTGCGCTTGATCTTGGCGATCGCCTCCGGCGTGCCGGCGGCCACGATCTCGCCGCCGCCGTCGCCGCCCTCCGGCCCGAGGTCGATGATCCAGTCGGCGGTCTTGATCACTTCGAGATTGTGCTCGATCACGACCACGGTGTTGCCCTGCTCGACCAGCTCGTGCAGCACGTCGAGCAGCTTCTTCACGTCGTGGAAGTGCAGCCCCGTGGTGGGCTCGTCGAGGATGTAGAGCGTGCGGCCGGTGGCGCGCTTGGACAATTCCTTGGCGAGCTTGACCCGCTGCGCCTCGCCGCCGGAGAGCGTGGTGGCCTGCTGGCCGACAT
>Ga0306926_10003747_pt1 | contig 15814 bp, 13 predicted proteins | sample flu12Cox44000178_FD_203759 | JGI IMG/M metagenome (GOLD analysis project Ga0306926, IMG submission 203759) | Lab enrichment of tropical soil microbial communities from Luquillo Experimental Forest, Puerto Rico - flux8day.12C.oxic.44.000.178 (v2)... | ecosystem: Environmental > Terrestrial >...
TGCGGGGATGGCGCCTTCATCGCAGCGGCATCGGCCGCCGGATTGCAGGCGACTGGTGTGGAAATGCGACCGGAGCACGCCCGTTCCAAGGGGCTGACGGTAGTCGAGCGCGTCGAGGACGCCGGAGGTCCGTTCGACCTCATAACCCTATGGCACAGCCTGGAACACGTCCGCTCGCCACGGGAGCTGCTCGAGCGACTGTTGCCGCGGCTGAGCGATGACGGTTTCCTTGTTGTTGCTGTGCCCAATGCCGAGAGCGTACAGGCGCGGGTTTTCGGGCCGGGCTGGTTTCACCTCGATGTCCCCCGGCATCTCTTCCACTTTACACCGCGCGCGCTGAAGCGATTGTTGGAAAGCTGCGGCCTGGAGGTGGTCCGGCGCTGGGACATCGAAGTCGAATTGGATCTGTTCGGGTGGGCTCAGAGCGCCCTCAACCGGGTAATTCGCACTCCGAACGTGCTCTTCGATGTGGTCACCCACCGGCGGCGGCGTCATAAGCCATTGGAGATCGCGGCCAGCCTTGTCCTAGGCACCGTGGTCACGATAACTGCGGCGCCGGTGGTGCCGCTTGCCGCCGCGCTGTCAAGCGGCGCCGTGGTGATCTTTGCGGCGAAGAACCAGCGCGCTAGCCGTTGAACCGCCGGTAAGCTCGTGCAGTATTTTTAAAGCTGCATCTGAACTTGTGGAGCCAGTGCTTTGCGAGGCTCCCGTCGCTGCAAGCCCTCGAAGACGCTGCCGCGCTCCCACCCCCAGCACGCCAGGCGAAACTCGGTAGCAGTCCGAAGTACGCCAACGCCATAGGCAATGCTTCGGCGAAAGTTTATAGAAGATGCCCCGGTGAAATACCGGGTGGGACAGGAAATCTCGCCAACCCGAAAGCCGCGGTAAATGATCTGGGAAAGCATCTCGTTATCGAATACAAAATCATCCGAGTTGTTATCGAGAGGAATATCCTCTAGGACAGCGCGAGTGTAAGCGCGATAACCGGTATGGTATTCAGATAGCTTATAGTTCAGTAAGATATTTTGTGTAAATGTAAGCATACGGTTGGCAACATATTTGTACAGCGGCATTCCCCCTGCCAAGGCGCCAACACCAAGTATCCGAGATCCCAGGACCACGTCGAAAAAACCAGACGCCAATAGGGATGCCATGGGTAAGATAAGCTTCGGTGTATATTGATAGTCCGGATGCAGCATAATTACGATATCTGCGCCTCGGTCGAGCGCTGTGCGGTAGCAGGTTTTCTGGTTGGCGCCGTAACCTTTATTGTGATCGTGGGCAATCGTGATAATACCAAGCTCCTTGGCAAGCTTCAGAGTCTCATCTGTGCTAGCGTCGTCAACAAGAATGATGTCGTCTACTACATCGATCGGGATTTCGGCGAACGTCCGTTGCAGCGTGAGCGCGGCATTAAACGCCGGCAGAACAACACAAAGTCTATTTCCAATTATCATCACTTAACCTATCTGATCTTGACGCTGGAGCTCCGGAAATTTCGGGGTATTACATATTCCTGCGGTGGACCACGGCGTAGTCGTCGCTGTAGACGCGTTGCCATCCGGGGAGGTGGTCGAGCAGGGCCGCGGCCGCGCTCGACGGCTCGAACAGCGTCCAGGCGATGGCGTAATGGTCGAGCAACCCGGGCAACGCCTCGCCGATCCCAGCGCTCGCCGCGGCATTGCAGGCGAGGAATTCGTCGCCGAAGAGGTCGGCCCGGCCGTCGATGAAGGTGGGTATGCCGACGAACGTCAGATACCCGCCGAACCGGATCGAGTGGAGGACGTGGCCGGTAAGGCCCGCTGCGCGCGCGGCGTCGACAGCCAATACCGGCGCGACGGCTTCGCGCGGGCCAATGCCGCGCCGATCGAGCGCAAGCGCCGTCGACAGAAATCCGAGCGCGATCAAGACCGCAGCGATCACCGCGGCGGCAAACGGCACCATCGTCAATCCGCGCGCGGCCCGCTTTCCCGCCGAGCCGGTTCGCGCCGACACCGGGGAGCCCAGCTGAGCGGAGAGCGGGGCGGCGATCAGCAGCGGGCCGATGATGCCCAGCAGCTCCTGGTTGCGCACATGGGTCAGCGCCAGGTGCAGCAGCACGAGAACCATCGCGGTTCGCGTCCACGGCAGTCTCAATCCCAATGAAAACCCGCCGAGGATCGCCAGCGCGATCCACACCTCAAGCGGCTCGAAATGCTGGAAATCGGCGGCGTGCCACTCGGAGAGCGCGGAGATTGCAAAACTCATCCGCAGCATGCGCAGCGGCAATGTGAACAGGTCGAACCCGTTTGGCGATACCAGCGCAGCGAGGGTGGACAATCCCAAAAAAACGCCCCATCCCCGGAGCGTTTGCCAGCGGGCCGAGGCGGGAGCGACCAGCACCGCCTCCGCGGCGAGCAGTCCGGCAAACAGCAACCCGACGACAAAACCGCCATGCAGGTTGCACCACAGGATCATGACCGGCAGCAGGGCGAAGGATGGGGCGGCGCCCTCGTCTCGCGCTCGGATCACGCCCGCCATCCACGCCACCAAGAGCGGCAACGCCAACACATGGGGGCGGGCGAGCAGATGCGGCTCGGTCAGTGCGAAAGCCAGCAGCGCGCCGATCGCGGCGCGGCGCGGCCCGAGCGAGCGCTGCAAGGCGCGGGCGAGCAGCGCAAACGCGGCAGCGATCGCCAAACCGGTCGCGGCGATGACGCCGCCCCATCCGAGCCCGTCATAGACGGCGGCGAAGACGATCTCCGCTAGCCATTCGTGAGGGACCCAGCTCCCGCCAGGGAAGGTGAAGGTAAACGGATCATGGAACGGGATCGCGCGGTGCTCGACGATCCAGCGTCCGATAACGATATGCGAGAGCGTGTCGCCATCGTTGAGGAGAGCAAACGCCGAAGCTACCGCGACAGTATAAGCTCCCAGACCGACGAGGAGCGGCACCAACCACGCGCGAACCGGGTGCAATAGATGCGTATCGGTGAGGGCCGGCGATCGCGGAAAGGACGCGCCTATCGACTGCATGCCGCGCGCCCGACGTGCCTGACCAGGACTCGCTCAGCTACCAACCGCGGCGAGCGCCGGCGGGGACTGGTGCGGTGCGACTTCGGGCTCAGCCACGGGCGGGCGCGGAGCAAAGGGCGGCCGCGTGTCGCTGCCGTTCATCGCAGTTTTGAGGCGAACGCGACCACGGGCTAGATGCGAGCGCACGGCACCGACGGAGGTGCCCATGCTCTGCGCCGCCTCGTCGTAGGACTTACCCTGGACGCCGATCAGGATGACGGCCGAGCGCTGGTTGGCGGAGAGACGGCGCAGCGCAGCGCCGAGGTCGCGCAACAGAAGCCGCAGCTCAGCCATATGCGTCGCCGGCGGCGGTTCGGCGGCGGCAATTTCCTCCAGCGCTGTGGCCGAGCGGTTGGATCTGTTCACGACCGCGAGAAAGCGATTGCGCATGATCGTGTAGAGCCAGCCGCGCAGATCCGTCCCTGCCTGCCACAAATGCGCGTTGGCGAGTGCTTGCACGAGCGTGTCCTGGACGAGATCGTCGGCATCGGCCCTTTCGCGATGCCAGCGCCGCGCCGCACGGCGCAGGAAAGGTATCTCTTGCTCGACTTGTCCCGCGAACTCCGCCTCCGCAAGCTCCGCCGATGCCGGCGCGCGGGTACTTGGCTGCGGCGCTCCGGCTGCGACTATATCATGCGAACCCGGCGCCTCGTAGTTCGTTGACATTCTACGTGACCCACACGCAAACAAAGGCGAATTGCACGGACCGGTAAACGCAGCGTCGAGGTGAAACAGCTGATGCGTTTATTCAGGACGCTTCTCTGACACAAAATGGACAGCAATTCAAGCAAATTTTACCGAAGGGTTAACGGCTGTTACCGGACTGTTACGATTGCCCACTCTCCTTGACGAGAGACCGGGTCGACACGCGACCCGGCGGTCCACGGGGTTGAAGCGCGGCGCGCTGCGGGCATCAAGACCCCGATTTTGGTGCCGCTATCGGCGGACGGCGACCAGAGGACTGCGCTCAGGCAAGTGTCCGCGGCGTTCAGCAATTAAGTCAAAGGAAAAGGATCCACACGAGGGCGTCCGCTTCGCTCAATATTACTCGAGAGTCACCGTCATCTCACACTGCAGGGTCACTGAACGTCAAAAATGCGTTCGGGGCAGTCTTGTTATCGGTTGATGCAGCCGCAACGCAGCAGGAAAAGCTCAGCGTCCGACGGCGGTGATTGCCGGTCGTCTCCCAACCCTAACCGTTCATTCACTGCACTTGGCGAGATCGGCGGCTCCCGACGCGTGCCGATCTGGTACTGTGGGCATGCCAAAGCGAGGCTTCCGTCGGTGCGCGAAATACGGCAGCGGCTACATGCCGCTGGCTTATCCAGCGGATGATGCCGCGTTGGCGGCCTTCTCCAAGTTGCGCGCGCTGCCGCAGGAAGCGGAGCGTGATCTTTCAGCCACGGGGCTGGAAATCTGGGTTTCTTCTGGCGCCGGGAACGCGGATGATCGTCGCCGCCAAATCAGCTTCTGGAAAGACGCAGGGGTCACGCCGGTGACGGAGCACACGACCGATGTGAGCGGGCACCACAAGCGCATCGGCGGCCGCAGCGCCGCAGAGCACTTAACGGCGATCCCCGGTACCTTGAAGCAGTGGCCAACCTGCTGTAGATCGGTGTTCGCGAGCTTTGGCAAGTCGCTTCGTGAGGGCTCTGTCCGTCGAAGCGACAAAGTCTCGGCGGGCGAGGTCCGGATTTTGCGCGCACCCTTTTTCGCAGGCCGAAGACAGGGAGATTTGATCGATTTGCTGCGGTAGCGATAAAAGTCGGCGACGCTTCGCATTGGCCTCCGGCGGCACAGGTCCGGACGGAGCGGTTCTGGCCTTTTCGGTTAACCCGCACGATCTCGGGTAGAGTAGACACTCGTGCGCGAAATTGGCGAGGCTTGTCATGTGTCGTAATATCAAGACGCTCCATAACTTCAAACCGCCCGCGACAGAGGACGAAATCAGAGCGTCTTCGCTGCAATTTGTGCGCAAGCTGAGTGGTTTTACTCAGCCCTCCAAGGCAAACCAACTCGCTTTGGACCGCGCCGTCGACCAGGTGGCCAGCGCAGCACGCGAGCTGCTTGACTCTCTCGTGACCAATGCCCCACCCCGCTATCGCGAAGTGGAGGCGGCCAAGGCCCGAGCGAGGGCGGCGGACAGGTCCGCTCATCCGACACCCGACGCGCTACTTAGCGGCGGGAGCGGGTCAGCGCCGTGGCGCCGCTATAGCGCTTCGTCGGCGCGGAGCGCATGATTGCTCAGTAGGCAGCTAGTCCCGCCGCCGTATCGAATGGCGGCTTCGTGCCGGAGTCGACATTCACGGGACCTGCCCCGTACTGCCGCAGTCGACACACAGCGGTGAGTGGCTGGTCTCGCGTCGAGATCCTGTGCATAGAACCCCCAGCAGACAGTCAACCTCAGGCACGGCAGGTCGCTTGTCGATTGGCCCGGTATTTGCTAGGAAGACTAAGAAAATTGAAACGCGCCGGGCGGCAGCTAACGGAGATCGGCCATGCTCAACGGGAAAATCGCTCGCTTTGCACCGACCGTCGCGGCGGCGCTTTTGCTGGCTTCGCTGAGCCACTCGGCTGAGGCTGGCGGGACGTTGCGGATCGCAATGACCGCCTCGGACGTGCCAACGACCACCGGGGCCCCTGACAACGGCTTCGAGGGCCTGCGCTTCCTGGGCTATCCGGTCTTCGAGGGACTGGTGCTGTGGGATCTGTCACGCGCCGACAAGCTCGCCGAGATCCGGCCAGGGCTCGCGGAAAGTTGGGAGCAGGACAAGGGTGACAGGAGCAAGTGGGTCTTCCACTTGCGCCACGCCGCCAAGTTCCACGACGGCAGCGACTTCAATGCTGACGCGGTGATGTGGAATCTCGACCGCTATTTCAAATCGGATAGTCCGCAATACGATCCTACCGGCAGCGCCATCGCGCGTGCGCGCAATCCTTGGGTCTCCGGCTATCGCAAGATCGATGATTACACGATCGAGATCGCCAATCCACGATCGCTCAGCTATTTCCCTGGGGCGCTTGCCTATCTGTTCTTTTCGAGCCCCGCACAATTCCAAAAGACCGGCTCATGGGCCGAGTTCGCGAAGGCGCCGTCCGGTACCGGCCCATTCAAGATCACCGAATTCAAGCCGCGCGTCAGCGCGACCCTGAGCCGCAATGAGGGCTATTGGGACCCGCACCGCGTTCCCAAGCTCGACAAGATGGTGCTGTTCCCAATGCCGGAAGCGACGACGCGCCTTGCGGCGCTTCGCTCCGGACAGGTCGATTGGATCGAAGTGCCGCCACCCGACGCTGTGCCGAGCCTTAAAGCCGCGGGGTTCGAGATCGTGACCAACAGCTACCCGCATGTCTGGCCTTGGGTGATGAGTTTCGGCAAGCCCGACACGCCCTGGCGAGACGTGCGGGTGCGCCGGGCGATCAACTATTGCGCCAATCGCGAGGGGCTCGTCACGCTGCTCAACGGATTGGCCGAGCCTGCCGCCGGCGTCTACAATAAGACCGATCCCTATTTCGGCCACCCCAAGGAGCAATACACATACGACCCCGCCAAGGCGAAGGCGCTGATGCAAGAAGCCGGCTACGGACCGGACAAGCCTGTGAAGGCCAAGATCATGATCTCGACGAGCGGCTCGGGGCAGATGCTGCCGTTGCCGATGAACGAATATCTGCAGCAAAACCTCAAGGAATGTTGGTTCGACATCTCGTTTGAGGTCGTCGATTGGGGCACGATGCTCGTCGCGATACGCAATCCGCCGACCGCGCCACAGACGCTCGGCGCGGATGCGATAAACATCAGCCTGGCGCACGCGACTGAGTTCTCGCGCTTCGCGACCTGGTTCTTATCGACCACCTTTCCGCCCGCCGGCGTCAATTGGGCGAACTGGAAGAACCTGGAATTCGACGCGCTCGTTGACGAAATCGAGAAATCGTCAGACCCGGAGGAGATCGCAGCCAATATCCGCAAGGCGCACGAAGTGATCGTTGACGATGCGCCTTGGCTGTTCATCGTCCACGACCGCAACCCGCGGGCGATGACCAAGCACGTCAAGGGCTTTGTCAGCGCGCAGAGCTGGTTTCAGGACTTCACCCGGGTCTACATGGAATAGGCGTGTCGGGGCGCGCATGCGGCCAGGCAGAAAGTGAGGCAGCGCGGTCGTGTGGGTCTATATCTTTCGCCGCCTGCTCTATGCCGTGCCGATCCTGCTCGGCGTCTCGCTGCTGGTGTTCGCGCTTATCCACCTCGCCCCCGGCGATGTCGTCGATATGCTGGTGCCGCCGGAGGTGCCGCGCGAGGTCGCAGATCTGCTACGTCGCCGCTTCGCGCTTGACCAGCCGCTCCACATTCAATATCTCGCCTGGCTAGGCCGGCTTCTGGTCGGCGATCTCGGCATCTCGTTCTTCACCAATCGGCCGGTCGCCGACGAGCTGTTCAGCGCACTGCAGAACACGCTGATGCTCGCTTTGCCGGCGGCGCTGCTCGGCTTTGCGCTGGGCGTCACGCTCGGCGCGCTGGCTGCCTTCAACCGCGGCACCTGGCTTGACAAGCTGTTTGCCGCGACCGCGATCACCGGTGTCAGCCTCCCGCATTATTGGGTCGGCATCGTGCTGGTCTCGGTTTTTGCGGTGATTTTCAACGCGCTGCCGGCACAAGGCATGGGACCGCCCGGCTTTCCGGCAAGCTGGGAGCAGATCAAGCCGCTGATCCTGCCGGTTGTCACGCTGTCGTTGATCCCGATGGGCGTGATCAGCCGGCTGGTGCGCGCCAACGTGCTGGAAATGCTGAGCCATGAATTCGTCGGGGCACTGCATGCGAAGGGCCTGTTGAGCCGGCGCGTGCTCTATCACGTGATGAAGAATGCCGCGCCCTCGGCGCTGGCGGTGATGGGCCTGCAATTCGGCTATCTGCTGGCCGGCTCCATCCTGGTCGAGACCGTATTCAACTGGCCCGGTTCAGGGGGGCTGATGAACCTGGCGATCTTCCGCCGCGACATCCCGGTCTTGTCGGCGACGATCCTCGTGCTGGCGACGATCTTCGTCGTGATCAACATCCTGGTCGATGTGCTGCAGGCGCTGATCGACCCGCGCATGCGACGGTAGATGGGCGATGGTCGAGGTCCCGGCCGTCCCGGTCAGCCCGCTCGATGCCGCCGAGGCGGTGGGGCGCGCGCAGCAGAGCAAGGGCTATTGGCAGCGCGTCCGGACCCGGCTGCGCCAGGACAAGGTGACCTTGGCCATGGCCGCGGTGCTCGCCCTGCTCTCGTCATGGTGATCTTCGCCCCGTATTTCACCCTGCACGATCCCTATGACGGCTCCGTCCTACGGCGGCTGAAGCCGGTCGGCACCCCCGGTTACTGGCTCGGCACCGACGAGGTCGGCCGCGATCTGTGGTCGCGCATGCTGTATGGCGGTCGGTTGTCGCTGTTGGCCGGTGTGGTTCCGGTCGCATCGGCGCTGCTGATCGGCGGGTTTCTGGGGACGCTCGCGGGCTATTCCGGCGGTCTCGTCAACAGCGCGGTGATGCGGCTGGCCGATGTGCTTTATGCTTTCCCATCGGTGCTGCTGGCGATCGCAATCACCGGCATTCTTGGCTCCGGGCTGCGCAATACGATCATCGCGCTGACCGCGGCCTTCGTGCCCCCGATCATCCGCATCTCGGAGAGCGTGACGACCCAAGCGCGCCATCTAGACTTTGTCGAGGCAGCGCGGGCGAGCGGCGCCGGGGTGCTGATGATCATACGCTACCACATCCTAAACAACGTGCTCGGTCCAATCCTGGTTTATGCGACGAGCCTGATTAGCATTTCGATCATCCTGTCGGCCGGTTTGTCGTTCCTCGGCCTCGGCGTGACGCCGCCGCATCCGGAATGGGGTTTGATGCTAAACAGTCTGCGACAAGCGTTGTGGGTCGACCCGGTGATCTGCGCCATGCCCGGTGTAATGATCTTCATCACCTCGATGTGCTTCAACCTGCTCAGCGACGGGCTGCGGCAGGCGATGGACGTGCGCCTGTGAGCGCCGCCACGACGAGCCACCCGCTGCTCCGGGTCGATCGGCTGACCAAGCATTTTCCAGTCAGGGGCGGTCTCCCAGGCCGAAGGCAGGTCGTTCAGGCGGTGGACGACGTCTCGTTCGAAGTGTGGGCTGGCGAGACCTTAGGGATTGTCGGCGAGTCAGGTTGCGGCAAATCGACAACCGCTCGGCTATTGATGCACCTAGTGCGGCCCGACAGCGGCACAATCGCCTTTGACGGCAAGACGCTGGGATCGGCGATGTCGCGCCGCGATCTGCACCGGCAGATGCAGATGGTGTTTCAGGATTCATATTCGTCGCTCAACCCGCGGCTGCCGGCGGCGGTTTCGATTGCCTTCGGACCGCTGGTCCACGGCGTCGCCAAGCCGGCGGCGCTGGGCCGGGCGGCCGATCTGTTGCAGGCGGTTGGGCTCGACCCGGTGGTGTTCGCCAACCGCTATCCGCACGAATTGTCGGGCGGCCAGCGCCAGCGCATCAATGTTGCCCGCGCCCTGGCTCTGGAACCCCGGCTGGTGATCCTCGATGAGGCAGTCTCAGCCCTCGACAAATCGATCGAGGCGCAAGTCCTCAATCTGCTGCTCGATCTGAAGGACCGGTTCGACCTGACCTACGTCTTTATCTCGCACGACCTGAACGTCGTCCGCTTCATCAGCGACCGTGTCATGGTCATGTATCTCGGCAAGGTTGTCGAACTCGGCCCAGTCAACTGGATCTACCGCCAGCCTCGCCACCCCTACACACGGGCGCTGCTGTCGGCGATGCCGTCGATGAACCCGCGGCGGCGGACGATGGCGGCACCGCTGTTCGGCGACCCGCCAAACCCGATCAACCCGCCCTCGGGCTGCCGCTTTCGCACGCGCTGCCCCTATGCCGAGGCGATCTGCGCCGCGCTACAGCCGGAATTGGCCGAGATGCCGGGCGAAGACGGAAGGGCGATTGCCTGCCACATCCATCGGCCAGGCTCCGGCCACAGCCGCGCCACCCAAGCCGGTCTGGCGGCCTGAAGTGGCGCTCGCGCCCGCCTCAGACAACGCGAGCACGTCACCAGTCGTCTCGGTCGAAGACCTGCACGTCCTGTTCACGACACCGGACGCCGTGGTGCACGCGGTCAACGGCGTCTCGTTCGCATTGGAGGCCGGCAGCGTACTCGGCATTCTCGGCGAATCTGGCTCGGGCAAGACTGTCACGTTGCGCGCGTTGATTAGGCTGCTGCCAGCGCAGCGTTGCCGGGTCGAAGGCCGGGTCACCGTCGCCGGGCACGAGATCACTAGCCTCAGTGAGACAGCACTGCGCGACGTGCGCGGCACCAAGATCGCGATGATTTTTCAGGAACCGATGGTCGCGCTCGATCCGGTGTTCACGATAGGCGAGCAGATCGCCGAGACGATCGTCCGCCACGAGGGTGCGGCCCATGCCGCTGCCTGGCGCCGCGCCCGCGACCTGTTGGAGATGGTGCAGATCCCTTCGGCGACGCGCCGGCTCAAATCCTTTCCGCATGAACTCTCTGGCGGCATGCGGCAGCGGGCGATGATCGCGCTAGCGCTGTCCTGCCGCCCGGCAGTGTTGCTCGCCGACGAGCCGACCACCGCGCTCGACGTGACTGTGCAGATCCAAATCATCGTGCTGCTGCGGCAGTTGCAGCGCGAGCTTGGCATGGCGGTGGTGTTCGTCACCCACGATGTCGGGGTCGCGGTCGAAGTCGCCGACCGGCTAGCGGTCATGTATGCCGGGCGCTTTGTCGAGACCGGGCCGACCGAGACCGTTATCGAGCGTCCGGCCCATCCCTACACCGCCGCGTTGCTGACCTCGACCGTGCTTGGAGCGGTGTCCGGGCATCGACTGGAGGCGATCACGGGGACCCCGCCGGATGTGAGCCTGTTGCCTATGGGCTGCAGTTTCGCGCCGCGCTGCCGGTTTGCCGTCGATGCGTGCTGCGCGGCAACACCGCCGGAATTCGTTCTCGAACCTGGCCATAGCACCCGCTGCCATCGCGTTGCCGCTGGCGAGATTCAACTGACGCGGCCCGGCCTCGTCGAGCGCGCTTCGGCGTGAGCCGATATTATGGCCTCGGAGAAACTCTGGGAATTTCTTGGTGTGGTGTCGGGGTCTGCATTCCCACCCCTCCGAGCCATTCAGGACGAGGACAGCAGAAGGCAGCCTTGGGGGTTATCAGCGGTCGAGGATCATCTCCCGATCCTCAGAACGAAAAACCCCATGGCCGCGGCCAAGGGGTTCAGAGAGTTATATCTCACTTAATTGCCGATATCGGTTCCGGCACGAGGCTTTCCAGCCGTCCATCAACATATCGCTAGTTCACGGCATCATCACTTTTGACGACACGGGTGTCGCGGACGGCAAACCACCTCATCAGGTCTCGGACGTTCGTCTCTGCTTCCTCGCGCGTGGCGAACCGCAGGGCGTTGCCGCACCACTTGCACGACGAGTTGGCGATTACTTCAGGTTTCCAGCTCATTTGGTCTCCCTGTCGGAGCGGGGATGCTCCAACGCGGCGACCCCCCCAACTGCTTACTGACGAGGGTGAAGGTCGAAGTGGGGAGACCGTAGGGTTGGGCGGTCGCTGTGGCGCCCCGCCTAATCCCGATGTGGAGCTCGGCCTTTCGGAGTAGGATCGCTGAGTGGACCGCTTGATTTTCGGCGTCTTGGAGAAAAACGCATGCCCCTCGAAACTCGCTTGCTGGATAACAGCTTTGCCCTCGAGGTCATGGGGTTACGCCTGTGGGAGCGCCAAGGCGAACAGACCGTCGCTGAACTTCGCGCCTTGTGGGCCCGTCACCCCGTGCTCGTATTTCGACGGCAAGCCCTCTCCGAGGATGAGCTGGCCAATTTCAGCGCCCTATTCGGCCCGTTAGAACGCATCGTCCGCACCGAATGGGCATCTCCGGTTCGACCGGAAGTCGGCGTCATCTCAAATCTGAAGGATGCGCAGGCAAAGCCGATCGGTGGCTTGGGCGACGGAGAGATCCAATGGCATTCAGATCAATCGTACATGCTGAACCCGGCCACCGGGGCGATGCTCTATGCGCTCGAGCTGCCACCCGAGGGCGGGATGACGTCGTGGGTCGATTTGTGCGCTGCCTATGCCGGCCTGCCCGATCGGCTCAAACATGTCGTTGAGGGCAGACGCGCGATCTTCAGCTACGCCAAGCGCCTTGCCGGCTACCAGGGTGTCGACCGGGTGATCTCCGAAGAAGCCAAGCGCAGGACACCGCCCATCCTGCATCCGATGGCGCATGCCCACCCCGTCACCGGCAGAAAAGCCCTTTATCTCGACTCCACGACCACCATCGGGATTGAGGGAATGGACGAGACTTCAGGCTCTGTTCTGCTCGAAGAGATTTACGAGTTCGCGACACGGCCGGAGTTCGTGTATCGCCATCGCTGGCAGGTCGGCGATGCCCTGCTATGGGACAATGGCTTCACAATGCATCGCCGAGAACCCTTCGACCCTTCGGCGCGTCGCCTGATGAAGCGGACCACGATTTTTCTGTCGCGTGAGCGTCACATCGTGCCCGAGGGCAGTCTCGTTGCTGCCTGACCTACCCGACAGGCCGATCGCCCCTGATCGTGCAGTATTCGTGACCCACCTTCCGATGCCAGATCTCTCTGCCGCTGGCGCGCCGCGACGCTGAATTGGTTTAGGGTCGCCGGGGTCGCGAGACCGTTCCAGTCGGCTAGCGCTTTTGGCTGCCCTCGCCGCTCGCGTGACTTCCCGAAAACCGCCGGCAACGCGGGGAATGTCGAGTATTTCGCCTTACCGTGCCTGCGGCCTGTGCAGTTGCTCCATCGAGCGCCACTGAACGGATTTCGCATCAAGCAGTCCGAACACGCTCGGCTGGCATAGTTGATGCAACGGTGTCGGCGCCTCGTCGGAGGATGCGATGGTCCCTACCACTATCTCCTTCACCCTTCGCAATATTTTCGACCGTGTCGGCCTTACTTCGCCGCATCAGCGGACCGGTCTTCCCAGCGGGATCCGTTTCAATCGCTGGCAAAGGATGCTTGCGGCGGTTGGAGATTGGTCCGCATTCTTGAACCTCGCATGGCGCAGCGAAGTTCTATTGCGCGACCGACCGGAGCGATTCCGCCGCTTCTGCCGGGATTGCGGCGAGGATACCCCGCATGACGGCTTTGATGAGTTTGGCGTCGGTTGGTATGCCCAAATATGCCGCTGCCGGTATTGCGGGGGAGAAGGGATGAGGGTGTGGCCTCTCGCCTGGTGGTGAAGAAACGGAGCATGCGACTTTTGCAGGCCCATCGAAGGCGAGTACGCCGCTTATGCAGGATCGGGACCGAAGAACCGCTCGACGCAGGGTAGGTTCGAGGACCTCGCGCGCGATCGCGTCATCATCGGCGACAAGGCATCGGTGAACCCAGAGATCGCGCGGAATCGCGAGTCCTCCAATGCTGCAGCGGAACTTGGTCTGCTCCGGTTCGCTCACGGCAAGCCTGGGCGCTCCCCCCTTCTGGTGGTTACGATGACACCGCCAAGATTGCTCAGCCCGCAGCACGCGTGCTCGATCCGCATCGTATCTTGCCCTATTGTGTGAGCGGGCAGCAGAACCAGCTCTCATACTTGACGCTATGGTGCGGGCTCAGCAGTGAGAACGAAAACAAGCGCGAGGCTGACGCGAGGACCTTCAAACGGCTGATCTTCACGACACCCTGGGAGGAACAAAAGATGAGAAACGGATTCAGGATCGTCGACATCGACACCCACGTGAACCCGAGCTACGAGACCCTCGTCAAGTATCTCGATCCCAACGCCCGCTCGCGCGTCGCCGAGTTGCAGCCCTTTGTGCGTACGAGAAACTTGGATGGCACGACCACGCAGGTCCTACATGTCGCTCCGTATCCCTTTGACCGCTTTCCCGGTGAGGCGCCGGCGGAAGCGAAGGTGATGGCGGGCGGAAAGGGCGCGCTCGAAGGCCGTGTCACCAGCGCGTCGAGCCATCATCGCGTGCCGCCGGCGGTCGGCGTCATGGACGAGAACGTGCACGACCGCATCAAGGACATGGACGCCGAAGGCCGGGACATCGATTTCCTGATCCCCGGAACCTGGGCGACGGCGGCGAGCGGACTGCCCGACGTGACCCTGGCCGAGGCTCTCTACCGCTCTTACCACAATTACATTGCGGCCTATTGCCAGCCCTATCTCAGCCGTCTCAGGAGTATGGTCCTGGTGCCGGGCGGCGATGTCGAATGGGCGGTCAAGGAGGTGAACCGGCTTAAGAACGAGCCGTGGGTCGCGGCGGTCGGGCCATTGCTGCCCGAGGGCAAACCGATCGACCATCCAGACTTGGCGCCGCTTTGGGATGTCATGAACGACGCTCATCTGCCGATCTTCTTCCATAGCTTCTTCTACGAGCCGCCGTATTTCCCCGGCTATCGCGACATCTGGGGCAATGCGGTCGTGGCGCGTACCGCCGCCCATCCGTGGGGGGCAGCGCGGCTTCTGTCCTACCTCATCGTCGGGCAGATCTTCGACAAGTACCCCAACATCAACGCCGGCGTCGCCGAGGTCGGTCACGGCTGGCTGCCCCATTGGGTTATTCGGCTCGGCGAGATGATCCGTTACGTCTCGGACGCGACACCGCCGCTCAAGTACCGGCCGATCGAATACGTGCAGATGGGCCGCTTCCGCTGTGGCGCCGAGCCCTTCGAAGGTCCCGCCATGACCAAAGCGGTGATCGACATTCTCGGGCCGGGTGTGTTGATGCACCAGTCGGATTACCCGCACGGCGAGGCTCATTTCCCGGATACCGCCCAGATGGTCGTCGATTGGCCGATCTGGAACGACTTCGGCCGCGAAGCGCTGCAGCAGCATATGGCAGGCAATGCGGAAAAATTCTTGCGCACGGCTTAAGGAAGTAAGCGCCGCGGTTAAGGAGCTCTAGATGATCCGGCTGGCCATCGTCCTCACAACGGCGTTCGCAATGTTGATGGCGGGCGGCACGGCACACGCCAGAATGGTCATGCAAACCTTTGCCGTGTTGGCAGGCGCCGGTGCGCACGATGTTTATCCCGCGCCGGACGGCACAGTTTGGTTCACCGCGCAATCCGCAGGCAAGCTCGGCCGCCTCGATCCCAGAACCGGTAAGTCGGATCTGATCGCGCTGGGGCCGGGTGCGGCGCCCCATGGCGTAATTGTCGGGCCGGACGGCGCCGCTTGGGTTACCGAAGGTGGGCAGAACGCGATCGCCCAGGTCGATTCCGCGACCCGCGTTGTCAAACTTTTTCCGCTACCCAAGGAACGGCGCAGCGCGAACCTCAACACGGCAACTTTTGATCGCCAGGACGTGCTCTGGTTCACCGGACAGAACGGCGTCTACGGCCGGCTCGATCCCAGATCGGGCACGATGTCGGTGTCCGACGCCCCGCGGGGCATCGGGCCTTACGGTATCGCCACCACGCCGGATGGCCAGGTGTTCTTCGCATCGCTCGCCGGCAGCTATCTCGGTCAGATCGATCCCGAGACCGGGGCCGTCACGGTTCTCGAGCCGCCGGTACCGCGTCAAGGTGCCCGCCGGGTCTGGAGCGACAGCCACGGCGCCCTCTGGATCACCGGCTGGAACAGCGGCGATCTCTTCCGCTATGACAGCAAGGCCAAGAGTTGGGCACGCTGGCACCTGCCCGGCGACGGGCCACAGCCCTACGCCGTCTATGTTGACGAGAACGACGCGGTATGGGTCAGCGACTGGGGTGCGAA
>Ga0306926_10003749_pt1 | contig 15812 bp, 11 predicted proteins | sample flu12Cox44000178_FD_203759 | JGI IMG/M metagenome (GOLD analysis project Ga0306926, IMG submission 203759) | Lab enrichment of tropical soil microbial communities from Luquillo Experimental Forest, Puerto Rico - flux8day.12C.oxic.44.000.178 (v2)... | ecosystem: Environmental > Terrestrial >...
TCGGAAGAACCCCGCGTGCGCGTCGTGTCACCAGCGGATGGATCCGCTCGGCTTCGCGCTCGAGAACTTCGACGCGCTGGGCAAGTGGCGCACGTCGAGCGACGGGGCGCCGATCGATCCGGCAGCATCGCTTCCCGACGGCACGCGGTTCGACGGGGTGGGCGGTCTGCGGACGCTCATGGCCGGGCACTCGGACGATTTCGTGCGCACGCTGACCGGCAAGTTGCTGGCGTACGCGGCAGGCCGCGGTCTGGATTATCACGACCAGCCGGCCATCCGCGCGATCGCGCGCGACGCCAAAGACGCGAGCTTCTCCTGGTCGTCGATCATCACCGGCATCGTCAAGAGCCCGCCATTCAGGATGGCCGTCGTGAGGGAACCATGATCATCGGGAAGTGTGCGATACCGCGCCGCACCGTGCTGCGAGGCCTTGGATCGATGGTGGCGCTGCCGCTCCTGGACAGCATGGTGCCGGCGCTGTCCGCGCTGCAGAGCACGCCGGGGAAGGCGATCAACCGGTTCGGCGTGATGTACGTGCCCAACGGCATGATCATGAAGAACTACCTGCCGGCGACGGAAGGTACCGGCTTCGAGCTCACGCCGACGCTCGCCGCTCTGGCGCCGTTCCGCGAGCACGTGCTCGTGCTGAGCGGTCTCGAATGCGTCCCGACTCCCGGACGTCCCGGCGGCGCGCACGCCAAGGCGAGCACGCGGTTTCTCACCGACGTCTCGCCGCCGACGAGTGAGACGTGGCTCGACGCCGGCGTCTCGATGGACCAGATCCTGGCGCAGGGCGGCGGGAAGTTCACGCAAGTGCCGTCACTCGAGCTCGCGATCGAATCGGGCGAGACCGCCGGCGCGTGCGACACCGGGTTCGCGTGTCCGTACACGAACACGATCAGCTGGAAGAGCAAGAACACGCCGCTGCCTACGCAGAACAACCCGCGCGCCGTGTTCGAGCGTCTCTTCGGAGACTCGACGAGCACCGATCCGAAGGTGCGGCTCGCGCGGCTGCACGAGCAGCGGAGCGTGCTCGACTCGATCCGCGACGAGGTGGCGCATCTGCAGGGCGCGCTCCCGGCAGCCGATCGTACGAAGCTCACCGAGTACCTCGATTCGGTGCGCGACGTCGAGCAGCGGATTCAGATTGCCGAACAGCAGAGCGATCGCGAGCTGCCGCTCGTCGATCATCCGGCCGGCATCCCCGCGAGCTGGGAAGAGCACGTGAACCTGATGCTCGACCTGCAGGTGCTCGCGTTTCAGTGCGATCTGACCCGCGTCATCACGCTGATGCTCGGGCACGAACACAGCGGCATGACGTATCCGCAGATTGGCGTGCCGGATGCACATCATCCGATCTCGCACCATCAGCAGGAGCCCGAGAAGGTCGCGAAGGTCGCGAAGATCAACGCGTATCACATGCAGATGTTCGCGAAACTCCTCGGCAAGCTCCGCGCGACGCCCGACGGCGACGGGACGCTGCTCGATCACGTCACGATGATGTACGGCGCGGGGATCGCCGACAGCAACAGCCACTCGCCGATCGACATCCCGATGATTCTGGCCGGAGGCGGGTGCGGGCATCTGAAGGGGGGACGCCACGTCCGCTTCAAGAACATGCCGCTGGCGAACCTGCACCTGACGCTGCTCGCCATGTTCGGCGTGCAGCGGGATTCGATCGGGGACAGCACGGGACCTCTCGATGCGCGGATCCTGTCCCTCTAGAAATGTTCTTGCAGCTGTGGCGCAAGGCTTCAGCCCTGCGTCCGGCGCAGCCATGAAGGGCTGCGCCACTTCAGCATCTGCAATCCGCGCTAGCGTCCTGCTCATCGTCCTGGCGCTGGGCGGCGTGTGTGCCGCGTCGAGCGGCGACCAGCGGCTCATCGAGGCCGTCAAGAACCGCGATCTCGAGTCGGTCCGCGCGCTGCTGAAAGAGCACCCGGCAGGCCTCGACGTCAACGCGACGCAGGGCGACGGTTCGACGGCGCTCCACTGGGCCGTACATCGAGACGATGCGATGGTTGCCGATCTGTTGATTCGCGCCGGGGCGCACGCGAACGTCGCCAATGACCTGGGCGTGACGCCGCTGCACCTGGCGTGTACGAACCGGAGCGCGGCCATGGTGGAGCGGCTGCTGGCCGCGAGTGCGAGCGCGCGGGCAGCCCTCCCGAACGGCGAAACGGTGCTGATGACGTGCGCACGCGCCGGCGGGTTCGAGTCGGTCAAGGCGCTCGTCGCGAGCGGCGCGGACGTGAACGCCCGCGAACGCGAGCACGATCAGACCGCGCTGATGTGGGCCGCTGCCGAACGGCATCCCGACGTCGTGCGGCTGCTCATCGACGCGCATGCCGACATTCGCGCGCGCTCCCGCGCCTACCCGCAGACCGTCGTCGGCGAGCAGACGCAGCGCGCCGGACGCGAGGAGCTGAACTACACCGTCATGCGCGGCGGCGCCACGGCGCTGCTGTTTACCGCGCGTGTCGGGGATCTCGAGTCCGCGCGGCTGCTGCTGGCAGCCGGGGCCGACCCGAACGATGCGCAGCCGGACGGCGTGAGCGCGCTCGTGCTCGCGGCCCACAGCGGCCACGGGGAACTGGCCGCGCTGTTGCTCGATCGCGGCGCCGATCCCAACGCGCTTGCGAGCGGATACGCGCCGCTGCACGCCGCGGTGCTCAGAAGCGACCTGAACCTGGTGAAGACGCTTCTGGAGCATCGGGCCGATCCGAATCTCAAGATGACCAAGGGCACGCCGATGCGTCGGGACACGACGGACTGGAATCTGCCGGCGACGCTCATCGGCTCGACGCCGTACCTCCTGGCTGCGCGATTTCTGGAGCCGGACATCATGGCGGCGCTCGTGGCCGGCGGCGCCGATCCGCATACGACGACGCCCAACGGCGCGGATGCCGTGATGCTGGCTGCGGGACTGGGATCGAGCCGGTCCGCAAGCCGGCGAGGCATCGAGACGATCGACTTCGGCAAGGTCGAGCCAGAGCCTCTCGTGCGCGCTGGCGTTGAAGCGGCGGTTCGACTCGGCGGCGACGCGAGGGCGGCGAGCCCCTCAGGCGACACCGCGCTGCATGTCGCAGCCTCGCTGGGTTACGACACGGTCGTGCAACTGCTGGTCGATCGCGGCGCCGGCGTCAGCGTGAAGAACCGCCGCGGCATCACGCCGCTCGCGGCCGCGATGTTCGGGTCGACGACCGGGCGTGGGCGAGCGGCGACGCCCGCAGGCGCCGACTCGCTCGGATTCGAACAGCCTGTTCAAGTCGCGCATCCGAGCACCGTGGCGTTGCTGAAGAGCCTCGGGGCGACCGAGTAACCGCGTGCGAACCGTACTGTCTCTTGCGGCCTTGGCGTTCGTTGCGTGCCTTGCCGGTGCTCAGGTGCCGCGGCTTCGAGCGCAGCAACCCTTCACGGGCCGTGTCTCCGACAGCAAATGCGGGATGTCCCATCGGCCGAAGACCGCAAGTGAGAGCGATCGACAGTGTCTGCTCTCGTGCATCGAGGCGCTCGAAAAGTACGTGCTCGTCGATCGCGACAACACGGTCATCCCGATTGCGAATCAGGATGCGATGGGCCTTCCGCTGTACGCCGGACGTCCGGTTCGGATCACCGGAGAACGGAAGGGCAACGCGATTGTCGTCGCGAGAATCGAGGCGATTCCCGCCCATCTGCACGTGCTCCACGTGATGACCAACTGGCGCGACACGCCCGGCGGCCGCGGGTTCCTCCCGGTCGCGACCGACGAGGCCCGCGTGGCGATCGAGCATGCACGCCTCGCAGCCAGGGCCACGAGCCTGGACGATATTCACCTTCACGCAGGACACGTTGTGCACGCGCTCGATCCTTCCGTCCAGCCGAACGGACCTGGCGCGGGCTACGGCGTGAAGAAGGGCATCGCCGGCGCGATCCAGCATCTCGGTCTGGCCATGAGCGCAGAAGGTGCGACCGGCGACATGACCACGAGTGCGTCGGCGGCCGTCGCGTCACTCTCGCAGGTCGCGTCGCTCGTGGATCAGGCGATCGCGGCGGCGCGGCACACGCAGTCGGCGCCGGACTCCGCCGCAGCGGCGCGACTCGCCGTCGATCTCGACGCGTCGATCGGGCGAATCAACGAAGATCTCCAGCAGGCGCTGGCGCAGATGAATCTCATCCTGAAAAACGAAGGGCTGCTCGGCGTGCCTCGCTGACGATTCCAGAGCCTTCCACCATGTCTATTCGTTCTCGTGTATTCGTGATGGCCTTATCGATCGCCGCGGCGGGAGCTATCGCGGCGGCTCATCCCCAAACACCCGATGCGGCCGACGTGGCCGAAGGGATGCGCCTGTACCTGCAGAAAGGGGACTGTCAAGCGTGCCACGGCTGGGCCGCGGACGGCCGAAAGATGGACAGCCAGATGCCGGACGCTCCGAATCTGCGCGAAACCAGGCTCACGCGCGAGAGGCTGGTTCAGACCATCAAGTGTGGACGCCCCGGCACCGGCATGCCCGCGTACGACAAGTTCGCGTACAGCGACGGGCGCTGCTACGGGATGAAGAAGGAGGATCTGAAGTCGCCGATGCCGGATCCCCCCGCCACGTTTCAGGTGCGCGAGATCAATCTGGTCGCCGACTTTCTCTTCGCGAAGGTCGTCGGCAAGGGACCGCTGGACCGTACGAAGTGCATCGCGTACTGGGGATCGGACGTCGACGCCTGCCGCGAGTTCAAGAGCGAGTTGCACAATTGACTTGAGGCGGGTCCTGTCCGCGAACAGCCCACTCGGGTGCTCGCGACAAAAGCGCTGTTCACAGGTGAGCGCTCCGCGCCCGAGCGGGCGCCCGTTCGCGGCCACCCGCGCGCAAGTCAATTTGCAACGCGCTCTAAGTAGCCGGCCGCAGTTTGACGACGCGCTTCGTGCGCGTCTCGGCGATGTAAATCGATCCGTCTTTGCCAACGGCGAGATCGTGGACGGCGTTGAAGACCGGATCGCCCGCGCGCCCGAACCCGATCGCCGCAACAATGTTCCATTGACGATCGAGCTTCAGGACGCCGGTGTGCCGCGTGTCGTAATCCGCGCGTCGAATCCCGACGTAGTCGTTGCCTGCCTCGTCGGTCGCCACGGCAAAGACGCGGCCCGTGGTCTCGGCGTCCGCCGCGCCGCGCCATTCGCGTTTGAAGGTGCCGTCCTTGTCGAACAGCTGCAGGCGTGAGTTCTCGCGATCCGCGACGAGGACGTCTGTGCTGCCGGGAATGAACGTGAGCCCGTGCGGATTGCTGAACTCCCCGGGTCCTGCCCCTTTCTTGCCCCACTCGCGGAGCTCTTTCCCGCGCGCGTCGAAGATGGCGACGCGGCTGTTCACGTAGCCGTCGGAAACATAGAACGTGCCGTCGGGGCGAATGGCGATGTCGGTCGGCTGGTTGAAGTGCGTCGCGTCCCATGCGCCGACGCGGGGTTCGCCGAGCGCGAGGAGCTGCCGGCCGTCGTGCGAGAACTTGAAGACCTGCTGCAGGCCGACGTCGGTGAGGAAGACGCTCCCGCCCCCATCGATCGTGATCCCATGCGGCACGAGGAACGTGTTGGCGCCCCATGAATTCAGCAACGCGCCGGAGACGGGATCGATCTCGAGGACCGTCGGCTCCGTCAGCTTCTCGGTCGCCGCCGTGTCGAATCCACGGCCGGGGCGATGGAACACGAACACATGCCCGTTCGCGTCGACGGCCACGCCGGCGCACTCGCCGAGCTGCACCGTCGGCGGAAGACGAGGCCAGTCCTTGACCTCCGCGTATCGCTCGGGCGGTGGACTTCCGCCGAACACGAGCAGCAGTACGGCCGCGGCCGCAATCCTGGTCATCAGTTCACGGCGAAGACGAACAGGTAGCTCGAGTTCTCCAGGTTGTCGAACTTGGTCGGATGGAGATGTCGCCCGCCCGACTGCACGGCGATGTACTGCTTGCCGCCGACCGCGTAGGTCACCGGCGCGCCCTTGAGCGGCGTACCGACGTTGAAGCGCCACAGTTCCTGGAGCGTCTCGTCGTTGTAGGCGACCACCCATCCGTCCTGCAGCGCCGTGAACACCACGCCGCCCTTAGTGTCGGTCGCACCCGAGCGAATCTCGATGTCGGTTTTCACCTTGGCGACGACTTTGTGGTTGATCGTGTCGAAGGCCGTCAGCGAGCCGTAGTACAGGTCGGTGCTGTAGGTACGCTTTTCACTGTTCTTTTCGTCGATGCCGCCGTCAGGCGACAGCGATGCGACAGCCGCGCCGTTCTGCGTGAAGCAGCCTTCGATACCGGCGCCGTAGGCGATGTGCTTGATCGGGTTGTACGCCGTCGGCTGATGCGCGATGCCGCCGTGCCACGTCGGGCAGCTGCGCTTGGCCGGGTCGCCGCGCAGCGCGCGCGCCACCGGGTTGTAGATCTGGACGTCGAGCTTGGGATCGTAGTCGAGCGGTTTGCCGGTCCTCGGGTTGAGCCCCTTCGTCCAGTTCAAGTCGCTGACGTACTGCTCGCCGCGCAGGAATTCGCCGTTGGTCCGATCCAGCGAGTAGTAGAAGCCGTTTCGCGCAAAGTGGCCGACGACCTTCCGGCTGCGGCCGCCGAGCGTCTCGTCATACAGCATGTGGACGCCGACTTCGTCGAAATCCCAGGAGTCATTCGGCGTGTACTGGAAGTACCAGGCCAGCTTGCCGGTCTCGACATTCACCGCGACGACGGAGTTCGTGTAGAGATTGTCGCCGGGACGAAACTGCGGGTCGTAAATCGGCACGGGATTCCCGGTGCCCCAGATGGTGAGCTTCGTCGCCGGATCGTAGGAACCCGTCTGCCAGAGACCGCCGCCGCCGGTTTTCCACGCGTTGTGCGTGTCCTTCCAGGTTTCGCTGCCCGGGTCGCCCGGCTTAGGCACGACGTACCAGCGCCACAATTCTTTCCCCGTCCGCGCGTCGAGTCCGGCAATCCACCCGCGCGTCAGGCCGTCGCCGGCGCTGTTGGCCACGATCACCTTGCCGTCGGCGGTAATCGGCGCCGTGTAGAAGCGTTCGCGCTTGCCCATCTCAGTCGTGGACGCGACCATCGTGTCCCACACGATTTCGCCGGTGTTGCGGTTGACCCCGATCACGCGGCCGTCGGGAATGTTCGCGATCACCAGGTCTTCCCAGAGCGCGATGCCGCGCGTGCGCGACACGTTGCCTTGGTGCTTGACGCCCGGGTCGGTCGTCCACGCGAACTGCCCCTTGTTCGGGCTGCGGGCGTCGATCTTGTAGAGCGTGCCCCAGCCATCGCTCGTGTACATGAACCCGTTGTCGACGAGCGGGTGCATCTCGGTCTCGGGGCCGTTCTGTCCCACATCCTGCATCCCGCCCAGCGCCATGGCCCACACGAGGTGGAGGTTCTTGACGTTGTCGCGATTGATTCCGTTCAGCTTCGAATACCGCAGCGAGCCGTAGTCGCCGTTCATCATGAGCCAGTTGTCCGGCTCGTTCTGCGCGTTGACGAGCCGGGCTGCGGTCACCGGCCTCTCACCCCCCTGGGCCGCCGAAGCGGAAGGCGAAGGCGCCTGAGTCGGCGAAGCTGAAGGCGAAGGCGCCTGGCCGGACAGCGTCGTTGCCGCGAGGACGGCGGCGGTCGCCGCCGCCACAACCGACGGGACAGGGTGCTTCATGGCGCGGATTGTATACCCCATTGACGCGCGCATTTCGGTATGAGACTTTGACGCCGTGAAGCCGTGGCTGGCAGGCTTGCCGTGGCGTGCGTCTCTCGTCGCCCTCGGCGTCTGTTGCGGTATCTCGTCGCCCGCGGGTCTTCAAACCGCGACGCCTCAAACCGTCATCAATACCTACTGCGTCACGTGTCATAACCAGCGTCTCAAGACCTCGGGCCTTGCGCTCGACACTGTCGACGTCACGCGCCCGGCCGCCAACGCCGAGGTGTGGGAGCGCGTCATCGCGAAGCTGCGCGCCGGCTCGATGCCGCCGGCCGGCAGGCCGCGGCCGGATGCGGCGACCTATCAAGCGGTCGCCACATGGCTCGAATCCGAGATCGACCGCGCGTGGACGTCCGATTCGGCCCGCGGCCGCATCACGGCGGTGCATCGCCTGAATCGTGCCGAGTACAACAACGCGGTCCGCGATCTGTTCGCATTCGACGGGGCGGGCTTCGACGTGAAACCGCTCCTGCCCGGCGACGAAACCGCGGACGGCAGCTTCGACAACTTCGGCGACGCGCTGTCGATCTCCACGGCGCACCTCGAGCGCTATCTGTCGGTGGCGCGTCAGGTCACGCGGCTCGCCACCGGGCTGCCGCCGAAGTCGCCGACGCTCGAGACCTTCGAGATCCCGCTCCACGTGATGCAGGACGATCGGCAGAGCGACGACCTGCCGTTCGGGTCGCGCGGCGGGCTCGCTATCCGCCACGACTTTCCGGTCGACGGCGAGTACCTGATCAAGATTCGGCTCCAGCGCCAGTATCAGGACTACATCAAGGGCATGGGATGGCCGCAGCAGCTCGATGTCCGACTGGACAGCAAGCTGCTGAAGCGTTTCACCGTCGGCGGAGGCGCGACGGGCAGGCCTGCCGCGTCAAGCTACGCGGGCGACGGCGACCCGGGATTCGCCGGCGACGACTCGTGGGAGAAGTACATGCAGATCGGCGGCGATGCCGGGCTGCAGTTGCGGATCCCCGTCAGCGCGGGCCCGCACATCGTCGGCGTGTCGTTCGTGCGTGAGTTGTGGGAGCCTGAGGGACTGCCGCAGCCGCTGCAGCGCGGCCGCGTCATCACCGACGACCAGGTCTACATGGACTACGCCCGCGTCGGCGCGCTCCAGATCGGCGGGCCGTATGCCGAGTCAGGATCCGTGAAGGACACGCCGAGCCGCCGCGCGATCTTCGTCTGCAGGCCGACGCAATCAAATGAAGAGCGATCCTGCGCGACGAGGATTTTGTCGCGGCTCGCGCGCCTGGCGTATCGGCGTCCGACGACGAACGGCGACCTTGGGACGCTGATGCAGTTCTTCGATACCGGACGGCGCTCCGACGGAAGCTTCGACGCCGGCATCCAGTTCGCGCTCGAGCGGATGCTCGTCGATCCGGACTTCCTGCTGCGCGTGCATCGGCCGGACGACGCCGCGATCGAGCTGGCGTCACGGTTATCTTTCTTTCTGTGGAGCAGCATCCCCGACGATCGACTGCTCGCGCTGGCAGAGCGCGGACAGCTGACGGATCCCGCGGTCGTCGAGCGGGAGGCCCGCCGCATGCTGGCGGATCCGCGAGCCGTCGACGCGCTGGTCAACGGCTTCGCGGCGCAGTGGCTCAACCTGCGACGTGTCGACGAAGTCGTGGTCGATCCGGAGCGCTATCCGAACTACGACCTGAGCCTGATGCAGGATCTGCGTCGCGAGACGGAGCTCTTCGTCGGCAGCACCATTCGGGAAGACCGGAGCCTCATCGACCTGCTGAACGCCGACTACACGTTCGTCAACGAGCGTCTCGCGCGGCACTACGGTATCCCCGGCGTTTACGGCAGCCGGTTTCGCCGCGTTCAGCTTCCGAACCACGATCAACGCGGCGGACTGCTGACCGAGGGCGCGCTCCTGGCGACGACGTCGTATCCGGATCGGACGTCTCCGGTGCTGCGCGGCAAGTGGCTGCTCAACAACATGTTCGGCCTCACGATCCCGCCCCCTCCGCCCGGCGTCGACATGAACCTGAACACGAAACCCGGCGCCCGTCCCGCGTCGATCCGCGAGCGGCTCGCCGAGCACCGGAAAGATCCGTCGTGCAACAGCTGTCATTCGCAGATCGATCCGCTCGGCTTTGCGCTCGAGAACTTCGACGTGATCGGCGCGTGGCGCGGCGTCGACGAGTCAGGTCAGCCGGTCGACGCGACGGGCACGACCGTCGGGGGCGCCAGGATCGACGGGCTGCCGGGTCTCCGTCGGTTTCTGCTCGAGCAGCCGGACCAGTTCCCGCGCACCGTGACCGAGAAGCTCCTGAGCTACGCGATCGGTCGGCCGCTCGAGTACACCGACCGCCCCGTCGTCCGGCAGATCGTTCGCGACGCCGCCGGGCGCCAGTACCGATGGTCGTCGATCGTCCTGGGGATCGTCGAGAGCCCGCCGTTTCGTCAGGCTGTTCAGAGAGGACACCCATGAATTTTCTGACTTCGTCTCTGCCAAGGCGGACGGTGTTGCGCGGTTTCGGCGCGAGCCTCGCGCTGCCGTTCCTCGACGCGATGCTGCCGGCCTTTTCGCTCCGCGGACGCGCGGCGGTGAAACCTGCGCAGCGGTTCCAGACCTTCTACGTGCCCAACGGCATGGCGATGGAGTACTGGACGCCGAAGGGGAGCGGGACGGCGTTCGAGCTGTCGCCGATCCTGGAGCCGCTCGCGTCGTTCCGCGATCAGATGCTCGTGCTCTCGGGCATCAAGGCGAACTGGAACTACATCCATGCGGGCGCGTCCGGATCGTTTCTGACGGGCACCACGCGCGGAGGCAAAACGGAAATCGAGATCATCGCCGACGTGTCGATCGATCAGCTGCTCGCCAGGCACTTTGCGAGCGACACGCAGGTGGGGTCGCTCGAGCTCTCGATGGACGTCCCGGCCAACGCCGGCGCCTGCACCGGCAACCTCAGTTGCGTCTACACGCACACGCTCTCCTGGCGCGGGCCGACGCAGCCGCTGCCGATGGAGTGGAATCCACGCGTGGTCTTCGAGCGGCTGTTCGGGGACAGCGGCAGCACCGACCGGCGCGCTCGAGACGCGCGGCTGCAGCAGCACAAAAGCATTCTCGATTCAGTGGCCGACAAGCTGGCGAGCCTGCGAAAGGATCTCGGCGCCCAGGATCAGACGAAGATCGACGAGTACACGGATGCGGTCCGGGACGTCGAGCGGCGCATCCAGAAGGCCGAACAGCAGATCGACCTCGAGCTGCCTTCGCTGGAACAGCCGCAGGGCGCGCCGCCGGTGTTCGAAGATCATCTCGCGCTGATGATGGATTTGCAGCTGCTGGCGCTCCGCTCCGATCTGACGCGCGTCATCTCGTTCATGATCGGCAAGGAGCAGAGCGCGCGGCCGTATCCACAGATTGGCGTCCCAGAGGCGCACCATCCGCTGTCGCATCACAACGACATTCCCGAGCTCATCGCGCACATGTCGAAGATCAACCGGTATCACACCGAGTTGTTCTCGAAGTATCTGGCCAGGCTGCGCGAGACTCCCGACGGGGACGGCTCGCTGCTCGATCACATGACGATCCTGTACGGGTCCGGCATTTCGAACAGCACGCGGCATTCCGGCGACAACCTGCCGATCCTCGTGATGGGCGGCGGCGCGGGGACGCTCAAGGGCGGCCGCCACCTCGCCTACACCGACAAGCCGACGATGGCCAACCTGCTGGTCACGCTGATGGACAAGATGGGTGTGCCCGTCGAGAAGGTGGGAGGCAGCACCGGCAAACTGCCGCTCGACACCGTGTCGTTGTAGCGATGACCGGCTTCCAGACAGACGTGGCGCAGGCCTTCGGGCCTTCGATCGCAGCGCTGAAGCGCTGCGCCACCATCGTCGTGTTCAGCTCTGCCGCCGCAGTCGCTGCCGACCAGCCGGCGCTCGTCTCCGCCGCGAAAAACGTCGATCGCGAAGCGGTGCGCGTGTTGCTGAAGCAACACGCCGACGCCAGCGGCGCCGCCGCGGATGGCACGACGGCGCTGCACTGGGCCAGCTTTCGGGATGATCTCGAGACCGCGGACCTGCTGATCGGCGCCGGCGCCAACGTGAATGCGGCGACCGATCTGGGCGTGACGCCGCTGTGGAACGCCAGCCAGAACGGCAGCGACGCGATGGTCCGGCGGCTGCTGCAGGCCGGCGCCACACCGAACGCGGCACTTACCGCGGGCGAGACGCCGGTGATGGTCGCCTCGCGCTCCGGTTACGCCGCGATCGTCGAGCAGCTGGTCGCCAAGGGCGGCGACGTCAACGCGCACGGGGCGCGCGGTCAGACCGCGCTGATGTGGGCCGCCGCGCAGAAGCATCCGGAGGTGGTGAAGGTACTGCTCACGCACGGTGCCGACATCCATGCACGATCCGACGTGTGGAGCGAGGTCATGGCGGTGCCGCCGCACGGCCACCTCGAGTACAACCGCGCGATCCCGCACGGCGGTGAGACGGCGTTGATGTTCGCGGCGCGCGTGGGCGATCTGGCGTCGATGAGGCTTCTGGTCGGCTCGGGCGCCAACGTCGACGATCGGGATGCGTGGGGTGTCAGCGCGACAACGCTGGCCGCGCATGCCGGCCACGGGGACGTCGTCGAGTTCCTGCTCGAGAATCACGCTGATCCCAATGCCGCGCAGGCGGGGTTTTCAGCCCTGCACGTCGCGATCATGCGCCGCGACGAGAAGATGATCCGCGCGCTCCTGGCGCACGGCGCCGACCCGAACGCGCCGCTGCGGAGCTGGACGCCAACGCGCCGTTCGTCGAAGGACTTTCATTTCAGCCCGGAGCTCGTTGGCGCGACGCCGTTCTGGCTGGCCGCCCGTTTTGCCGAGCCGGCCGTCATGCGCCTGCTGATGGAGCGTGGTGCGGACCCGCTGTTCGTCCATCACGGCGATCGTGTCGTCGACGGACCGCGCGGCAGCGGCTTTCAGCAGCGGAAGGATGTCACGACGGCGATCATGGCGGCCGTTGGAATGGGCGGCGGTGAAGCGTGGGTCGAGATCGATCGTGCCGAACGTGAACCGCTGATCCTCGAAGCGGTCGAGCTGGCCGCCGGGCTCGGCATCGATGTCAATGCCGCCAACACCGACGGCCGCACGGCGCTCGACGCCGCGAAGACGCTGAAATACGAGCGCCTCGTCCGCCTCCTGCTCGAGAAGGGCGCGCATCCGCGTCCGTGACGAGGTGCATGACGCGGGTCTTCCCGCGTCGACGTGTCGTACCCCCAATCTGTGCCATTCGTCGTCGTGGCTCTTCAGGTGTCTCGTGATGGTCGTCACGTTGCGTTCGATCCGGATACCGGGAAGTTCCTGGGAGCGGTCGTCAATTCCGCCGGGCAAACGATTCTGATTGATGGCTTGTGGAGCCTGATCGTCGGCAACGGGAAGGCCGGCGGTGATCCCAACGCCATCATCTTCACCGCGGGTCCAAATGGAGAGAAGGACGGCCTGCTCGGCAGCCTCGTGCCGGTCGCCCCGGGAACGCCTTGCGGAATTCCGTGCCGATAACCGGCCTCTGGTCCGCAATTGTTCCGGTACACCCGACGCGCGGGCTATAGCGTTTTTCCTTGCGAAGTAGTGCCGGAAACGCCCTAGGCGCCGGTGAGGATCGATGAGACGCGGTCGATATCCTTCAGCAACGAGTCGATCGACGCGCTTCGCCCGGCCGCGTAGGCGCGGATCCACCGGTCAGGACCGAGCCGTGTTCGAGCCTGTCGTTCCGCCTGATCTTTCATTGCAGTCACCGGTGTCTCGGCGACCGTCGCACCCGTGCGCTCGGTGACGAGGTCCCGCGCGCCGAGGACTCGTGCGGCCCATTCGTCGTCGCCTTTCAGCACCGCGGCGGCGGCGAGAGGAACCAGGGCGTAGACGAACGCGAACGTGTCGTGCAGCTGGCGGATGTAGGTGAGGCTTTCCCGCACGAGCCCGATCGCCTCGTCGGCGTCTCCGCGCCGCACGGCCAGAAACGCGCGCAGATAGAGCGTCCACGAGAGGAACCACGGCGCGGCATGACGAAGCACCGATGTCGCCTCGTCGACCAGCCGCTCGGCGCGAGCGAGATCGCCGGCCGCGAGGACTACCGTGGCCAATCCGGTCAACGAATTCCCCAGGCCCCACGGGAGCGCCAGCATCCGGAATCCGTCTACGCTGCGGGCGAAGTGGTCGCGAGCCGCATCCGCATGGCCTCGCGCGTGTTCGATATCGCCAAGGAGATTTTCCGCGCGCGCGATCATCAACCGGTCATCGTTGGCGTGCGCGAGCACCAGTGCCCGGGCAACTGCGGTATGCGCGCGATCGATCTCGCCTTGCGTATATCGCATCGCCGCCGTACCGAGCAGCGCCTTCGACTCGATTGCGGCCGATAGCGACGGCTGATTCAGGATGTTGTCGTACCATCGGATTCCCTCGGCCGTATGGCCGCGGATCGCCCAGAAGAAGAACAGACCCCACGCGATCTCGGAGGCTTCGGCCGACCGGTTGTGATCGATCAGCCAACCCAGCGCGGCACGGTAGCTCTCGAGGTCTTCGCGGACGCGATCAAGCCATTCGATCTGATGCGGTCCGACGAGCCCTTCGGCGGCCAGCGCGGCTTCGGCGACACAATAGCGCGCCAGTCCCTCGAGAGCCCCTTCGCGTTCGCCGGCCGGGATGAGCTCGCGCGCGGCGTACGCGCGGACGGTCTCGAGCATCTGGTACAGCGGCCGCATCGGCACGCGGCTCTCGGCGCGCAGCAGCAGACTCTTGTCGATCAGGCTGGCTGCGGCGACGAGGACGTCGGCGGTCGACGCCGCCGTTCCCTCACGCCCTGCGACGACCGCGGCGGCCGCCTCGATCGAAAACCGCCCCGGCAGCGCACCGAGACGGCGGAACACGCACTGCTCGCCGGGGTCGAGCAGCTGGTAGCTCCACGCGACCGTCGCATTCATCGTCCGCTGGCGTTCCGGGAGATCGCGCGGGCCGATTGCCGAGAGGAGCTCGTCGTGCTCCAGTCGGCGAAGCAGATCCTGCGGGGTGAGCACCTTGATCCACGGCGCCGCCAGTTCGAGGGCGAGCGGGAGGCCATCGAGCCGCCGACAAATCGCGGTCACGGTGGATCCGTTCGTTGCGGTGAGATGAAAATCAGGCTGCACGTCGCGCACCCGCTCCACGAAGAACTGCACCGCGGGAGAGCGCACCAGATCGGACGTCGCTGCGTCGACATCGGCGTTCAAGGCGAGAGGGCCTACGGCGAACTCGCGCTCTCCTCGGATATTGAGCTTGGAGCGGCTCGTGACCAGCACACGAAGTGACGCAACTGCGGCCAGGAGCTCCGCGACCAGCGGCGCCGCGTCGAGGACCTGCTCGAAATTGTCGAGAACCAGCAGCGTGCGCCTGCCCACGCACGCGGCTCGCACGCGGCTCGGCAAGTCGGCCCGGGTGGCATCGACGACGCCGAGCGCCTCGGCGATGGCCGCCGCAACGAACGCGGCGTTCCGGACTGGAGCCAATCGAACGAATGCCACGTGGACGGTGCCCTGCGCCGCGATCGTCCGCGCGAGCTCCAGCGCCAGCCGCGTCTTGCCCGCTCCCCCGGGACCCGTGAGCGTGAGCAGTCGAACGGCCGGATCCACGAGCCGGGGCCGCAGCGTCTGCATTTCCGCGTCGCGACCGAGAAGCGTCGTGAGACCGAGGGGCAGAGACACGCCGTGCAGTTCGTCGATGGCCGCGTTCTGGGCGCGCGCGCTTGCCAGAAGCGCGTCGCGGGTGGGACCGGGCAGGTCCAGAGCCGCCGACAACGCGCGAACGGTCTCGACGTGCGGACGCCGTCGTGATCCGCGCTCGAGCGCGCTCACCGCGTGCACCGACAGGCCCGCGATCGTCGCGAGCTCCTCCTGTGTGAAGCCTGCGGCCACGCGCAGCGTCTTCAGCTGCGCACCGAATGACGCCGCAGCGCCGACTTTCATCGCCCGCCGATTTTACCTTTCCTGCACGTCGTCCGTCGCGATCGTTACGCCATTCGATCCCTACTCCCTAATCCCGGATCCCTACACGTCCAGATTTTCGTGAGTTTAAGCGACCGAAAGCACCGTTCCACTATCGTCGCCGGTAGTCGCGCCGATCGTGATCGTCATCCCAATGATGATCGT
>Ga0306926_10003756_pt1 | contig 15800 bp, 18 predicted proteins | sample flu12Cox44000178_FD_203759 | JGI IMG/M metagenome (GOLD analysis project Ga0306926, IMG submission 203759) | Lab enrichment of tropical soil microbial communities from Luquillo Experimental Forest, Puerto Rico - flux8day.12C.oxic.44.000.178 (v2)... | ecosystem: Environmental > Terrestrial >...
GAGGTGTTCGACTTTGCCGATCCCGCCCTGTGGCGCTCCAATTCCTTCGCGTCGTTGCGCCCGCGATTCAGCGGCAGGCGCTCTACCGGGCGGCGCATGCCGATGGCACCCCGCGGGCGAGACAGCTAAACTCCGTTACGTAACGCTGTTATATGTTTTTTATGCGATGGCAAAAGAAGCAAAATGAGACGATCGGCGTTCCGCCGGTTAACCGAGCCCTCAGGACGCGGCGATGTTCTTCGGGCGCGATGCGTGGCGGTCGTCTATGACCTGCTGCTCAAAACCGCCGCCGAGAATATAGCGGATATAGGCGAGCAACGCCTTCATCTCGGGTCCGCCCTCAGGCAGGAACCGGCCGTTCATGCTGCGCTCGATGCAGCCGTTGATTCGTTCCTCCAAGGTGCGGACCTCGTTCTCGCGACCGATGAAGGTCGGGAAGACACCCCACGCTCCGGCGAGAGGCAGGCCGAAGCGCCGGGTTCCTGCCTCCAGATGGCAGCTCTGGCATTCGAGACCATTGCCCGAGTAGCGCATCGAAGCGTCTGTCGCATCTGGGCCGATCAGCGCCGAGGTGTGAGCGATCAAATCGCGCCCATACCGCACCGATCGGCCAAACGGGTCGTCGGGCAGCTTCTCTGGGTCGGGGACTTGCCAGGGTGCGAGATCGGAAGCAGGCGTCAGGGAGGCCGAGCCCGACGGGGCTGTGTTTGCCGTCCCCGCAGTGGCGTTCGTGGTCGAACGCTTGGAGGCGCTCACAACAGAAGGCGGAGACTGCAGCAGGGAGGGTGGTTCGGGGTGTTTTGTGAAGAGCACTAAAACGCCGACCACAGCAGATGCGATGATGACTTCGAGCGCTGTTGGTGCACGCATCGCGAGAATTCTGCCTCGGAAGTAGCCACTGACTCGGCCGCTGGAGGAAATTATCGGGTGGGCGCTCCGAGCGCTAACGGTCCCACTCCGGTTCGTTCGCAAAATGCGCGGCCAGATAATCGACAAAGCTGCGCATCTTAGCCGAGATGCTGCCGGCGGTGCGGGTAGACAACCGACAATTCCGACGCTACCGGCGGCTAATCGGGCAATAACGGGACCAGTGGGCCCGTAGCGAGGTCCTCACCGACCACGAAGTTTCGGGGCCAGGCCGATGCCTTCGCCCTTGATGACGGCGATCCTTAAAAAGTTGCCGTTGTTGACCTTCAGCCGACCGAGTTGGGAAGAAAGGCGCTGCAAGAAAGGCGTACCGAGGAGTTGGCGCTCGATCTCTTGGTCCTGGATAGCGTGCGGCTGCCGTTAAAGCGACGGGGTTTGGGTTGACGATTCGAGGCGGTAGATGATGGGACACCGTTGGTCAAGCGCCCGCGATAGATAGACGAAAACGAACGGGCCCCCACACGACGCCGTCCGTTGTTGCATGCTGGATCACCACTGATCAACGCGAGTCGCGTCCGAGGGTCTCCGCCGGCCACTCGCCGAAACGGCGGCGGTAGGCCGCCGTAAATCGCCCAGGATTAGTGAAGCCGTAGCGGCGGGAGACCTCGGCAATCGTGGCGCCGGTCACATTGTGACGTAGCTCGGCATGCACCTTTTCCAGCCGGATCGCGTGCAGGGCGGCCAGCGGGCTAGTGTCGCGGAACCGGCGAAATACCGCGTCGAGCGTTCTGACACTACAGCCTGCCGCAGCTGCGACCCCCTCCATGCGGATCGAGACGGCTGCGTTCGCCTGCATGAACTCTTCGGCACGTCGCACATAGGCTGGCACCGCACCGAACCGGCCGCTCCCCAACCGCTCCACGTAATTGTGGGGAACGCCCCGAAGCACCAACGACACCACCAGATCGGTCAGCGATGCCAGTGCCACCGGGTTGTCCGCCACCCCGTCCTGCCGCGTCATCTCGCGCATCAGGAAATCGATCTGACCTCTGAGGCTGGCGGCGAGCCCGCTGCTCCAATCAATTCCGGGCCTGAAGGCGAGACGTTCGCGCAACCGGTGACCAAGCAGACTTTCCAACGTATACTCCAGCGCCGCGGCTTCGATCCACAGGTTTCGGCGCGCATTGACGTCGCTCGACAGTACCCGGGTGCCGGGAGTGCCTCGAAAGACGAGGCCATTTGTACCAACGCTGGTTGTTTCATTGCCGTGCTGGATCAATGTCACCCGGCCCTGGGATATCGCACTGAAGCAATAAGCATCTATCCCGTCGCCACCGATATCGATTTGTGTCGCAAAACGATTGGCGCCATGCGAAATCCTCATCTTACCGATGTGCCGCCCTGCGATGCTCGTAATCGGTCTATCGAAACGAACTCGCATCAGGTCACGGTCCTGCAACCGGTAACTCCACATGTGGCTGTCGGCCGGAAAGCGCCTGGTCAGGCCTGAACCGGTGTCCATTTCCCGGGGATTAAGCACATGAACCACATCAAATGTGCTTAGCGCCGCGGGGTCCACAGCCAATACGGGTGTCGCCACCCCGCTTGGCCTCTCCTCCCACCTCGCTTCGGCGAGCCATCGCCCCGCCGGCACCGCAGAGTTCCGGGACATCGCTGAGCCCACGAACCAGAAGAGACAGATTTAGCAGGGTTAGGACAAATTTGGCAATTAACGCGGGAAGCCGCCGAAAATTAGAGTTTCGAGCGGACACCCGCTGACGAAATATCGAGCGCACGATATCTGCCGAACGATCCCGTTCGGTGAAGAATGAGGTGGAGAAGTGCTATGACATTGAGAATTAATTCAGCAGCACCTAACTTTACCGCCGAGACCACCGAAGGAAAAATCGATTTCCATCAGTGGATCGGCGACGGGTGGGCGATTCTATTCTCTCATCCGAAGGATTTCACGCCGGTCTGCACGACCGAGCTCGGCTATATGGCGAGGCTGAAGCCCGAGTTCGACAAGCGCAACTGCAAGATCATCGGGCTCAGCGTCGATCCGGTCGGCAACCATTCGCGTTGGGCGAACGATATCGAAGAAACCCAGGGTCATGCGGTAAATTACCCATTGATCGGCGATCCCCAACTGAAAGTGGCCAAGCTCTATGACATGCTACCCGAGGAAGCGGGGGACAGCTCAGAGGGCAGGACAGCGGCCGACAACGCCCCCGTACGCGCAGTGTTCTTCATCAGTCCAGACAAAAAGATCAAGGCAATGCTGACCTACCCGATGACCAGCGGGCGAAACTTCGATGAAGTGCTCCGGCTGCTCGACTCGCTTCAGCTGACGGCTGCGCAGCCGGTCGCCACACCGGTCAACTGGACCCAGGGAGACGACGTCATCATCGTCCCGTCAGTCAGCGATGCGCAGGTCCGCGAGAAGTTCCCGGGCGGGTGGAAGGCGCCGAAGTCTTACCTGCGGATCGTGCCACAGCCGCACGTTTGAGCGGCGCCACGATCCTGGACGGGGTGCCGGGCAACAGGCGCGTCGTCTATCAGGCGCACCGTCTGTCAACACCAGAGAAAACTTTCTGGTAATCCGGCCCGATGAGCGGACCAAGGAGAGAAAACATGATCTTTCGTCAACTGTTTGAGCCCGTGTCGAGCTCCTACTCGTATCTGCTTGCCAGCCGCCGCGGCGGAGAAGCGCTGATCATCGATCCGGTGCTCGAGAAAGTGGACCGTTATCTTCAATTGACGCAGGAGCTCGAGCTCAATCTGGTCAAGGCGCTGGACACGAACCTGCATGCCGATCACATCACGGGGATCGGCGCTCTGCGCGATCGCACGCATTGCATCACGGTGATGGGCGAGCAAAGCGGTGTGGATGTGGTTTCCATGCGCGTTGCCGACGGAGACCAAGTGGAGATCGGAGGATTGGCGCTCGATGTCATCTACACGCCGGGGCACACAGACGATTCCTACAGTTTCCTATGCGGCGAACTGGTGTTTACGGGCGATACGCTGTTGATCCGTGGCACCGGGCGAACCGACTTCCAGAACGGTGACCCACGTGCACAATACGAGTCGCTGTTCGGCCGTCTTCTGAAGCTGCCGGATGAAACGCTAGTTTATCCGGCGCATGACTACAAAGGCGATACGGTCAGCACGATCGGCGAGGAGCGTGCCTGCAATCCGCGTCTGCAGGTAAAGTCGGCGCAGGAATATGTCGATCTGATGAGCAACCTGAATCTCACCAATCCGAAAATGATGGACGTGGCGATGCCGGCCAACATGAAGCAGGGTCTGGTGCAGGAGCAGATCGCGCGGCGTGGCTGGGCTTGCAGTGCAGAGGAAGCGAAGGCGCTGATCGACAAGCCCGATGTGGCGCTGATCGATCTGCGCGAGAAGCGCGAGCGCGAGCGGCACGGGATGATCCCGAGCGGGCTGCACCTGCCCTACCACGACCTGCAAGCGAACATCTCACCGGGAGGCGTGCTGCGCATGCTCGCCGCAACCCAATCCAAAAAACTATTGTTCTACTGCGCCTTCGGTGAACGCTCCGCAATGGCGGTGCAGGCAGCACAAGACGCTGGGCTCAAGTCCGCCCGTCATATTGAGGGCGGCATCGATGCCTGGAAGAAGGTGGATGGCGCGTTGGACGATGGAAGCGGCGGCTCAGTAATGCTGGGGCCAAGCGTAGCTGGCCGTTCGAGGTACATCTCCGCTCGGAGTCAACAGGAGCTTGCGTAAATTCATCGAGTGATTGCAGTTGGTTGAGCTTACTCTTTGGTCACCAGTAACTTAGTGACTGCTTATGGCACTGAGCAGATGATTGATTGAAGAACCAGTTGGTCGGCTTTCTGGGGCAAGGCTGACCCTCTCATCGCAGCGCGCGACCGCCGCCCTTGATCCAATTCGGACATCCGAGCCGGCGGGCATCCATCCACGTGCCAATCGCAATCACACCCTTTCGCGGCATCGGGGTCACGGCCTACCTCTCGAACTGAGATCCGCTCCAGAGCGCGTTCAATTATCTCTCCAGGGTTCCAGGTACGCCTCACTGCCGCGCATTCGACAACCGGTTCAACACCAAGCGGGCGATGGCAGCCGGAGCTTGCTCCGGGATCGAAAAACACGAACTGACATTGATCTCGCACAAGACGTAGCTGTCTTGGCCGGAGGCGGTTTTGGCGCCGTACAGGAAGTCGGAGTCCCAGATGTTGGCAGTGATCGGTGGTCTACCCCCAGCACCTCCATTATTTGCGGCGTCCACTCGGTCTCCATCTTCGCCCGCAGCACTTGAAACGGAACCGCATCGGCGCCGTGCATAATGCGCGGGCCGGGCTGCGCAGCTGGTGAGCCCGGTCCTTCGGGGGGCGGTGGTCAGCGCCTTGATGAGCTGGTGTCCGAAGCCGACGACCTCATCGGTCCCCATGTAGCAGCGGATCATGCCGTCGGGCAGGCGCGGCTGAAACGGCTGATCAATGATGCATCCGCCCGAGGCGAAATATGGTTCGCAGCGCGCCATGAACTCCTGAAGCGACAGATCCTCCGGGATGCTCCCCCGTTGCGCATGCAGGACGCGCACAGTCTCCACCGCGTCGGTGCGCGTTGAAATTTGCTCGACCTTCCAAACTCCCTGGCCACCATTGCCGCGGTTCTGCTTGATGACCCGCGGGCCAGACGATTGCAGTCGCCGGGGGAACGCGACGCCGAACTCGGCGGTACTGCGGTAAAGGTGCGTGTCAGAGCCCCAGCCGAGATGTTCAGAACAAGGGGGCTATTTTGTAACGCATGAATATACTCCGTTGCGTTTCTCGTCATCGTCCAGGCGTGAGCGCGAACTCATGCCGACTGCGCGATTTCGGCGTAGGCGCAGGCGACGTTTGGCCAGTTAATCGCGGCCATAAAGGCATCCACGTAGGCGGCGGCTCCTGCCCCGTAGTCAATGTGATAGGAGTGTTCATACATGTCGAGCGCGAGGATCGGTTGGCCGCCGGCCAAGGTTGTCGCGTGGTCCATCGCCCATTGATTGGAAAGCTTGCGATCACGCGGCGACCACGTCAGTAGCACCCAACCGGAGCCGCCGCGGAGCGCCTTGCCGATCGCAGCAAACTCTACGATCCAGGCTGCGACGCTACCGAAATCCCGGATCAGTGCATCGTGCAATGTGCTCCCGGGTTCGCCGCCCTCGCCAAGAGAGGCGAAAAATAATTCATGCAGAATCATCGAGTTTGTGGCGATCAGCTCTTCGCGTTTTAGACCATTGATGAGGAAGATCGGTGCAGTACCAAAATCGAGTTCCGCAAGTTGCGCGGTGATGGCGTTGAGGCGTTGCACCGTACCTCCGTAATTGTTTTCGTAGTGGCTGACGATAAGCCTTTCGGACATCCCCTTGATCCCCTTCGGATCACAGGTGAGCGGCTTCATTTGATACATCTTCTCCTCCGCGATGAGCCCGAGCGTTCGCTCGGCCGTTGATCCAAAAAAACGCAGAGCTTGGAGGAGCATCCTCTGATGGGGAGCCTGCGATCCCCACTGGGTTCAATATTTCGGACGATGCGAGACGACCCACCTGCGGGCATGCTCGATGGGCCCCCGCTGAGGTTGCGCGGCGCGGAATTGCTTCACTGTGGGTAAGTCTTCCAACCGCTCCCGCCATGCGCAGATCGACGGAAACCGCGGATACATCTCTTGTGCTTCCGGGGCGAAGCCGAAGGCGTGGATGATCGGCAGCATGAAAAAATCGGCGAGACTCAGAACCGGCCCGATGAGAAATTCTTCGGTCCGAGATAGCTCGCGTTCGAGGGTCTGCAGGCAGGTTTCGACCTTCGGCATCGCGTGGGCTACGACCTTCTCGTCAGAGGCAATGCCAAGCTGCGGGAAGACATTGCGTTCGTGCGACACATGATAGATCAGATATGGGTAGTAATAGGCGTTGACTGCGCTGATCCACTGGTTCATGTGCGCTCGTCTCTGTGGGTCGGAGGGCGTTAAATGAGGGCCATCAAACGCGTCGTCCACATAGCTGACAATGGCGCTGGTCTCGTAGATCGTAAAACTGCCATGCCGCAGGATCGGCACCCGCTCGAACGGGTGAAGTGCAACATGACTCGGTGCGTTCATTTCTGTTTCGAGATCGTGGAACGCGTACTGAACCTCCTTGTGAGTTAGGACGATTCCTGCCATTTGCACATAGGTACTACGGGGAAAGCCGAATAACGTGACCTCGGACATGGTTTGCTCCATGCCGCCGCCGAGTCCGAGTTTTGGAATAATGCATTCCACCACAAGCTCTCGCCCGGCGAGCGGTACGATTTGCAGTGCTTGGGCAAAATGCCTTGGGGTCGCCGGGCGACTGCAGTGAGGCCCGACAGTGAATAATATGGATCACCGGCCTTGGAACGTCAATGGAATTTCGCAGCCAAACCAGTCAGAATTCGCTGCCGTTCCTGATCCTCCGTTCAGTTCAGTGGCGTGATCGAGATCGTGTCGAAATAGTCACGCTGTCCGCCTTGATCCATCCACCTGGGCTCCGCTATTTGACATAGACCCAGCCGGGCTGCAGCAGCGGGAAGGCGATCAGACCAATCACAGCCGTCGCTGCGATGAGCAGCGGGTTGCTGACCTTGAAGCGGAACAGGACCGTGAGACTGCCGAGTCCCACGAGCACAGTGAGCCAATCGCCGATCGCGATCTTGCCCAACAGAACGCATGCGCCGAGGATCGTACCAATGGCAGCGGCATAGGCGCCTTTTACAAATCCTTCGACATTTGGGTTGGCGCGGTGCCGGACCAGGATCGGAGCGACGATGAGGATCAACAGGAACGAGGGCAAAAATATACCGATAGTCGAAACCAGCGAGCCCAAGAAACCGGCCACGAGATAGCCGACAAAGGTGGCGGTGATGACGACGGGACCGGGGCTGATCATGCCGACCGCGACCGCCACCAGGAACTCTCGCCCATTCAGCCATCCAGTCTGCTGCACCAACCCCTTTTCGAGAAAGGGCACGATGACGAGACCGCTGCCAAAAGTGAGGCTTCCAGCTTTGAGAAAGAAACCGAGTAACCTGCCGAGAATGTCGAAATCCGCGGCCTTTGTGTTGATGCCGAGAGGCACGAGCGCCATCAGTGCCCCGGGCGGCAGCTTGCGGCCGCGCAGGAGCGACCCGTAATACAGGATGCCGACTATCCCCGAAATGATGAAGAGGATCGCAACCTCGGCCTCGAGTAAAACGGTGACGACAAAGCAGGCGGCCGCGATCACCCATTGCAGCCAGTCCTCCATACCGAGCTTTGCCAACCGGTAGCAGGAATGCAGAATCAGGGCGATAACCGCTGGGCTCACCCCGTAGAACACCGCGGTCATCCAGGACAGCCCGCCGAAATGGACGTAAAGTGCGCCGAGCGCTGCGACGATCAGAAAATTCGGGAGGATAAAGGCCCAACCGCCCGCCCAAGCACCCCAGAAGCCGCCGCGAAGATAGGCGATGAAGATGCCGACCTGAATCGCGAGCGGGCCGGGCAGCGACTGGCTGACGGCGACGGCGTTGCGCATTTCCTCCCGCGTTAGCCACTGGCGATCCTGCACAAGCTCCTTTTCCATCAGGCCGACAAGGGCGACCGGTCCGCCGAAGCCCAAGGTGCCGAGGCGCAGGAAATAAGTGACGATCTCGCGCAGCGGACGCCGGTGCGGTGGTGCGGGGGCGAGAGCCTCTGGGATCGTCGGTTCAGGAGTGGTCATTCTTTGTCCTACACCCGCGTCGCCAGCGCCGCGGGATTCCAATCGTGCCGCTGGTCGCGACAGTCGCGGCACCAGGCGTAGAGGGCGTCGTAGACGATCATCCCGCGCTCGAGCATCGCGTGATCGTCGGCGTAAATCGCGGACAGGCCCAGAGACACGGCCAGTAGACCCGGTGACTGCGGTGCCAGCTCAAGCCGCGCCGTATCGGCGCCGCGGACGATCAGCGCCAGCGCGTTGAGCGCCAGATCTTCGATCTCGTATTGCTTAAGGAAGGCGTCGAAACTGCATAGCTCGCCGTCATGCGAAAACGGGTCGGCGTCAGGGATGTAATAGGCTGTGGCCTCGGTATCCGCGGCGACGGCGAAAACGCGCTCGGTCGGCGCGAACCGGAACCGGGCCTCGGGGTCAATGAACCGCCGGATCAACCAGGGCACGCAATGCGGTCTACTTTGGGCCGCTGCGGGTGATCCACCCGTCCGAACCGGCACCAAGCTTGCGACGACGCGGGAGTCCCGCCTCGCCCCAACCCGTGATGCCATGCTCGAGGTAACAGGCGTCGCTTCCGACAGCGCGTAGCGCTGCCGCCGTATTTTGGCTGACTTCCTGTCCGTGAGCGCAATACACGACGACGCAACGCCCCTCGGGCAGTTCGCGGCGCCAATGATCGACCTCATCGGGAAGCCGACGGACCGCGCCGACGATAATCTTATCGTCAGCATCGAAAGCCGGGCTCCTCCGAACGTCGACGACAATCGGAGCCAACTCTGTGCCGAGCCGGACACAAAGGGCATGTGGCGAAATAGAAAAACGCCCTTGAGCATCCCTGGTCGCGCACTCCTCGCGTCGCGAGTGGCGCAGAGCTTGGACGGAGGGCCGTCTGACGGGGTGTCTGCATTACCCCGACACACTGATTATAGTTTGCCTTTCCGCTATCGCAACCCCCCTCTAAATCCGGCAGCAATGAGATCCTTGGAAGCGCGAACGGCCTCGGCCGAGATCATCTGACCGCTCAGGTCAGCCTGGCGGGCTGACTGCGGCAGCCAGGACGGTAGCTCTCCGCGATTACGGTCCTATGGATTCCGTCATAGTGTCGGGTCGGAAGCCAGCCTCTGGCGACCCGAGGATCGCGTCAAACATATATGATCTAAGTCAGTGTTGCCTCAAAAGCACTCTTCGCCGATTTTAATGCGTGCTTCGCACGGCCACGTGCGCGGCATCCATCGCCAGCACGATCATACGCCGGCCGATCCGGACAGCCACTGGCACCATCGCCCATAACTTCTGCACAAGGATCCGCATTATCCGGACTTGCACCATCTCCATCAGCACGAGCACGCGTAAACCTGCCAAACGACCCGAGCCAAGGAGGTTCAAATGACGGACGTCGCACAACGGCGGGAGCTGGAGCAGACCGTTCCTCTCGCCGCGTTGTTCACCGCGTTCCTCGCCGTCTCATTCTACGGGGTCGGCGGAGGCGGCGGCATCGTCTGGGCGCGCCGCGTCGCCGTCGAGAAGCGTCGATGGCTCAGCGACAACGAATTTGCCGACATCGTAAGCCTGTGCCAGTTCATGCCTGGGCCGAACATCGTCGGAATTGCTGTATGTGTCGGAGCAAGGATGCGGGGCACGATCGGAACGATCGCTACCCGATGTTGATCGAGGTCTACCGTGAGACCTACTTTCTGCCGCGGCGGTCAGCTTTCGTCCGAGCCTTCGCAGCGAGTGCAGGCTGCCGGTTTGCTGCCAAGAAACACAGATCTCGAGACTCTGGCGGACATGCTCAGCAGCGCGTTGATGTACCATCTGCTCATGCTCCCCGCGGACGAGAACCCGGTCGGTGAACTTCGCAAACAGATGGCCAGGCTTCTCCGCCAAGCGGGCTTCGAAATCCCCGAATGAGGATTTGTTGTTGTCTCGCGTTGTGCATCGCAAACGATCTTTCTACGACTTTACCGAGAGGCCGCATGTTGTCTTCCCGGCGAAGGCCAGGATCAATTTCGGCCATAGGCACCGGCCTTCGCCGGTGTGACAGGAAAGGTCTCGCGTGCGAACCGCTAGGCTCATCCAGCCGCTTTTTTCTGCGGCCGGACTCTCAGGCTGCGCTCGCCTCGAACGGCCTGAGGTGGTCGGCGAGCGCCTTCTGGAATGCCGGGCGCGCCTCGCAGCGCTCCTGATACGCCTGCAGCGCCGGCCGCTCGGACACAATGTCCGTGTGGCGCAGGAAACGTAATACGGTGGTCATCAGCAGATCCCCTGCCGTGAACCGGTCTTCGAGATAGTCGCGGCCGCCGAGCCAATCTTCGAGCGCGCCAAGCCGCTTTTGCACCGCCTCGACCATCCGCGGCCGAAGGGCCGGCACCCATGCTTCGCCGTCGTAAAAAAGGTCGAGCAACACGAGGGTCTGGATCGGCGGCTCGACCGAGTTCAGCGCGGCGAACATCCAGGCGGTCGTACGTGCCCGCCCGTTCGCGTCGGACGGCATCAGCGCCTCGCACCGTTCGGCGATGCGGAGCACGATCGCACCCGACTCGAACAGTTTGAACCCGTCGTCTTCGATCGCCGGGACTTGGCCAAAGGGCTGCAGCGCATGATAGGCGGCAGTCGCCAGGTCCTCGGATCCGACGAGTCTTTCCCGATACGGGATTCCGGCCTCTTCGAGAGCCCAGCGCACCCGAAGGTCGCGCACCAGCCCGCGTCCAAGGGGCGGCACCGAGCGGAATGCGGTCACTGTGATCATTGCAGTTCTCCAGTGGTTGTAAGGTCACGCAGGTGGCCGGCATGGGCCGCCTCGAGAGCGGCGATGTCGAGCTTGCTCATCTGCAGCATCGCCTGCAACTGAGCCTTGACCGGGTCGCGATCGCCCAACAGTTTGGGCAGCACGGTCGGCACGATCTGCCAGGAGACGCCGTAGCGGTCCTTGAGCCAACCGCACCGATTGGGCGCCCCGCCGTCGGAAAGCGCGTCCCACAGCCGGTCGACCTCGGCCTGGTGGGCGCAGTCCACCATAAAAGAGATCGCCGGCGTGTACTCGAACCGGGTCCCGCCGTTGAGCGCCAGGAAGCGCTGGCCGGCGAGCGTGAACGCGACGGTCAACACGGTGCCCGCTTTACCGGCTGTCGGACACGTTCCTCTGCACCTGGTCGATGCGCGAATTCGACAGCAGCGAGACGTAGAAATTCGCCGCCTCCTCGGCCTCGCCGTCGAACCAGAGGCACGGTGCTATTTTCGACATGAGTCACGAGTGCTCCTTGCCGTATCTAACTTAGTGGATAAATAACCATTAAATTAAATACGGTGGCGCCCGTCCTTTGTCAAGAGCCGACGCTCAGTCTTGCAGCCGGCGCTTCATCGCACCGGGGCTGCCGCGCGCGTGCGAGCCGCGCGGCAACGCTGTCGGAGGCGGTTGGCGCGGCGCGACCCGTCGATCAGGCCGCCTGCTCGCAGTTGATCATCCACGGCGTCCCGAACTGATCTACGAGCATCCCAAAGCGGGCAGCCCAGAAGGTCTTCTGGATCGGCATTTGCACCGTCCCGTTTTCCGACAAGGCCTTAAAGACGCGCTCGGCTTCACTCGGGTCGTTGACGCCCAAGGTCACCGTAAATCCTTTCATCTGTTCATAGCGGTCAGGCGGCGCATCGGAACCCATCAGCAGCTTGCCGTCTACGTTCAGACTGGCGTGCATGATCTTGCTGCGCCATTCCCTCGGCACCTGGTCCTCCATCGGCGAGCCCGCGTGCGAGTGCATTGCCTCGATTTTACCGCCCAGCACCTTCTCGTAGAATTTGAATGCTGCTTCACATTGGCCACTGAACGTCAGATAGGGGTTCAACTGCATAGCGCACTCCTGCTACATGAAAGATTGGAAGGGTTATGATCGCTTGACGATCTCCCTGCACGCTTGGACGCGGTCTCCGCCGAGGTTGCGGACCACGCCTGTTTCACTTGGCGCAACAACGCCTGAATATCGCCTTCCGTCACGCCATCGCGCCGCATGAGAAGCTGGACCGTGATGTCACGAAACAGCTCTTCGAGGGATGGCTCGGCGCAACAAGTTTTGCCCATGACATCCTCCCCTTGCAACTCAGGTGCCGATGAACTCCGGCCTTCTGGACCCGATTATGGTGTGGGCCCGGATAGCACCGCTTGCCGACTTGCCTTAAAGAAAAAGTCTGAATTCGTCTGAAACGGTCATCGCCATTCTTTGTCCCTGACCGGTCGTTGCTTGGCCATGGTGGCGATGGGTGACGCTGCAAGTAATCGACAGGACCGCGACCGTGGCTGCGGTGACCCAGATCCGCAGGCGGCGCCGCGTCTGATTTTGTCCCCTGGATGCCGCGAAGGTCTGGTGAAGAGACGGCGCTGTGCGCCAGAAGCGTTCGTCGTACTCGCCTACTGTCATGATGGCCTCTCAACGATTTGCTGCGGTCGAGCAAGGTGCGTTGATCAAAAGACGTTCGAGTGAGCCGAAGACCGACAAAGCGCCGGAAAGATTCCGAGTCACTGCTCATTCGTGGAGCAGGGAATCGGCGCCTCCCGTCTACGAAGCACCGTGCCATGCTCTTCTACGCAGATTGGGCGCTGCCCCGGATCTCCGCGAGAAAAGATCTGAATTGACCTGAAAAGGTCGGATACAATCGCCGTCCATGGAACCCGAGTCCGAAGCGCCGGCCAGCTTCGAGTTCGGCCCGTTCAGGATGGTGCCGCGTCGGCGCGAAATTTTTGCCGACGGTCGGCCGCTGGAGCTCGGCGGACGCGCTTTCGACGTGCTCGTGGCGCTGGTCGAGGCCAACGGTGCGGTGGTCAGCAAAGGCGAGCTGATGACGCGGGTCTGGCCGGGGCGGATTGTCGAGGACAACAATCTGCACGCGCAAATAAAGACCTTGCGCAAAGCGTTTGTGGGCTACGATGTTATTCGCACAGTCGTTGGCCGCGGCTATCAGTTCACGGGCCATATCCGTGCCCCCGGCACGATCTCCGGCGGGCCTGCGGGGTCGGAACCGACCGCCGGAGGTCCCGATCCGACGGCGGCTCGGACGAACCTGCCGGCTCCCACTGCGGATCTGATTGGTCGAGACGACGAGATCGGCGAGGTGATCGGTCTCGTGACGGACCACCGGTTTGTTACTGTGACGGGTGCGGGCGGCATCGGTAAAACGCGACTTGCCGTTGAAGTTGCGCGTCACCTTTTGCCGCGATTTGCCGACGGGGTGTGGATTGCGGAGCTGGCGCCGCTGTCGGATCCCCGGGTGGTCCCAGTCACCGTCGCCGCGGCGACAGGGCTCGAACTGATCTCCGGCGTTGCCACCGCCGCCAGGGTCGCGGCTGCGCTCGCCTCAAAGCACATCCTGCTGGTGCTCGACAACTGCGAGCATGTGATTGATGCCGCGGCGCAAATGGTCGAAGCATTGTTGCGCGCCAATCCGGCAGCGCGGGTCATCGCGACGAGCCGCGAGCCGCTGAGAGCCGAGAGCGAGCGGCTCTGCCGCTTGCCTGCGCTCGCCATTCCAGGGGAGGATACGCCGCTGGAGGGCATGTTGCGACATGGCGCGGTGGCGCTGTTTACCGCGCGGGTCCGGGCCGCAGACCCGCACTTCGCGCTCGGCGAGCAAACTGCCGCGGTCGTCGGGGCAATCTGCCGAAGCCTCGACGGCATTCCGCTCGCCCTCGAATTGGCGGCGGCCCGTGCCGCGACGCTCGGATTGCAACAGCTCGCTTCGCGGCTCGACGATCGCTTCAGCCTGCTCACCGAGGGACGCCGCACGGCTCTGCGGCGGCATCAAACGCTGCGCGCGACATTCGATTGGAGCTACGATCTGCTCCCCGAAGCGGAGCGGGCGATGCTGCGGCGCCTGTCCATTTGTGCCGGCAGTTTCACCTTGACGGCAGCGAGTGCTGTCGTCGCGAGTGACGATATCCTCCCGCCGGATGTCGTGGACGGTTTGGCAAACCTCGTCGCCAAGTCGCTCGTGACGGCGGATGTCCGGGGCGCGACGGTCTATTATCGGATGCTCGAGACGGCGCGCGCCTATGCCCGCGAGAAACTCGCCGAGGCAGGCGAGCTCGAACAGGCCGCACGCAAGCACGCCGAATACTATCGGGATCTTTGCGGGCAGGCCGAGCCGCAATCCAATCGCCCCGGCACCCATCTCCAGAGACCACGTATGGAGCAAAGAATTACCGACTTCGGCCATCACCCATCCTCGACTTCGCTTCATGGTGCCGTTTTGCGTGCGGATATGTTCTTCGGCGGACCGTGATTCACTCTGCCACCCGATATAGGTAGCAATATCGGGCCTCGGCGGGCTGGAGGCGAACGAATTTTGCACGGCTGCGGGCGGCAATGCGCCGGGCTCCTTCGGTCACGGCTGCGAAGGTGCTGACCGTGAGCCAGTGGCACAACCAGGATTTGGCGACTCGCAATGAAATCTCTCACCGATAAAGATTGGATGCCGGCTCGCCCGCATTACGCCGGCGGGGTGCAAAATCCGTCGGTGACGGCCACCTTCGGCCAACGCGCACGTAGAGCGAGAGGTCGCCCTGCTTCGCTCAAGCCGCTAGCTCGCACGCTCGATTGGGACAATGATCTTTAGAGCGCGCTCCGCAAAACGAAATCCGCGCCGTCTGTCTGTGCGTCGACGACTCACTTTGGAGAGAGAAATTGGAACTGAAAGCGCACCGCCCAGTCAGGTCCGGCATTGGGTCGCGCAACATAGTGAAAAGCCTGCAGCGAGGCGTTTTTCCGGGCGAGCGGCTGCAAGACCTATAGCCGATTTTACGGCCGCGCGAGCCGTTCTACTGTCTCGACCAGTTCCCGTACAAAGAGGCGGCTGGGTCCTCATGTACTTTCTCCCGGATTTTGCCTTACTGGTTAGCGGGGATCGTCACGACCGGAGCGGACCCCCTGACCCCGGTATCGGCTATCGAGAATAGCAGCATGATGATCGCGAATGTGTTTTTGGATTGGAAGTCGGTGTCGGCGATCCAGAACCATCTTCTGTTATATTCTGTAGCAACGAAGGCGTCTCGCGGCGCCGCATCCGCAACCAGAACCCGCAAAGGCGGGAGTTTCGGTGCTGCGCCGGAAGCTTCGACCAACCCAGGTGTGGCTTTCCCCTCTGCGACATCCGACTCGGGCACCTGCAGGACCGCCGCGAATTCGAGCATGATCTCCAGCATCGA
>Ga0306926_10003758_pt1 | contig 15796 bp, 20 predicted proteins | sample flu12Cox44000178_FD_203759 | JGI IMG/M metagenome (GOLD analysis project Ga0306926, IMG submission 203759) | Lab enrichment of tropical soil microbial communities from Luquillo Experimental Forest, Puerto Rico - flux8day.12C.oxic.44.000.178 (v2)... | ecosystem: Environmental > Terrestrial >...
CTCGCTGCCTTACGACTTCCAGACATTCACACCCGGCAATCAGGGCCGCCGAAGTCGCATCGCGATCATTCAGCATTTCGTTGAAACTTCCTGCTTGCACCAGTGCCGCCCAGGGACCGCCAGTGACCGCATATTGAACCCACAGGTAGTGCAACATGTCCGAGTGAAGTACGGTTTGGATATCTGCTGATGCAAATAGGTTTGCGACTTTCCTGGCGAGTGCCGAAGGTTCACCTTCCGGGGAACCGACATCCACACCTTTCAGCGTCGCGACGAGAGTACCACACGAAAATGTTCCGCCGGCCTTGGCGTCCCCGTATATGTATCGCGGACGCGGCAAAAAGGAGTCGATCTCCTCGATGCCACGCCAATTCTGCGTCAAGAGCAGGAACTCAGCGACGTTCAGTAGCGGGACGACTTCCTTAAGGGTTGGCACCAGCGCATAATGCTTTACGGGCACGATGACCAACTCGACGGTGTTTGTTGGTGGAAGCGTTTCTACGGCATTCAATCGGTACAATCCGCGAAAGTTTCGCTTGTGCCTTTTGCGTCGATCGAATAGGTCGAGCGGTATGCCGTTGCGCAAGGACGCGGCTCTGCCAGACCGGACGAGGTGCGAGACCTGATGTCCGCTTTGCGCAAGTGCCCAGCCATAGATTGAGCCAATGACTCCGGCTCCGATTACAAGCACGTACACACTGTCACCGCCTCGCTCGTGTTAGCCGTGCAGCCAAGAATAGTGTGGCTGGTCGCCCTCATCAGATTTACACGCTGAGTCTTGCGCGGCGGCAGGCTACCCCGGCCACACGGTGTTCGGGCTCTCTCTTACCTTGGCGAGTGGTTCCGTATCACATCGCCGCCAAGCCCCTACTGCGAACCGCCCGAGGTTTGCACCTGCGCCGGCGACGGTGATGCGTGATTGGTTGTCAAGGCTGTTTCCATCAGTGACTCTAAACGTGCCAGACGTTGCTGCAATGACTCTATCTGCCGCTGCTGAGCCTCGATCTGATCTTCTTGATCCGTGATGACCTTCTCCTCGGCCTCGGCTCGGTGGGTACTGCTTCTGAACCTCGTTGAGCAGCATCGTGGTCAGGTATTGATACTTTTACTGTGTAGGGCTTGCCGTCAGGGTCATAGGCAACCAGGTCGGGATAAATCTCTGCTACTTCCGCGGCAATCAGGCCCTACTGAAGAGAGCGCGGTCCCTTGTCGTACTCGGGCTTATAGAGAAAGGTCACGGGTCGCAGCTTCATCAGTGCACTGCTGCTGTCGCCCATGTCATGGATCTGGTAACAGTTCAGGCACCCCTTCGCTTAGTGCTGGACAAATAAAAAATTTTCGCACCGGCACTTACAAAATTGCCGCTCGTTTTTCGCCTTACAGAGAGGTCCATGAGCAAACAAAAAACGCGCAAGTTTTCCAATTTCGTAAATGGAAGGTCCAAAAGCTTTGTCTTAGCCGCAGCTACGGCGGCCATTGTCGTGATGACGGTGTTCGAGCCGGCCAGAGCTTCGGCCTCCAACCCCCAGAATGTTGATGCGTGAACACCCCAAATGTCAACGTGGTAAACACTCCGGCGGTGACAGTAACTTCAATGCCGCCGGTCAGCATTTCCGGCACGCCGGCAGTAAGCATTTCCGGGGTGCCAAACGTGAATGCAAATGTCCAGTTTCCCGCAAATCAGGCGGTTACCTTGGTACCGGGTACGGCAACCCATATGGGGCGCCTTCCCAGTCAGCAAGTTCAGCTTCAGTACGTCCCCGGCTGTCCAACTACCCTGGCGCAAAGTCAACCTGACGGTAGTCTCATTTGCTTCGACATGGACAATTACCCGGGGCAAATATTGATGATAACGGATTTCTCCTGGTCGTCCGACTATGGATCGCCCGGCTTTACTTGCACGATGATTCTGTCCATCAACAACAACATCCTCTATGACACAGCCGCAGTGACAGGCCCTGACGGCTATGCCAGACAAGACCAGCACTGGACCACCGGATTCAAGGCCACGATGACACCGCAGGTGTCTCCGCAGGCATGCAAGAACCTGCGTTCGGCTTATTTGCAGGGCTATTTGACGGCAAACCAATAGTGCGGCGGGTTAGCCGCCTTGAGCCGGTCAAGCTTGGAGCCGGCTCAGCGAGCTTGGCTGCAACACAACGAGCCCAACGTAATGTCCTAGTTTACGGTAGCTAGGACATTACGGTTCAGTTCATTGCTGTCCCAATTAGCGCAGAGCCAAAGAGCGACTGTTGAAATTTAAAGCACATATAACTACTTTCCGGTGTCTGGCAGAAAGCAGGTTGGGTTGGTGGTCCAGTCCGGTGTATTTCTGTTCCGTCCTTCAGCACGAATCGCAGGGAGCCGTCAGGGTCGGTTACCTCGGTAGCTGGCCAGCGATCGGGCGGGAACGACGGTTCCGGCGAATTGATCCCCAGCCATGCGCCACGGCGTCATGCGACCCTGGCCGATCTCACGACTACCGTGACGCACCCTGCTGAGTGCTCTCTAATGAGGTAAGCGATAGTCAGAGGCGGTTTTTGCGTGACGAGAAAGAAAATCCTGATTCTGGCAGTTCCCAGCCTACCCCCCTCACGTTCCCAGCCCACCCCCTCAAGTCTCTCCCCAAGCCCAGAGGCTATTCATCAAGGCGTGCACTTGAGATGCCGCCCAGAGAGGCAAGGGTTTGGTTGGGCTTGAGTAGAAAGGCGGTGACTCCTCCATTGCACAAGAAATTCCACCAGGTACAAGAGGGAACGGCTGCAAGTTATCTATTGTCGGAGGTGGTTTTACTTGAACCTCTTTTCCTCTCGGTCGACGGAAGTGAGCGGGCAAAACTGGATGATCGCCGATGTGGTATTTTCCTGATGAACGCCGAGGCGGAAAGCCTGAACCAGGCCTTCACCTTGCTATCCCAGGCATTTGAGACTGAACGGTTATCACACACAGGGAACGTGTTTCGCCAAGGATTCACGCATCAGAATGGCCGTTGGCTGTGCCTCGATGACCTTCGACTCGTCAGAGTGATGAAGGCTTTGCAAGAGATTGCAGATGAACCAGAGCCAGTCCATTCACTGGTTCTAACACCACACGAATAATCGTTATGGGCATGGTCATTATCACTGTCACGACGTGAAGAGGCTCCCGAAGGAGCCTCCCCCTCGGACGTTAAACCGATTTGATCGCCCTAACACCTAACCGCTCCGCCTCGGTCAAGAGCGCGTAGGCTAATATCCGTGCGTCGCTTACTGACAGTAGTGGTGTTCGATCTCCCTTTCCGGTGTCCCCCGACCCGTGTATTCGCAATTCTATCCAGTCGTTGCCGAACTTCGTAACGCTTGGGTTGGACATTCTTTTCCTCCTGTCAAAAGCAAAAGGCCGGACGGTATACATGTTTGCCGCATACTGCAAGGTGCAATAGGAGGTCGGAACCGTGAAGCGTTACACCTTGGGACAGGTTCTTTGGATCGGGATCAACTCTTGGGTTGTGGGAGTCGTCTCCTGCAATCTATGGCATGACCGGCACGATTTGACTTGGGGGATGTTCTGGCCGGTATTAATGGTTGCTGTTCTCGTCACCCTAATCGCTGTCCTTATCGCTTGGCGACGGTCACCTTCTCCACACCGATAGCGAACGACGGCTCCCAATGTGGTAGGGCCGTCGTCCATCTTCCGCTCCATGAGCGCACGCAATCGGCAGATCGGTTTACATCCAGAAACAGAAGTCACTTTGCCACCCTTCGTGGGCATGGACGGATCGGTTTAAACTCCCAACGAGAAAACCAGCACTTTGCGCCCAAGTTGCACCGCGCGATCAAGGATCTGCGTGGAGCGAACACAGTTTGCCTCCCCTGATGGCAGGAGCAGCACACCGACCCCCGCTCTTAGTTTTCGCTTGGCAGCAGCCATTTAGCGCTTTGTGCCGCTTAACAGGCATTGATAGTCCTCCTGTTCGTGGTCCCTTCTTGGGTTAGCTTGCTTGGACACAGCCAGAGAATGCCTACAGCTCCCAGGTCTCCTCTACTCGGAGGGCTCACCCAAAATTCTGTTTCTTCACTCCACAAAATCCTGCCCTGATTTTCGCCTACCTGATTGGAGCGACCTCACCGAAGAGGAAGTAGCCGAAGCACAGTTTATCTGTTGCGATTTCCCATCAGCCTGCTCTGGTGGCATTAGAAAAAGGAGTGAAGTATGAGGCTGGCAGTTTCGAAAAAGAGTCTGAGCACATTGCTGACGCGCATTTTTCTAGTCGGCTTGACACTAACCGCCGCTGCGGCTGATTCAGTCGCACAGGCCCCGTCTGGCCCTAGCCTAGGGCCAGCGGCACGCTTACGCCTGCTAGCGCAGCGTGGGCACAACTCACAACCAAACCAATCGTCTCAGGCCCCGACGTCAGGGCCGACATGGACCGTTGTTTTCCCCGGCTTTAATGACCCTGACGTAAACACAAACCTCTATGGGCACTCGGCTGTTTATGACTCAGGCTCGAATACCATGATTGTGTTTGGAGGGCTCAACCCAATCGCCGTGCCCAACAACTACGTGCTTCTGGAAACCAATGCGAACGGCAGCGGCGGACTGCAGGGCGGGGCATGGTCTGAGTTGGGCATGAGCTTTGTCCCGCCTGCGCGCGCGTTCCATAGCGCGGTGTACGACCAAGCGAACAACCGGATGATCGTTTTCGGTGGTTGTGCTGACACCGAGTGTTTGCTCCCTCTGAACGACACGTGGGTGTTAAGCAACGCGAACGGCGTGGGTGGCACGCCAGCGTGGACCGAACTGAGTCCAAGTGGCCCGCTGCCAAGCCCGCGCTCTTTTCACAATGCAGTATATGACGCCACCCACAATCGTATGATCGTGTACAGCGGCGCGATTAACAACACTGCCCTCACCGACGCATGGGTACTGTCGAACGCCAATGGTTTGGGTGGAACTCCTGCCTGGACTCAACTGTCTCCGACAGGGGGCACTCCGGATGCGTACTGGCAATCTACGGCCGTCTACGATCCCACGACAAACGTCATGATAGTGTTCGGCGGCGGCGACTGGGCCAATTCGGTCTGGACTCTGTCGAACGCGAACGGCCTGACCGGAACGCCTGCCTGGACTAACCTAATCGCCAACGGAGCGCCGGGGTCGCCCAAGGGTCGCGTTGGCGCGCAAGCGATCTATGACTCGACCAGCAACCGCATGACGATCTTCAGCGGAAATGGCGACTTCGGGTATAACAATCCCGACTTCGACTTCGGAATGTTCACCGATGTGTGGGTGCTCGCCAATGCCAACGGCACGGGCGGAAGCCCCGTCTGGAGTCAGCTCCATCCCAAGTCCGCGGGTGATGGAGTCATCCAGCCCGGCGGCCGTGATTTCTTCACTGCCGTCCGTGATCCGGGCACGAACTCGATGATCATCTTCGGAGGGGCGAACATCGAAGCCGTCTACAGCAGTCCCTGGGTGCTCAGCCACGCCAACGGACAATAGTAGTGGTGATTCATAGATATCGTGATTCCGCCACGCACAACCCCAGCGACAGCGCGCGGCCAAGCCAGCTCGATCGGCTCCGCGCGCGTTCGCTTCTATTTTTGATCGGCAAGTGGGTCAGGATAAGCAAAGAGCATTCACCGCGGCGGTAATGAAGCCAGCAACGCTGTCTTTGGGTCATGTGTGAGGTTGTCCGTCATTGCACCGACAGCGAAAGGGAGTAAACTTCATTGCGGCCATGCTCACGCAGCATGATTGGGGAGTCGTTCGGGGCAACTTGAAGGGCCATGGAGCGACGCGGAACGGTTCCAGAAACTTTTCTTCCCACCCGTCAGGTACATGCACGCGAGAAACCCAATCCCCCATCTCAAGAAATAAACGTATTGGGAATCAGCCGACCGGGTCGGCCATGCGGCCGGGGCCGGCGATCTGGGTCCGCCTGCCAGACTTGAGGTCAACGAGTAAGAGGCAGTCGGTTCCCGTCGTCTGTGGTGCCTTCGCCGAGCAGGTCTTGCAATGAAAAACGCCAGCGGTGAGTAATGGGAGAGACCCACCGCTGGCGGTCCGGAGGGACATAAAGTTGGTGGTCTGAACGCGAGCACGATAGCCACATTCGCTTGGGGATGCAAGACTAATTAAATCGTTTTGAATCGTGATGATGCTGCGGGTCTGTGTCATTCGCCAGCTTACGGGCTTAGCTTGAAACGGCGACACGTCCGTGATAAAAGTACCGCGCTGTAAAGAGGCACGCATAGCGATGGAGGTCGCTTGATAGTAACTGTTATCTCAGTCCCGTCCTTCAGCACGAATCGGACTGTGTCGTCAGTGACCGACCTCTATGCGCTGAAAGTCCGTAACAATATGCCCCGGGGCCGCGTAGCCACTCAGAGTTATTTCCACGGTTCGCAGGCACCTACTTGGACGCCTGAAGGGCCTAGGCTTGAGCGACAGAGCTGCTCGCCGGATGCGAAGGGATTTGCCGCTCTTTCATCCGCTTCACTACGGTTCCTCCAAAAGCCGGCTACCTTAATTCGTGTCTTTCAGCTCACCCTATCGCCTCAAGTTTTGCCAATCTCAGTTCGATGTCTGAGGTTTCAATTGCCTTTAGGAGCGATGTCCCGAGAAAGCCGAGCGTCGTCCCGCGTTTGGGATCTTTTGCCGGCGCGGATCTCAGCCATTGCATCGGCCAAAAGATTCTTCACGTCGGACCGTCGGAGGCGTTTTGCGGAGGCGCCACTTCCTTATCGTCAGTCTCATAGACATGTCGATTGCGCATACCTCCTTTGCGGCCAAGTTGCACCGCGCGATCAGGATCTGCGTGGAGCGAACAGAGCTTGCCTCCCCTTAATGCAGGAGTGGCGCACCGATCGCCGCTCTTAGTTTTCGCTTAAGGAGCAGCCATTTCTTGCTCTGTGCCGCTTAACCGGGCTACTGTGTGGGCCACCATCTGAGCCCGGCGACGTCCTCTCAGAATCAGTGGCTTGGAAGAGCGACTTCCACATGGTTTTTGGAACATCGCGCCGTTAGCATAGTGCCCTACTGGAACTTTTTATACTCCGCTTTGGCCTGCTTGATGAGGAGAAGCGAGAAACTAAACCTTCCCACCGCAGCGCAGTCTGTACCCTGACTGCGATGATTCGTTTCGAAGAAGCAGAACGGGCTCTTAACAAGGTCACAAACAATTTACACAACTCTGACAACTCTTTGTGCCGTCCATGACAAACGCTCGCCGGCCCGCGATATACGTTAGTCCTAAATCCAGGTCCGTGTAGTCGTCGAAATCAGTCGACGAACAAGCTTCCCACCATAGTCATCCAGTCGCTCGATCTCCCAGGTCGAGCTCTCAAAAAGGAGATTCCCTATGAACGATCTACTCAATGGACTTAAGGTCCCACTCAACCGGCGCTCATTCGTAAAAAAGAGCTTAATAGCAGCCGGTGCGGCAAGCATGGGCTCCGGCCTATTGACCTATGGCCAATCTGCTTTCGCCAAGGCGGGTCCGCAAGAACTCAGCGGAACTCTCACCCGCACTGGCAGTCTCTCCACCGGAGACGCGGCGTTGCTCAGGTTCGCGGCTGCAGCGGAGATTCTCGAGAGCGACTTTTGGGTGCAGTACAACGAACTCGGCGGAATTCAGGACAAGGAAGTTCCGGGCGGCACCGGAAACAAGTTTTACACTGCCAAGCTCGCCAACCTTGATGCTGACTTCCCACAGTACATCCACGACAACACCGACGACGAGATTACCCACTTTACTTTCCTGAACGCCTACCTATTCGCTCATGGCGCGGCGCCGGCAAACCTGGACGCATTTCGTACCTTGCAAGGCAGCACAGCGACCGGGGTCAACAAAGACCTGATCGGGAAACGGCTCACCAATCTCACCCAGCTCACCCTAGATACCAGTTGGTGGACCCGGTATCGCAGCGACACCCATAACCCCGACCTTGATCCCAATTTCATGTTTCCTCAGGCGGTCCCTGATCTGGCAGCCGGGCCACACACCGCCATCCCCAGAACCGATGACGACCTGCATCCCTCCAAGCATCTTCAGGCCATCGCTAACACGGCGGCGTTCCACATGCCGACCATCGAACAGGGTGGCAACAGCCTCTACCCCTCGATGGCGCAGAGAGCGAGCAGTGTGGAAGTATTGCGGATCCTGATCAGCATCGGCCCCACCGAGACCATGCACTTCCAGACTTGGTCCGACAAGGCGGGCAATGCCTGCTCGCGTCCTTTGGCGCCGTTGAGGGACCCCACCAACGGATTGACCTTCCCGGACCTGAATTCGCCTCCTTTTGGCGGCGAAAACTTCCAGACAAACCTGATTATGCCTGAGCCATGCCCATTCCTCAGCCGGGACCTCCCAAACTGTTCAATCATTCGCCCGACCGAGACAAACGGGATTGCCATGGGCGTAGTCAAGTTCTTGACCGACATGGGTCTCTTTATGGGCCAATCGCAAGCGTTCTTTGTTGTGATGACCGAATTGGCCACGGCCGCCGATGCGGCGACACGACAATGCTAAGCGGGTAAGACAATTCCGAGGATTCAGACTGCCCGCCCAAGGGAGGTGCACTTTGGGCGGGTGGTCTTGTGCTGAACAGAAGGAGGGTTCAAGAACAACCCAAGAGCTTCACATTGCTCACACGGCATGACGACACGGAGCTGGTTTTTTCTTGCGCTGGTGTTTCAATTGGCAGCGGGTCTGGCACTGGCTGTATCGACTCGTCTTGCTCACGCTCTTAGCCTGTGGTACTCATCACTTTTTGGCTGTCGTTAGCGATCTGCATGGCTACCTCGAATGCACATACCTTGACATCGAATACATCCACGAACCATATCGACTCAAGCCACTTCATGCCTCTGGCCGCACTGTGAAAGTCGGCGTATTCCACAATTCCGTTATAGGCTGCCCACAGCGTTCCTTGGACAGCTTGCAGGTTATTTCCTGTGCCGGACTTGAACAAATTGGCTGTTTCCTTCCGATCGCGGACCACTTGCTTCATTGCCTGCTCATGTTTTCTAGATTCGGCTTTGTGGACTGGGATTCTGAGAAAACCTTTGCCACGTACGCGGCTACATCACTCGGGAGTCATCTTTACCTTCGCCAACTGTTTGAAATCAGCTTGGATCTGGTCAAAATGACTCAGCATCTTCCCAACGGACTGGGACAGGTCATCCAGTCGAGTATGCTGTGATGTGCAATGTGCCACCCGCACAGATTCGCCGGACTGTAATGCTTGGCTGAGAGTGTTCTAGCAGACGACGCGCACTGGTGTAAACTTCACTTGAATGGCACCACTGCCGTCATGGGTGTTACTTAAGAGCAGGAATCGCGCAAGCCAGTCACCAGCAACAATCTCAACGTCTTTGCGAGCCTGACCATCAGCCAAACCCGCTCACCGTTTCCGAGTGCACCCACAGTTTCGTAGAACGCTGTTCCAGCGTCAATCACCGGGTCAAAAAAGCTGAAGCCTCCTCATTCTGTAGTGGTTCGTAGCTCGCACTCACCTGCGCAAAAACCGCACCGTCCTCGTTGCGCTCCCATCGGTCTAAACGCACAATGCAAACTGGCCATGCATGGGCCATCGCTTCTCGCCGATGTAGAGTTGCTTCTTCTCAACTTTCCACTCCAAGCGTGCCGCTCGAAGGGCTTCGGCTGCTGTCGCAGGTGGTTTTTCAAGTTTTGTTCCCAACCCGTGCCACGGCATCTCTCCAACAAACATCACTTCGGCTTCACCGTTTGCGGTTCGCGATAGATCGTGGGGCATTTAGCGTTCCCCATCGGACACGTCCCGTAACGAGAAAAACCACGCTCAGTCTGCAACGGTCGAGCTATAGGTCCGTCTGGTTAGATCCCATTGTCGACATCTTCTAATGACAAGCGCCCGGTCCCCTGCCATTCTTTACCCTAGTGAGCGGGAGTGTAGCACCTTTCGCCAAATAAAGGCCGAAAATGACACTGTAATAGACGTGTGATTGGCAGCTATCTGTGTTGTGTTCCTCTCCGTGCGGCTGGCTTGCGCAGCTCATAGGCAATCTCGCTTTCAGAGATTCTCAGAGATGTCTCGACGGCACCTTCCAGCCGTGACAGCCGCTGCTCCAATTCCTCGATCCTTTGTTCCTGAGACTTGATTACTTCGGCCTCTGCGTCGGCGCGGCGATACTGCTTCTGCACCTCGTTGAGCAGCATACTTGTCAGGTATTGGTACTTCACTGTGTAGGGCTTGCCGTCAGGGTCATACGCGACCAGGTCGGGATAAACCTCGGTCACTTCCTCGGCGATCAGCCCGTACTGCAAGGTGCGCGGCCCTTTGTCGTACTCGGGCTTGTAGAGGAAGGTCACGGGCCGCAGTTTCATCAGCGCATTGCTGCTGTCGCCCATGTTACGGATCTGCTCTTTAAACCTACGTGACGAAACCACAGTGCCAAGCTGACCGTTGGAGTCGACATATACCGCTACACCATTGCCGCCAACGGTTGAACCGTAGATCCCCGCGATGTAAGCGGCAGTCTGAACATTACCAATCCGAATGGTATTTGATTCCATTCCTGAAACTGGTCCTAGATTGTTGATATATATATTCTCGCTCCCCGTAGTGTTGTTCCGACCCGCGTCGCTACCAAGGAACAGGTTAAAATCTCCGGTAGTGTTACTGTAACCAGCCGCGTTTCCCACGAAGGTGTTGCTGTCTCCGCTGACATTCTGCTTACCGGCGGTTAGACCTTCAAAGGTGTTGTCGTAACCTGTAGTATTGAAGCCGGCAAAGAAGCCAGTAAAGGTGTTACCGCTGCCGCTGCTCATGGATCCTGCGCCGAAGCCAGTAAAGGTGTTGGCATAACCTGTCTTACCGCAGTTTCCGGCGTGCATGCCGGTATAGGTGTTGTAACCACCAGTGGTGTTACACCTACCAGCACCCACGCCAACAAAGGTGTTGTAACTGCCAGTGGTGTTAGACTCACCAGCATTCACGCCGACAAAGGTGTTAGCGTGGGTATTCGGTTCGTTCTTCGAACCAGCGCCCGGACCTACAAAGAGGTTGTCCTCGACGGTGCTCAGTGCATTTTTGCCGTCGAATTGATAAGTAGATGCATTGACCGAGTTGGCCCAGACATTGCCCGCCACAGTCAGCATCTGAACCGGCGTTGTCGTTCCGATCCCTACGTAGCCACCTGTTTCATAAATCGTGGAGTTACCAAGAGTCGTGTTGCCCGTCCAAATCGGAAGGTAGTTCGTCGTTCCACCCCCGTCGACTGGCCCCATGAGGTTGGGGACAGCAGTGGTTGAAGCTTGTTGAGCTGGGCTGACGCTAACTGTGATCATTGAGACAATTAACAGGACAACGCAGGTGCCTGAGCGCATTACATCCTCCTTTCGTAGCGGGCAGCCAAGCATTTTAGGGAGAGTAACAAGCAGTGGTGTTAAAGACGCAACGATTACGCTGCGCGGTACCTGGCCGTTCCGATTCGGGCTGGGATTGTCCACCGGCAAATCCGCGTTGTCAACGGTGTCTAAGTGGTATACACGCTCTAACTAGCAACTGCCCAACTGGAAGCGCTCTCAGTGAATGCAGAGCGGATTGTCACTTGCTGGCCAAGGTTGAATTGGCCGCGCCTTCTGCCTTCAGATCGCGGAGGAGCCGATCGAATGCCTTGTGGTACGAATCGTGGTCCCTTCAACTTGTAAAATCGCCGATGTGCCGCACCCGGCGAAGGTCGGCTGCCCACGCTTACGTTGTATCCATCACTGCGTTATCTATACGAATTGGAAAGAGCACGAGCTTCCTACTCCTGTCCTCCCGCTCGCGTGCAGACTAAACCTCCCGCTCGACGCGCTATTGACAGACGCCTCAGAGAGCACCAGCAACAGCTTGTCGTGCAATCGAATTGAATCCTCAATCCGCTCCTGAAAATGATCGCCGATTTTCAGTTCTTCCAGGCGAACTCGCAACGCGCTCCACGGGCTCGAAGATCGGCGTAGAGACGATCTGCAAAGACTTGATCTTGGCTCGGGTAGCTTATGAAGCACGAGTAGTACGGTTTCAGAGCGGCCGGCAGACCACATGCCCACGATAGGTCGTAATGTTAGGGACTCTACGGATCAGCGATCCGGCATGCCCTTGACCTCTCTGCAAGGCCCGCCGCCTTTTCCAAAGTCAGGTCCGCAGAACTGCTTGCAAGCGGCGACATCTGGATCCGTTGGAGGCATTTCGACTCCCGGTACCGTTTTACGGCCAAAGAGGGGCTCCATGCACTCCCACACCAATCCCTTTTTCACGCCTGAGCAACCGAGAATATAGCCTCCCTTATTGCAAGCAGTGACCAAGGGGGCACAAGGCGTGTTTTGCAGGTACTGCTGAGACCTTTCAAGCATTTGTGAAGAAGGCGTTAGACACGGCTGTTTTCGAGCAGATTGCCCAGCCGACGCCGAGACTAGGAATAAGGAAGGAAGAATTCCACTCATCATCAATCTTTTAGTCTTTCTTGATCTCATTTCTCCATCCTCCGCTAAATCGACGTCACAGAGAGCCAAGTGTACCGCCAGCGCCGATGTATGGACCACGGCCCCATCGAGGTCCTACGACTATTTCTGAAGCACCCACTCACCGCTGGAACGGTGGAGGGCTGCGACGAGTTCCCCCTCGGGTACATTCACAACCAACAGAATAGTTCTCTCGGCTTTCGAGTTGAACCATGTCAGGCACCGATGCCCGATGCTGCCCGAGTCCGAGCGCCGCATACAAAGACTTCCTCACGCTATGGAAGGACGCGGACTCCGAAATCCCCATCTATAAGCAGGCCAAAGCAGAGACGCGAAGTTGGATTAGAGCCAAAGAGCTGCGGATGAAGCCGCTTCATCGCAAGTTCCTGCAGCTGGCGGAGTTTTCGAACTATAACCTGTCGAACCTCAAACCCAAAATTATACGCACTCGCGAACCCCGCATTAAGGGCAATGCAGAAGTGGGTCAAAGGGTCCTGTGGCAACAACCGGCTCGAGGCGGACGATGCAACGCGGTGATTCTTGTGAGACAAGTTGTCGAGGCTGGGTTGTGCGAAAACCGCACTGATTTCGAAACACCATTACACGAAGATTCATTGTTCCCGTTTACCTCGGTGGAACTTGCGTCTGGAAATCGTCGACATCTGTGGATATATCAGCCATCGTGAAAGTGGATATTGACGTTGTTAAGGCTTGCCAAGAAAATGAGGTCGTATCTTGGATTGCCGGCGAATCGAATTCCCGCCGGGTTAGCGCTGAAGCGCTGCCGCTTCTGATTACGCGTCTGGGACACCCTTGCATGGTACGCTTCAGGTCTTGACTTCGGTTTCCATGGGCTGCGTGTTCGCAATTGGCGTTTCGTGGCTTAAAAACGTCTCGTTGTGGCTGCATTCTTTATCGTTGGTTTTCCTGACTGGAAACGCTCTTCGCAGTGCAGCATTCATCCGGTTCGGTTCGCTATTCTTTGCGGTTCCATTGGCAATCTTTGGAATGCAGCATTTTGCTCTCCAAGATGCAGTTGTAAATGCCGTGCCGTCCTGGATGCCGGGACATCTGTTCTGGGTATGGCTCGTTGGAACCGCTCTTATCGTTGCTTCGCTAAGCATCACCACCGGCAAAATGGCGCACTTGGCCGGTTTGCTCGCGGCAATCATGCTCTTTCTGTTTGTACTGATGAATTACATCCCGAATGCAGCGAGAAATCCCAGCGACCAGTTTCATTTGGCTTTCTACTGAAAGCGAGGAGGCTATATCATGGCCAGCAAGCTTCTGGGACTCTCTATTGCGGCAATCACGGTTGCTGCACTTCTGCTTATGGTGGGCTCCGGGGTTGCCGTTGGTCAGGTGGTTGCCTCGGCAACGGGATCGGGTCAGATTCGTGTCTCGGGCGATTTGCGCACATTCACATTCAACGCAAAAACGGACAACTCGGGTGTCACGAGTGGTCAAACACAAGGTTTCAATCGCAATGCGGGTGTCCGCTGGCACGGCACCCTAAACTGCCTGAACGTTATCGGCAATGTAGCCACGATGAGTGGTGTAGTGACCGACATCAGTCCGGTCACGCCGCCCAACTTCGTGGTCGGGTCCAACATTGTATTTCAGGTGATCGATAACGGTGAAGGTTCCAAAGCGCCACCCGACCTGATCTCGTTAACCTTCTTCCTCGGGGTTGGGCCCCCTCCTGGGTGCACCGGGTTCGGTGTCTTTGCGACCATCCCGATTGAGAACGGCAACGTGAAGGTGCATTAGGTTTTGGGCACTGCCCACTGTGGTAGCTGCAATGCCGGCTTGTCTCAGTATTCGCGGTAGCACGGGCTGCATGAGCCGAGATGATCAAGCCAATGCTGGACCTCTGCAAGTCGCAACGTGGGGAAAGCCATGCCTCGGAGTTCCTGTCCGGGTACATTAGACTCCGGCGTTGGCGAGATTCGTTACCGATTCCATCCGGTCACCGCTGTTGGCCGACCGCGAGCGCCGTTGCCGCTCTGCAAGTGTTCGGTTTCCCTAGAATGGGCATCGAGAATCACCAAGTCGAGAGGCTAGGCTGGGTACCCGTCCCAACCACTTCACTACTCGAACTTCGACATCGCCCATCGTCAGGGTCGAAGGGGCCAAGTGGTTGATCTGACGTAGCCGACGAAACAGCAGTACACGACGTTCGTGGCTACCATTTTGAGGTTTTGCCTGGTGTATTCCTCGGGATTTGTGAATAGCCATCAACGCTTGCCCGAAGCGGAATGGTCGATAAGGATTTCTGAAGAAGTCAAGGGCTGGAGCAGCTTGGCGAAAATCGGTTCTGCTTCGGCGCAACCGCAGAGCGAATGGGCAAAGGGAATCCGTTGCTTGTGCTGGTCTTCAAACCTGGACTGGGTTGGGTCGCCTGGACAATGGCACAACAGGAAAAGTATGAAGAAGCAGGTGTTTGATACTCGCTGCAGCAGCCAATGCAACGGGTGTCAATGGAACTGGAGCGGCTTTCGGTGTTTTGGAGATACGGTGGTGTCTTCTGCATTAGGACGAACGCCGCGGTGCGTGCTTGTATTTGCGCTATCTAAAAAGCAGAATAATTTAGCCAACATGTGCAGAAGTTTGCACTGGCAAAAATTCAATGGTTAACATTCTCAGCAACTTAGGTTGGCACCCAACATGCTGTTCGTTTTGTCCAAAAAATCCAACCAAGCGTCAGCGCCACTGAGTCGCGTTTTCCTCTTTCCACGGGAACGTGCCTTCTGACGCGGAAAGAAGAAATGCGAAAACCCGTCGAATCGATCTTGGCCCTATCGGCCATGGCCCTTGTGTGCCACCCCAGTTGTTTGCTCAGCCTCCAGTCCCCCCGATCACAATATCTTCAAGCCGTACATCCGCCGCTGCACTGAATGCAGAGAGGTGCACGTTTTTGACGTGAGAGAGGAGCAGGATTATGAAATTTCAAGGGGTAATAGCATGCGCGTTCGTCGTCCTTGTTTGCACCGTGGCATCCGCCAATGTCACTTATAGCTATGTCGGTAATCCCTTCGATCAGTTCGGTCAAGGGTACCAATGCCCGCCCGTGTGCAATGTCGAAGCGTCGTTCACTGTGGCTCAGCCGCTGGCACCCAATCTGCCTGAGTTTTCACCCGTTACGCCCATATCGATGACGCTTGACTCCGGTGGAGTTTTATTGACCTTGGCAAATGTCGCCCAATACCACATTACCGTTAGTACAGATGGATCGGGGAATATCGGCTACTTTTCGCTATTTATGTATGGCGACCCCGGAACCGCGCGGATCGTTGCTCAATACACATCTATGGCTGGAGGCACCTT
>Ga0306926_10003763_pt1 | contig 15792 bp, 12 predicted proteins | sample flu12Cox44000178_FD_203759 | JGI IMG/M metagenome (GOLD analysis project Ga0306926, IMG submission 203759) | Lab enrichment of tropical soil microbial communities from Luquillo Experimental Forest, Puerto Rico - flux8day.12C.oxic.44.000.178 (v2)... | ecosystem: Environmental > Terrestrial >...
CCGAAGTTGTCACCGTGGTCAGCCGCGGCCTGATCATTCAGTCCGAACGGCTGTTGCGCGAGCGGCTTCGCGAATTGCCTGACGGGCGCTGGGTCACCCGCCAGTACATGGACGTCGCCGGCAGGCCGCTGGAAATCTGCCTGGCAATGACCAAACGGGATGACGGCCTCGAATTTGACTTCTCCGGCAGCAGTCCCCAGTCGGACCGCGGCGTGAACTGCACGCGCTGGGGCGCGTGGGGCGGGCTGCTGGCGCCGCTCTACCCGCTGCTTTGTTACGACATCGCCTGGAATGAAGGGGTACTCAAGCCGGTACGAATGTTCGCGCCCAAGGGCACTATCGTCAATGCGGCGCGCCCGGCGCCGGTCTCGATTGCCACAGTCGGCGCCATCCAGGCGGTCAATAATGCCTCGCTTATCTGCCTGTCCAAGATGCTGGCGGCGGGCCCGCATTATGCCCGCGAAGCTACTGCGGTGTGGCAGGGCAGCCACCTCTGCATTCAGCTTTTCGCCCGCGACCAGCATGGCCAGGACGTGATCGGATCGACCACGGAGACTTTTGCCGGATCGGGCGGCGCTCGTTGGACGGCGGACGGGATAGACCTCGGCGGTGAGATTCCCAATCCGATTTCGCGCATGGCAAACGTCGAAACGAACGAGGCGATGTATCCGATCCGATATTTGTTCCGCCGGCGGCGGTGTGATTCCGGGGGCGCGGGCGAGTTCCGCGGCGGCACGGGCGGGGAATACGCCATGGTGGTGCATGATGCACCGACCGGCGAAGTCGGCTTCGTAATCAGCGGCAAGGGCGTAGATTTTCCCATGAGCCATGGCCTCGCCGGCGGTTATCCGGGCGCGCCAGGACGCTATGTCGTTTGCCGCGGCGCGCGAGCAAACAAAGACGCAGCTGCACCGCTATCGTTTGCGGAGATTGGTGGGGAACATGACTTGGTCTCGTTCGGTGTCTATCGCATCAGTCCCGGGGACACGTTCTATGTGCGCTGGAACGGCGGCGGCGGCGTGCGCGATCCATTGACGCGCGATCCGCACAGCGTTGTCCGCGACGTTGCTGATGGCACGGTATCGGTCGAAGCGGCACGCGACCTTTACGGCGTGGTGCTTGGCCCCGACCTCAGCCTCGATAAGACCGGGACGGAGGGCCTGCGCGCCGACATGCGCGAAGGCAGAAGTCGCGCGAATCTCGCCACTTCGATCCCTGCGCAGATGCGCTGTCCCGGTTGCGTCGCCGGTTGTCCGGGAAGCACCGAGGCTCGCTCAATCGTCATTCGTGAGCGTTTATTATCGACGGTCGCGTCGACCTATACCACCGGGCCGCAGGCCACGCTCACCGAGATAATCTGCAAGAGCTGCGGCGCTTTGCTCGATACGCAGGTAACAATGCTGGAAACCGGACCGCTGTGGGACGGCGACTAGTGCCCCACTTCAGGAGTTCATGATACATTGCGGCACCTCTGACACGAACTTCGGAAGCCTTCACGAGCTCGCCGCTAGCGCTGTAGGAACCTCAAATCGACGGCACTAATTTAGCTCGGAGGATCAATGCTAATGAACAGTACGGCGCATGCCTCTTCCATTGATGGCGCTACTGCGCGTGCCGTGCGCCTGCAAGCGCGTCCGGAGCCGCTCGACATCGACCTCGACGAGACCGCGCTGGTCGTCGTCGATATGCAGAATGGATATGCCTCGCCCGGCGGCTATCGGGCGCTTACCGGGCAGGACGTCCGCAGCGCACGGCACGTCATCGACAATACGCTACGGCTGCTAGATGCCTCGCGCGCCGCCAGCCTCACCGTCGTCCTTCTCAAGAACGGCTGGGACGCGGATCTTAAAACCGCTGGCGGACCGCGCTCGCCAAACTGGTACAAGTCCAACCCGCTCAAGACCATGCGCGCGCGGCCCGAGCTCAAAGGCAAGATTCTCACGCACGGATCATGGGACTACGAGTTCGTCGACGACATCAAGCCCGCCGAAGGGGACATTGTCGTGCCCAAAGCGCGCTACAGTGGTTTTTGCGGCACTGCGCTCGACAACATTCTGCGCGCTCGCAATATCCGCAATCTCGTCTTCGTTGGCATCGCCACGAATGTCTGCGTCGAATCGACGATCCGCGAGGCCTATCACCGCGAATTTTTCTGCATCCTGGTCGAGGATGCCACTACACAATCCGGACCGCCGTTCATCCAGGACGCTACGATCTACAACGTCGAACAGTTTCTCGGATGGGTGACGCAGAGCGACGCGATGTGTACTGCACTTGCGCCCCGAACCGCTCAAACATAAGCAATCGCGAAAGTTCGACCGCCGTCGCTCAGGCGCGATGCCGATCTCGATTACACCTTTGCTTGCGGGAACCGGTCCGGTTTCAGTTGAACCAAAGGTGCTGGCATAGGGTGCCCCATCAATGTCGTCAGCGCCGCAATCTATTCCGAGATCGCGTATTTGTCGCGCAGATATTTCGAGGTCGTGGCGTCGATGTCCGCCGACGGCTGCGTTATGGTCACGATTTCTCTGGATGGAACGTCGTCATCTTCGGAGCGGGTCCGCTAAAGCCCAGCTCCGACCAGCGTTCGCGCACCCGGTCGTGGACGGATTTGCGCAGCAGCGTTGATTGCGGAAAGTCTTTCAGATGCTGGTGCGGCTTGCAGGCATTGATTAGCACCTTGGAGCCGTAGGGCCGCATTTCGGCCGGGAACCGGCTGGGATCAAGACCCGTCGACCAGGTATTGCGCAGGATGTCGATGTCCTCCGAGGGATGACAGCGCGTGCTCAGCGCCCAGAGCACGTCGTGGAAGTCGCTGGGGTCGACATCCTCGTCAACCACAATGACCCACTTCGTGTAATACGCGGCGGCCGGACACTGCGCCGCGAGCGCCAGCACCTGCGCTGAATGCCCCACATATTTCTGCCGCATCGACACCACCACCATGCCCCAGCCCGAGGCTGCGGCCGGGTGCGAGTAGGCGCCGACCACGCCGGGCACGCCGATATGCTCGAGATCGTCGAGGATCCGCGCTGAACGCATGATGGCGTAATACGCGCCGATCTCGCAGGACGGATAACGCGCCATCAGCGCGTGGGTTAAGATCGGCGACTTGCGGTGATGCACCGCGAGCACCTCCATAACCGGCTGCGGCGAGCGTTCGCGGCCGTAATAGCCGGTGAATTCGCCAAGCGGTCCCTCCGGCATCACCTGGCCTGGCCGCAGCACGCCTTCGACGACAAACTCGGCGTTGGCTGGGATCGGTAGGCTGACGCGTTCGGCCTTGGTCAGTTGGACCGGGCGGCCCATGATGCCACCGGCCACGTCGAGTTCGGACTCCTCGACGGGAAAGCTCTGCGCAGCCAGCATGAACAGCACCGGGTCGATGCCGTATGCCGCGACTACCTCGCACGGCTCGCCGCGCGCCCACCAAGCCTCGCGGTCAAGAAGGCCATGCTTGCCAGGGGAGCAATAGAGGCCAATGCGGTTCGGGCCCTGCAGCATCTGCCGGTAGCATCCGACATTGATGCGACCGGTCTCGGGCGAGGCTGTGAGGGTGATATCTCCGGTACCAATGAACTGGCCGCCATCGCCGGGCCAGAAGGTTGGCACCGGGAACCTGGTGAGGTCGATGTCCTTGCCGGTCAGCACCACCTCGTTCACCGGCGCCTGATCCTTGGGGACCATCACCGGCGGAATCGGCTCGTTCATGATCGAGCGGGTGGCCTGGATCATCTCCGGCGTGGTCGCCGAGGGATCGAGACCCACGGCCAGCGCGTATCGCTCGCGGCTGGCGCCGAGCATGTTGATGAGGATGCGGGAATGGGTGGTGTCGCCTTTAAGCTTCTCGAACATCAGAGCCGGCGAATTGTCCTGGCGGCTGGCGAGCAAGGTCACCGCGCCGAGCTCTTCGTGAGGATCGACCTCGGCATTGATCCGCGCGAGTTCGCCGTGCTGCTCGATCTGGGCTATCCAGCTGCGCAGGTCGTGCCAGGGGAGCGCCGATTCGCGCTGGGCGGAAACGAGCTTTGACCGGCTCTTCGTCTCGGCCTCCATCGATCATCCTCCCTGTTCGGTCCACTTCGTTTTAGCATGCCGCGACGGATGTAGATGAAGCAGCGATGATTGCGTGAAAAATCCGGGAGGTGCTGATCCCAATATCCCAGGCCGTGGATCTCACGTCGATGAAAGCGCTTTGGCCCTGCTGTTCATGAACTGTCGACTGTGATCGTGGGCCGGGGTTGTCCGGGTCGCTTCAGTCTTCGATGCCAATCACCCGCGCAGGCGCGCCGTCGATGCCCTCCAGGTTTAGCGGCAGTGCTATCAGCGTGAATTTCGGCGCGATCCTGTCGAGCCTGGTCAGCATCTGGATCATCGGTATACCGGCCTTGAGCCAGCGCTTGTGATTGGCGCCGCGCTCCGCCGGCGTAAGCGTCATCAGCCAGAACGGCTTTTCCGGAAAGCAGTCCATCGCCACGGCGGATACGCCCAGCCGCTCAACCCATTCGCCGACGCTCGGCTCGAGATGGATCGTGTTGCTCCAGAATTCCGGTTTGCCGAAGGCGCGATCGGTCCACAATGTCTTGATCACTGCGATCTGCCCGCGACCCGGCTTTACGCCGGTTTTTTCCAGGTCATCCCCAGTCACGCCCTCGCCCGCGGCCCTGTGGCTGACGTCGAGGACGACGGCCTCGCGCATTACGGTGCGGTCCAGTGGGATATCGCTAATCGAGTCACCATCGGCATAGAAGTGCCGTGGCGCATCGATGTGCGTGCCGATGTGGGTATTGAGCATGATTACCGTGTTCATGCTGTGGATTACCGGCGCGTCGGGCAGACAGTCGACGCCCTCGGCCGAGAGCGTCGCGCGCTGCTGCTCGCTCACCACGGTGACGGTTTGAATGCGGGTCGGATACTGCTCGTAGAACGCGATCTTCGGGATGCCGGCCATATTGGAGGTAACGGGAAGCGTCAGATCGACAATGCGGGACATGGTGAACTCAGCTCCGCTGCTGAATGAATCGTAACGCCAGACCGTGGCGCAGTTCTTGGTCAGGAGGAACAGCCAGCATATCCAAGCATGGCGAGGGTCAGCACGCCAGCAAACATTTACGCGCAAGCCGTCAGCGACAGTATGAGGGATTGGCGAAGATCAAAGCAGAAATTTGCGACCCACGTAGGGGTGCCCTAGCCCAATCGGCTACAAGCACACAAAGCAGGGTCCCGGCGGAGCCCAGCCGAGCGCATCGACTAGCGCTCCGCGGCACTCTACGGTGTCGGTATTGCCGCGTCTTGAGGCTGAGCGGTCCACGACAGATCTGGTCGAAACCAACCCAGCCGTCCGTGGTTCAACCAGGCAAAACTGAGTATCAGAGCGAGTGAAATTCGTGATGTTCAGGTTCCGCTTTCGCGCATAGCACCGACACCATAAGCTTCTGGTCGAAACCCCAATTCCCTTTCCAATTCGGCCTTCTTCGCTACCAGCTGTTTGTGTATTGCCTTCGCGCGCGCCAACGTAGCCATCATCTCCATGTGCATTAGTTCATAGGACTGGCACGCTCGTTCCGCACGCTCGATGACCGCATCCATATCCTGAATGGCTTTGAGCTTCTCTTCTCTCGTCATCGCGCGTCGGCCCCCCAATGGCAACCGAGATCAAAGCGGCAGTTCGTCCGAGTCTCTTCGTGCGCGGGCCGACAGCTTGACAACAACCGCTTCGGAGCCGTCGATCTCTTGTGCACCTGCAGTGAGGGCTGGAATATCGGGGAGCGAAATGAGCGCCTGAAGTTCACCGTACATGCCACCGGTATTCGTCAGAACCTGTTCCAGCTGCTTTTCGCGCTTTGCCCACACCCTCTGAGCTGCACGCTTTTCCTCCTGCAATCCGATTTGCATAGCGATAAAGGCCTCAGCGATTGATTCCACACGGTGCCGGAACTCAGTGCTTGAAACGTACTCGTACAAAACTTCCGATTTCTGCTTCGCGCCCGCAATGGCGGCGCGCGCAGCTGCGATCTCCACTAATTGCCCACGAAGGACCGCTGCGAGCGCCGTCGCGCACTGCGCATTCGTTACCCAAATGCCCCCGATGTTCGAGAAATTGGTGCAATCCTTGGGAAGCGCTTCGCTAACCAGGACGGCTACCTCGGCGGTAAGCTTGCGCTGGTCGTCCTTCAATTTTTGTAGCCAGCCGTCACTCCACGCTTTCGTACGCTTGGACTCCCATACGATAGTGCCACATACGCGGCCCGATCGGCCAAGTACTCGATGAATGACATCGGCACCGTTCACGCCTTTGGGCACAGGCTCGATGTGATCCATCGGAAACACCGTGCGCAGCATCTCCTCTAGCTGCAACTCCAACACTTCGCCCTGCATCTGCTGCGAGCCTTGCTCTAACTTGCGTCTGAGCTCCTCATTGGCCTTCTTAGCGTCTTGAATCTGCTTTTCTTTTTCTGCGAGCTTCAGTCGGTATTCGTCATCTGCCCGCTGCGCGGCCTCCTCTTGAATCTTCTGCCGCTCGGCGTCGATCATTCGAGCCGCTTCCAAGTCCAGATTTTTCGCGCGCTCGTCGAGTTCGCGCGCCCGTTTGCGCGCCTCCAACTCGGCTTTCTGGGCGGCATCCCGCTGCTGGGCGGTTTCGGCGAGCTGGTTTTTGAGATCCTCGATTTCGACCGATACAGAACCGCGCAGTTTTTCCTGCGCCTTGCGTTCAATCTCGGCAGTGGCGCGCTTGAGGCGCTCCTGCACGAGCGCATCAACATTGCGCTCACGCTCCTCGAGTTCTTGCTGCTTGCGAGTCAGCGAGCTTTGCAGCTTTTCGACCTCCGCGCGCGATTCCGCTCGTGCTCTCTCGGCGATCTGGTGAGAGAGTGCTTCGGTCACGGGAATTGCGTGGCCACATTCCGGGCACCTGATCGTATCGAGGGCGCTGTTCTGGGCCTTCATGGAGTCATGGCTCACCGAGTGATTCGCAAATTCTAGCACAAATCGAGAACCCTCAAAATGGGCGACTGGCAGTAATAACTACTCAGCCGCGGGATATCGCCGACCCGCAGCAAACAACAACTCGGCCCCAAAAGTCTAAGCACCCGAATTGACTGCAGGCGACCAAGCATTTCGCTCTCGAAGCACGCTTCCGGGTCGCTTGCGAGCCGTGCGCCCGTCACCGAGTCGAAGAGACCAAGCCACGCCGCGTCAAACCCTCACCGGCATCGCCGCCTGCTGCGCGCCGCGAACGACCACGCAGCCGCCGCGCCATCGAGCCCCGAGAAAACTGCCGTGCCGCGTCGGCGTATCCGATCGGGCGTTCGGGCGGAGTTGGATGCTTCGCTGCAACGCGAGCGTGCATCAGGCGGATTTCGACGGCGTGCTGACGCGTCGTGCAGACACCGCGGCGAAGTTTGACGGGCTAGCTAATTTAGTATGTGCTCAAGGCTAGCTCGTTAGAATCGCTTACTCCCCGAAGGATGCTCTTTATGGCCACCAAAGAGGCGCACGGAGTTATTCTCATTCGAAACGGCCGCGTTTATGATCAGGACGGTAACGTCGACCTGCCTCCGATCACCGATGTGCTTATTGTAGACGGCCTCATTGCTGCTGTTCGCCCCGATATCGGAGGCGCCCTCGATCGACAAGAGACAATCGCGGAACTTGGTGCACGCGCAATCGACCAGACGATCGATGCCACCGATAAGCTGGTGATGCCCGGCTTCGTCAACGCGCACTATCATTCGCACGACGTACTGCTCAAGGGATGTTTTGAGACGATTCCGCTCGAAATGTGGATGTTGAGCGCACTGCCCCCGAGCTATCCGAAACGCAGTACTGCTGAAATCCGCGCACGGACGCTGCTTGGCGCGCTTGAATGCCTGCGCAGTGGAATAACGACGATACAGGATCTGTGCACGATTTATCCGTTCGACGAAGAGCACCTCGAGGCCATCCTCCAGGCCTATGAAGACGTTGGCATCCGCTGCATCTTCGCGCTGCAATTCGCGGATATGGCTGGCGCAAAGTCGATACCTTTCTGGGAGGAGGTGGTTCCGCCAGAGCAGCGCGCTGCATTGGCCGGCTCGGTCGAACCCTTCAAGGGAGTCGATCTGCGGCGTCTCCTGCGCGACATCGTGGTCTCGCAACGCAATCGGCATCCCCGGCTGACGCTGGCGCTCGGGCCGACGAGTCCGGAACGGTGCACGCCCGGTATCCTGAGTATGCTCGCAGAGCTGTCCGATGCGGAAAAGCTGCCGGTCTACACTCATATTTATGAATCGCGCGCAATGACGCTGATTGCGCGCCAGACCCATCAGTCAGACGACGGCTCGCTGATCAACTATCTCAAACGGGTTGGGCTACTGACGCCAAGAACAAGCCTCGCGCACAGTGTTTGGATGACACCTAAAGAGATCGACGCGATCGCCGAAGGCGGAACGAATGTCGTTCTCAATCCAGTTGGGAACCTGAAAACACGAAGTGGCGTAGCACCCATTCGTACCTATGTCAGAAAGGGCGTAAGTATCGCACTCGGCTGCGACAACTGCAGCTGCAGTGACTCCCAGAACATGTTTCAAAGTATGAAGCTTTTCGCGGGGCTCGCGGCGGTCACCCACCCAGACCCTGGTCCGCCAACGGCAGCAGACGCAATCAGGGCTGCGACGATCGTCGGGGCACAAACCGCGGGAATGGAGGGGCACATCGGCGCATTGCGTCCGGGCATGGCGGCTGACCTCTTTATCCTCGATCTGACCGACCCCACGTTCGTTCCACTCAACAGCGTCGCGCGTCAGATCGTGTTCACCGAAGGCGGGCGTGGCGTGGAGACCGTCATCGTCGATGGACGGGTTGTCGTCACCAACCGCAAGATTACAACCATTGATGAGCGCGCCTTACGCGAGGAGGTCGCCGATCTTATGAAGATTCTGCACAGGGACATCGAGGCAGTTACCAAGCGCAACAATATCATGCTGCCATATTTGCTTGAGGCCCAGCGCAAAACCTGGGATGTCGATATCGGCCTCAACCGCTATGTGGGGAACGCGGATGACTGAGAGTCAAATAGGTACGGCAGAACTGCGCGCTGGGACTTGTGGCCACTTAGGGCGTCGAGCGTGATTTTCAAAACCGCTCTGTACAGTCCGTCGGGGCTTCGGCATGATCCGTGCTCGGGGCGCTCGTCACGCTGCTGCAGTGTTTTAGGGGCCATTGCTTGCGTGTAGACACACGTCGAGGGAACTCGAAGCATGACAAAACAATCAGGCACGATTTTTGCTCTCATCATGGTTGGAGTATTCGCCGGGTCTGCCTCGGCGCAGGAGGCCCAAACCCTCAAGATCGCGTGCGTTCTCGATGCGCAGCATCCGATGATGGTCGGCGGCCGCCGTATGGCCGAGGTTGTAGAACATGAGAGCAAGGGCCGGCTAAAAATTGCTCTTTATCCTTCGAGCCAGCTTGGTGGGCAGCGTGAGGTTTTGCAGAACGTGCAAGCAGGGATTGTCGACGGGGTACTTGAGGCCACCGCTACGCTCACAAACTTCGTGCCGGAATTGGGGGCAATCGATTTGCCATACCTCGCAAAAGATCAAGACATCGCCTATCGCCTGTTTGACAGTCCGGTCTTCGAGCAGGAGTTGGCACGGCCTGCCGCAAATGCTGGCTTTCACGTTGTCCATGTCTGGGAGGTCACGTTTCGAAACGTGTACACACGCGCTAAGGCGATCAACAGCGTGGCAGACTTGAAGGGCCTGAAGCTGCGTGTCATCCCAAGCCCATCGTATATTGCGCTGTTCCGTGCACTGGGTGCGGCGCCGACCCCCATGGCCTTCGGCGAGGTTTACACTGCATTGCAGCAGGGCGTCATCGACGGGGCAGAAAACGATACAGTGACTTACATCACTACTAAGCACATGGAAGTGGCAAGAAACCTCGCGATCACCCAACACATGATGCTGGCGAACACCTTCTTTATCACCGAGCGCGTCTGGCAGCACGTCCCAGCCGACCTGCAAGAAGTGATTGAGAAGGGCTCGCTGGAAGGACGTGCCACGGTCATCGCTGAGCGTGCAAAACGCGACGCCAAAGCGATGGACGATATCCGCGCCGCTGGCATCAACGTCACGCGCCCTGACCTTGCGCCGTTCGTAGCGGTGGGGCAGCAGACCTATAAGGAGCTCGCCGAGCGTCTCGGTCCCGATCTTGTCAACAAGGTTGTCGGCGCGGCTAAATGAAAGGGCTGCGCGCGATCGCGGACCGTTTAGATTATTGGGTTGCGCGCATTGAGACCGTTGCCATCGTCATGCTCATGACGATGCTGACCGTGGTGACGTTTGCCCAGGTAATCACGCGATACGCGCTGAGTGATCCTCTGATCTGGTCCGAGGAGGCCGCGCGCTACCTGTTTGTTTGGGTGTCCATGATTGGTGCGGCGCTGGCGATCCGCCAAGGCGGTCATTTCGGCATCGACCTGCTCCTTCGCCCGGTACCGAGGCTAAAACCGATTCTTGGCCCACTGGTGACGCTGGTCGTGGTCGTGTTTCTCCTCGTGCTGCTTAAGACCGGGATCGATGAGACCCGCCTAGCATCCATGCAATTCGCGATGACGTTCCGCATGCGGATGCAATGGGCGTATATGGCACTGCCTGTCGGCGCGGGCCTCATGCTCTTTCACGTCGCCGCCCATGTCATCCGGACACCCCTCGGCCATATGCTCGATGTACATGAGCCACCGACGTGACGCCATCGCTCATCCTGTTTGTTGCTTTCGTCGTTGCAGGGGTTCCGATTGCCTTTGCGTTGGGCGGCGCCGCCACACTAGGCCTGTGGCTCTATGAAGGCGCTCCACTACGAATCGTAGCGAGTCGGATGTTCGGCGGCATTGACAACTTTTCGCTGCTCGCAATCCCGTTCTTCATCCTAGCCGGCGAGTTGATGGAGACCGGCGGTATTTCGCAGCGACTTGTGACGCTTGCGCGCGTTCTCGTCGGACATATACGCGGCGGCCTCGGCAACGTGGTTATGGTTGCGATGATTTTCTTCTCCGGCATCTCTGGCTCGACCAATGCTGATGCCGCCGCCATCGGCTCAGTGATGATTCCGTCGATGAAGCACCAGGGCTACAATGGTGCTCATGCGGGCGCGATTGTTGCTGCCGCTGCCGGCATGGGGATCCTGGTGCCGCCCTGCCTGACAATGGTGGTCTATGGCAGCATCACCAACACCTCAATTGCTACCCTGTTCGCTGCCGGCTTCCTGCCGGCCCTCACTATGACCGCCGCCCTGATGGTTCATCTGCGCTACGACGCCAAACGGCTCGGCCTGACGCCTGACCCGCGCGCCCCCTGGAGCGAGCGGCGAAAGGCATTTGCGGCAGCCTCGTGGGCGCTGCTCCTGCCGGTCATCATCTTCGGCGGCATTCTTGGCGGCCTATTTACTCCTACCGAGGCAGCAGTGGTCGCCGTTATCTACGCCATTATTGTTGGCATGGTGGTCTATCGCGAGATCAGCTTCGCTTACCTTTTGCGCGCGTTCGTCCGCACCGGTGTAACCTCCGGTATCGTGATGCTGCTAATTGGCGGTGCCAACATCTTCGCCTGGCTGATGACGGTGAATGGAGTACCATCCACTATTGCATCCGCAATCCAATCTATCGGCGGTGGGAGAGCTGTCTTCCTGCTAATGTCGATCATTGCGTTCCTGCCGCTGTTTGCGTTACTCGACGGTCTGCCTGGAATGCTCATGATCATTCCGGTGTTTGTACCGATCGCCCAGCAGCTCGGCGTAGATCTCATTCACTATGGAATCCTGATGACGGCGGTGATGGGCGTGGCGCTGTTTCTACCGCCGTTTGGCGTCGGGCTCTACATTGTGCTGGGGCTGTCGGGAGCAACGATCTGGGAGACTAGTCGGCATCTCCTGCCCTATCTCGCCACGATGACGGTGGTTGCAGTCGCAATCGCGTTCGTTCCGTGGATCGTCTACCTCGTCCCCTATGTGTTCAACCTCTATAGGCCGCTCTAGCCGACGACATCACGCAACAAGAAGTGAGATCGACGGGGATGCCTTGTCCCTCGTGCAAGAAGTGGCGGAGGGTTATCGCTCGTGAAGCTACGTATTCTCAGCGAATCTGACGTCCGGCGCTGCCTAGACATACGCGAGGCAGTCGACGTGCAGGCACAGGCCTTCGCGCTGCTGGCAGCTAAGCGGACTGTTGAAGGATTGCGCACCTTCGTCACCAGCGAGACGCCCCCTGCCGTTACCATTTTCAACCCTGGCTATCTCAAGAATGGAGGTGGCTTCGGCATCAAGGTCGTTTCCGATTTTCTTGAAAACGACGATCGCACAATACCGCGCATGTCGGCGCTGCTCGTACTATTTTGCGGCCAGACGGGCCTGCCGCGCACTGTGATGGAGGCCGGCCATCTCACTGATGTGAGAACCGGCGCTGGCACTGCGCTTGCGGCCCGCCATCTCGCACGTGCAGAGAGTTCGTCGCTGGTACTGTTCGGGGCTGGCCGCGTCGCGCGCAATCAGCTTGTCGCGCTCGCTACCACACTGCCTCTCAAACGCGTGCGCGTCGTTGCACGCTCGCGTTCGCGCGCCGAGGCCTTTATGCATTGGGCGCGTCAAGCCAGCGATGTTCCGCAGGATATCGAGCTTGCAAACGACGGTGATGCAGTTGTTGCCGAAGCTGACGTTGTCGTCTGTGCCACGACAGCAGCGCAACCCGTCCTGCATGGGGCTGCGTTGCGGGCCGGCACGTTCGTCGCCGCTGTCGGTGCCAATCGCGCTGATGCTCGGGAGGTTAACAGTGTGACCATCGCCCGCTCTTCGAAGCGTGTAATCGACAGCCGCGCCGACTGCCTCAAACAGGCAGGCGACCTGCAAATCCCCCTTGGCGAGGGCATCCTACGAGACGAAGACATCGCGGAAATTGCTGAGGTGGTCGCCGGCCAACGTTCCGGTCGCGACAATCCCAGTGAGATCACCTATTACAAATCGATCGGCGTTCCGATTCAGGACCTCTATACCGCACAGCAGATCGAAGCCCGCGCAATCAAGGCCCAGATCGGAACGGTACTCGAAATCGGGGGGGACCCGATTGAGCTATGAGAAATGTCCTGAATGTTTGATCGCGCAGCCCTCTAGGCGCCCGCACGATGATTGATGGCCTGATTGAAACCCATGTGAGCGGTAATGAGTTCGTCGACCCTCTGCATTCACAATGCAAAAGTCGTGACGCCTGGCGGCATAGCGGATGGCGGCGTACTCGCGGCGGATGGCCGCATCGTGGCCCTGCTAAGGAGTGCTGACAAGGCAGCGGCCGACACCGTCATCGATGCACGCGACCGCATGCTTTTCGCTGGCTTCGTCGATGCACATGTGCACATTCGCGATCCTGGCCAACTGCAAAAGGAGGATTTCGCGAGCGGCAGCACGGCGGCGGCGATTGGGGGTGTTACTACGGTCATGTGCATGCCTAATACCACGCCCCCAATCGACTCGGTTGCTGGCTTTGATCTTGCCCGGCGCGCGGGCGAACGTGCCTCATATGTCGACTTTGCGCTACAGGCGGCAGTTCATCCGCAAAATGAACATGCGATGGCATCGCTATGGGACGCAGGTGCCGTCTCATTCGAAACCATGTTGGCCGACGGCCCGCCGGGAGAGTCCTATACGAACTGCACGGCTCTTCAGCAAATGCTGGCGAATGCGGTCAAACTTGGGGCTCAGGTGGGGATCTATTGCGGAAACCAAGCCGTTGTCGACGCGTCTCTTACCAGGTTGCGCGCTGCGGGACGCACGGATTTCTTGGCGTTTGCGGAAAGCAGGCCGCCAGAAAGCGAGCTGCTTGGTCTCAAGCTGCTCATTGAGGCTCGGCGAAAAACAGCTGCTAGGGTCATTGCGCGGCAGGTTTCCACGGCACAGGGCTTCCAAATCGTCACCGTAGCTAAGAGCGAAGCGCCCAGGGACAGCTTCCGGGTCGAGGTTACCCCGCATCACCTACATCTTGACGTCGCGGTGCTCACACGGCTTGGTCCCTATGCCCAGATGCTGCCCCCGCTGCGCTCCGCCGCTGACGTTCTGGCCGCACAACACGCCGCGGCTTCTGGCACAATCGATTTTATCGGGTCAGATCACGCTCCGCACGCGGTCGCCGAAAAAAACCCAAATGATCCATGGGCATCCCCGAGCGGAACGCCAGGATTGGATACCCTAGCCGTCGCCGCACTTGATCTCGCAGCCCGGCAAATCATTAGCTATCCAAAAGTTGCCGAGCTACTTGCTGAACACCCCGCGCAAGTGTTTGGTCTTGCCGACCGCAAGGGTCGCATCGCACTGGGCGCCGATGCGGACCTTGTGCTCGTCGATGGGCGAGCACCGTTTCACGTCACGGTGGACGCTATTAGGTCACGGGCTGCGCGCTCACCATTCGAAGGAATAGTGCTGCGAGGTCGGCCGATATTGACCGTGCTTCGAGGTGGCGTTATCGCCGAGGACGGCAAGTTTGTCGCGAAACAACCAGCCGGCCGATTTCTTCCGCGTTCGCTGGTGATTGCGACCTGAGCGACGGAATCCCTCGTGCGCGGCATTCAACATAAGCTCGGTATGCTGCTCCCCGCCAATAACAGTGTGTTGGAGCCGGAGCTCTGGCCGCGTCTACCAGCCGACGTAGCGTTGCATGTGGCGCGGATCCTTGTGCGCGGCGATTTAACTCCACTGGCGATCGAAGCGATGGAGACGCAGGTGCCGCGCGCCGTCGATGAGCTTATGGCAACCGGTGTCGACCTCATCGTCTATGCCGACATGGTTACAACCTTCATCATGCGCGAGAGCTGGAATAGGGAGCGATTGCAGGCGATCGTGCGCAAGGCCGCCGTCCCATGCATTTCGGCTTGGGTCGCGATGGAACGTGCGCTAGCTGCCATCGGCGCACGGCGTCTTGCAATCGGCAGCCCCTATCCGGCCACCATCCATCCGCTTGCTGTCGAACACTTCCGCAAGGTTGGTTTCGATGTAGTTGCAGAGGCGACCCTCGGTGTGCTTGCGGTGCGCGACGTACCTCAGGTGACTCGGGGCGCCATTGTCGAACTTGCAACCTCAATCGCGCGACCGGATATAGATGCCATCGTACTGCTTGCGACCGACCTCCCAACCTTCGACTCAATTGGGATGATCGAATCCCGAACCGGCCGACCACTACTCAGCTGCAATCAAACGATCCTTTGGGCGGCACTTGGTCAGCGCGGAGTCCGCATCGAGGACGAGAGCCTGGGTCGCCTGTTTCAATATCAGCCCGCGCCTTGCTGAGGGCATCCGATGACAGTTAGATCCTTAAAGATGAAGCATCCCCGCGAGCTTTCTCGCCGCGCCGATACCATGCCACGATCGGCCATTCGTGAGATCATGGCGCTTGCAACGTCACGCCCCGACGTGATCCATCTTGAAGTGGGAGAACCCGATTTCGCAACCCCCGAACACATTACCGTGGCGGCATTCACGGCGGTTCGTGCGGGCGCCACCAAGTACACCGGCAACGCCGGGCGGCTCCAATTACGCGAGCTGGTCGTAGCCCGCATGCGTGCCCGCACGGGCGTAAACGTCCCGGCGGATCACGTCATCGTAACGGTTGGCGCCATCGGGGCGCTCTACACCGCGCTAATGTCGATCCTCGATGCAGGAGACGAAGTGCTAATTCCAGACCCTGGGTGGCCGAACTACGAAGCCATTGCTGTACTCGCCGGCGCACGACCGATCCGCTATCCGCTCTCTGTGAAGGCGGAATTCCTACCGGACCCT